>Ga0075421_100008216_pt1 | contig 12815 bp, 15 predicted proteins | sample SoiMetdeltSBSDD5_FD_75292 | JGI IMG/M metagenome (GOLD analysis project Ga0075421, IMG submission 75292) | Bulk soil microbial communities from a Populus tree surrounding site in Tennessee, USA - Soil MetaG P. deltoides SBSDD5 | ecosystem: Environmental > Terrestrial > Soil > Tree plantation... | reverse complement strand
CATCTGCTGGACGGGCTTCGCTGAGACCGAAAATACCAAATGACTCAAGCAAAACTGCAAGTGTTGTGCGCTGAACTAAAGCATAGGGTAGAGGTAGATCGTCTGATAATTGCAGAGCGGCTCAAAGCGGCAATCGAGCGAGGGAATCTTGCTCACAATGCTGACTATCATAGTACGAAAGCCCTTCAAGGATGGATTGAAGGACGCATTTACGAGGTTCAAGAAATGATCTCTAACGGGGATATCATTGAATAGCCCCTGTTTTGCGTTAGTGTGCATTTTAGCAATTCCAAAGACTTTGTAGGTAGAGGGTGATTATGGTTCCAAGATCATATCCAATGACCGCCAAGCGTCTAGCCGAGCTTCGTGCTGAACTAGAACATAAGGAAAAAGTAGAGCGCTCCGCTTTGGCGGCTCGCCTCAAAGCTGCCATCGAGATGGGTGATCTCTCCGAGAACGCCGACTATCATGATGCGAAGGAAACACAGGGATTTTTGGAAGGACGAATTCAGGAACTTCAGGCGATGATCCTCGGAGCCGAGATTATCGAAGAGAATGAAGCGCCGACAGGAGTCATCCAGCTTGGCAGCCGCATCACAGTGGTAGAGACTGGTGAAAGCGATCCAGAAACCTTCTTTTTAGTTGGGAAGGTAGAAGCCAATCCCCGCGAAGGAAAAATCTCCAACGAATCGCCTTTAGGGAGCGCTTTGCTTGGCAAGAAGGTTGGGCAAACCGTCAAGATCAGCACACCGAGCGGCGAGTCTCAGTTCAAAGTACTCAAGATCGAGTAAACAAAAGGCACAGATCAATAACCGAAAATCAAACGGGCCTGCGAAATTTGCAGGCCCGTTTTGCTCTCTCATTCGCCAATAGGTGACATTCCGGGTGGAGTGCCGCCTCCACCCGATCCAGGAAGATTGGCTCGGCTTGGCGTTGCCATAGGAGCAGGGCCACCTTGACCGTCCTTCTTCCACGCGGCAAGCTCGATAGTGATCCGGTCAAACACACCATTGGGTGGAACAGGCCCACCCATGTAGGAGAGATCGACGACGCGGCCCTGAAGACGCAGGCTGGCAGTCTCCAGCTGCACGCGCATCCCCGGTTCTGCCTTGACCGCCTCACCTTTTGGTGCAAGCCGTGCCCGCACCGCGTCGTCGTTGAAGGCGTGATCGCTCATGACCACTTTTGTCACGGTGCGGATGTCATTTTTGTCGAACAGCCATACCTCGAAGGCAGTGACATTCTTGGAATCGCTGGTTCCAAGTGTCTCAGAAATACCAACACCTGTTTCACCGAGGAATTCCCCTGAAGGCGTCTCGATGCTGAACGAGTCGTCGTACAGATCATCGCCATGCAGGTAGGTCGTCATGAATTGGACGAGTGGGGGTTCCGCACCCTGAGCAGTGAAATCTGTCTTCTCAACGGCCCGCGAGATTTGTGCGCCTTGAGCAGCAGCGCTACGTACCGTTTCGCCTGCTTGATCGGGCTTCTTACGCCCTAGCCCCGGTAAGCCGGGAAGGGTTGGGCGAGCGCGCTCGGAAGTCGGGGGGGCAGTTCCGGTTGCAACAGTTCCGGCGGTTACAGGTGCTTCGCCCACCTCGTTTACTTGGATCATCTGGAACACGCCAACACCCACAATGATCAATGCCAGCAGAATTAGCCCTCCCAATGGAACGATGCTTGGCATGGGAGAGGCCAGTGGAGCAGTACTACATACTGCTACACCTGTACTCTGCTGAACCTCTCCCGCAAGTGCTTGTAGCTGGGAGAGATTCTGCACCTTTTTAGGATCAGAGCTGTAGCGGGCCGAGGCTTCTTGAAAAGCGTCGTTCAGACCGCCATTTGTCTGGCATAGAAAGGAAAGCCGTTCTGCTGCCAGAGCCTGATTATGATCCGCCGTGTACGCGTCGGCGACGGCCTGCACGTAAATTCCCTGATAGCTCTTATGAAGCTGCCATGGACCTGTATCCTGAATTTGAACACTTGAGAGCGCCCACAGATATCCCAGGAACGCAGCAAGAATCAGAACCACCATTGCTACCAGAATAGGCCCTACTCGTCGGAGAGGTCCGGTCATAGCGAATTGACCTTCCTTAGTCACCAAGAATCAACCGGATTAGATTTCCAATGGGCGACTTGAAGATATTTCGAAACTGTCACCCACAAAGCAAACCAAACCTAAATCATGCTAATGCTATTGTACTCGGTCGTCAAGAGTACACAAATCATAGGCCACCAAACAAATTTGAACCCGAACATGCTTGCACGCATTATCACAAGAGATGTACAATGAAATTAATTGTTCTATCAGTGCTTGCAAGGGCCGGCTGTTTCCCTCCACTGTGATAGTCATCGTAACAGCCCCACTGTGAGTCCAGCTACATCCTCTTCTTGACTACTCCGCCACCGAGGTGTGGAATGGATGTCATAAAGGTTTCAGCAAACTCTCGACCAACGGCGGTCGCGGGAGCAATTGCTGGCGTTATTCGCGATCATCAGCGCGCCGAGGTTCAGGCAATCGGGGCTGGAGCGGTCAATCAGGCTATTAAGGCTACGGCTATCGCTCGTGGTTATCTTGAGCCGGAAGGGATTCATATTTGCTGTATTCCATATTTTGCTGAGGTTCAGATCGATAGCCATGATCGAACCGCCATCCGGCTTGTCATCGAACCTCGCTAGAACTTAAACGATTAGTCCAAATGTCTTCAAATTGGCCGAGGTATTCTCGGCCAGTTTTATTGATCTTTTCGGTTAATACTGTGAAGTGGCTACTTATTGGCTCTAAGAATTACGAACTTCCAGTCGCAGAAGATGTCGTCTTCGGTCACACGCATCCGGTAGTGCTTTGTCCCTAAACCATCTAATTCCAGATGCATCCCATAAATCTGATCCTGTGTTTCCTGTGGAAGCCCGCTCTTTTCCAACCAGTTGCGAATACTCATCTGTGGAGCGGTGTAGATATCTACATCTACGTTGCGAAAGCCAACCCTGCGCGCTAGATCGATTAAATCGTCTTCCATGAATGTACGCCTCTCTTCCTTTAAGGCGAACATTCGTGTGTACCAGTCCTTAAGATCCATGTGGGGTGGTACACCCTCGGAGAGAATCAGCCGTCCATTCTCCCTGAGATACTCGTAGCAATTCGTCATCGCTTTGTCGATATCAGTCAAGATATGATGGAACACCATGCGGGCCGTGATCTTGTCGAAGCTGGATGGTGGGAACAGTTGCTCCCGCAGATCGCCTACACGGAACTCTTCATTCTCAGCCTTAGCAACACATGCTTGTTGAAGCATATCGTCGGAATAATCAATTCCTACCACGTGCTTCACAATTGGTGCGACTGCATGAGCAATGATACCTGTACCTGTACCTGCGTCGAGAACTTCGTCATTCGGCTTGAATTCCCCGGCTCTTAGAAACGCATCAAGATAACTGGGCTGCTGCGTCCATTCAAGCTGCTGATAGTTTTGGGAGCGGGCCTTCCAGAACCTGCGTTCATTTTGATCGCTCACGTGAAATCCATTTTCTTTCATGAGAAGAATTCAATTTGTTCCACCACACCAGTGGCTGAGTATTTAGGCGTACCTAATCACCTGCCCCTGTAGTGACTGTTGCTTGCACCTGCTGGGCAGAAGTCTTGCCAGTCCGTTTAAGGTTCGGTTTGATCAGTGCTTGGAGCAGGAGCAGGGTTATCATCCAGAGATTTCCAATGACGATTACGAATCCGAAATAGAGGAGCGGCTGATACAGCAGCGCCGCCACAACAAACACAAATCGATGCGTTCCGGGGCCAATCAGAGTCCACAGCCGCACTGGAAGCAAATTTTTTTGAAAGTAGTCTTGCTGATCATATATGGTTTGAGCGGATTTCTTGCTGCGTGCCTGAACTTTCGAGTAAGCGATGTATATTCGGATCAGCGTCATCTCAATGGGATTGCTCTTGATCCGCCGCAGCCGCTTGTGTTCTTGCTCGAACTCCTCTATCTCATCGGTGATTGGTTGGCCCATTGCAAGCCCATAGGCGACAAACTGATTCTTGGCATAATCAACCGTAATGGACTGTAGGAGGGTGCTTAGTGCTGCCAACGCTAGCAGCAGCCAGATGTTAAGAGGCAGAGCAGCATGTACTCGATTAAGCCCAATTGCCATGCCAGTCAATACCGTACTCATCGCAACGTAATCAAACAGGCCATCTAATATGCGGCCAACTTTTGTCCCATTCCCCTTGAGGCGTGCCAGCATCCCATCCGCACAGTCGAGCACAACTGCGATCAGAAAACATACTCCGCCAAGCGCAAACCCCAGCCGCGTTCCCTGTGCTAGTGCTGCACCACCGGCCAGTGCTGCAAGCATCCCCGTTATTGTGATGTGATTGGGAGTGATCGGAAGAGGATAAATTACCTTGACTAGCAGAAATGCTAATGGTCTGAAAATTCCGAGGTCGAATATTTCCTCAATATAGATCGGTTTGAGACAACGCTTAAATTCGTTGAAGGTGTGGTACATATGCATCTTTGATTTATCGCGTCGCTATTGCCAGATAGTGACGCGAGGTGACTTACCAGAATAGTGTTTTTTGAATCGTAACAACCTTACATAAGACCCTTGTTAGTTTGATCCTTTAGGCATTGGCTAACCTTAACCGCCACAATCTCATCATATATAGATGCGAAGTCCTTCTAAAGCAAATTCTCCAATTCCCATCCTTCATTGAGGCAGGTTTCATGTGGAGCTAATGATCTCTTGTCATAGAACAGATGGTGGAGCAGTAACCAGTGGGTTACAAACAGCCCGACTCATCAGAGTCGGGCCTGTCAATTATTGTGATCCTTACAGATCAGCCGACCGCGTTGCGATTCGATCAAGAACACGCTCGATGAACGCGCTGGCCTGTAGATCATTTTCTTTCGAGCCGTCGCGCTTACGCAGCGAGATCGTCCCTTCCTGCATCTCACGATCCCCCACTACTATCATATAGGGGATTTTCATCAACTGCGCTTGGCGAATCTTGTTGTTCATCCGATCTGATCCCAGATCAGCGCTAGCGCGGATTCCTGCTTCAACCATCTGATCGGCTAGTCGCTGTGCATAGTCATTCTGATCGTCCGTGATCGGGATGACCCGCACCTGCTCTGGCGATAGCCACACTGGGAAGGCTCCGGCGTAGTGTTCGATAAGGAAGCCTATAAAGCGCTCATGCACACCGAGCGGCGCGCGATGGATGCAGAGCGGTGTTTCATCCTGCCCTTCATGATTCACAAACGTCAAGTTGAACCGCGCCGGCACAGCGAAATCGACTTGATTCGTCGCCAGCGAGAACTCGCGCCCCGTCGCGCTCCATATCTGCACATCGATCTTTGGGCCGTAGAAGGCTGCCTCGTCTGGTACTTCCACGAATGGAACATTGCCGTTCCGCATGGCGCTGCGCACCATCTCTTCCGTCTTCAACCAGAGTTCGGGCTGATCGACATACTTCTTGCCAAGTCCCTTCTTATGGTGCGTGCTCAGGCGCATCACATAACGATCAATTCCGAAAATCTTGAAGTACTCGACATACATCTTCACCACGCCGAGAAACTCTTGCTCGAACTGTTCTTCGGGGCAGTAGATATGTGCATCGTTCATTTGCAGCGAGCGCACCCGCATCAATCCGAACAATTCACCGCTTTTTTCATAGCGATAGCACGTGCCGTATTCTGCCAATCGGATGGGAAGCTCTCGATAGCTGCGCGGTTTTGCGCCGAAGATTTTATGATGCATCGGGCAGTTCATGGGCTTGACGTAGTATCGCACGCCCTCAAGTTCCATCGGCGGATACATGCTTTCCGCATAGTACGGTAGATGGCCGCTTCGGATGAACAAATCTTCCTTCGTCAAATGGGGCGTGCGTACTCGGTCATAGCCTGCCCGCGCCTCTGATTCTTTGGCAAGCCGCTCCAACTCTTCGATCATGATTCCGCCGTTCGGCAACCAAAGCGGCAAGCCCGGCCCTACTTCATCGTCAAAAAAGAAGATTTCGAGGTCGCGACCCAGCTTGCGGTGATCGCGCTTCTTGGCCTCCTCAAGCATGTTGAGGTATTCCTGAAGCTCCTTCTTATTATTCCACGCCGTGCCATAGATACGCTGAAGCATCGCGTTATTCTCGTTGCCCCGCCAGTACGCGCCTGCGACCGACATTAGCTTGAACGCATCAGCCGGAATCTGACCCGTATGCTCCATATGCGGCCCGCGACACAAATCCTCAAATGTATCATGCTTATACGTACTGATGATCGGCTTCTCGTCCGTCTCGTTGCCGTATTCGTCGATGCCGCCCTTTTCCAGTCCCTCAATAAGTTCGATTTTGTAGCGCTGGTCGGCAAAGATTTTCTTAGCCTCGTCCGCACTGACTTCCCGATACTGGAAGGGAAACTTCCCGCCGATGATCTGGCGCATCCGCTTCTCGATGGCTTCGAGGTCTTCCGGTGTGAACGTCCTGGGCTTGCCCTGATCGTCCATTCCCAGATCGAAGTCATAGTAAAAGCCGTTCTCGATAGGCGGCCCAATCGCGATCTTTGCATCCGGGTAGAGTTCTAGCACTGCCTCGGCCATAATGTGCGCCAACGAATGACGTATCTTATATAACTTCGTCTCCTCATAGGGGATGATTTGCTCTTGTTCCTTCACTTCTGCCATTTTCACACCTCTCCTGTGTAACTGATGAGTTCAATCAAACTCTGACTTTTGAGTGCCGTTTTAACTTATCACCTACACCTTCAAACTCATGACTCAAACAAAAAAACTCCATGCCTAATGGGGCATGAAGTTCACGCGGTTCCACCCAAATTTGTAAGATAATCTTACATCTCTGAAACCGTTAACGGGGCTGAACCGTCATCCCATACTCGATGCACTTTCCGGGATGCACTTGCGGGTGGTTTTCATTGCAGCTTATCGAAAGGGGCTTTCAGCCGATGACCCCTTCTCTCTAGCAATAGTGTTGCAGGTACTCGTCCCGCGCGTCGCTGTCACACAATTCAATTGATAGATTATAGCTTAGCGCCCGGCTGAGAGGTTGTCAACCACCCGATTCGGTAGGATTTCGCTGTTCATGTTCAAGCACGCGTCGTTTAAGGTCTTCTTTCATCGCTTCAGGCAGTAGACTCCAGGGCACACCTAGCAGTGCTCCTTGAAGCGAGTAAAGTAGATTCAGATTTGCTCGATCAGGATACATCTGTTTGATTTCACAGTATGCTTCAACTACTCCGAACGCATCAAGGTCTTCGGAGGTATGGATATCCAGACAGGCAAGCCACTTGGCAGTTTTCTCGCCCAGATTGAGCAGTCTTGTGATGGGGGTCATCTCCCTGTCCTCCTCCAATAGCCAGTTCCAATATCCATGCTGATAAACTACGCAGCGTTTCTGGCTAAAGTTCAAAGAGGAAGAGAGAAATTTGGGATTAGATTTTAGGCTATTCCTGCACCGACCATAGCATCAGCGCCGCGACGAATAGCGTCCCTACCGCAAAGAAGACAATCCGTGCCCAATCGAGGAAGGAAGATCGGATCACCCCAAACCCGAACAGCCCCGCAATGATCGTTACAGCAAGCAAGATAAGGACAGCAGCCAGGTAGCGGTTCATCTAATTGCAGAATACGGCTGCATCGTCGATGTAGCTGTCATTATGAGCAAACGGCCAGAGCCGTACATTCTCGAAGAAGATCGTGGCGTGATCTCCTGATGCTGTAAACTTGTAGCTGATCTTGGCGTATTTATCATAATGCCCATCGTCATAAGTGAAATCGCGGCTCACCACTACATCATCGGCAAACGCTTGCGTTCCCCCACTGGTATCCACCCGGATGCGGAACACCGAGTTTGCCCTGTCATCTTTCGTAGCAGTATCTGATGTGAACGGCTTTCCATCTGTACCATACGAGCCGGACGCACTCCATGACTGAACGTAGGTGGAAACTTCACAAGTTTGTCCGGCATGGGTATCGATTGTTTGGAACACACCTGCATCACACACGCGGAAGAAGCAGAACCACTGCTGTGCAGTCTTTCCCTTGTGAACTCGATTCTCCACATCACTTGGCTTGTACTCCGGGCGGCCCATCATAAGGGAAGGCTCATTATAGCCTGTGCGCGGCGGGTTCTTAGTATCCCGCCGAAGCGCCGGGCACTTCTGCTTTGTATAGGGCTGATCGCAGTAGAACGGTTCCCATGACGTATAGACATTCACTTCGCCAAAGATCACCGGGCGCGTATTCCCTTCGAAGCCCGGATTCTCAAATAGGTTGTCTGTGCTCACCACAGGATTTTGGACTGCCGTTGGCGCTGCGGTCGTAGGGATCGGTGTTGCAGTCGCGTTTGGATCAATCGTTGGAGTCAGTGTCGGGACGGGTGTATTGGTCGGCGTATTAGTTGGCGGAGGCGTGAATGTCGGCGTCTCTGTAGCGGTCGTTGTCGCCGTTGGTGTTAAAGATGCTGTTGCGGTAAGAGTAGGTGTTGGCGTATCGGTCGGCGTTGCAGTGAGCGGGATCGATGTGGGAATCGGAGGCGGCGTAATCGTCACTACCCTCGCGATGGACTGCTGGCTGACCCTGCCAGGAAAGTTGCAAGCCAATGCAACTGCCGCTAGTGCCATCAAACTTATTAGTTGACGAGAGAAACCAAAACCTGTGCGGGATACGTGCTCAGGCAGCATGGATGCTGGCTCCAGTGAAACGTGATTTTCAGATCAACGGCTTAACTTGCCGCCGGGTTTTTCTCCGAGGAATCATCGACTTGAAGTGGCGGTGTGTCAAATGAGACGCTTTCCAGGTTGGCTTCAATCTCGCTCTGAGCGGCGCTCTCCTTCTCCCGTTGCTCGCGCCGTTCCGCTCGCCATTGATCGATCAGTAGCAGCGCTACTCCTACTGTGATGGAATGATCCGCAATGTTAGAGATATTCGACAAAGTAGGGGTAAGCTGGACGTGTACATAGTCGATTACGTGTCCTTGCAGGATGCGATCTACGGCATTGCTCAACGCGCCCCCGGCAATCAATGCAATGCTGATTCGTGATAGCCAAGCGTGCGAGGGCAGGCGAGGATAGAAAAACACAAACCCAACGAAGGCAATAATCCCCAGCGCGAGGAACACATCTGATGCCCAGGGAAATGCACCAAAGGCAGCCCCCATATTATGGCTCCGGGTGATGCGGATAAAGTTTGCAATAGCGGGGATAGGTTCCCATGATTCCCCAATCGCCAGATTTTCGACGACAAGACGTTTGATCCACTGGTCTATTGCTAGCACGCCGCCCGCCACAATCACCAGAAGACCCCACCGTTTAATTCCTTCTAACATTCCGCTTCCTGAATTCACTCAATTCGACAAACGCGCCTTTGGGCGCACGCGCATTAGAATAGCCCGCCGCGCGGCGAATTGCGAATATCGAGTCCTAGCTTTTCCCTGATTGACGCCTCTTACTCCCCTTAGTAGAATGACGTGCACGAAAGTCCAAATTCGTTGGATGGAGCGCGCATGTCGGAGCAAAGCGATTGGGTAAGTCTGGGGGAAGCGGCTGACATGCTCGGCGTTCACCCGACCACCGTGCGCCATTGGGCCGATAGCGGCGATCTTCCCTCGCAGCGTACCCCTGGCGGGCATCGCCGCTTCCGCCGTCGTGATCTCATGCAGTTTGCCACGATGCAGCAGACGCCCTCCGAAGTTGGCTCTAATGAAGCACAGTTGATGCTCCAATCTGCATTAGGGCGCGCGCGCCTCGAGGTCAGTGATGGGCAACTAGAGGGTCTGACGTGGTATGGTCAGTTCAATGAAGAGACAAGGCAGGCGCATCGCGTGTTGGGCCGCCGTTTACTCGAAGTGCTCACGGCCTATCTAGCGAATCCCGTTAATCAAACTGAGCTTCGCGCCGAAGTGCGCGGCTTAGGTGTTGAATATGCGCATCTATCTGTCGAGCACAACATCGGCCTCACCGATTCTGTCCGCGCATTTCTCTTCTTCCGCGATCTTCTCACAGAAAGCGTTATTCAACTCGCGGGCGTGCTCAGCCTGCAATCCCCTCGGGATTGGAGTGATAGGCTGCGTCAGGTGAACGTGATTACTGATGAGCTTCTACTCTCACTGATCGAAGAGTATCAGCGAGGTTCAGGCGCATGACTACGGCTTTCTCAGGATGGAAGCTCCCCCGCACGCGCCTCGAATGGATGATCGTCACCATCATTACTGCGATCCTAGGCATCGCTTGGATTAACGCCACGCGCATCGATCCAGCCGCAGTCAACCCAACCGGGAAGCCCCCATCTCCCGATGTTGGGCATCCTGCACCAGATTTCACCTTGACCAACTTATCAGGCGAGCCTCTTTCCTTGAATGATCTCAAAGGTCGCCCCGTGATCCTCAATTTCTGGGCGACATGGTGCGGCCCCTGCCGTGCAGAAATTCCAGCTTTGCAAGCCGCTTCGGAGATCATTGGCGATCAAGGTGTGATTCTCGGAGTCAATGTGCAGGAGCAGAACCCGATTGTCTCAGATTTCGCCCTCCGGCGTGGCATGACCTATCCCATCGTCCTCGATCTTGATGCTCACGTTGCTCAGCTTTATCAAGTGCGTGCTTATCCTACCACCTACTTTATTGATTCGCGCGGCGTGATTGCCGAGCTTTACACCGGATCGCTCAACGCCCCACTGATCCAACGTCGCATTCGTGAACTAGCGCAGGTGAGCCAGTGACGCACCGCTTGTATCTCGACGATGCTTACTGCTTTCACAACGAAGCAGTTATCACAGCCATCGATGCGAAATCGATTGCTCTCGATCAAACTTGCCTATATCCGGGTGGAGGCGGTCAACCATCCGATGAAGGTGTTTTGACATTGCGCACAGGACAGAAAATTCCGGTACTGACCGTCAAGCGCGGCGAGTCAGGGACGCTCTGGCATCTCTGCGACGCGCTTCCCGATCATCTCCATATCGGCGAGTCTTGTACTGTTCATCTGAACGAGGAACGCCGCCTCCGTTTGATGCGCTTTCATACGGCGCTTCATATCTTTAACACTGTGATGCTTCGATCCTTTGATGGCTGGATAACCGGAGTGTGGATGAACCCTGAGCGCTCTCACATCGATTTCAAAGTAGACTACACCAGCGAGATGCTGCGTGGTGTTGAGGATGAAGTGAACGAGGTAATCGCTCGCCAGCTTCCCGTCGAGTCGTACTCCATTACCGCCGATGAGTTTCAGACTCGCCCCGATCTCCTCCGCATCTTGGAGGCTGAACCTCCCATCGAAAACAACCAAGTTCGCGTGGTTGAAATCATGGGCTTTGAGGCTCAAGCGTGCGGCGGCACGCATGTCCGCGATACTGCCTCGGTAGGCCGAATCAAGATAGTTAAGGTCGATAACAAGGGCAAGCAGAATCGTCGCTTCTACTTGGAACTCGTAGATTGAGCACTGAATTTGCCGTTGCCTTTTACTGATTACTGACCACTGATAATTTAGACTATCATGCTTCCGATCCTCCAATTTGGCCCCTTGTCGATCCGCACGCCCGGTCTTGCCCTGCTGCTAGGATTGTGGCTGGCGCTCGATGTTGCGCAGCGAATCGGTGCAGCGCGCGGTCTCAACGGGGATCGTGTCTATGCGGTTGGCCTTGCTGTTATCGTCGCAGGCGTAATTGGCGCGCGTCTGAGCTTTGTCCTGTTAAATCTGCCGCTTTATCTTGGCATCAGGCCGTGGACTCAGGCGCTACTCTCTGTTGCGGCATTGGCCCCCGGCACAGAGATTCCCCTGCTTGGCCTAATTATTGCTGTTGCTGTCATACTGCGGCTGTGCCGCCGATGGCAATTCCCAGTACTTACTACACTCGATGTACTTGCTCCTGCTGCTGTCATATTGATAACCTTCATTGGCCTCGCCACACTATTGAGTGGTGAGGCACATGGCGTTGAAACGTCTCTTCCCTGGCACATCTATTTGTGGGGTGAATATCGGCATCCGACTCAGCTTTACCTTAGCCTCTCCACCTTGTTGATTCTCGTTCTCCTCTGGCGGATTGGTGGTCTGCAAGGCATTGTCGCTCCACTGGATGCGCCTAATTTAGACTCCGGTACAATCGCACAGATCACTTTGATCCTACTATCCCTCGCCGTTCTTCTGATCGAGCCTCTTCGCGCGGATAGTCCTGTCATGTGCGGCGGTATCCGCACATGGGAAGTTGCCGCACTTTTTACTCTAATCGCGTCACTTGCAGCCTTTGCAGTTCGCCCTGCCTATTCCCCAATTCGAGTAACTTGACCTTGATCTGCGGTATAATTTATGCACTTTACTGTGAGGAAAAGGGATCATGGAAAGAACCTTTCGTAACTTCGATAACTTGCAGTCCGTCCTCGATGTGCCATATATCCGCCGCACCCGCCGGAATCACGGCCTTGAGCATGCTACAATTCATATGCTCTCCCATAAGATCAAGGACCTCCGCATGGTTGGGCGCTCCGACTCGCGGGGATTTTGGCTGCTCGGTGATGTATCCACTCACGATGTGCGCCAGGCGGTCGATACGGCGCTGACCCGCATGCGCGGCGGCGAGCATGGCCTCGCGATACACCCTAACTGCGGCACGAACCTGGTCACGGTGGCGTTTCTGGGGGCGGTGGCAACGATGGCCGCACTCACTGGATCGGAGAGGGATGCCGGGGGACGATTCGCGAGGCTGCCCCTCGTCATGTTTGGGATTATGATGGCGGCGATCTTCGGGCAGCCGCTTGGACGGCAGATACAGGAGCACGTCACCACGCTGGGTGACCCCGGTGATCTGCAAATTGT
>Ga0075421_100008213_pt1 | contig 12816 bp, 12 predicted proteins | sample SoiMetdeltSBSDD5_FD_75292 | JGI IMG/M metagenome (GOLD analysis project Ga0075421, IMG submission 75292) | Bulk soil microbial communities from a Populus tree surrounding site in Tennessee, USA - Soil MetaG P. deltoides SBSDD5 | ecosystem: Environmental > Terrestrial > Soil > Tree plantation... | reverse complement strand
CCGGCCTGTTGCTGGCCGGCCTGTTGCTGGCCGGCCTGTTGCTGGCCGGCCTGTTGCTGGCCGCGCTGTTGGTTCTGTTGGCCCTGCTGTTGCGCCGAGCGCTCCGTGCGACGCTGCTCACCCGGCGGCTGGTCGCGCGAAGCACGCTCCATCGCCTCAGCGGATTCCTTCACCTGCTGATTCGCGTCGTTCGTGCCCCGCGCACCCGGCTCCGCGTTTTCACGCTCCAAGCGCTTCTGCAGTTCCTCCACGTCCTTCGCGAGATCGCGGGAACGATCCGCCAGCTCGCGAGCGTCTTTCTGTGCTTCCTGCTTCGACGCGGCATCGCGAGCCTTGGCCATCGAATCGGCCAGCGCACGCTCGTCCTTCGCGATGTCCTTCGCCTCCTCCTTGAGTGTCTGCATCGAGCCTTCGAGCGCTGCCCGCTTCAGCATCTCGACGCTCTTCTCGAGCTGCTCGCGCAGCCGCTGTTGCTGCTGCGCCAGATCGCCTAACGCCTTCTGGGCATCCTCCGCGGAGAGCTGCTGTGCCGATTGCTCGAGCTTGCGAAGCTTCTCGGCCAGCTCCGGCGTCAGCGCTTCCTGCAATAACTTCTGCGCCTCCTGCAGCCGCGACTGCAATGCGCTGTCCAGCGCGCCGGTCTGCTTGAGCTGCTTTTCGAGCTGCTGCGCCGACTGCTGGAGCTGCTGCATCCGTTCGGCGAGGTCTCGCTGTTCCTTCGCCAGTGCCTGCGCCTGCTGCGCCGACTCGTACGACATCGAGTTCGTACCGCTCTTGCTTCCGGCGGCATTCTGCTCAGCAGTGCGCTGGTTCGCATTGCGCTGGCGCGCACGGGCGGCCTGTGTCGTTCGTTGCTGGAGCGACTTCTGCGCAGCCGCCGCGGCCTGCGCGCGCTGAGCCGCGGAATCCGCGGCCGCACGCACATTCGCGCGTGCCTCGGACATCCCGGGAACGCGCAGAACCAGCTCGCGACTCGATCCCTTCTGGCGCCAGGGGGACTCGTCGATCGCGGTGGCCACGATGTGGACCGACTCGCCCGGCTCCACGCCGAGCGACGGCAGTGAAAGGGCCGCGTCACCATTCCACTGGCTCGTCGCCTGTGAGAGCAGCGGACGGGCCGTTTCCGGTCCTGCCGCCCCACCATCGGGTTGCCGCCAGACGCGAAGGACGACGCTCGCCAGCCCGTGGTCGTCAGTAGCGAGGAACGAGAGCGCGATCGTGTCGGCTGCCGACACGGTCGTGTCGCCGGCCGGCGAAAGGATCTCGATGCGAGGCGCCGAGTCGGGGATGACATCGATCTCGAGCGCCGCAGGAACTTCGGTAATCGGGCCGGCGATTCCCGCCGCGTTCCACTCGTACCGGCCGCTCTCGACGACAGTCATGCGCCCGCTGAAGGAACGCCCGGCCGTCGTTAGGTGCAGCGTATCGCGGGCGCGAGCGAGCCCGACGCGCGTCAGCTCCGTCGACGAATTGCCAGAGATCGAGAGGACTGTGCCGCGAGGCAGCTGTGCCGCCTCGCCGACCGGCAACGTTTCCTCACGGCGATCGAGGTACGCCGGGAACGTCGCCCGGATCGAGACGTCACCGATGAACGGCCGCTCCACCATCTGCAGCGTCGCGGTGTCGCTCACGCTTCGCCCGTCGCTGGCGAACAGGGACATATCTGCGTCGATGGGTGCGAGGCGCACCCGCGCGACGCCGTCACGGACTTCGTGCAGCGAAGTCCGCCAGGCAGATCCCTTCGCCCGCTGCCACACCGTGATCCGACGCCGATCCGGGGCCGAGATGGTCAGCGCGACGCGCTCGCCTCGCAACACGGTCTTCGGCGCGCTCTCCAGCGACATCGGAGCGAGCAGCGTCCCGGTCCATGCGCGAACCGGGTGGGCGATGGCCTGCCACCCGTCGGGGGTTGCGGACGACCGCGTGGCGAGGAGCAACACGCCCACCGTCCCTGCGGCAACCGCGGCGCCGGCGCGCACCACGGCGCGCCGCGTGAGCGTCGGCGTCAGCGTTCGACCCTTGGACTTCTCCGTCAACCGGCGGGCGACCTGCTCGGCGTTGTAGCGCCCGAGCGTGCCGTGGCTCGCCACCTCGAGCGCGCCGCGCAACGCACCCGCTCGCAGCGACTGCTCGCGCTCGACTTCGAATGCGAGTCCGCTTCGTGACGCATCGCGCGTCAGGCGACGACGCGTCCACCAGACACCCACTGCGACGACGACCGCTACCGCCCCCCAGAAGATGAACGGCACGACCCGCGGGAGGTCGATCCAGCGCGCCTTGCCGAGGAGGATGACGCCGGTGGCCAGCAGCAGTGCGGCGATGCCAACGGCGGCCGCGCCGCCCGCGGCCGCGATGAGTCGAGAGATGCGGCCGCGTTCGCGGTCGACGAGATCGAGGACCGTCATGCCGTCGGGCGGCTCGTCACCGCGTACACGAAGAGATTCACGCCCATGCGCAGCGCGGCCTCGTGGAGCTCGGGAGGATCGTTGTAGGTGCCCTGGTCTTCCCAGCCATTGCCCAGATCGGCCGAGTAGTCGTAGAACACAGCGAGTCGGTCGCCAATGAAGATGCCCAGCCCTTGGGCAGGCTTCCCGTCGTGCTCGTGAATCTTCGGCACGCCGTTCGGAAAGTCGTACACCAGATGATAAATCGGGTGCGTCAGCGGAACGTCGACGAGCGGGCGATCGGGAAACACGCGCGCGATCTCACGGCGGAAGTTGGCGTCGAGCCCGTAATTATCGCTCACGTGCAGAAAGCCACCGCGAAGGAGATACTCGCGTAGCCGGTCCACCTCCCCATCGCTGAGCTTCATGTCGCCGTGACCGGTCGCGTGGAGGAACGCGTAGTCCCACAATCGCTCATCGAGCAGCGTCACGCGTCCTTCGGTCTTTTCGACCCGCAGCGACGTGCGCTCGTTGATGGCCTGAATGAGATTCGGCAGGCTCGAAGGGTTCCCGTACCAATCGCCGCCTTCGTACTGCAGGCGCGCGACAGCGAGTCGCGGCCCGCGGTTCGCGGCCCCGACGATTGCGAGTGCGGTGAGCGCCGCCAGCGACGCGGCCGTTGCCCGGAAAATTCTCATTCTTCGTGAGCGAGTCGATAAGCAAGATTGCGCGACGCCCCGTCGTCTCGAACGAGCGCGGCGGCCACGTCTCGAGCGCTGAGCCCTGAAGCCCGAAGCTCCCGGGCCCGCAAACGCAGCTGGTCTTCGGCGATCGGCGGCGGCGTTGCCCCGTCGAGTACGATCACGACCTCACCACGCGGCGTCGATCCCTCGTAATACGCCACGAGCTCAGCCACCGTTCCGCGGCGGATTTCCTCGTACTGTTTCGTCAACTCCCGGGCCACCACTGCCTTCCGCGAACCGGCTCCATGGTCTCGTAGATCCCTGAGTGTGTCGGCGACACGGCCCGGTGCCTCGTAAAGTACGGCCGTGTGCCGAAGGGCGCTGAGTTCACGGAGCGCGTCGTCGCGCTCGCGGCCCTTTCGAGCGACGAATCCATAAAACGTGAATCGCTCGGTGCTCAGCCCGGACGCCACCAACGCCGCGAGGAAGGCCGATGCGCCCGGCACCGGCACGACCGGAATACCAACCTCGACCGCCTCACGCACGAGGCGCGCTCCGGGATCGGACAGGAGCGGTGTCCCGGCATCGGAGATCAACGCGACGTCCTGCCCATCGCGAAGACGACCGATGGCCGCCGCTGTTGCACGTGCCTCGTTGTGCTCGTGGTACGACAGCATACGGGTCTCGATCGCGTGGTGCGCGAGCAGGTGGCGCGAGTGGCGCGTGTCCTCGGCCAATATCAGATCGACGCTCCGCAGAACGTCAATCGCACGAAAGCTCAGGTCCCCCAAGTTACCAATCGGCGTGCTTACCACGTACAGCGTTCCGACGCCCTCCCCGAAGCCCTCCGCTGAAGCGTCTGTTGGCGCATCACCCGGCTGTCGTTGGTCGCCTTCATCCCTTACCACTCGAGCTCCCACGGAAGGGACGAGAGGAACCCGGCTGCGTGCAGCATGTGTCGCCGATCGCGGCCTGCCGTCTTGATCAGTTTTGCTGCGGTCGCCTCGTCACCGTCCAGCGCCTCGCGCAGCGTTTCGACGGTCCACGCCGCAACGGCCGCCGTGACTTCGTCCTGCTCCGCGGCGGGATCGTCGGGTCGGGTCGCCCCGCCCGCGAAGGCATGCAATGACGGGTGCTGATCGAGCAGCGACGTCCGCACGCGCTCGCCGACTGCCGATGGCACCGGCACACCGGCGGAAGCGAGCTCCGCGTAGAGTCGGTCGACGAGCTCGCGGTAGGCCGCAATGAGTCCCGGCGGTGTCTGCGCGGGCATGATGAGCGGCGCCATCCAGCCTCGCACGCGGACGCGCGGCCGAGGCGATGGCGGGCCGAAAAGTCGCGAGAGCTGCTCCGTCCGCTCGGCGCCGAGGTCGTCGGTGAGATACATGTGTTGGATCAGCCCGTCGCGAAAGACGAGGTAGTTCACCGTATCGCGGAGGACCACCTCGACCGCTCCCGTGAAGTTCACCTCGCGGAGGTGCGGGAAGAGCGCACGCGGATCTGCCGGCGAAAGGCTGTTGGGCCAGGGAGTCGGGCTGGTCCGGAGTGTGTGGAACATGCAGACGAGCTGATCAGCCGGCGCCTCGTGGAAGCAGATCTCACCGAATTCGGGCTCCGCCGGAACACGCGCAACCGCAGCGCCAATCGAAACGGGATCAGCGCCGTTCGCACCGATAGTGAGTGCATTGACGGGCTCGCCTTCACGCAGGAAGAGCAAGACGAATTCATCCGGCAGCCATATGCCCACGTACCCCGCGACGCGCGCCGTCCGGTCACGTTTGGCGTCGTTCAGAAGATTCCGCAGGTGAACGTAGGCGAGCTTCGTTCTCGCGAGGAGAACACGCCCGTGGGGATACCGCAGCTGAGCGGCGTGAGCGGCCATCACGTGGGATCAAAGGGAAACGCCGGAGAGGATTTCCTCTCCGGCGTAAGTTGGCCATCCCGGTTTAGGGCCGCAACCAGTTTGTGCTGTGGCGGTTAGGCGGCGTGCTGCTTGAATTTCGACTCGAGGGCCGGCTTCGGCACCGCGCCGATCACCTGATCGACCAGCTTGCCGTTCTTGAAGAACAGCACGGCCGGAATCGACCGCACGTTGAACCGCGTCGCGGTGCGGATGTTCGAATCGACGTCGAGCTTCGCGACCTTCGCCTTGCCCTGGTACTCCGCGGCGAGCTGCTCGAGAATCGGCGCGATCATGCGGCAGGGTCCGCACCACGTCGCCCAGAAGTCGACAACCGCCAGTCCATTGTGCTTCTCGATCTCCTGCTCGAAGTCCGCGTCCGTCACTGCCACTGCGTTCGACATTTCGTTCTTCCTCCTAGCGGCTGGGCCATACCCAACCTCGAATCGAATTAAGTTCCTCGGCTCACTTGGCCCCGAAGCCATGAGCATGCCAACCGCCCCGCGAGGAACGCGGATCGCGCACATTGGAATCGCGGTCCGCGTTCTCGACGAGATCCTTCCCTTCTATCGCGACATTCTCGGACTCCCCGACGTCCCGCTGGACGACGCCGACGGTGCCCGGATTGCTGGCTTATCAGCCGGTGAGCCGCTGGTCGAGCTGCTCGAGGCCGAAACCCCGGATTCACCCATCGGCAGGTTCGTGGCCAAGCGCGGTCCGGGAATCCATCACGTTTGCTTCGCCGTCGACGACCTCGGTGCCATACTGGACCGATGCCGTGCCGCCGGCGTTCGAGTGATCGATGAGACCCCCCGATTGGGCGCGGAAGGGAAACGCATCGCGTTCCTTCATCCGTCCTCTACCGGAGGCGTGCTCGTCGAGCTGTCGGAATATTAATCCAGCGGTGCCGAAAACCGTTCCGCAGTCAAGAGGCGCGCTACTACCGCGCTCGGCAGAGCGCGGTTACCGCCGCGAAATCGGCGTCCTCGACATACCAGCGTTCCGACGGACCCTTGACCGTCGTGAAGCGCGGCGTCTTCGTGACCGAACCCTTCGTGAGCTCCACCCGGAGCACACGCTTCCCGCTCTCACCCGGGAGGTCGTCGACGATGCGGTGTTTGTCGCTATCGTAGCACCCCTGCATGACGATGAGGCGCTTCTCGAGCTCGGGACGCTCGAACTGGTCCTTCGCAGGACCCTTCGCCGTACCCCAAGCGACGGCCATCTCCTGCAGGTCCTGGCCCTTTGCGCCGCCGAGAAACCGCTCGACGGCCTGGCGCGGGCCCGCCGCGCCGGGGAGGTTGGCGTTGTTCGCCGGCACCGACGACGTGCTCGGGGCGGGGGTCGAGGATGATCGGCAAGCGGTAATGGCCAGCAGCAGCAGGATCGTTCGCTTCACGGCACTCTCTCTACGCGGAACCGCGTGCAATGGTGGCTCGGCCCTACAATGTACCAGCGACTTTACATTAACATCGACCACGTCGCGACGCTTCGCCAAGCGAGGCGGACCGTCGAGCCGGACCCGGTTCTCGCGGCCATCGAATGCGAGAGCGCAGGCGCCGACGGCATCACTGCCCATCTTCGTGAAGATCGCCGTCACATTCAGGACCATGATGTGGAGCGGTTGGCAACCACGGTGCGTACGGTCCTGAACCTCGAGATGGCGTGTACGGCCGAAATGGTGGCCATCGCCGGGCGCCTCCGGCCCTACCAGGTGACCTTCGTTCCGGAGCGCCGCGAGGAGATCACCACCGAAGGTGGACTGGATGTTGGCCGCGACCCGTCCGGACTTCGGTCCGCCATCGAACGGCTGGCGTCGATTGGAGTTCGGACGAGTCTTTTCATCGACGCCGATCGCGACGCCGTATCTCGCTCGAAGGACCTCGGGGCGGTCGCAATCGAGCTTCACACAGGGCGGTATGCGCATCATCCCGACGACTCGGCGCCTCTCCGCGCGCTCGCCGACGCCGCGCGACTTGGCCGCGAGCTCGGCCTGGCCGTCCACGCGGGGCATGGGCTGACCGTCGCGAACGTCGGCCCGGTCGCGGCCATCCCCGAGATCGAAGAGCTGAACATCGGGCACTCGATCGTCAGTCGCTCGGTCTTCATCGGGATTGCCGCTGCCGTGCGGGAAATGCGTGCCGTGATGGATGTTGCCCGGACCCGAGGGTAGACCGTCATTGGGCAGGCGGCTTAACTTCGTGCGAATTCCATGGCCGGGGCGGGAATGAGCGTGACGGGCGGGTTGTTGGATTTCTACATCCTCGAAGCAAGCGAGTACGTCGACCAGCTCGACGCCCTCGTCGGCTCCGCCACGCAGGCGCCTCCGGATTCCGGACCCTTCATCACCGCGTCGCGCGCACTCCGCGGCAGCTCCACCATGGCGAAGTTGCTTCGCATGGCGGAGCTCGCGGGGTCGGTGGAACGGATCGGCCGAGGCGTTCGCGACGGCTCGGTGCAGTGGTCCACGGAGCTGCGGGCAGCGCTGGTGGCCGCCGTCGACGATCTCCGAATTCTCTTGCGCGGGGTTCGCACGTGGGGCGCCGGCGAGGAGCAGCGCGCCGCCGCACGCGTCGCTGAGCTGCGACGATTCCTGCCGGAAGGCGCCGTGCTGCCGACCACTCCCATCACCGGCGCGATCAGTGCGACGTTTTTCGCGTCGGAGGTGGAAGGCGTCGCACTCGCCCTCGACGCGTTCCTCGGCTCTCCCGTGGACCGACGCCCTCTCGATGAGGCGCTCGGTCGTGTTCGCGCACTCCGCGGAATCACGGCGCTGAAGGACCTCGCGCCGTTGGCCGACGTCGCTGACGCTCTCGAGCACGCCGCGCGCACGGGCGCCGGTGAGGGACGGTCGCTGACGCCTCAACACGTGGCGCTGTTCGAGTCGGCCACGCATGTGCTTCGCCGCGCAGCGCGCGAGTTGCGCACCGCGGGACGTCCCGACGCCTCGGCGCCCGAAGTTCGCCGTTTCGCCAACGCTGCGGTAGCGCTTCAGAAGCAGACGCGCGAGGATGAGCCCGTGGTTCCGGTGGCGCGTCTCTTCTTCCATGACGACGGGCCACACGTCGTGTCGCGCGCGGAGCGCCCTCACACGACGCTGGAACGTCGGTTCCGCGCGGAAGTCGTTGCGCACGCGGAGCACCTGCGGAAGCTGATCGCGGATGCTCGCGCGGCCACGGGCGATGCCGGCCGCGACCGCGCCGCCCAGGAGCTTCGCTCGGCGCTCAGAACGCTGCGCGCGACGATCGAGAGCTTCGGGAAAGGCGACATCGCGCGATTCTTCGGTGCCGCGGCGGCCGATGCGAACGTGCTGGACCCGATGCTCCTGTCGTCCGTCGACGCCGCGGCAACGCTTCTGGCGTCGTCGCGTCTGGCACCGACGGACATCGCGACCCGCCTCGCCGAGCTGTCACGCGGACATGCCGTGGATCGAGCAATCGGGACCGCGTTCGGCCCGCTCGACCAGCCGCGCCAGACCCCCGCGATCGGCGCGAGTCGGGTGCCGACGCCGCGTGTCGCGTCGACTGTTACGCCCGGCGCAACGCGAGTCGTTAGGCCCACGCCCAGCCGCGAGGTCGCGGTCGCCCGCAAGACGCCGCTGACGCCGACGGGGGCGGAGCTCAAGCAGTTCCTGCAAACTGGCATCGCCGGCTTCGACCAGCTCGACGAAACCCCGCTCGCGCCGCCCGCTCCGCTGGACGACGCGACGGTCGTCTCGATCGATGACCTGGTGTACCGCGGCCGTGCCGCCCTCGAGCGGGCCATCGAGGTCCGCGACGAGATTCGACTCTCCGGCGGGAACAACGACGCGGCGCTCGCTGAACTGTTCGACCTGCTGGACCTCGCCGCCGCCGACTGATTCGAATGCGATTGAACTGGAAGAGTGCGCTCGGCATCGTGCTGAGCGCGGCACTCCTCGTGTGGACGCTGAAGGGCGAGTCGCCGTCTGAGATCTGGGCCGTCATTTCGCAATCCGACGTGTTCCTTCTCGTGCTCTCGGCAGGAGTCGCCACCACGATCTTTCCGCTGCGCGCGATCCGCTGGCGGATCATCCTCGAGCCCACGGCGCCGGGGATGCCCATCGGGCCGCTTTGGCGGTCGACCGCGATCGGCATGATGGTCAACAACGTCTATCCGGCGCGGCTCGGGGAGATTGCCCGTGCGTACGCGCTCACGCGCGAGACCGATCGCCTTCGTTTCACGAGCGCCGTAGCTTCGCTCGCGGTGGACCGCGTGTTCGACTCTCTCGCGCTGATGTTGCTGCTGGTGAGTGCGATGCTCTCGCCGGATTTCCCGAAGGACACGACGCTCGGCGGCAAGCCGATCCAGCACGGGGCCGCGCTGTTCGCCGGTGGCGCGGTCGCGTTGTTCGCCGTGTTGTACGCGATTGTGTTCTTCCCCGAGCAGCTCGTGCGCATGTACTCCGCCGTGGCAGGCCGGATCTCCCCTCGGCTCGTGACGAAAGGGAGCGAGATCATCCGAACGTTCTCGAGTGGCCTGACCGTCCTTCGCAGCCCGCGTCGCTTCGTCGAGATCTTTCTCTGGGCGCTCCTGCACTGGCTCGTGAACGGCGTCGCGTTCTGGATCGCGTTCAAGGCGGTCGGCATCGACGTGCCGTTCAGCGCCGCGAACTTCTTGCAGGGCATCATCGCGCTTAGCGTAGCCATCCCTTCCTCACCCGGGTTCTTTGGTGTCTTCGAGGCTGCGGCGAAGATCGGCCTGGCGGTGTACGGAGTGCCGAGCGGCCAAGCCGTGAGCTGGGCGATCGGATTTCACATCCTCTCGTTCCTGCCGATCACCCTCATCGGGATCTACTACTTCGCCCGGCTCGGATTGCATTTCAGCGATTTCAGGAAGCCCGCTGATCAGCCGGCATGAGCGGACGCTCGACGCGGGATCGACCGCGCGGGATCACGGCGCGCACGATCGCTCAGGCGAAGCTCAACCTGTTTCTGCACATCCTCGCCCGTGAGGCGAGCGGCTACCACCAGCTCGAGACGCTGTTCTGCCGCCTCGACCTCGGCGATGAGGTAACGGTACGCACGGACGGGCGCGGGCGGTCGCTCGACAGCTCGGGCGATGCTCTCCCCGCCGACGGACTTGGGCCGGTCGAGCGCAATCTCGCGTGGCGTGCGGCGGTGGCATTCAGCGATGCGGCGGGGTGGCCTAACGACTGGGCGATCGAGGTCACCAAGCGAATTCCTGTCGGGGGTGGGCTCGGCGGGGGAAGCGCCGACGCTGGGGCTGTGCTGCGGTGTCTGAACGCACTGGCTCCCAGCCCGCTGTCCGCGAATCGACTCCTCGGCCTCGCCGGGCAACTCGGAGCCGATGTCCCGTTTCTCACGTTCGACAAACCGCTGGCGCTCGCGTGGGGACGAGGCGAGCGCATGCTCGCGCTCCCTGCGCTGCCCAGCTGCGACGTGACGCTCATCTGCTTTCCGTTCGGCGTTGCGACACCGGCTGCCTTTGGCTGGATCGACGCCGACCGTGGGTCAGCCGCTGTGGCGCCAGCGTCGCTCGACGTCGCTGGCCTCGACACGTGGCAGCGCCTTGCAACCCTCGCGCATAACGACTTCGAGGCGGTCGTGGCACGGCACCACCCGGAGATCGCCCGCGTTCTCGAGGAGCTCCGCCGCGACCTGTCGACCAACCACGGTGCGATCGCCCTGCTCACGGGGTCAGGCTCGACGGTCGCACTGCTGTCTGCGGCGTCGGGCGATCACGAGCGGGCTCGCGACGGGCGACTCGATGGGGTGGCCTCACGCCTCGTCGCAACGCGGACCGCGACCGCCGTTGTTGGTGTAGAGGTGTCGGACTAGCTTACGCGTCGTTGGTGCCCCTTCGTCTAACGGTAAGACAACGGCCTTTGGAGCCGTGAATCGTGGTTCGATTCCACGAGGGGCAATCGTTCCGCCCTCCGTCCACGCCTGCATGGCCGTCCCCGACATGTCGCCGGCCCGCCGCGACGACCCAGGCCCGCGGATCGATGCCGCGATCGGCCGCACGCCCGTCGTTCGCCTAACGCGCGTCGTGGAGCGCGGGATGGCCGAGGTCTGGGTCAAGATGGAGGGGATGAATCCGGGCGGTTCGATCAAGGATCGAACCGCGCTCGGCATGATCCTCGACGCCGAGCAACGCGGCATCCTCCGGCCCGGCCAGATGATCGTCGAGCCGACATCGGGCAACACGGGCATCGGGCTGGCGCAGGTGGCTGCCGCGCGCGGGTACCCGCTCACGCTCTGCCTGCCCGCTCAGATGAGCGAGGAGCGGAAGCGCACGCTGCTCGCGTATGGGGCGAAGCTCGTGCTGACCGACCCCGAGCGACGCATGCTCGCCGCGATCGAAGAAGCGGAACGTATTCGCGACGCCACCGGCGCGTGGATGGCCGATCAGTTCGGAAACCCGGCGAACCCTCGCATTCACTACGACACCACCGGGCCGGAGCTGTGGACCGACATAAACGGACGCATCGACGCGTTCGTCTACGGGTCGGGCACGGGCGGGACCATCTCGGGTGTCGGCCGCTGCCTGCGTGAGCGCAATCCGACGGTGCTCGTGGTCGCGGTCGAGCCGGCGCGCAGCCCCGTGCTTTCCGGCGGTGAGCGCGGGCAGCATCAGTTTCAGGGGATGGGGCCGGGCTTCGTCCCGCCGAACTTCGATCGTTCGGTCGTCGACGAGATCATCCAGGTGTGGGAGGAGGAGGCGTTCCCGCTGGCCCGCCGTCTCGCACGCGAAGAGGGCCTCTTCGTGGGCATGTCGAGCGGCGCCATCGCCTGGGCGGCGCTGAAGGTCGCGCGTGAGCTCGGAGCGGGACGGCGGGTGGCGATGATCGCCCCGGATTCCGGCGCGCGATACCTGTCAACGACGCTGTTCGAGCCGCCGCACCCGGACGCCGCGCTGTAGATCACTTGTCATGTCGATCGACGGGGATCCCGCGTAGCTTGTCGACCTCATGCGTCATGAAGTCCGGATTCAGGTGCTTCGCCAACATGAACACGTTCACCGTCGTGAAACCGACGCACCCGACGCTCACCAGGTCCGTTCGATCCACCGTCGCCAAATGGAAGTTCGTGCCGGCCGAGGTCGCTGGCTGCAAGGTGCCGCGCAACTTCAATTGGGCCGCCGTCGCTGGTGGCGATTCGAAACCTTCGTTGCGTTAACGAACCGGCGCCTGGCGAGGGTCGGCGAGTGTCGCGGCGCGTAGCGTCGAGCGCTCGCCTCGGTTAGCTTAACCGGCTCTCCGCGCGACGGATCTTCTCGCGGCCCGACTCTGCGCCGAGGGTTTGGAATTGACTATGTCGTTAGCTCCTCTTACGATACAAGGCTCGGCAATGGACGCGGTGTCCGTACCGAAGCATGGGTTCAAGCTCCTCTCGGGCACCGGAAATCAGGCGCTCGCACAGGAGATTGCCGGACACCTCGGCGCCGAGCTGTGCCGGGTGACCTGCAGCCGATTCGCCGATGGTGAGATCTTCGTGCGAATCGATGAGAACATTCGCGGTGCGGATGTCTTCATCGTGCAGCCGACGAACCCACCGGCGGAGAACGTGATGGAGCTCCTGCTCCTCATCGACGCCGCGCGGCGCGCGTCGGCCGCCCGGATTACGGCGGTGATGCCGTACTATGGGTACTCACGGCAGGACCGAAAGGATCAGCCGCGAGTCGCGATCGGAGCGAAGCTGCTCGCGAACATGATCGAAACGGCGGGCGCGGACCGCGTCCTCGGTCTCGATTTTCATCAGCACCAGTTGCAGGGGTTCTTCGACGTTCCCGTCGATCACCTCTACGCGGCGCCGGTGATGGTCTCGCACTATCGCCGGAAGCAGTTGAAGGACGTGGTCGTCGTCGC
>Ga0075421_100008210_pt1 | contig 12818 bp, 9 predicted proteins | sample SoiMetdeltSBSDD5_FD_75292 | JGI IMG/M metagenome (GOLD analysis project Ga0075421, IMG submission 75292) | Bulk soil microbial communities from a Populus tree surrounding site in Tennessee, USA - Soil MetaG P. deltoides SBSDD5 | ecosystem: Environmental > Terrestrial > Soil > Tree plantation... | reverse complement strand
GCGTCCGCCGTGCCCGCCGGCGACGTCGAGCTCGAGCTCGAGCCGGCGCTGGTGGCGCGCCTCGAGCCGGAGATCGCGCAGGCGCTGCGTCTGGCCAGCGCCGGCCGCGGCGACGAGGCCGCGCTGCGGCTGCGCGAGCTGCGGCGGCGCCGCCCCGACGACCCGCAGATCCCGTACGCCCTCGGACGCGTCTACGCCCGCCTCGGCTGGCCGCGGCAGACCATCGACGCCTATCGCGACGCGATGCGGCTGGATCCGGCCCTGCGCCAGGACCAGCAGCTGATCCGCGACCTGGTCGGGTTGCTCGGCAGCCGGAGCAGCTGGCAGTTCGCCGCGCGCGTCCTCTCCGACGAGGTGGGCGCCCCCGCCGGCGACGCGCTGGCCGCGACCGCCAGCGGCCATCGCGATCCGACCGTGCGCGCGCGGGCCGCGCGGCTCCAGGGCCGGCTGCGCGACTGACCCCCGCGCCGTCTACGGCGCCAGCCCGGGCGCGAGCATGCTCGCGAACCGCGCCGGATCCGCCGCGCCCATCCGCGACAGGAGCGCCAGCGCCTCGGCGGCCGCCAGGTCGTTGCGCTCCAGCACGGCGCGCCGCCACGCCGCCGACGCCTGGAACGCGTGCATGCCGGCGGCGGCGAAGTTGCGCTCGGCGGCGGTCAGCTGCGCGACCGTGCCGGCGCGATCGCCGCCGCGGTGGGCGGCGGCGGCGAGGACGAGGGCGCCGAAGCCGCGCGCGTACGGATGGCGGACGCGGACGAGGCGGCGGCCGTAGCGGCGGACCCGGGCCAGGGCGCGGCGGCCGAGCTGGCGCGACGCCATCGCCGACTGCGACCACAGGCGCAGCGCCTCGATGTCGACCAGCTCGACGGCGACGCGCAGGAGCGATCGCCGCAGCGGCGTCCACGCCGCGTCCATGGCGGCCAGGGCCTCGTCGCCGCGGCCGCAGTAGAGGTGAAGATGGACCTCCGCCATGAGCGCGTAGAAGTGGTGCAGGTGGTAGCCGGACCAGGTCCACTGCCGGCGCGCGGTAGCGATCTCGCGCTCGGCGCCGGCGACGTCGTCGCGGATCAGCCAGGCGACGTTGGTGGTCCAGACCCGGAGCTGGGTCGCGGTGTAGAGATCGCCGCGGGCCTCGGCGGCGCGCACCGCCTCGGGCACCTGCTCGGCGAGCTCGGCGAGCCGGCCCTGGTGGAACAGGCTGCCCATGCGGAAGCTGTCGGCCGACGCGATCTCCCAGGCGACGCCGGTGCAGCCGGTGCGCAGCGCCTCGACCGCGACCTCGAACGATCCCTCGGCGTGGGCCCAGTCGCCGCGCGCGAACGACGCCAGCCCGGCGAAGGTAGCGGCCAGCGCGTCGATGTACGGATCGCCGACGGCGCGGGCGCAGTCGCGGGCGCGATCGAGGAGGGCGCGCAGCTTGCCGGCGTTGACCTTGTTGCCGGGCGCCGAGCTGTACGCGACCTCGATGCACAGGGCGCGGGCCACCATCCACGGCTCGCCGGTGTCGAGGCTGGCGGTGACGAACTGGGTGCCGAAGTGGGCGCCGCGGACGTGGTCGATGAGGCCGAGGCTGCGCGCCACCGTCCACAGCGCCTCGATGCGCAGCCGGGCCTTGTCGTCGAGCCGCTTCGGCTTCGGCGCCGGCGCCAGGCCGCGCAGCCACAGCCAGGCCCGGCGCAGGAGCATCGGCACCAGCGCGCGCCGCGGCGATCGGGCCAGGCGCAGGCCGACGGCGGCGAGGACGTCGGCGAGCATGCTGATGCCGCGGTCGAGGTGGCCGTTGAGCAAGAGCTGCTCGGCGGCGAGGTGGCGCAGCGCCAGCCAGGTCGCGGGCGGCGCGTCGGTGGCGGCGACGACGTAGGCGTCGGCCGCGGCGGCGCCGCGCCCGGCGTGGGCGAGGGCGTCGGCGAGCTTGCGCTGGACGTCGCGGGCGCGGTCGGCGCCGGCGACGCCGAGCTCCACCGCCTGGCGGTAGTACTCGGCGGCGCTGTCGAAGGCGAGCACCGCCGCGGCCTGATCGCCGGCGGCGACCGCGTAGGCGGCGGCGCGGGCGCGATCGCCGGCGCCGCGCCAGTGCTCGACCAGCGCCTCGACGTGGTGCCCGGTCGAGCACTCGTAGGCGTTGGCGAGCCGCGCGTGCCAGGTCTCCAGGGTGCCGGGGTGGAGGAGCGCGATCGCGGTCTCGCGGACGCGATCGTGGCAGGTCTCGACGAGATCGGTCTCGTGGATGCCGAGGGCGCGGACCAGGCGGCCGCGCTCGAGGCCGAGCAGCGCCTCGCGCCAGCGCCGGACGTTGGCCGCCTCGGCGGCGATGCCGAGCTCGATCGGCCGGCTCGCCACCGCGACCGCGACCAGCAGGCTGCACTCGTCGTGGGACAGCGCGGCCAGCCGGGTCGCCAGCACCCGGTCGAGGATGCCGGCCTCGGCCTCGCCGCCGGCGGCGACGTGGCGGGCCAGCTCGACGACGAAGAACGGGATGCCGCGCGCCTCGCGCGCGACCGCGGCGGCCCCCGCCGCGCCGTCGCCGAGGAACGCCGCCGCCAGCTCGGCGGCGGCGCGCTCCGGCAAGGGCGGCACGTCGAGGCTCAGCACCGGCGCCGACACCGCGTGGATGGCGTCGACCAGCTTGCCCAGCGCCGGCGACTCGGCGCCGCCGCTCCGGTGCGAGACCACGAGCAGGATGTGGCCGGCGCCGGGGGGCCGCACCACCTCGGCGAGGATCTGGCCGCTGTCGAGATCGGTCCACTGGCCGTCGTCGATCCAGATGACCACCGGGTGACGCATGGCGAGGTGGACCAGCAGCGTGCGCAGCGCGATGCAGGCGCGCCGGCGCAGCTCGGTCGGATCGCCGGCGGCGAGCGGGGTGCCGGCTCGCAGCCGGCGCAGCACCGGGAACACGGTCAAGAGCGCATCGCCGTCGGTGACGCCGAGGCTGGCGAAGTCGTCGGCGGTCAGCCGGGTCGCCAGCGCGTCGACGACGCCGTCGATCGCCTTGAACGGCATCGCCTCGCGCTCGTGGCAGCGGCCGCGCAGGACGAGGGCGCCGCGCATCGCGCAGTCGCCGACGAAGTTCTCGAGGAGCGCGGTCTTGCCGACGCCGGAGGCGCCGCTGACCCAGACCGTCGGGGCGCGCCCCTCCTCGGCGCCGGCGAAGGCGTCGGCGAGCTCGGCCAGCTCGCGCTCGCGGCCGACGAACGGGATCTCCTCGGTGCGCAGCCGCGGCCGCCGCTCGCTGCTGGCGCCGAGCGCCTCGAGCACGTCGGCGCCGCGCGGCCGCTCCGCCGGCCGCCGCAGCAGCAGCCGGTCGCACAGCGCCGCCAGATCGGACGGCGCCGACGGGCTCCAGTGCCGCACCGGCTTCGGGTCCTGGTGCAGCTTGGCCTCGAGCATCTCCTTCGGTCCGCCGATGAACGGCGGCCGGCCGGCGAGCGCGACGTGCAGGAGCACGCCGAACGAGTACCAGTCGCTGGCCGGGCCGAGCTCGCCGCGCACCGCCTGCTCCGGCGACATGTACGGGATGGTCCCGGCGAAGCGCTCGCTGTGGCTGTCCTCGCCGAGGAAGCGGACCAGGCCGAAGTCGCACAGGACGACCCGGCCGTCGCGACCGACCAGCACGTTCGACGGCTTGATGTCGCAGTGGAGGCGATGCTCCGTGTGCAGCGCATCGATGCCGCGCGCCAGCTGGATCGCGGCGTCGCGCAGGCGCTGCTGATCCGACGCCGCGGCGTGGGCGCGCACCGCGCCGACCTCGATGGTGTCGACGGTCAAGAGGTCGCCCACCGACAGGAACGACTGCGACTGCTCGACCTCGCCCGGCTCGGCGCTGCCGACCCAGACCCGGAAGTCGACGCCGTCGATCAGCTCCATGGTCAGGCACCACTCGCCGCCGAGGCTGAGCAGCTCGTAGAGCGCGATCAGGTTCGGGTGGCGGATGTCGGCGATCGACCGGAACTCCTGCTTGAAGCGCAGGAGGCGCTCCGGGTTGGCGCCGCGCATCACCTTGAGCGCGACCCGCTCGCCGCGCTGCAGATCGAACGCGTCGTACACGACGCCCATGCCGCCGGTCCCGAGCTTGCGCTGGACGAGGAAGCGCGCCTGCGTCTCCGTCGAGAGCAGCGCCGGTCCAGGTGATGGCTCTACCGCGCCCATTCGCGTCATCTTCACTATATCGGCTGGTGTAGGCACCTGGGGGTGTCTGCCCCACGCGAGTTTTCCGGAGCACAACGAAGAGACGCCACGTCACCGCGCGAGGGCGAGCGCGATCGCCAGCTTGCCGGAGCACGGTGTCACCTGTATGTCAGTTGGCGGCCCATGCAGCGCACCGAGCGCCTGTTCGCCCTCGCCGAGTACCTGCGCGGTCGCCGCACCGGCGTCACCGCGGAGGCGCTCGCCGAGCGCTTCGGGGTGACGATCCGGACCATCTATCGCGACCTCGACACCCTGCGCGCGGCGTCGTTTCCGGTCGGCGCCGAGCGCGGTCGCGGCGGCGGCTACGCCCTCGACCGCAGCTACAGCCTGCCGCCGGTGAACTTCACCGCCCGCGAGGGCGCGCTGCTGGTCGCGCTCGGCCGCTTCGCCATCGACATGCGCCTCCTGCCGTTCGCCGGCACCCTCGAGTCGGCGCTCGACAAGGTGCGCGCCGCGCTGTCGACGTCGGCGCAGCGCGAGCTCCTGACCCGGCTGTCCGAGCTGTCGTTCCACGGCGTGCCGTCGCTGCCGAGCAAGAAGGAGGTGCGCGCCGCCCTCGAGCGGGCCTGGTTCGAGCAGCAGCCACTGCGCATCACCTACGTCGACGGCAACCACCTCGAGACGATCCGCACCATCCGCGTCCTGGCGGTGGCGATGGATCGCCACGAGACCCGGATCGACGCCGTCGACGTCGACAAGAACGAGCGCCGGCAGTTCCGGCTCGATCGCATCGAGCGGGCGGAGGTGATAACCCGGACGTCCTGAGTCGAAGGGCTAGCGAAACCCCGGCTCCCACATCGGCGGGGCCATCGTCTCGGCGTAGCGGGTGAACATCGCGTTGAAGCTGAGGCTGACGCGCGGCCCGTCGCTCTCGTTGGGCGGCACCGAGTGCTCGAGCCACGACGGGAACAGGATCAGCGTGCCGGCGGCGACCCGGACGACGACGAGGTCGGTGTTCTCGCCGGTCAGCTCGTGCACCGGCGGCCGGATGGCGCGCACCTGCGGCCGCGGATCGTGGAACTGGATGGTGTCGGCGCCGTCGGCGACGCGGACGTAGTAGGCGCCGCTCAGGAAGTTGTTGGGATGGTGGTGGACCGGGTGCGCGGCGCCGGGCGCGCTGACGTTCGCCCAGAGGCCGGTGATGGCGAAGCCGTCGTGGCCGACGCGCAGGAAGTCGAGCACCGCGCCGGTCATGCGGCGCAGGATCGCGACCAGCTCGGCGAGATCCGGTCGCTCGTGCAGCGCCGGGTCCGATTGCCAGCTGCGGCCGCGGGCGAGGTCGCGCACGGCGGGCGCCATGCCGTCGACGGCCGCCATGACGGCGCGCTCGATCCGCTGGCGCGGCTCGTCCTTGACCTCGGTCCGCCAGACCAGGGTCGGAAACATCGGCAGCACCGTCGACTTCGCGTACGGCACCGGCTCGCCTGCAGTCTCGTCGGTCACGTCATGCTCCGTTCATGCGGAGCATACCGCCTACTCGATGGCGACGATCTCGAGCTCGCGCACCTTGCCGGGCAGCTGCACCTCGCCGCCGTCGCCGACCTGCTTGCCGACGAGGGCGCGGCCGAGCGGCGAGCGCGGAGTCACGACCTGGACCGCGCCGCCGGCGAGCAGCTGCCCGCCGCCGTGCGGGGCGATGAAGAAGACGTGGCGCTCGTCGTCCTCCTCGACGGTGACCAGCGCGCTCATGCCGACCGCCTCGCCGCGGCCGAAGCCGCGCAGGGCCATCGCCTCGACCTCGGCGACCGCGGCGCCGAGCTCGTCGACGCGCTGGGCCTGGCCGCGGGCCAGGTACGACTGCTCGAGGCCGCGGGTGTCCTTGTCGTTCTCGGCGCGCGCCTCGGAGTGGGTGGCGCCCTCGACGGCCGCGGCGTGGGCGCGCCGGGCGGCGTCGAGCGACGCGGTCAGCTGCGCCAGCAGCTCGTCCCTGAGCTGCTGCTTGCGCGGAGTCGGCGCCACCTAGAGCAGCTTGCCGAGCTTGTCGCCGAGCCCGCCGGGCAGCTTGTCGAGGACGCCGCTCTGGCCGAGCCACTTCGGGATCTCGTCGGCGTGCTCCTTGACGAAGCTGACGACCTTCTCGGCGGTGGCGCGATCGAGCCCGACCTTCGCCATCAGGGTCTGGATGAAGTCTTCCATCGGCGCTCCTCCTTGCGGCTACGATGCCGCAAGCCGACGGCGACCGCAACGCGGCGCCCGACGACGCGCGCTCCCGTCGGGCGGCGCACGCGTCGCGGTCTCGGGCGCTCCTGACATGGCGTGCGCATGGGCACGGTTCGCCGACGAGAACCGCGCGATTCCGCGCCTGACCAGGTGGCACCGCCATTGCCTCTGTGAGCGACCATGAGGAACTACGCCAATCGAGTTATCTTCAAGGCTTTGCTCTTGTCCGCGGCCGTGTTGCCGTTGTCGCTGTCCGGTTGCAAGAACGACCGCGGCGACGTCGGCGAGGCCCAGAAGAAGGTCGAGGAGGCCCGCGACGAGGTCCGCGATCAGCAGAAGGACGTCGTCAAGGAGCAGCAGGACGTCCGCGAGGAGCGGAAGGACGTCGCCGAGGAGCAGCGCGACGTCGCTGCCGCCAACCGCGACCTCAACGCCGCCAAGACCGACCTGGCCGCTGCCCGCGACGAGTACATCCGCGCGGCCCGCGTCAAGCTGGCCGACATCGACGCCCGCATCAAGGAGCTCGAGGCCCGCGGCGACGCCAAGGCGAAGCGCACGGCGGCCGACCTGCGGCATCGCCGCGACGAGCTGGCGGCTCGCCTCGACCGCGCCGGCGACCGCGCCAGCGCCAACTGGGAGCAGACCAAGGCCGACCTCGACAAGTCGTTCGACGATCTGAAGAGCGACATCGACAAGGCGTTCTGAGAAGCGTCCGGACTCCGGACGATGACGCGGCGGTCGTCCTCCTGCCTGGGGGGGCGACAGCCGGTCCGGGATGTCGGCTCGACTGACAGCCGGACCTGACGACAGCATCGTTCAGCGAGCGCGATTCGCGTCGGGTTCCCGCAGCTTGGCCGCGTAGGCGCAGAGGGCACATCGCTTGCTCTGCGACGCGGCCATGCGCTGTGTTGCCTTCTCTTCTGCAGTACCCCTGTTCATCGCCGCCGGTCTGGCCGGCTGCGCCGCGCAGGAACCCGAAGCCCGCACCGTCTGCGACGACGTCGCCGACCTCGCCGCCGAGTGCACCGGCGTCCGGCCGGAGCTGCCCGCCGAGGGCTGCGTCGGCGCCTATCGCGACGGCGCCGAGGCGGTGCTCGCCCAGGGCTGCGACGCCCTGACCACCGTCGGGATCACGACCCAGGACGCCAGCCCGTGGTGCGATCCCGCGCTGACCTGGACCGGCGTGTGCGCGCCGCGGCCGCTGGCCGACGTCGCCGCCCTCGCGTCGCTCGGCGAGGTCTGCCCGCCGGATCGCGCCGACGAGCTGTGCGCCGCGCTGCGCGCCGCCGACTTCGGCAAGGCCCGCGCCGCCGCGGCCGGCGCCGTCGCCGCCGGCGCGCTGACCGACCCCGCGGTCCGCTACTACCTGCGCGAGCGCACCATGGCGCTCGTCGTCTGGAACGCCCTCACCGACCGCGGCCGCACCGCGCCGCCGGCCGACTACGCCCGCGCCGCCGGCGCCTGGCTCGACGCCTACTTCCCGGCCTACCAGGGCGACGCGTCGCAGTTCGCGATGGCGCGCCAGCCGCTGGCGCCCAGCGGCGCCGCCTGCGCGTCGCCGTCGTCCGGCGACGTCATCGTGATCTTCCCGGGCGTGGTCCGCCTCGAGGATCGCAGCGAGTTCGCGAAGCAGACCGAGGCGATCCGCGACGTCCTGCCGTGCGTGCGCACGATCGTCCTCGACACCGGCAACTTCGTCGATCCCAAGGCCAACGCCGCGCTGGCCAGCCGCACCCTCGCCGCCGCCGCGCCGGCGCCGGCCGCGCTGCACTTCATCGGCTACAGCCAGGGCTCGACCAACGTCCTGCGCACCCTGGTCGACTACCCGGAGATCGCGGCCCGCGTGCGCACCGTCCTCACCATGAACTCGGCCGCCCACGGCTCCGAGATCGTCGACGTGCTGCTGCCCGCCCTCGACAACCTCGACGCCGACGCCCGCTTCTGCGACAAGCTGCCCGACTACGCGCGGCCGACCTGCCAGTGGGCGGCCGAGCAGTCGCCGAAGCCGGCCCGCGTCATCATGGAGGAGATCGCCCGCTCGATGGGCATCCCGGTCGACTCCCTCGACGGCTGGCTCGACCCGAACGACCGCACCACCACGCTCCGCGACTTCCTCAAGGAGCACGTGCCCGGCGTCCGCTCGCTGACCACGGTGGCCGCCGCCGAGTTCTGGGCCACCCGCGCCCACCAGCTGCCGCGCACGGCGCTCTACACGTCGTTCCGCAGCGCGATCACCGATCCCGATCGCAACCTGCCGGCGAGCAACGCGCTGTTCTACGGGCTCCTCAACCGCGCCGGCGGCGACGCGCCGTACAACGACATGCAGGTGCTCCTGACCAAGCAGTCGCTCGGCGGTCCGATCGCGGATCTCGAGACGATCCTGCCGGTCGCCGAGGGCAACCACTGGCAGTGGCAGTACACCGCCGGCCAGATGGACGAGCGGCTCATGCCGGCGGACATGACCGCGCGCATCCCGCAGCTGGCCTGGATGGTCGGCTACGCCGAGACGCTGCACGACCTCGGCGTCCTGGCGCGCTGACGCTCCGGCTCAGCAGGCGTCGCAGCCGCACGAGCTGCCGCAGTCGACGGTCGGCGTCGACGTCCCGTTGCACGACGCCGAGCAGCTGCCGCGGCCGCAGCGGACGTCGGCGCCGGTACACGACGCCGGGTCGTTGCCGCACTCGATCCGGCACGACGCGTCGCCGCAGCGGAGCTCGAGATCGCCGCAGCCGTCGAGGCCGTTGCAGACGACGGTGCAGGCGTGGGCGTCGGGGCACTCGATGCGCGCCGTGTCGCAGGCGTCGGTGCCGGTGCAGAGGACCCGGCAGGCGTACTGCTCGGGGCAGGTGATCGTGCGGTCGTTGCACCTGGCGTTGCCCGAGCAGTCGATGAGGCAGACGCCGCTCTCGTCGCAGCCGCCGGTGCAGACCAGCGGGCACACCGGCAGCCCGGGCGGGACCGGATCCGCGGGGCAGGCGCCGGCGTCGGGCGGCGCGTCGGGGGGCGGCGCATCGGGCGACGGCGCATCGGCGACGCGCCCGTCGACGCCGGCGTCGGCGCTGCCGGCGTCGCCGCCGACCTTCACGCCGCCGTCGTCGAACGCACACGCCGCCAGCACACACAGCACCACAGGGAAGGCCAGTCTCACCATGGTCACCTCTCCTGGTGGTAGTGGGTGGCCCCTGGTTCAAGGTAGCAGCAAAGCAGCGTGAGAGCCGGGGCGGGGCCTCGCCCCCAGCCGCTGAACCCGCCTTATGGCTTGCTCGCCGCGCCGTGGCGATTAGCATGCGCGCGCCTCGATGCCCCGCCTGCACACCGCCCTCGTCGCCGCCGCCCTCGCCGCGGCTCCCGCCGCCGCCGGCGCCCAGAACGCTCCGACCCCGCCGGCGTCGCTGTCGCCGATCATGCGCGCCGCCGCCGGCGCCGCCCGCGTCGAGAACGCGGCGCTCCGCTCGTCCCTCGCCGAGCGCCTGTACGCCTGCCCGCAGTCGCCGACCCGGGCGCAGCGCGGCAGCGTGCCCGACTCCTGGCTCCTCACCGGCGGCAACGCCGCCGCTGACGTCCTCGTCCGCGGCGACGCGATCTTCGCCGCCCACCGCGACGCCATCGTCGAGGCGCGGCGCGAGGTGCTGCTCCAGACCTACGTCTGGGAGACCAGCGACGCCACCCGCCGCATCGGCGACGCCCTCGTCGAGCTGTCGCGGCGGGTCGCCGCGCGCGGCGGCCCGGCGGTCCAGGTCTACGTCCTGGTCGAGCGCAACCTGATCACCGGCCTCGGCGCCGCCGAGCAGGCGCGGGTCGACCTCGGCGCGCTCGGCCTCGATCCGCGGCGGGTCGAGCTCCACGTCGACACCTACCGCCACATGGCGCTCGGCAGCGAGCACGCGAAGGGGCTCGTCGTCGACGGCGAGATCGCGATCCTCACCGGCGCCAACCCGCAGCTGTTCCACAGCTTCGACGACCGCGCCTGGTACGACCTCGGCTTCCTGCTCTTCGGCGACGTCGCCCGCGCGCTGCGCCACGACTTCATCGATGCCTGGGCCTGCGGCACCGACGCCGCGCCGCCGGATCCGGCGCGCGCGGTCGCCACCGGCGAGGCGAGCGCGGCGATGGCGCGGCCGCGCATCGGCGGCGTGGCGGCGGCGGTCGCCATGCGCCGCGGCGCCGAGTTTCCCAACAACCAGCTCGACAACCCGCAGGGCCAGGCGCTCCTCGCCGCCTTCGCCGCCGCCGAGCGGACGATCGACGTCCAGACCCCGAACCTCAACGACGACGCCGCCATCGACGCCCTCGCCGCCGCGGTCGCCCGCGGCGTCCGCGTCCGCCTGCTGCTGTCGAAGGGCTTCAACGATCGCAACGAGCGCCTGCCCGGCCAGGGCGGCGACAACGACGCCGGCATCGCGCGCCTGCGCCGCGCCATCGCCGCCCGGGGCGCCGTCCGCGGCAGCCTCGACGTCCGCTGGTACGCCCACGTCCCCGGCGTCGCCCTCGACGAGCGCCCCGACCGCGCCTACAGCGCCCACGCCAAGCAGGCGTTTTTCGACGACCAGGTCGCCTTCGTCGGCAGCGCCAACATGGACACCCAGTCGTGGAACCAGTCGCGCGAGGTCAACGTCCTCGTCGACAGCGCCGAGGTCGTGACCCGCTGGCGCGCGCAGTCGTTCGATCCGGCCTTCGAGCGCAGCGTCCCCGTGCCGTGATCAGCGCCGCCCGAGCCCGAGCGACCGCGCCAGCCGGATCCCGCAGTCGTCGTTGCGGAACGACGCGAAGACCCGGTGCCGCGTCGCCGAGCGGCAGCCGTGGATCGTCCCGCGCCACGCCCCGCCGCGCTGCACGCGCGCGCCGCTGACGTCGCGCCGCCCCGGCGCCGGCTCCGGATCGGCCAGCGCCTGGCCCGGCCACAGCTCGCCGTGGACGTCGGCGGTCCAGCACCGCATCGAGCCGGCCAGATCGCGGACGCCGTACGGGCTCTCGTCGAGCGGGAAGGCGCCGACCGGCTCGGGCTGGAAGAAGCCGGGCCGCGAGCTGCGCATCTTGGCGAAGGTCGGATCGAAGCGGTCGCCCCACGGGAAGAAGCGGCCGTCGACGCCGCGGGCCGCCTTCTCCCACTCGACGTCCATCGGCAGCCGGTACGGCATGCCGTCGCGGGCGCCGCGCCACGCCGCGTAGGCGCAGGCGTCGAACCAGCTCACCGCCATCACCGGCAGGCGGCCGACCTGCTCGGGCGCGCAGAAGGCGCCGCCGTCGCCCTCGATGAGCGCGTCGTGGCGCGGCTGCCAGCGCCCGTGCTCGTCCCTCGACACCGCCGCCGCCGCGCCGTGGCGCACCCGCGGCAGCCGGCGCTCGACCGACCCCGGCTCGGTCGCCTCGAGGTCGTTGAGGAACGCGACGTACTCCTCGAAGGTGACCGGGAAGCGGGCGATCGCGAAGTCGGGGACGATGATCTCCTGGCGCGACAGCGCCGCGTAGCCCTCCTCGTCGCCGCCGATGATGGCGCGCCCGCCGGGGACGTAGACGAAGCCCTCGCCGATCTCGGCGTCGGTGTACAGGTTGACGTGGCCGCGGTGGTGGTCACCGCGCCGGCAGATGACCGGGTAGCGCGCCTCGCGGAAGCCGTCGCGGCGCAGGACCACGAGATGGCTGCCCGGCTCGAGCCGGCCCGCGCGCAGCGGGGTCGTCCCGAGGCTGCGCGGCGTCACCGCGCACAGCACGCGGTCGACCTCGACGTAGCGGTAGGCCACGACCTCGGCGCCGGGCGGATCGCTGTCGAGCGAGATGCGGGCGTCGGCGGTGAGCAGCCAGCCGTAGCGGGCGGCGTCGCGATCCTTGACCAGCGACTCGTAGTAGATGCGCGTCGCCTCGCGGCGCTCGGTCTCGGCCTGGCGCGCCTGCGACCAGTACAGATCGACGAGGCCGGCGTTGGCGGCCTGCGACTCCGGGTCGTGGCCGAGCGCCTGCTGGTAGAGCTCGATCGCCTGCGCCAGCGCGCGCGCCTGCTCGGCCTCGGCCTGGGCGGCGCTATCCTCGATCGCCCACACCGGGCGCTTGCGCTCGATCGGCTCCCACGGCTTGACCTCGAGGAGCAGCGCGTGCGCCTCGTTGGCCAGCCGCTCGCGGTCGGCGCCGAGCGCGTGGTAGCGGCGGACCGGCTCGGCCGAGCGCTCGACCAGCCGCTCGGCCTCCTCGCGGCGGCGCGTCTTCTCGCGGGCGCCCTCGAGGAACGCCTCGACCTCGGCGGCGACCACCTCCGCCGACGCCGGCCGGTCGTCCTTGCGCTTGGCGAGCAGCTTCAGGCACAGGTCCTCGAGCACCAGCGGGCAGCCGTGCACGACGTCGCGCGGCCGCCGCGGCGTGTCGTTGAGGGTCGCGGCGCAGCGCGCCTCCGCCGACGGCCCGATGAACGGCAGCCGGCCGGTGAGGATCTCGTAGAGGATGACGCCGAGGGCGAACAGGTCGGTGCGCGGATCGAC
>Ga0075421_100008207_pt1 | contig 12820 bp, 13 predicted proteins | sample SoiMetdeltSBSDD5_FD_75292 | JGI IMG/M metagenome (GOLD analysis project Ga0075421, IMG submission 75292) | Bulk soil microbial communities from a Populus tree surrounding site in Tennessee, USA - Soil MetaG P. deltoides SBSDD5 | ecosystem: Environmental > Terrestrial > Soil > Tree plantation... | reverse complement strand
CCGATGAATCGAAAGTCGCCAAACTCTCCATCATGGATCCGTTGCAGACGGTCCAATCATTGAGAAGGTTGAGCGAAGCTGCGCGCTTAGAACGCGTCAGGATCATTTCTTTGCGCGTAAGCAGTTGGTATTGTTCCGGCGAAGGCGGACACCCCTCGTTGGAAACCGGCGAGGCGATCGCCGGGCTGCAAGGCGAGGTGCGGAGCTTGACACACGAGCACGGACGAATGGCGTGATCCGGCGGCTGCGGTTGGCTTCGGGCCTCGTCATGTTGGCATACGTGACGACCCATTTCGTCAATCACAGCCTGGGCCTCATTTCGGTCCAGGCCATGGATCGCGCGCTCGAGCACATCTACGAATATTGGGCGTCGCAGCTCGGCAGCGTCCTCCTCTACGGCGCCTTCGCCACCCATTACAGCCTGGCGCTTTGGGCGCTCTGGTTGCGCCGCTCGCTCAAGATGCCGCTCGCCGAGGCGACCCAACTCGTGCTCGGATTCTCGATTCCCTTTTTTCTCACGGACCACGTCCTCCAGACGCGCGTCGCCGACACCTTCTATGGCGCCGGCGTCGGCTATTACTCGGCGGTGTTGCAGACATACTTCGTGACCAATCCGCTGCGTGGCGCGCTCCAGTTCGCAGTGTTGCTGATCGCTTGGGTCCACGCCATGATTGGACTCTGGTTCTGGCTGCGCCTGAAACGGTGGTACCCGCGCTGGCAGCCGATCCTCTACGCTTTCGCGCTCCTGCTCCCGACCTTTGCGATTCTGGGCGCGCTCGAGGGCGGCCGGCAGGTCGCGACAATGGCGGAGGATCCGGCCTGGGTCGCGCAGTTCACGCAGGACCATCCGCGCCCGGCGCCGGCGGATGCTGCCTTCCTCGATCAGCTGGTGGTGTGGGTGCGTTACGCCTTCGTAGCGGCGCTGCTTGCTGTTCTGGCCGCGCGCGCGGTGCGTTGGTACTGGCAACGCCGGCACGGCGTCATCCGGCTGACCTATCCAAGCGGCCGCGTCGTGCCGATCGTGCGCGGCGTCTCGGTGTTGGAGGCAAGCCGCATGGCCGGCATCCCGCATGCCTCCGTGTGCGGCGGCCGCGGCCGCTGCTCCACCTGCCGCATCAGGGTCGGCGGTGCGCCGGAGGCGATGCTGGTGCCTGCACCCGAAGAGCTGAAGGTGTTGCGCCGCGTGGGTGCAGCGCCCGACGTGCGGCTCGCCTGTCAGCTGCGTCCGCACGGAGATTTGCGCGTGACGCCGCTGTTGCCGGCGACCGCCCAGGCCCGGGACGGATTCAGCCGGCCGGGCTATCTGCATGGCGCGGAGCGCGAGATCGCCATCCTGTTTGGCGATCTCAGATCCTTCACCCAGCTCTCGGAAAAGAAGCTGCCCTACGATCTGGTCTTCCTCCTCAATCGCTACTTCGCCGAGACCGGGCATGCGGTCCAGGCCGCTGGCGGCCACATCGACAAGTTCATCGGCGACGGCGTGATGGCGCTGTTCGGTCTCGACAGTGGCGTCGAGGCCGGCTGCCGCCAAGCGCTCGCGGCGGCGAAAGACATGTCCGAACGCATGGAAAGCCTCAATCGCGCGTTGGTCCACGACATCCCCGAGCCGCTGCGGATCGGCATCGGCATTCATACCGGGCCGGCCATCGTCGGCGAGATGGGTTACGGCTCGGCGGTGTCGATCACAGCGGTTGGCGATTCCGTCAATACGGCGAGCCGCATCGAGGGCCTCACCAAGACCTACGGCTGCGAGCTCGTGATTTCCGAAGCCGTGGCGCTGCGCGCTGGCATCGACCTCGGCGATGCCCCTCGCCACGAGATCGAAATCCGCGGTCGGGTCGAGCGGCTCGTCGTGCGCACGTTTGCGCGGGCGAGCGACCTGCCGGAGCGTGCAGCAGCAAAGAAGGTGGAGCGCGTGACAGCCGAGTAGCCCTCAGGGGCATTCAGAAGACCCGTTCGCTTGCTCATCGCACGTGCGCTTGCTTTGCGGGCTCCGGTCTTGAACGTGGTTGTTCAGAATCGGTTCCAAAGCTGCGTGAAGCCCAGCGATTGTTTTCGAAACCTCGGCGGAGGGAACTCTTTTGAGGAAACCGCATTACTTCAAGGAATTGTTCAATCGGAGAGGTTACCCAATGGGCCGTTATCTTCTTTTGTGGTTGCTCGGCATTCCGATTCCGATCTTGCTTCTGATCTGGGCCTTTGGCGGCCTCCACTGAACGGCCGGCGGCATTCACCGGCCGGGATCTGACGCGAGCCGGCGGACGCAGATTGCGTCCGCCCTTCGCGCCGATGGAGGCGCTCTCGGTCGACGAGATCCCGACCGGAAGCGGCTGGCAATACGAGCCGAAATGGGACGGCTTTCGCTGTCTGCTCTTCCGCAACGGACGAAACGTCGTTCTCCAGTCCAAGTCCGGCCGCCCGCTCACGCGTTATTTCCCCGACCTCGTCGAGGCGGCCCTCGCTCTAAAGGCCCACGTCTTTGTCCTCGACGGCGAGATCGTGGTGCCGCAGAACGGCACATTCTCGTTCGACGACCTGCTTCAACGCATCCATCCGGCGTCGAGTCGCGTACAAAAGCTAGCGGCAGAGACACCGGCACTGCTGATCGTGTTCGATCTGCTGGCTGATACCGACGGCCGACCGCTGACGCATCTGCCGCTGCACGAGCGTCGCCGCAAGCTGGAGGCCTTCGCAGGTCGATATCTCAGGAGCAAGGAAAGAATTCGTCTCTCGCCGGCCACGACGAGGCTGAGTGAAGCCAAGGCGTGGCTCAAGGACGTCGGAGCCATGCTCGACGGCATCATCGCGAAGCGCTGCGACCTCGACTATCGTTCGGGCGAGCGCACCGGAATGCAGAAGGTCAAGAACTACCGCAGCGCCGACTGCGTCGTCGGCGGTTTTCGGTACAACGAAGGCAAACCGGTGGTCGGTTCGCTTTTGCTTGGCCTTTTTGGCGAGGACGGGTTACTGCATCACGTCGGCTTCACCTCGACGATTCGCAGCCGCGACAAGAAGGAGCTCACGCGCAAGCTCGAACGATTGATCGCACCACCCGGGTTTACGGGCGGTGCCCCAGGCGGCCCGAGCCGATGGTCCACCGATCGCTCCGGACAATGGGAACCGCTCAAGCCGAAGCTCGTGGTCGAAGTTCGATACGACCATTTTTCCGGACACCGCTTTCGGCACGGAACGAAATTCTTGCGCTGGCGGCCCGACAAGTCGCCGCGGCAGTGCACCATGGATCAGGTCGTGCAAAAGAAAGCAAACCTGGCGAAGCTGTTGGCCTAAAGCCAAGGCTCCATCACTGCCACCATGGGCGCGAAGCAACGCTGCATTGGTTCCATGGCACTCTTTCTTTCTCCTCCGCATCACGCGCCTTTGAGAGCGCCTGCGATCCGCGTCCCATGGAACCCGCCGAGCGGTTCCCTCGTTCTACCTGAGCCACCATTGGCACGCGGGGACCAGCAAAAGAGGAACCGCTCGAATGAGGAGCAAGCTTCTGATCAGTACGGCTGCGCTGTTGGCAGGCGTTGCCTTGGCGTCAGCTCAAAGCATGCAGGGCGAACAACGCGGCGGCGCGGCCCAGGGCCCGCAATCGCAGTCGTCCCCGAAGCAAAGTCCATCCCAAGACGGGATGCAGCAGGACCGCTCGCAGCGCGGGCAGGATGGCCAAGCGACAGGCCAGGCCAAGCCTGAATCTGGAGCGCAGCAGGGCAAACAGGATCAGCCGCAGCAGCGCAGCCAAAGCCAAAAGCAACGGGACCAGACCAGCGGTCAAGGTTCGCAACGTCAGCAGGGTCAAACGGGTCAGTCGCAGCAAGGTCAGACCCAGCCAAGTCAGACCCAGCCAAGCCAAAGCCAGCCAAGTCAGACCCAGTCGGGCCAGGCTCCGCAGCAAGGTCAAACGCAGCAGGGGCAAACGACGCAGCAAGGGCAGGCAGGCCAAGCGGGTGGCAGTGCCAACCTGACGACGGAACAACGCACGCGGGTTCGGCAGACAGTGTTGACCGGCAGTAACGTGCCGCGGGTCAACAACGTCAATTTCACCCTGAGCGTCGGCACAACCGTCCCGACCAGGGTCCGCGTGGTGGCGGTTCCCCCGCCCCTCATCGAGATCTATCCCGAGTGGCGCGGGCACATGTACTTCGTCGTCGGCGATCAGATCATCATCGTGGACCGCAATCATAGGATCGTTGCGGTCATCAGCGTCTGATCGGATCACGGGAGTAAGAGGTGAGACGGCCTCCGATCGGGGGCCGTTTTTTTGCCGCGACGAGCGCTCTCTCGCCTAGAAAAAAGCCCCGCGCGCCCTGGCCACTCGTCGAGGGCTGCTGGGCGGCGTAGCTTACGCGACTTTTAAGGGCGCGGAATCGGCGCCGCCCGACCTATCCCGACGGGCCCGAACCCTTGGCTCGCTGTTCGGCTCTTTCGGCAAGACGCTCATAGTCCTTGGCGATTCGTAGCATCGCTTCCTTGGATTGCGGCTCATTCATCTGGTCCGCGATGGTGCGTGCCTCTTCTGCGCGCTGTCGCCAGTGTCCGGGGTCATTGATGAAGGACGCCGGCATGTCGGCACCTCAGGCGGCGGTTGGCCGGGCTCGCCTGTTGAAGCTTCGAGCACGCCCACACTAGGCAAATGGGCCGAGGTCGCCTAGCTCCCCAATGTGATTTTTCCAAAGCTCGCTCGTCTTCTCGATGGTACACGCGTTGTGACGCGAGGAGTGCTTGCATGGGGCCGAAGTTTACTTTTGCCGCGGCTCCCGCAAGTCTACGCCCGCGGTTACGAACTTGCCTTCGAGCTTGGCGCGCACCGCCTCGAGCAACGTGCGGGCGGCGTTGCGCACCTCCTCTTGAATGGCGGAATCGGCGTCGAGATCGGCGTGACTGGTGGCGTAGGGCTTCCAATAACCGATGTAGCGATCGAGCTCCGCCGTCGGACCGGCCGGACAAATGTGCATGAAGCAAAGCCAATCGGAAATGCTCCGTCGCACGTTCTCGGCGCCCTCGACGTCTCCATGCACGACGACGGAGAACAGCCGACCCTCGAGGTGGCGGGGATAGTCCCAGCCCTCAAGTTCGATTTGCTTCGCCAGCTCCGCGTTCTTGCCCTGCGTGCGCGTGGGATCCGGATTGCCTCCATCCGCGCAGACGAGACGGTCCATCATCAGCTTGAGCGGCGATGAGACTTGATACCAGTTCACGGGCGTAACAATCATGATGCCGTGGGCCGCAACCCACATCGGGTAGATCTCGTTCATCCAATCTTGTGTCTGACCGAGTGAATAATTCGGATAGCATGAGCACGGCCAGTGGCAGAGGGCAGCGGCCGTGGAGAAGCAGGCCTTGCACGGGTGAATATGGCGCCCGTATTCCGAAGCAAGGCGGCTGAGGTCGAGCAGCTCGATGGCGACGCCCGGGGCGGCGGCGAACACCTCGCGCGCGATTTCCACCAAGCGATAAGACTTCGACATTTCGCCCGGACAGGTATGCTCGCTGCGCGATGAGCAGTTGATCAACAGGATAGCAGGCTTGGTGCGATCAGCGTGCCGGCGCTGGGCATCGGCGATGGCGGCGCGGGCGGCCAGCCAGTCCACCGAAAGATCGTAATCCGGGTCGGCAAATTCCGTGCCTGCCTTGCGCGTGTGCGGCGCTTTGCGGCTGTGCGAATAGGCATCCCACGCGGCGGCGACGATGCTGTCGAGCTCGCGGGCAAGCGAATCAAACGCGGGATCCTGGAATTGAGCGAGAAAGCGCTTGCGGAATTCGCCTTCGTTCAAGCGCGGGCTGGGCATTCCCTTGCGGGGCGTCAACCGCGACATCGGCTCGCTCCTGGTCTAGCTGTGCAGTCACTCAAGACGCGGCTGCGAGACTGGTGCGGCACAATCCCGATTTTGCGGCCTGGGATCTCGCCGGGCCGCAACGGATTAACGCTGCAGGTCTGTGAAAGTTGCGTCCAAGCGCACGTGCAGCAAACCGGTAGCGACGAAGGGCCCGCCCGGGTCGGGCGAACCAAGTTCCCACTGACCCGTTATCTGTCATGGCATTTGCCCGCATGCCGGCAATGCGTGCACGACCGACGCCGAGAGGCCTCCGCGCGCACCTCTTTGGCATCCAGGAACGCAAGCGATGTCCGTCCATAAAGCAATCGATCAAATCGTCGAGGCCTTCATTCCCGAGATGGAAAGAATTTCAAAAATGAAGGAAAGCGAAGAGCAGAAAGAACGGCACTACAAGGCGTGGCTGCGGGCCACGTTGCAAAGATTCGCCGCCGACGTGCGCGACATCGAAGTGTCCAACACAGCAGAGGATTCTCGCGGTGGCGCAGCTTGACCCCGCGCGGCCGCTGCTCGGGACAAGCTCGATAAGACGAAAGCAAGGCGGCGAGTCACACAACCGATGAGTGCCGAGTCCAGTCCGAAAGAGCGTCGTGCGAAAGCTTCCGGGGATCAGGGAACCGCAAGAACCGGACGACGCCCACGGATCCGCGAACGGCTTGTGGGAATCCACAGCCGATCACGTCGGCTGATCTCCGAGCACCGGCACCGGCGCAAACTTCGAGACCGGGAAGTATCCGATCGCAGCCGACGTGGGCTCGATTGGACGAATTTTTTCCTGGCCGACGTGCAGATGAGCTTCGGCTCGTTCCTGGCGTTTTATCTGGCCGATCTCGGCTGGTCGAAGCAGAATGTCGGGGTTGCGCTCACCGTCGGTGGATTGGCGGCGGTGGCGGCACAAATCCCCGGCGGCGCACTCGCCGACGCGGTGCGATGGAAGCGCGGTATGGCCGCATACGGCTTTGGCCTGATTGCGGTCTCGGCGCTGATCCTCGCACTATGGCCGAGCTTCTCGCTCGTGTTCGTGGCCGAGATTCTCCACGGCCTGAGCGCCGGGCTCGTCGGCCCCGCGATCGCCGCGATCAGTCTCGGCCTCGCCGGCCGGCATGGAATGTCGTCGCGCATCGGGCGAAATTATCGCTTTGCCGGTGCCGGCAACGCCGCAACAGCCGCGTTCATGGGCGCGCTCGGAGCTTACCTGTCGAACAACGCCATATTCATCGCTGCTGCGCTGCTGTGCATTCCGGCACTCATCGCCCTCAGCGAAATCCGACCGAACGAGATCGACTATGCTCGCGCGCGCAATGCCACCAAGCGCGACCACACGCTCGATCTGCAAAGGCTGATCGATCTCCTCAAGAACTGGCGCCTGGTTATTTTCTCGGGCGCGCTCGTCCTGTTTCACCTGTCCAATGCGTCGTTGCTGCCTTTGGTCAGCGAAAATCTGGCGCACAGCAAGATCGCCAACAGCGCTCTCGTCATGGGAGGGCTCATCGTGGTCCCACAGCTGGTGGTCGCCATTCTAGCGCCGTGGATCGGATATTGGTCCGAGCTGTGGGGTCGCAAGCCGCTGCTGCTCGTGGGCTTCGCCGTCGAATCTGTTCGCGCGCTGCTGTTCGCTTTTGTCTCCGATCCCCTGCTCATGATGGTCGTGCAGTTGCTGGATGGAGTGACCGGCGCGGCTGTGACGGTCTTGACCATCCTGGTGGTCACCGATCTCACCACCGGCACCGGCCGGTTCAATTTGGTGCAAGGCGTACTTGGCACGATGCGGGGCATCGCGGCGGCGATCGGCACCGGCTCGGTGGGCTTCATCGTGCAGCAATTCGGGGACTTCACGGGATTTTTGTTGATGGCCATCGGGCCGGCCATCGCCGCCGTCCTGATCTGGGCGCTCCTGCCGGAAACGAAGCCCCCGAAATACGTCGATTAAATGCGCCGCGACGCGGCCTGCGAGCGGCCAAGCTGAGCCGAACGTCCCTTGCCGTTAACGATATAAGAGGAATCGCATCCGGTGAGGTCGCGTCGGTCGCGGGCGCAGAATTGCCGATTTTCTTGGTCGAAGGAATCGGCGCGCGTTACAGCCGTCCCATCAGCACGAGGATGAGAAGAATGATCACGACGAGTCCCAGCCCACCGGAGGGATAGTAGCCCCAACTCGAACTGTACGGCCAGCTCGGCAGAGCGCCGATGAGCAGCAAAATCAAGATAATGAGCAGTATCGTCCCGAGCGACATAGTCGTCTCCATCTGAAAACAACGGGGGGCGGTTTTGATGTCGCGCCCCAGATGTCCGCATTACACAACAATTTGCCGGGTTATAAAGTTCCAAAGCCCCATATGTCGTCGGCCCGACGTACCGGAACTTCCCCGCTTGCACCGCATTAGCGACGCGGCCGGCTGCCGAACCGCGGCGGGGATGTCCGCGCGGCTCACTCACCGTCGCCCGCGGGCATTGCCATGACTATCGAACATTCGCTTGCAATTTTCGATGTGGAAGGGACGCTGGTCGATAGCACCGGGCTGACGCTGCGCTGCTGGCAGGAGACGCTGCAGTCGTTCGGCTTTGAATTTTCACTCGCCAGGTTGCAACGACATTCCGGCCAGGATCCGCACGACATGTTGCATGAATTGCTCCCCGGCCCGCGCGTCACCCGCGTCCTGCCGCGCGTGATCGAGGCGCAGGGCCGACGTTATCGCGACAAATACCTGCCACGGGTGATGCCCTTTCCCGGTGTGCGGGCGCTGTTCGAACGCGTGAAGCGCGGGCGACAGCTGATCGCCGTTGCCACGACCTCATCTGCGGACGAGCTCGACCATTACCTCGCCTTGACGAACGTAGGCGATCTCGTCGATGCAGTCGCATGCGGAGATGACGTGCAACATAATAAGCCGGACTCGGCGCTCATCAAGGTTGCTCTTCTGCGCGCCGGCAAGTTGGCGCCGGCGGATGCCATCGTGATCGGCGACACTCCTTACGACGCCATCGCGGCGAAGCGTGCCGGGGTCGTAGGGACTATCGGACTGCTGTCCGGAGGCTTTTCGAGACAAGAACTCGAGGCGAGCGGATGCATCGCGGTTTATCGCGATCCGGCCGATCTGCTGGCTCACTACGAAGAAACCGTCCGCCTGCAGGCCTGACAGGCGATAGGGCGCATCGAAAAATGGCCCCGAGCGAGCCCGCGGGGACTCGCTCAAGGCCTCTAGCGCCAACCGGAAAGGACCGGGCGCGCCGGCGGAAGGTCTAGGCGGCGCGGCGGTTCACTTTGCTCTCGGCCATGGCGGTCAGCTTCTTGTCGACCGCTTTTTCCTCATCGAGGGTCTGCTGAAGCAAGGCTGCGCAATCGTGGCGCCCAAGCTCTTTCGCCCAGGCAATTAATGTGCCGTAGCGGGTGATCTCATAATGCTCGACCGCCTGCGCTGCGGCGATGAGCGCCGCATCGAGAACCGATTTGTCCTCGACTTCGCCGGCCACCTCTTCAGCCTCATCGAGGATGCCATCAATGGCGGGACAATCCACCATCCTCGGCTCCTTGCCGTGCAGCTTGAATACTTGTTCCAGACGGGTCACATGGTTCTTGGTCTCGCCCAGATGTGCCTGGAAACCCTGCTTGAGCTGCGGATCGGTTGCCTTGTCGATCATCTCCGGCAGCGACTGCACAATTTGTTTTTCCGCGTAGTAAATGTCCTGCAACGTGTGTACGAACAGGTCATCCATTGTCTTGATGTCTTTCGAAAAGAATCCCATACGGTTTTCTCCTTTCGTTGTTGCGTGTTGCGCGGGTGGCGCGCGGCTCCCAGTCCTTCGTGCCCGCACACTCGTTGTGAGCAACGTGCCAGACCGGCGCCCGGTTCCCCACGTGCGCGCGCCGCATGGCGGAACTCACATACGCAGTTCCACCGAATCTCCATCAGGTCGGCGCGAAATCGGAACGCGGGCGATGCTTCTCGTTCCGGCAAATGACCGACTCGCAGTTTCTGGCTCAACATCGTCGGGTACACGACGTAGGCAAGATGCGTCTTCGCGTTCGAGAGATTGGTGCGCGTCTATGTCGGAAGACTGCCAGCGCAGAAGCGAACGCTTTCAAGAAGCGCGACGGCGGCGTGGCGGCGCGAAGTTGTTATGCCCGCGGCGCCGCTTTGCATCCGTGGAATGAGAGCTGCGGCGTTCCAATTCTTCGGCAACTTCTCGGAACTCGGCCGCGAGCTCGAGCAACGCCTGCCTCGCGTAGATTTGTGGCGCCTCTTTCGCGAGGTTCAGGCATTCTTCGGCATGCTGGCGGCATTCTTTCGGCGTAGGCATGGCGGCGATCCAGTTTGTGCAACGTCCACCCGGCGGTATCGTTCCGCTCCCACCGTTGCCGATGAACAGGGGTCGTGGCCAGTTCCATCCTCGATAACCTCGAGCACTGGCAGGAGCGGGCCGGGGAGGCCGCAGCATCGCGGAACAAATGTCAGATCCTGACTCAACACGGATGATGCTTCGCATCGCCGAGGGACTACGAGCGGCTGGCAGCGCACGTCCGGCGCCGGAGAGGTCGGGTGCTCAAGGCTGAGGTGACCCAGGGCTCTTCCGCGCGCTGGGGCTGGACCGGGCATAAATCAAGCGAGAACGATCAGGATCCCGCGGCGGAGATGCGCGCCCGATGGGAACTCCGAATCACGCTCTGCGTTCGATTAGCACCGAGCAGCGTGGCCGGTACTGCCCCTGGCGCACTGGCGCTGCAAGCGCGAATTTGGAGAATGCCGAAAGTTGGAAGATTCTCGTTACACGAGTCAAGAAAATTCGTTTGCAGTTTAGTGCCTCACCCTAAGCAAGGCACCTCGTCTACACTCGGCGCGGTGCAGATGTGATATCCGGCTCTAGTAACGGCGGCCGAATCGGCCGATCAGAAATCCGATGCCGAGAGCGATTGCGGCGGTCGTGTAGGGGCGCTCCTCGATGGTCGTGCGGAGGAAGTCGCCGGCTTCGCCGGCACTCTCGCGGATCGCTTCCGCGGCGTCGGCCGCGGTTTCCTTCGCCTGGCCATAGAGATCCTGCAAGGCACCTTCTGCCTGTCTCGCCTTGCCCTGGACCTGCATCTTCACGTCGCCGGTCGCGCGTCCAAATCCTTCTTCCACTTGGCCGCCAATGTTCTTGGCGCTGCCGCTGATCCGATCGTCAGTCATGACCACAATCCTCCTGAGATGTGTAGCTTCAACGGCCCGCAGCCGGTGTGGGTTCCTCTCCGTGCGCAATCGCCACACGGGACCGATCGAGCGCCTCGGAGGTCTTCAAGCGGCACGGGCAAGCTGGCGCCGGCCATTCTGCTCGCTGTCGTCCTCCCGCTTGGATCGTTCCATTCCAAGACTGGCGGCGAGAATGCCCAGCGCGAGCAGCGGAAGGAGCCGCCGCCAGCCGACTCCGCGACTCGCCTGAATTGCACCGGCGACGAGCTTCGGGTCGAACCAAGCCGCCTGCCTGCGCGCCGCCAGCGCCAACTCGGCACGTTCAATGGTGCGGCGTCGCGACCACAGCGAGCAAAAGAGCGCGAAGATCGTGACCACCAGGAAAAAGCCGGCAAGCACAGATGCCGCGATCAGAGGCTCGTAGCGTTCGGCCAGCCAAATGAACGCCATCAGCAGGATGAATACGGCGGTCAGCGTGCCGAACACGATCGCGAGGAGGCCCCATACGAGGAGCCCGGAGCTCAGCCCGCTCCTCGCCTGGGCCTGAAGCTGCAGATATTTGCGCAGCCCGCCCACGAGCGGCGCTCGCTAACGTGCCCACATCGCGCCGAGCACAAAACCGAGTGCCAGCGTCAGTGCCAAAGTCGTGTAAGGCCGCTTCTTCAGGGACTTGTCAATGGCAACCGCGACGTTGTCGCGAACTTCGCCCACCGCCTCGACGGCTTCTCGTCCCTTGTCCTGGGCATCGGCGACGACACTTCGGACATTGCTACGTGTCGCCATGACTGATCCTTTCGTAAAAAGATAATTGCTCGTGATGAACCAAGTGCGCAGGAAAAAGTTCCACGGCCTCAAAGCAGCCGAACGTCCCCTACAATCAGCTGAATGGAATCAACGGCATGGCCGAGCGCACGGCCCTCATCGCGCTCCTACACGCAGGAGCTGCCGGCGGACGCGATGACCTGCGCCAACACCTTGGCCCGCCGACTCGGCGAGCGACAATTTTTGAGCATGCGCGAGAAGCGCTCCAGGACGCCTTGCTCGAAAGCGTTGACCACCGCGTCGTGCACGTAGCTCTTACGACAAATCGTGGGCGTGTTGGCGAGGTCGTCGGCAGTCGCGCTCACAGCTTGCAGCACCTGCTTGCGGCGCAGCCGCGCGCTTGCTGCCGGCTTGATGCGGGCGAGAGATTCGAGCACGCTCGCCGATGCCAACAGCGTGCGAAAGTCCTTCAAGGAAATGTTGGTGCCTGCCATCTCGCGCAGGAATGCGTTGACCTCCCGCGCGGTCACGTTGCGCACGGTATCGTTGTCGGCGCGGTACTGGAACAAACGACGTCCCGGCAATTCTCCCAAAAGCCGGATAGCCCGGGCGAGGCGCGGCGCTGTCACCTCTCTGGTGACGATCTTCCCACCCTTGGACCGAAAGTGCAGCGTGATCGCCTGGCCATAAATTGAGGCGTTCGATTTGAGCAGGGTCACGGCTCCGCGCGTGCCATGCAGCCGCCTATAATCCTCGCTGCCAGCCCTTATGGCACTGCAGGCGACGAGCTCAATGACTGCCGCAGAAGCAAACTCCCGCGTCTGATGAGCGGACGCAAGACACTGGCCTACACGCCTTCGGATCAGCGGTAATGCATTCGCGAGCCGAGCAAGCCGGCGCGCCTTGCGGCCCTCGCGCACGTCTTGCCACTGCGGATGGTAGCGGTATTGCAGCCGGCCGGCAGCGTCGCGCCCGATGGCCTGGAGGTGTGCGGCCGGGTCGGCGGCGTAGAGCACGTCCCGATAGGCCGGCGGTACCGCCAGGCGAGCGAGCCGC
>Ga0075421_100008204_pt1 | contig 12823 bp, 14 predicted proteins | sample SoiMetdeltSBSDD5_FD_75292 | JGI IMG/M metagenome (GOLD analysis project Ga0075421, IMG submission 75292) | Bulk soil microbial communities from a Populus tree surrounding site in Tennessee, USA - Soil MetaG P. deltoides SBSDD5 | ecosystem: Environmental > Terrestrial > Soil > Tree plantation... | reverse complement strand
GCGAACTCGCCGACCCAGATGCCGTCCAGCGCGTAGATGTCCGCACCCGAACCGGTCTTCAGATCCAGCGCGATCTTGCTCTTGTAGTCCTCGTCCGAGGCGCCCGATGGCTGGAAGGTCACCTTCGCCGTGCGGCCCTTGGACTTCTGGTCCTCGATGAACTGGGGAATGACCCACTTTTCGATCCAGTCGGCGCCTGCGGCGTTCTTGCCGCCGGAGATCGCGTTGGTCGCGATCGTCAGCGTGAACTCCTTGGCGTCGGCGTTGGGGTCGGTGGTGTCAGTCCCGGAATCCTTGCCCAGGCAGGCGGATGTCGCCGTTGTGACGGCGAGCAGCCCGGCCAGGGCCACGAACCTGCCGATGCGTCGGTGCATCGTTCCTCCCGTGAACCGAAGGCAAACCGTGCCAGGGGCGGCACGGTCACATCGGACCTTGGCATGCTCGCGCTCCCATGTCTATAGCTATCCCCTCACGCTTGGGTAAAGGCCTCGGTAATGGGAGGATCAAGGGGTGGAAGAGGAACGCTGGATGCGGCGGGTTGCCGAGGTGTTTGCCTGGTCTCCCATGATGCTTGACGAGCCGCCTCGCAGCATCCTTGACACCGAGCTGTGATTGACTACTTCATGGCCCAGAAGCGACCGACCACGGACGCTGCGACCTGTCAGGGCGTTTCAGGGTTAGGCTCGTGGAGCAACCGCTGGTACTCGGTCTCGGTGCCGATCGCTTGCCGACGCTGCGGGTTGGCAACGTAGAAGGCGATGGCGTAGCCCAGGAACAGAGGGTCAACGTTGTCCACCGGTATCCGGCCGCGGAGGATGAGCCCGCGGCGGCGAACCAGCTCGGGCCGGGCGTACACAACGGTCAGGTGTGTGGCTGCGGGTGGAGCTGGAAGCGGGTACCCGGGTGCCGGCGCGTCCCACGGCACGGTCAGCGTGCCGAATGGACCTCGGGCGACCAGACAGTCCGGCAACAGGTGCACCCCGATGACGTCGCGCCATACCGCCACGGTGTGAACAGCGGTCACGGCAACGAGGACGCCGAGGGCTAGGTCCAATGAAGGACTGTCCGGGCGCCACTGACCCCGCCCGAGCCGCCATGCGACGTTAGCCGCGGTAAAGAACATCATCGCGAGGGCAATAAACGCGTTGCTTATGTGTGGCAGTGTGCGAAACCCCCGCGTGCGCGCGACAAGAGCGAACACTGCCGGCCGTGCGCGCGACCAGAACACTGCCGCCACGATGGCCGACCCTATTGCCAGGCTGAACAGCAGGGACGTCAGTGCGAACCGGCCGCCGCTTTCCCGCGGTATCAGCGGCTGGATCGACAGGCACACCAGCACCAACCCGACGCCGCCACCAAGGAGCCACCGTGAGTGCCGGGCAGTGCGGGTAGACATTGTGGAGAGCACGCCCGCACAGTACGTGGGCAACAACGACAACGCCCTCCGCCGATCGTCTCCATCACGGCGTGAAACCGTTGCTCCCTAGCGCAGAGCGCCCGGGCGCAAACTCGCCGGTCGTCCAATGTGGACATACCACGGCAGCTGTTGCCGCAAGCGGATTGGGACTAGAGCCGGTCCAGCGGCGTATCGGGGTCGGCCAGCCGGGCGAGATCGACGGTCTTCCCTTGGTAACAGGCCCTGATGAGCTCGCGGACCGGGTCCTGCACGTCCCACACGTTGACGTTCATCCCGGCAAGCACGCGGCCGTCCTTGACCCAGAAGGCGATGAACTCCTTGGCCCGCCGGTCACCCCGGTCGACCACCGTGTCATAGCCGTCCGGGCCGACCCACCCCGAATACTCCATGCCCACGTCGTATTGATCGGAATAGAAGTAGGGGATCCAGTCGTAGGAGACCTGCTGGCCCAGCATGGCTCGCGCCGCCGCCTGACCGCTCTGGCGGGCGTTTTCCCAATGCTCCACGCGGATGTGGGTACCCGCCAAAGGATGCCACCAACTGGCAACGTCGCCGCAAGCGAAAACGTCCTTCGCCGACGTCTCAAGGCTTTCGGAGACAACGACTCCGCTGTCGACGGTCAGGCCGGCCTCCTGCGCCAGTTCGACATTCGGGATCACGCCCACGCCCGCCAGGATGACGTCGGCCGGGATGACCGTGCCATCATCAAGCGTCACCGACTTGTCGTCGGCGGTCGTGGCGGATCGTCCAAAATGGAACTCGACGCCGTGCTCCACGTGCACATCGCGGTAGAACTCGGCCAGCTCCTCGCCGAGCACCCTGCGCAGCGGCAGCCGGTCAAGCTCGACCACCGTGACCTGCGCCCCGTGCGAGCGGCCCGCCGCAGCCACCTCCAGCCCGATCCAGCCCGCCCCGATCACGACCACATGCCGGCCGGGCGTCAACAGCTCCTTGAGCTCCTGGCTGTCCCGCATCACCCGCAGATAGCGGGCGCCCGGCAGGTCGATGGGCCGCGGCCGCGCGCCCGTCGCGAGCAGGAGCTTCTCGTAGTCGAGATACTTACCGGACGAGAGTGTCAGCCGTTTGGCCTCCACATCGAGGGAAGTCGCGCTCGTCGATAGATAGAGGCTTATTTCATTTGACTGGTACCATTCGGCGGGCTGGACGAAGGCTTCCTCCAAGGCCTGATTTCCGAGCAGAAACCCCTTCGAAAGCGGGGGACGCTCGTAGGGCGGCTCGGGCTCGTCGCCCACCATCACGATCTCGCCGGTAAAACCCTCGGCGCGTAGGGTCTCGGCCGCGTTGACGCCCGCAAGCGAGGCCCCGACGATGACATATGCCATGCCCCCAATTCAAACACGTCGCTTCTGGAATCGCCGCAATCGCCTGCGCCCGGCCTTTCGCCCGGTCAATGATGATAACCATGGCAAACGCTAAAGAAATCATGCACAAGGGCGCCGAGTGCGTCCCGGAAACCGAGACGCTTGACCGCGCCGCGCAGATGATGCGCGACAAGCAGGTCGGCTCGCTGCCCATCTGCGGAACGGACAACAAGCTCAAAGGGATACTGACCGACCGCGACATCGTCGTAAAGTGCATCGCCGCCGGCAAGGATCCGGCCAAGATGAGGGCCAGCGACTTGGCGCAAGGTACACCGGTGTACGTCGAGTCCTCCGCCGATGAGGACCAGATCCTGTCGGTGATGGAGAAGAACAAGATCCGCCGCGTGCCGGTGCTGGAGAACAAGCAGATCGTCGGCATGATCAGCGAGGCTGATATCGCCCAGCACCTCTCCGACGCGAAGCTCGCCCACTTCGTCAGCGCCATCACCAGCGCACCGCCAACCAAGGTCAAAGCTCCTGCTCGCATCAGCTAGCCGCCGCCGCTGTGCCCGCGGCACCCGCCCTGTAGTACTCGTATGCGTGCGCCATACGCAGTAGCGCGTACGGCGCACGCAGATATTTAGCCAGCTAGAGCGCCAAGGGCAAGAGCAGCTACCGGACCTCGACGTTGAAGGTCGAGGCGATGGCGGCCTTAGCGGTCGGCACGGCCGTGAACCAGGACTTCGTCCCGCCAGAGTCGCCATGGCAGCCCTCGTCGCTCCGGCTGTGAATGCCGGTTATGCCTTGCCGGCCGCGTTTGCGAGAATCGCGTCGCGCAGGAATACCGTCAAACCCGGCTTTATTGCCTCATAGGTCGCCATGAAGCGCTCGTCGGCGAGATACATCTCGGCAAGCCCAGTCTGGATCTCGTACGAGCACTCGTAGTACCACTGGCTGATCTGCTGGCGGTGCTCCTCGGCCAGCTCCATCGCCTCAGATGAATCCGGTGCGGCACCCGACTCCATCACCGCGACGATGCGCCGGCCCCAGTCCTCGCTCTGCGCCTTGATGGCCTGCCAGTCCGCCTTGGTATAGCGGGAGACCCGGCGCGCCGATTCCCTGTACGCATCGGTGTCGCCCCATCGCTCCTGCACCTCCTCGGCGTAATCGTCCGGGTTGAAATCCCCGAACACCTCGAACCGCTCCTCGGGTGTGAGGTTGATGCCCACCTTGTCTGCCTCCATCGCGAACTCGATCGCATTGATCATCTTTTGCAGCTTGGCGACGCGCTCGCTCAGCAGCTCGTGCTGGCGCCGCAGGTGCGACGCGGGGTCCGCCGCCGGATCATTGATGATCTCCGCGATCTCCTCGAGCGGGAAGCCGAGCTCGCGGTAGTACATGATCTGTTGCAGGCGCTCCAGATCCGCGTCGTCATAGCGCCGGTAGCCAGTGCTGCTGCGATCGCTGGGCGACAGCAGGCCGATCTCGTCGTAGTGGTGCAGCGTGCGCACCGTCACCCCGGCGAGGCGGGCGACCTTACCCACCGTGTAGCTCATGACTCCCCTCCTTCCATCTGACAAAGGTCAAGGGTGCAACCTCACGTTACGTGAGAGTCAACCGAACTGGTTGGGCCAGTCGCTAGGCTGGCCCAATGCCACGTCTGTCAGGGCTTCCCAAGGCCGAGTTCGCATTCCCCGGACCGCTGCGCGACAGCCTCGTCGCCGCCATCCTTCGCGGGGAGAAGACGTCGACGACGGGTCTCATGCTCGACTACGAGGCGGCGAACGAGCCCTTGCCCGTGCCGGGCGAGCTGTCCGAGGTCGTCGATTCCGCCGATCGCCCCGTCGCCATCATCCGCACCGACGCGGTCGAGGTGCGCCGCCTCGGCGACGTCGACCTGCAGCACGCCATCGACGAGGGCGAGGGGTACGAGTCCGTCGCGCAGTGGCGCGAGGGACACGAACGGTTCTGGCGCTCATACCACCCCGAGCTGTCCATTCACGACGATCTGTTGTTGATGCTTGAGCGGTTTCATGTGGTACACAGGGTGTCGCCCACACCGCCATGGCGACCGCCCGCACGCTGGCGATGCTTGAGGAGTCCTCGTCCACGGGCGACCTGGTCCCGGCCGAGGCGTACTACGTACCCACCAAAAGATTTGAGGCATCCGCCAACGCTGATCGCGTCGCTGGCGCGCAATCCCTTGCCGCGCAAGAGGAGTGGCCCGATTTGGTGGCCGGTTTCGAGACCCGATGGCAGGCCGTCTCGCGGCGCGTGGCCGCCGAGCCGGAGGAGCGTACGGTGACCACCCGATGGGGCGACCCGATGCTGCTTACCGAGTTCCAGGTGACGCGCGTCGTCGAGCTCGCCGTCCACGGCCTCGATCTGGCAGACGCGCTTGGCGTGGAGCCGTGGCTGACCGGCGCGGCCTCCGATGTCGTCGAGGGCCTCATCCACCCGGCCGGCGCGCACGCCGTCCGGCAGCGGCTCGGCTGGGATCGGGCCGAGTTCCTGCGCAAGACCACCGGCCGCTCCCCGCTCACCGGCGCCGAGCGTTGCACTCTGGAGGGCTACGGGACAACCTGGCTTACCCTCGGATAGGTGCAGATAACCGAGGTCAGTGTCGGCCGGCTGCGGTCTTCCGTCATTACGATGGGGCGCAAGGATTCCCCGCTGCGCTTCGTTCTCTACCCGATGGTCCACATGGGACTTCCCCGGTTCTATGGCGAGGTCGCACGGCGGCTGCGCGGGTGCGATCTCATCGTCGCCGAGGGCGCCGACGCCGCGAGTTCCACTGGCATGGCCTATGCCATCGCGCTCAAGGTGACCCTGCAGTGGGGCTCAAAAGGCTTGGTGCATCAGGACATCGACTACGCCGCGCTGGGCGTTCCGGTCATCTTCCCGGAGAACCTGGTGAAGGTGAAGCGCCGCCGTTTCCGGATGCTCTGGCTGGAGTGGCTGACGGTCATCTTCTTCACGCCCGTGCTGATCGTGACAAACGCGGTCGGCGGTCGCGGACACCTGATGCGCCAAGGCCTCGAGGTCTCCGACGACCAGCAGGCCAGGATCCGTTTCATGACGAAGGCGATGATCGACGACCGCGACGCAGAGCTCATCGCCGCGCTCGCCGAGATACACGAGCGCCGCCGGCTTGAGCCGATCAACGTCGCCGTCGTCTATGGCGCCGCTCATCTGCCCGCCGTGGTGCGTGCCCTGTCCGACCTGGGCTACCGCGCGCGTTCCGCCGAGTGGCTTGACGTGTTGGAGTTCTAGCCGCTGCCGAGCGCTACGCGAAGCCTGGGAAGGTTGGCTGGCCAAGCAAGCCGCATAGCTGAAGATGGCGTGGCGTCCAGCGCGGGTGGGGCGCCGCCGACCATGATGGAGTGATGCGTCGATGGCTTTGGTTCAACGGCCTCTCCCTCGCCATGTTCGGCGGCTTCCTGATTTTCCTTGTACTGCAAAGCATTTTCGGCTGGCATGTGTACAACCTGGAACTGACCGAACATTCGCAGCAAGCCATTAGCTACTGGGCGTACCTCGGCACGGCCCATTTCGGCGAGGCGGTCTTCGAGAACTGGGAGTCCGAGTTCCTGCAGATGGGCTCCTACGTGCTGCTGACCGCCTACTTGGTGCAGCGCGGGTCGCTGGAGTCCAAGCCGCTCGACCAGAAGGACCGCGACGGCGACTTTCCCGAGGAGGCGACCCACCAATCGCCCCGGCTGTCGCGGCGCAAGGACCTCATCTACAAGATTTACCGCAACAGCCTGTCCATCGCGCTGCTGGGCTTCTTCGCGCTGTCATTCGTGGCCCACCTGATCAGTGGGGCCGCCAAGTTCAACAAGGAACAGGCGCTGACGGCGGGCGCCTCCCCGATCACGGCCTGGCAGTTTTTGGGTACCTCCGAATTCTGGTTTCAATCCATGCAGAACTGGCAGTCGGAGTTCCTGGCGGTGGGATGCCTTGTGGTGCTCAGCATCTTCCTACGCCAGCACGGTTCCTCGCAGTCCAAGCCGGTCACCGCGCCGCACTCTCGAACCGGGGCGTAGGTGCTCACTGTCCGGCCGACTCGGGCATAGGGCTACTGACAGCCATAAAACGGACAATAGCACATTCGAGCAGGCCGATAGGCGGTTGGCGCCCGAACCGGTTAGTCTTTTAGATCTGGGAATCGTGCCCGTGCCTGAATCGTTGCACGAGCTGACGCCGAACAAACCATCTCAAGGAGAAGTGAAGTTCTATGGGCGAGCGCATGCTGCGGGGAAGCCGTCTGGGCGCAGTCAGCTACGAGTCTGACCGCAACACCGAGCTTGCCCCACGTCAGAGCCGTGAATACCTGTGCGCCAACGGCCACCAGTTCGAGGTGCCGTTCGCGGTCGACGCCGAGGTCCCCGCCACCTGGGAGTGCAAGTTCGACGGCAGCGTTGCCCGCCTTGTCGACGGCAACGAGCCGGAGCAGAAGAAGGTAAAGCCGCCGCGCACCCACTGGGACATGCTGCTGGAGCGCCGCTCGATCGAGGAGCTCGAGGAGATCCTCAACGAGCGCCTCCAGGAGGTCCGGACCCGCCGCGGTCGGGGCTGAATCGCCGGGCGACGATTGGCGACCTATGTAATCAGTAGGGCCTAGTCTACTATTTCGCCTTCGATGACCTCGTCCGACCCGTCCGGGCCGGGCGGGGTTTTCTTCTGCACGCGCACCCGGCGCGGCCCGAACAGGTCGCCCGCGACATGCGAGGGGACGCGCCTTTCCGTGGCTTTCCTGAGCCGGTCCCCCACCGCGCGGCGCACCGGCGGCAAAAGCATGATCAATCCGGCGACGGCTGACAGGTACCCCGGAATAAGCAAGAGCAAAGCGGCGAGCAGCCCTGCCACGCTGTTGAGCGCCTCGTCGCCGGGCGGGATGCCGGATCGGGCCGCCGCGCGCAGCCGCCGCCACCCGCGAAGCCCCTCGTTGCGTACCAGCACACCGCCGAGCAGGCTGAGGCCGACCACGATCAACACGGCCGGGGCGGTGCCGATGAGCTTGATAACGCCCAGCAGCACCAGGAACTCGACCGCCCCGAGGAGCAGGACGGCGAGCGGCACCCACCTGAGCCTGCGCATCACGGCCAGCGATCGGTGGGGCGAAAGGCGCGGCGCAGCGAGTCACGCCGGGAGTGCAGGCCCCACACCGTCACGCGCCAAAGGGCCTCTTTGACGATGGAGCCGCTCATCTTGCTGTGGCCGTTTTCCCGCTCGGCGAAGGTGATCGGCACCTCGGCGACGGTGAAGCCGTTGCGGTGGATGCGCCAGGTCAGCTCGACCTGGTAGCTGTAGCCCTGGGACTGGATGGAGTCGAGGCCAGCCTTGTCGAGCACGCTCATCCGGTATGCACGGTAGCCACCCGTGGCGTCCTTGACGCCCATGCCGAGCACGATGCGCGTGTAGAAGTTGCCGCAGCGGGACAGGACAAGGCGGTGGAACGGCCAGTTGATCACCTGCCCGCCGCGCACCCAGCGGGAGCCGATCACCGCGTCGGCCTCGCGCAGCGCGTCGAGCAGGCGAGGCAGCTCCTCGGGCGCGTGCGAGCCGTCGGCGTCCATCTGCACGACCGCGTCGTACTCGTGGTCTCGGGCCCAGCCGAACCCGGCGATGTACGCCGCGCCCAGGCCCTCCTTGCCCGCCCGGTGCATGACGTGGACCTGCGCATCCTCGGCGGCTATCTCGTCGGCGATGCGGCCGGTGCCGTCGGGGCTGTTGTCGTCGGCGATGAGCACGTCGACCTCGGGCATCGACTGCCTGACCCGGCCGGTGATCAGCCGGACGTTGTCCGCCTCGTTGTAGGTCGGGATTATCACCAGGACCCGCCCGACGCCCGGGTAGCCCTCGTCAGTCAATGCCCCTCCTTCGCCTGATCACGGCCGCCAGCACCAGCGCCGCGACCGCCAGGAACGCGAACGCCGCCTCGGGCCACGCTCCGAGTCTGGTTGCCAGGGTAGTCGAACCGCCTGTGTGGAGTTCGCGCACCATCACGGAGAGGGTGTTGAATTGTGATGCCTGATGGACAGCGCCATCGGCGGTGACGAATGCGGAGATGCCGACGGTCGAGGCCATGAGGCTGTCGCGGCCGTGCTCGACCGCGCGCAGGCGCACCATCGCCAGTTGCTGGGCCGCCTCGGCCTCGTTGAAGGTGGCGTTGTTGGTCTGCACCGCGATCAGGTCGGCGCCGTTGGTGACCACATCCCGGACCACCCCGTCGTAGGCGACCTCGAAGCAGATCACGTCGCCGACCTTGGCCGGCCCCATGGTAAGCACGCCGGGAGCGTCGCCGGAGACGAAGTCGGTGCGCAGCAGCTTCGCCTGGTTGGTGATCACCCTGGCGATCGGCTCCACGACCGGGCGCAACGGAAGGTACTCGGCGAACGGGACGGGGTGCCGCTTGAGGTACATCTGATCGTCGCCTGTGCCCGGCAGCCAGACGATCCCCGCGTTGCGCGACTGGTTCTCGCCCGGCCCGCGCAGCACCGCACCGACAAGGATCGGGGCGTCGATCGCGAGCGCCGCCTCGTCGATGGAGGCGGCGGCGTCGGCGTTGAGCAGGGGATCGATGTCGGAGGCGTTCTCCGGCCAGACCACCAGATCGGGCTGTCGCTGCTCGCCCCGCTTGACCCGCTCGGCCAGATCGATGGTGGCCCGGACGTGGTTGTCCAGCACGGCCTTTCGCTGCTCGTTGAAGTCGAGCCCCATGCGCGGCACGTTGCCCTGCACGATCGCCACCACCACCGGCCGGCCCTGCGGCAGGCTCGGCGGCACGGCCAGCCCGAGCGCCATCACGGCCACCGCCGCGACCGCCACCCACCGTCTGTAAAGAGCCAGCACAAGGAACCCGCCGGCCAGGGCCACCACGAAGGTGACCAATGGCGCCCCGCCGAGGGTGGCAAAGCGCAGGGCGGGCGAGTCACTCTGGCTGAAAGCCAGCCCGCCCCAAGGGAAACCGTCGAACGGCGCGCGGGCACGCAAAGCCTCCTGCGCCGTCCACAGCAGGGCGACCACCACCGGCCACGCGTAGCGCCAGCGCTCGACGACCGGCGTCATCCACGCCAGCGCCAGGCCGAGCAGGCCGAGGTAGGTGGCCTGAAAGAGGGTCAGCAAAACCCAAGGGGCGTAACCGACGTGCAGGTTGGTCCAGGCAAGCAACGGTCCGAAGAAGACGATCCCCGCGATGAGGCCGAGCGTGAACCCGCCGCGCAGCCGCTGCCCGTGCGCGGCCCAGGCCAGCAGCGCCACGCCCACGGGCGCCAGCCACCACACGCCGTAGGGCGGGTGCGCCACCAGCAGGCCCGCGCCCGCACTCAGCGCCGCCACCACCCGCAGCGGCCTCTGCCATGACCGCCGTTCGGCCTCGGCGGCCGGGAGCACTTCGGCCGACTCCTGCACGCTGACCACTAAAACACCCTTCCCTGAAAGACAACTGGGGCGCGACCCCCCGGCCGCGCCCCTTCCTGTTGTCTCCATGCGAGCGACCTTCGGGCCGACCTGATAAATGGGTCGTTTTCTACTGACCGCGTCTGCACAGAACCCCACGACGGTACGCGGAAGGCGGCCGTCAGGTCAAGGCCGATTCAAGAAGCGAGACGGCCACTTCGCGGTGCTCAGCCGCGAGCAGACCCGCCACGGCCAGCACATACGAGGAGTCTATGACGACATGGGGAGATCTTGGGAGAGGCCAGCCTCCGGCATCGTCGCGCAGCCCGGTCTCCAGGATCGCCCCGGCCTGTGCGGGCGGCCGGTGGCGCAGCACTCCCCCCGACCCGACCACCAGCTCGACTGCCCGCAGGTCGCGCCCGCCGCGCCTCGGCCCGCCCGGCTCGAGCGCCTCACCGCGGGCGTGCCGGCGCAGCGCGACCGCCACCGCCAGCCCCGCAAGGCGCTCGTCGGTCTCGAAGGATGCGGCGCTTGGATCGGTAACCGTCAAAATCGGCTCATCAATAAACTTCTCCTGGATTGCGGCGGCCACCACGCCCGGCGACGACCAGCGCATGCCAAGGTCGCCCTCGACCGTGCGCGCGGCGGCCAGCACGCCCGCCACATCGCCCTCATCCACCTGCTTGAGCACCGAATAGACGTCCGTCGTCGCCCCGCCCACATCGACGACGAGGAGATCCCCGGTGACCATCGTCGCCAGCAGCTCTACGCCGGTCAATACAGCGTCCGGCGTCGCACCCTTCACCAGCCGCGCGAAACGCGGCCCCTTCGACAGGTGCTTGCCCCCGATGACGTGCCTGAGGAACACCTCACGGATCGCGGCGCGCGCCGGGCCGGGGTTGAGCTTTCCTATGGCGGGCAACACATTCTCGGCCACCACCGCCCGCGGCAGGATCTCCTTCAGCTCCGGCACGGCGCAGGCGTTGCCCGCCAGCACGATCGGCGTGCTCGTTGTCTTGAGGCGCCCCGCATTGTGCAGGATCGTCTCCTCGTCGCCACCATCAGCGCCCCCCACCAGCAGGATGACATCCGGCTTGGCTGCTTTCACATCGGAAAGGCCTTGCGCGTCAAGCTTTCCCGCCGCCACATGCACGACCTTCGCCCCCGCCGACAGGCCGACCCGGTAGCCGGCCTGCGCCGTGACCAGCATCTCGTAGCCGACCACCGCCAGCCGCAGCCCGCCCCCCGCCGACGAGCACACCAGCAGCTCGTCCGGTTCGACCCCGGTCGCCTTCACGGCATTGTCGAGCCCCACCAACACATCTTCATCACTGGTCGTACGATGATCGGCGGCGGCGACGAGCCCGCCCTCGCCATCAACAATGACGGCCTTGGTAAACGTCGATCCAACGTCCACACAGGCAAAATTCATTTCGGGGGTACCACTACCACACCCGTGGCCGTGACGGCGACGATCGGCGGATCCAGCACCTCGGCAGCGCTCTCGCCGCGGTCCGGCCGCCCGCGGCACACCACCCTCGCCTCAAAGTCGATGGTGCGGCTGCGATTTCCCACCCTCGTCACCGTCGCGCTGATCTCCAGCACATCACCGGCCAGCATCGGCGCCTTGAACTGGACGTCCGAATAGGACGCGAACAGCCCTTCGTCGCCGTCGAGGCGGATGCACACCTCCGTCGCCACATCCCCGAACGCGGCAAGGGCATAGGCGCCGTCGACAAGATTGCCCGCATAATGGGCGTGGCTGTACGGCACGTAGCGCCGGTGCGTCACCGTGATCAATTCTTGCTCCCTACCAGCCGGTGCACCAGATAGCTGGCCACCTCCCGCGGCGTCGTGCCGCGCCCGAAAATCCGGTCCACCCCTAGCTCATCGGCCATCATCTCGTCGAAGCGCGGCCCGCCCACGATCAGCACCGGGCGCTTGCCCGCCGGCAGCGCCTCCCGGAACGCCGCCGACATCTCCCGCGTGTTGTGCAGGTGCGCGTCCTTCTGCGTCACCACCTGGGAGACCAGCACCGCGTCGGCCTTCTCCGCCTTGGCCGCCGCGACCAGCTCCGGCACTGTGATCTGCGCGCCCATGTTGAGTACCTTGAACTCGCGGTAGTACTCAAGGCCCTTCTCCCCCGCGATGCCCTTCACGTTGAGGATCGCGTCGATGCCCACCGTGTGCGCGTCGGTCCCGATGCACGCCCCGACCACGGACACCTTGCGCCGCAAGCTCTGCCGGATCGCCGTGTTGATCTCCTTGGCTCCCAGCAGCGGGAAGTCACGCTCCACCACCTGCACCTTGTCCAGCTCAACCAGGTGCCGCACGCTCCCGTACACCACGAAGAACGTGAACCCGTCGCCGATCTGCTTGGCGTGCACCAGCATCGCCGGCTCCAGCCCCATCTTTGCCGCCAGCTGAAGCGCCGCCCCCTCGGCCTTCTTGTCGTGCGGCACAGGCAGCGTAAACGACACCTGTGCCATCCCGTCGCCGGTCGTGTCCCCATACGGCCTGATCACGCTCTTCATGCTTGCTCTTCCAGGATCTCGGTCGCCGGGTTGTAGTAGTCGGGCTCGTGCCTGGCGACCCCGTCCAGCCCCTTGCCCCTGTCCGCCGGGCGTTTCATGATGCCGAAGGTGCCGTCGGCGATCGCCTCGAGCAGGGTGTCGTCGACGAT
>Ga0075421_100008202_pt1 | contig 12824 bp, 9 predicted proteins | sample SoiMetdeltSBSDD5_FD_75292 | JGI IMG/M metagenome (GOLD analysis project Ga0075421, IMG submission 75292) | Bulk soil microbial communities from a Populus tree surrounding site in Tennessee, USA - Soil MetaG P. deltoides SBSDD5 | ecosystem: Environmental > Terrestrial > Soil > Tree plantation... | reverse complement strand
TCCACCAAGTCACGCATCGGCCACAGAGTCGTCACGCGGCTCTCGACGCGGCGGCGAGCACGTTGCCGATTACGATCTGTTACCTGCTGGTGACACGGGCGCTGGGGTTCGGCGGAACCGCGACCGGGGCAGAGCCGTTGTGTGGGCAGCGATGGCGAACGCCGTCGCACCCTTGTTCTGACGAGCGTAATGATGGCGTTGATCATAGTTGGTCTCATGGCGATCACGGCCTTGGTGTTGCTGGTCAGCATCGCCCTCGCGGCCCGCGCGTCGGTGCATCAGCGACGGGCAGCACGCGCTGACGGGCACGGTTGGTCCGACGCCCATCTGTGGACGAGTACGGACGGGACCACGGATTGCGACGCGTCGAGCGCAGGCGGCGGTGACTGCGGTGGCGGCGATGGAGGAGGCGGAGGCGGGTCCGACTGACCGGTGCGCGCCCGCACGAAATTGCCTGTCGTTAGGCAGCGTCGGTCGTGCCGAGATGAAACTCCAGTGCGACCCCGCCGCTCCTCCGCCGGGACGGCCAATCCCGTCGCAACTCCCACGAAGGTGCCGAGCGCCATGAACGCCGTCCCGAGCCGTCGCATACGCATGGGATACGCGATTGCCGCCTGCGGACACCGGCCCAAACGCCGCGCCCCTGTTGGCAATTGGCGGGCTTTACTCCATTGTTGACGTCGCCATATTCCCAGACGGCGAGCGACCTCTATTTCGCGACCCGTGGCGCAACTGCTCATCGACATGCCCGCCGAAGGCGCAGCGCGGCTTCTGGTGCTCTCGCTGCTCGAGCAACTGTCGCTGCACGCCCCGCCGTTCGAGGCCGTGGGCGCGACGAACGGCACGCCCAAGCGAAACGAAGCCTACACCGCTGCCCTGCATCGGCTTCGTGCATCTATCGCCCTGTATGGCGACGTCCTCGGCACGAACCTTCCCCGGCGCGCCTGTCGCCGTCTCCGCACGCTCGCGAGAATCGCGACGCGCCTTCACCACATCGACGATCAACTCGCGTGGTTGGCGCGATCGATCAAACCCGAGCAAAGCGAGAACGGAATCGGACACACCGTCGAGCTCCGTGACGCGGTTGGCGTACGCGGCTTGCTCATTTCACCGAGCGCGCTCGCGGCGGAGTGGGTTTGCGAGCGGCTCACACGCCGACGGGCCAAGTTGCGGCTGCAGCTGGAACAGTCGCACGAAGGCCCACGCCAATTCCGGCGGCTCGCGAAACGACTGGGTGTCTACACTACGGCAATCCGCCTCGATGACATGACGCTTTCGCCCTCGTTCGGGGCGCTCACGGGCCGGCAGCTGTTGGCGGCGGCCGAGAAACTCCGTCTGGCGGTCGGTGGCATCCGCGCGGACGACGATCACCGCACCCTCCGACGCATTCGACGCGCCGCCGATCACGTCGTTTACCTTCTCGAGCCCGTGAGATCGCACGGTGGCGTGGGAGAGGTCGCGGAGACGGCACGAGAGTTACGCGACGCTCTCGGAAGCCTCGAAGCGTTGGCGGTGGTGGGTGATGCGCTGATCGAAGGAGGATCACGCGTCGCGGCCCGCTACATGATGGCCCGCATCCGGACGACAGTGTGGCCGCCGGCGGCGCACAATCGTGGCGTCGAGATCACCAACGGTCAGGCCATGGTGGACCCGCCTGACGAGATCGGCCCGGGCCTCGTGTCGCTTGCGGAGTCACTCCACGCGGAATGGACCGAGTCGTTCGCGCAGTTCGCCGCGCGATGGCTCACACCTGATGCCGCGCGGTTCTTCACGGAGATGGAGCAACTGGCGACGGCGCTCGGCGAATCGTGAGCACCTGAACGGGTGGCGCGACGATCTCGATGTCTACCGTCGGGGCCAAGCGTACGTCCGCACCGGGAGGACCGTGTCCACCTTCGGGCCAGGCCTCGTCGTCCAGATGCCCATGGGCAGCATCCCAGACCAGGCTCACGCGCTGTACGCGCCTGCTCTCGACCGGCGGTGCTTCAGCGGCTCCGCCCGCGAGGGCCTCGAGGTATTCGGCAAACACGCGGCGATCGGTATCGCGGACGCGAACGAGCTCGAGACGACCATCGCCGGGATCGGCTTCGGGAGCGAGCACCATACGCGGTCCGATCGAGCGGATGTTCATGGCTTCGACCAGCAAGTACGTGCCGGAGAGATCCTCGCCGTCGGCCAGCACATGATGACGCGTGGGTCGATACGACTGAAGCGCTCGCAGGAAGTTGCGCGCCGCCCTCGCAACGGGTGACGTCCCCTGGTCCGATACGCGGTCTGCGCCGTCACGCAATCGGCGAAGCAGACTCCCGAAGAAGCCGATGCCGGCGGACTCGATGAAACACCCTTCCCCCCAGGGAGCGGTCGCGCGACCCACGTCCAGTGGCGTCAGCGAGGCGTCGCGCAGTCCCTCGATGATCTCCTTCGGCGACCCGCGTACGCCGAGTGTGAATGCGATGTTGTTCGCGGTGCCGAGGGGTGCGATCGCAAGCGGGACGTCACGCCTGACCAGTGCCTTCGCGACCTCTGCCACCGTGCCGTCACCACCGGCGACAAGCACGAGGTCGCCCGGTTCGTCCAGCGCGCGCACGTACGCGTTCCCGTCGGTGTCGAAATACCGCACGCGATAGCCCGCGTCGCGCGCGAGTGCGATCAGGTCGTCGCGCGTTGGATGTCCCGCGCCCGCTTCAGGATTGTGGATCAACGTTAGGTCCATCGGCGCTCGCGTATCGGCTGAGCCTGTGTTCCGCAAGAACGGGGCTTGTGGGCGCGATTGTTGCGCCATTCACTATTCCCCCGACGTCTCGCCAGCCGGCGTCCTTCCATGCGCATCCTCGTGGCCAACGATGACGGGATCTACAGTCCCGGGATCCTCGCGCTCGCACGGGCGGCCACGAGGTTCGGCGACGTGCGCATGGTCGCGCCCGATGTCGAGCAGTCGTCGATGAGCCACGCGATCACGCACTCGCGACCGCTCACTGTCAAGCGCACGCCGATCGACGACTTCGAAGCATACCGCGTCAACGGAACGCCGGCCGACTGTGTCACGCTCGGACTGGACCTGTGGGAAGGCGTGGACGTCGTGCTGTCCGGCATCAACCTCGGCTACAACCTCGGGAATAGCGTCTGGCACTCGGGTACGGTGGCGGCCGCCAAGCAGGGTGCGCTACTCGGCCGTCGCGGGATCGCCTTCAGCACGCCGACGCGTGGCGGGGAGCCAGACTTCGACCGGCTCGCCGCGTACGTCGATCGCGTGCTCGATCTCCTCGTACCGGAGAAGTCGCTTTGCCTCGTCAACGTGAACCTGCCATCGGAGCCGACGGGACTGTGTTGGGCGCGCCAATCCGTGCGCCACTACGACGCTCGGGTGGTGCCGGGCGAGGATCCGGCCGGCCGCACGCATTACTGGGTCACCGTCAAGCCGGTCGAGGAAGTCGAAGAAGGCACTGACCGGTGGGCGGTCCGGCAGGGGCTGGTCTCGCTCACGCCACTCCGGCTCGACCTCACGGACGACGACGCCCTGCAGCTCGCGCGCGAACGGAAGCCGATCGCAGCGGCCGCCGCTCACGCACAAATGGCCGCCGCTGGTGACAGCCGCGGTGGGACGACGACGGTCCGCTAAAACTCGATCTGCGCCCCGAGCTCGACCACGCGATTGGGCGGAATCCCGAAGAACTCGGTGGCCGACCGCGCATTGCGTGACATGAAGCCGAACAGCTTCTTCCGCCAACGGACCATGCGCGACGGGCCCGTCGAGAGCAGCCGCTCGCGCCCCAGGTAATAGCTCGTGTCGCCAGGCCGCGCCCGCACACCATGTCGCACGCTCATGGCGAGGATGCGGGGCACGTTAGGCGTCTCCATGAACCCGTACGTCGCCGTGACGCGGAAGAACCCATGCTCGAGCGGGATCACTTCCAGCCTCTCATCGTCGTCGACCTCGGGCACGTCGGCCGACAGCACCGAGAGCAGCACGACCTGCTGATGCAGCACCTTGTTGTGCTTGAGGTGATGGAGGAGGACGACCGGCGCACCTTCCGGGTCGGACGTCAGGAACACCGCTGTGCCCGGCACGCGATGCAGGCGCCGCCGGCCGATGTCCGTGAGGAGCAGGTCGAGCGGCATGCTCGAGCGTCGCATGATGTCGGCCAGAATCTCACGGCCGCGCTTCCACGTCATCATGAGCGTCAGAATGGCCGCGCCGATCGCCAGCGGAACCCATCCGCCACGCTCGATCTTGAGCGCGTTGGCGCCGAGGAACGCGAGGTCGAACGTGAGGAAGAACGCGGACAGGGCGACGACCCGCGCGAGCGGCCAGTGCCAGCGCGTGCGGGCCACGACGCCGAACAACAGGGTCGTGATGGCCATCGTCCCCGTCACCGCGATGCCGTAAGCCGCGCCTAACGCCCCCGAGGACCTGAACCCGAGCACGATGAGCAGCGTCCCAACCATCAGCGCCTTGTTCACCTCGGGCACGTAGATCTGTCCGTGTTCCTTCTCGGAGGTGTGCACGATCGTGAGGCGCGGGCTGTAGCCGAGCTGGATGGACTGCTGCGCGAGTGAGAAAGCGCCCGAGATCAGCGCCTGCGAGGCAACGATCGCCGCGAGCGTCGCGATCACGAGCAGCGGGTAGAGAAACCAGCGTGGGGCGAGGAGGTAGAACGGGTTCTCGATGGCCTGCGGCGTGCGGATCAGCAGCGCGCCCTGACCGAAGTAGTTCAGCAGCAGCGCCGGGAGCACGAGCCAGAAGAAGGCGACGCGAATCGGCGTCTTGCCGAAGTGTCCAATGTCGGCGTACAGCGCCTCAGCTCCCGTCACGGCAAGGAATACGGCGCCGAGCGCGGCGAACCCAATGAACCCGTGGTCGGCGAAGAACCGCGCCGCGAACCACGGGTTCACGGCGGCGAGGATCTGTGGATGTCGCGCGACCTCGACCAATCCGAGAAGGCCGATGGTCAGGAACCAGATCAGCGTAATGGGGCCGAACAGCTTTCCTACACGCGCGGTGCCCCGCTTCTGAACCATGAAGAGGGCGAGGAGGATGATGACCGTAATGCCCACCACAAAGGGCTTGAGGGCGGGCGTTACGATCTCGAGCCCCTCGACGGCACCGAGCACGGAGATGGCGGGGGTAATCACGCCGTCGCCGTACAGGAGTGCGGTGCCGAAAATGCCAAGGACGATATAGATCGTTCGCCGTTTCAGTTCCGCACCGCGTTGCTGCCGCTGGAGCGCGAGCGCGAGCAGGGCGAGCACACCGCCCTCGCCGCGGTTGTCGGCTCGAAGGATGAAGACGAGGTACTTCACGGCCACGACGAGAATCAAGGACCAGCACACGAGCGACATGATCCCGTACACGGTCTCGACGTTAGGCGTGAGCCTGTGCTCCGCACTGAAGGTCTCACGGAGCGTGTAGAGCGGGCTCGTTCCGATGTCGCCGTAGACGACGCCGAGCGCCGTGAGCGTCAGGATCGCGAGGCGGCGGCCGGTGGGGTGGGCCGGTGGGTGGTGCAGGCCGTGAGCGGGGGGCTCGACGTGCGCTTCGGCCGGGGCGGGTTGCGTCGTGGTCATTGCGGCGGGTCCGAATCGCAGCCTACGCGGTCCGATATACAGCAACAAGTCACGCCGGCACGGATCGCCATAAAAAGTTCATTAAAACCGCCGACGCTGCCCGACGGTCGAACGTAGCCCGGGCACTCGTCCCGGGACTCGCGTACCTTACGATCGTGATGCCCGGCGCGCACACCGAGTCCCAGCCGCTCGACGCCGAAACGCGGAGCGTCCTCGTCATCGAGGACGAGGGCAGCATTCGCCGAGTCGTGACGGCTGCGCTGCGGGAGGACGTCGACACCGTGCTCGAAGCCGCGTCGGGGAAGGTCGGGTTGTCACTCGCGGCTACCGAGCGACCCGACCTGATCGTCCTCGACCTCGGATTGCCCGACATGGATGGCATCGAGGTGTGCCGGCAGCTTCGCGGCTGGACCACGGTGCCGATCCTCGTGCTCTCGGCGCGGCATTCCGAGGACGAGAAGACGACACTACTCGATGCCGGCGCAGACGACTACGTGACGAAGCCGTTCGCTCCAGGCGAATTGCGCGCCCGTGTGCGCGCGCACTTGAGGCGCTCACGACTGGCGCGGCTCCCCGGCGGTGACGTGCCTCTGCGCATCGGCGATCTCGTCATCGACGTCGCGCGTCGCACCGTCACTCGAAACGAGACGACAGTCCACCTGACGCCGACCGAATGGGGACTCCTGTCTGCGCTGGTGACGAAGGCTGGGCGCACCGTAACGCACCAGCAATTGTTTCGCGCGGTGTGGGGCGCCGCGCATGGCGACGCGCAGCAGTACCTGCGTGTCTACATCGCCCACCTGCGACGGAAGATAGAGACGGATCCATACACCCCGCGCCACATCGTGACGGAGCCCGGTGTGGGCTATCGATTCGAGCGGGATGGCTGAAAACGACCGCGTGGCATCGCGCCCCAGCGTATCGCCATACGGCGGCGCGTCACCGAGTCCGCGACGGACACCCATCAGCACGTGGGTGATCTGGCTGGTCATCCTGCTCGGCGCGACGGCACTCATGCTCGTGATCCGACCGCGTCTCGACAAAGCCCACGTCGCCCTCGCGTTCCTCATCGTGGTGCTCGGCGGGAGTGCTGCCGGGGGCCGTGCCCTCGGCCTGACGCTCGCCGTGCTTGCGTTCCTGCTATTCAACTTCCTCTTCATCCCACCGTTTCACACGTTCGTCATCGCAAACCCGTTTGACTGGCTCGTGCTCGCCGCGTTTCTGATCACGGGCGTGGTGGCGGCCCAGCTCCTGAACCGGGCGCAGGAGCGCGCCGAGGCGGCTCGCCAGCGCGCGGTCGAGGTGGAGCGTCTTGCGGCGTTAGGCGCGGAGACGCTGAACGCCGGGCGAGCTGGGGATGCTCTGATCGCGATCGCGGAGGTCATCCGGTCGGCCATCGGTGTAGCCTCCTGTGAGCTGCTCGTACCGGAGGGGACGCCGCCCCGGCTCGTCTGTCTCGCCCGGGCTGGTTCGCCGCCCGACGGGGAGGGAGGGGGATCGGACGCGAGCCCGTGGAGCCTCGCCGCGTGGGTCGCGGAGAAACGGGAAGTGGCGGCCGAGCGCGCCGACGGGACGAAGTGGATCGGCACCGGTGACCACGCGGAGGAGCGGCTGCACTGGCCGCCGGTGGGCGCCGAGATCCGCACCCTGCTCGTTCCACTCCTCGTGCGGGAGCGGACAGTGGGCGTACTCCGCGTGTCGCACACGACGCCGTTCGCGCTCGACCCGAACCGGGAGCAGTTTCTGAGCGCGCTGTCGTACTACGCCGCGCTCGCCGTGGAGAGGGTGGAGCTCGTGGCGGACGCGGAGCGCGCCGAGGCATTCCGTCAGGCCGACACCCTCAAATCGGCGCTGATCGCGGGGCTCTCGCATGACCTCCGGACGCCGCTCACGAGCATCAAGGCGGTCGCTCATGCGCTCAGCGAGCGCGGCACCCAGGAAGCGGCCGTGATCGAGGAAGAGGCTGATCGACTCAATCGTCTCGTGGCCGACCTGCTCGATCTGTCGCGGCTGAACGCGGGTGCGATGCCGATGCGTCTCGAGCTGAACGCGGCCGAGGACCTCATCGGCGCGGCGGTACGACAGGTGAGAGGAACGCTGGGCGACCGATCGATCGTGGTGGCGCGGTCGGACGTGTCGTTAGGTTCCCGCAATGAGGCCGCCGTGCTCGTTGGGCGCTTCGATTTCGTCCAGGCGCTGCGGGCGCTCGTCAACCTGATTCAGAACGCGGCGAAGTACAGTCCGTCGCGAGAGCCGATCGAGCTCAGCGTCGATCGGGCAGGGCGGGATCTGCGATTCACGGTCGCTGATCGCGGGCCCGGGGTCCCACCTGCGGAACGCGAACGGATCTTCGAGCCATTCTATCGTGCCCCCGGCGCGCCGCCAGACATCGGTGGCGCGGGGCTGGGGCTGGCCATCGCGCGGCGTCTGGCCACGGAGCAGGGAGGGGACGTGCGCTACGAGCCTCGGCCCGGGGGCGGAAGCGTCTTCACGCTCGTAGTCCCCGCAACCGACGAGACGGTACCTGACGAGCCTGCCCCGACTCCGGCCTGATAGACCGGCGCGGACAGGAAATCTTCACGCGTTTTTAGCGCCTGCGAGGGCGCTTTTTTGTGCGGATTTAGTGCTGGTGACGATAGGGTACAGGTGTAGCGGAGGTCACTATGGAAATGCTGTTTTACTTGCTTCTCGGCGTCGTGCTGTACGGCCTCCTGGCCGATCGCACGGATCGGGCGATCGAGCGCGAAATGCGCAAGCGTCGTCCGGGTGTGGCACTCATGGACTGACCGACGATCCGCCCGAAGCCATCTCGCCCGTCGGCTCCTCGCCTTGCGCAGTGGGGATCGTATCGGATTGCGCGTGCTCAGCACGCGCGAGCCAGAAGAACGGAACGGCGAGCGCCTGAATGACCGAGCTCCAGAGGTACGACGCGGGATAGCCCCACACATCAGCCGCGCGCCCAAGTAACGGCTGGATGCCAGCGGCCCCGCTCGATCCGAGCAGGGAATCGAACGACAGGACCGTGGCGCGCTCCTTCGACGCGATGAGGCCGTTCAGATACGCCTGACGAACAGGGGTAATGATGGACGACACCAACGCCCACACGGCCAGGAGCACGACCACAGTCCAGAAATTCGGCACGAACCCGACGACGGCCAGAACGCCCGCGCTGATCACGGTGCCTACCAGCAGCACCGATGTACGGCGCTGGAACAGTCGCCGGATGTGTGGCACGAGAAGACCACCGACGATCTGCGCACCTGCGAAGACGGCGGCCGCCAACCCCGCAACCGCGTACGCCTTATCGTTGCCATACAACTGCAGCAGGTACGGCTGCGCTGCATAGAAGGCGTAGATCATCACGCCGCCCGTGAACGGCGCCGCGAGCATCACCCATCGCACCGGCGGATTGCCGAGGCCGTGGTCGATCGAATCCCGCACGAGCTGCTTCACTTCCTCGATCGGGCGTTTCGCCCTTGCCGGCGTGAAGCCTACGTCTCGCATCAGCAGGAAGGCGACGACGAAGGTACCGGCCAACACCACGGCGCGAACGACGTACGGGACACCGAGGTTCGTCGCCTGCGCGATAACGCCTCCCGCGACGGAGCCGCCGAGCATGGCGATGCCTTCGACGATCTCACCCTTCGCAAGCACCGCTTCGAGTGTCCCACCGTCCCGCATGTAGCCGCTGTGCGTGAGCGCATCGACGAGCCACGCTTCGACCGCTCCCGAGAAGAAGGTGAAGCCGAGGCCGAGAAGAACCGACGTGAGCGCCCATGCCCAGAACGGCGCGGACACGCGCCACATGAGGAGATAGAGCAAGGTGCTCACGGTGAGCGTCAGCGTGCCGAGCAGATAGGATGTTCTGCGGCCGCGCGTGTCGGCGACGACGCCGGTCGGCACCTCGAAGAGCACCATGCCGGCGGTGAAGAACGCGTTCGCGGCAAAGGCTTCGGTGTTGCTCAGCCCCGCGTCGAGCAGAAACAGTGTGTTGATTCCCCAGATCAACGATGCCGCGAGCGTGTGGAGCAGCAACAGGAGCAGGTAGACGCGCTGAACTGTGCGAGACGCGGCGTTCATTGGTGTGTAGGGGTCAGAGTCCTAACACATCATCACATTGCGTGTGGCGTTCTCGTGGCGAGGACGCTTCGCGGGGCGATACGGTGGTGAAGGGATGGTTACAACGATTGGAACGGAAACGGCACGGGAAACGGCGGGTACTGACGAGGTACGCTTCATCTCGCCATCAGGACTGCGACGCTGAGGGCGCTGAAGAACCGAACGCTGAAGACACTGAGAAGCAGCTCTCTGTGTCTTCAGCGTCGCTGTTGCAGCGTCCTCAGCGTTCCGTTCGATGGCGCGATGAAGAAGTTCAAGGCATCAGCGGGTGCGGCCCACCGACAGCGAGACGATGAATGCCTGCGGCATCCCCGGCTCGAACGCCGCCGGCGCGCCACCGACGAGGTCGGGGTTGAGGAATGCCGAGCCGATATAGCTCTTGTCGGTCACGTTCCTCACGGTGACGAATCCGCCCAGGCCGAACCCGTTCGCCGCGACGATCGGGTCGCGCAACTCCGCCGTCAGGTTCAGAATGGTGTACGATGGGACGGTGACGCGGTTCGCATCATCCGCGAAGTACTTGCTGGAATACTCCACCCCTGCCTTGAGTCGAAGCCGACGCAGTCCGGGCACTTCCGTGCCGATCTCGACGTTCGCCAGCGTGTTAGGCAGTCCGACGACCTTGTTGTTGCTGTAGTCCGCGAACTTGCCGACCTTCGTCGGATCGGTCGGGAAGATGACCGACGAATCGACGACGTAATCGAGATACTTGTTGTTCATGAGCGTCAACGCGACGTTCCCGAACAGCCCGACCGCCGACTGCGCGTTGAGCCCGAGCTCGGCGCCCTGACGCCGCGCCTTCGCGGCCGTGAGGTAATAGCGGCCACCGTTGTACGGCACGATCTCGTTCGTGACCTCGATGTCGTACAGCGCGACGTCGTAGCCGACGACGAAACTTCGTCCAGCGACGCCCGGCATCGACTTGTACCCGACTTCGAACGTCGTCGACCGGATGGCGTCGAGCAACGGGTTGAGCAACGCGGGCGGCGCGCCGGGCGTCGGATCCGTCTCGTTCCCGGCAGGCACCTCGATGCCGCCGCCGATGTTCGCGTACACACTTCGCGTCGGCGCGAGCAGCCAGTTCACGCCGAGTTTGGGGGAGACGCGCGAGAAATCCTTCCGATCCGACTTGACCGGCGGGTTCGGCAGGAAGCTCCGGTAGTTGTACGTGACGTTGTCGTACCGGGCCCCGAGCACCAGCGTTAGGCGATCGTTGACGGCCAGCTCGTCCTGCAGAAAGACACCGAAGTTGTTCGCGCCCTCGCCCTTGTTGTCCGTGAGCGTCGACCCGCGGTCGCCGGTCGGGGTGAGGTTGTAGAACAGGATGGCGCCATCCTGGTACGCGTCGTCGACGCCGAGCGAGAAGACCGATCGCGTTCCGCCGATGGGCACTGACTTACGCGCCACCACGTTGCCGCCCAGGTGATATCGCGTGAAATCGCGGTACGTGTTGCGCTCGGACCGCTGCAGGTACTTCGGGTTGACGTAGAGCATCGACGAGACGCTGAACGTCGAGTCGATCTCGTGTTCGATCGACACGCCCAGCCGACCGGTGCGATTGTAGCGGCGCTCGTCACGCGCGAGATACGTCGCGTTCGCCTGGTTCGGATCCGCATCCACCTGCGCCTGCGTGAGCGGCCCGGGGATATGCATGAGGTTGTTCGCCGCCGTGAAATACGCGCCGAGGCGTGTGCTCTCGCCGACCCAGCCGACCGCACCGCCGTTCAACAGCGCCCGTCGCGCGTCGGAGTGATCTCGCCAGCCGTCGAACGCCGTGTTGGTGAAGTTCGCGTACGCGACACCGTTCTTCGCGGCGCCGAGCGGGGCCGCCGTCCGCACGGCATATCGAACGAGGCCGAAGCCGCCGTAGAATGGCTGGAACTCGAATGCTGTGGATCCCAACTCCGGCACCGTAGCCACATTCACGACACCGCCCGCCGCGTTCCCCCACACCGCCGACGCGTTCGAGCGGATGACCTCCACCGCCTCCGCCGTCCCCAGATCGAACTGGTCGAACGCCGTGCGGCCATCGGGCTCGGTTTCCGGAAAGCCGTCCAATAGGACGCGCACGCCCCGCGACGTCCCCGAGTTCGATCGGTCGCCGGCTCCGCGCGCGCCGTAGCCGCGGATCATGAGCCGGATGTCGTGCGTGCCGTAGCGGGACTGCGCGATCACCCCCGGCACGTGTGACAGCGCCTCGTCGAGCCCGAATCCAACGATCGAGCGCAGTTGGGGGGCCGTGATCTTCGTTACGGCCAGGGGGGTCGTCAGGATCTGGGCCGGGTTTCGCGTGGCGGTCACCGTCACGCCGGGAAGTGTCCGGATGGTGTCGCGTGTCGCGGGAGTTTGCTGAGCGACCAGCGCGACAGGAAGGAACGGCGACAGGAGGATGCCGCGGACGACGGACAGACGCATGGATCGGGAGGTAGGGGACGACAAACGAATTGCCCGGACGACGACCGACCCGCGGGCCGTTCCTTTACGCTACGTTGCGCGGGACCGTTGGGCGAGCCCGGCGCCACACCTCCGCTGGGGGTGAGGCGGACCTAACGAAGTTGTACCACCAGCCGGAGCGTCCGTCCGGGCTGAGGCAACCCGCATTGATCGTACACCGTCGCATCGGTCACGTTGTCGAGCGCGAGAACCGTGCGAAGTGCGCGGAACACGCCGCTGCCGCGACCGACCGACCACGTTCGCTCGAGGGCGACGTGCCCTTCCGTCTGGGCGTCGAGGCGTACCTGGCCGCCCGTGTCGGGGTGCACGCAGTACTGGGCGCCGGTGTATCGCCCCATCACGGACCCACGCACACCAGCCCCGAGCGGCACCCCGAGCTCGAGCGCCGCCCTCGTCTCCGGCTGGTGCTCCGGCCGCCGCTCCGCGTTTGCCGAATCGTCGTGCACGCGCACGTGCTGCGCGAGCAGGTCGCCTGTGAATGACACGGCGCGCACCGGATCGGCCGACGAGCGCCATTCGCCGAGCAGCTCGATGCCAGTGCTGAGGATCTCATCGCGGTTGACGCGGATGAACAGGCTCGTGTTAGGCACCGTCGTGCGCACGACGGCGTCCTCGAGCCGATGGTGAAACGCCACGGCCTGGAGCGTGACCACTCCCGACGTCGTCGCACCATCGCCGCCGTACGT
>Ga0075421_100008201_pt1 | contig 12825 bp, 8 predicted proteins | sample SoiMetdeltSBSDD5_FD_75292 | JGI IMG/M metagenome (GOLD analysis project Ga0075421, IMG submission 75292) | Bulk soil microbial communities from a Populus tree surrounding site in Tennessee, USA - Soil MetaG P. deltoides SBSDD5 | ecosystem: Environmental > Terrestrial > Soil > Tree plantation... | reverse complement strand
GCGCGCTGGCGCATCACCAACGTCCGGCCGCAGAAACAGTTCGGTTACGCGATGGCAACGGCTACCGTGCCGCTCGGCGATCTCACCAGCGAGCAAATGCGTGTGCTCGGCGAGCTGGCGCGGGCCTACGGCGACGGAACGGTGCGCGTGACACCGGACCAGGATCTCGTGTTCCGGTGGGTGAGCGTCGGCGAGGTGCGGGAGTTGTACCGGCGGCTTTCGGCGGCGAGCCTTGGTCTTGCCGAGGCGGCCACGATTGCCGACGTGGCGAGCTGTCCGGGCGCCGAGTCGTGCCGCCTGGCGGTCACGCAGTCGCGCGGGCTCGGCCGGCTGCTCGAAGAGTATCTTCGCTCGCGGCCCGATCTGGTGGCGGCGGCCGGACGTGCACGCATCAAGATCAGCGGCTGCCCGAACGGCTGCGCGCAGCATCACATCGCGACGATCGGCTTCCAGGGCAGCGTGCGCCGGCTCGGTGCGAAGGCCGTGCCGCAGTACTTCGTGATGGTCGGCGGCGGCACGACTGAGGAAGGCGCAAGCTTCGCGCGGACGGCAGCGAAAATCCCTGCGCGGCGGTTGACCGCGACGCTCGAGCGCCTGATTGCCTTCTACCAGCGCGAAAAGCAGGGCGATGAAACAGCGCCCGTCTTCTTCCAGCGCGTTCCGCTCGAACGCGTCACGAAAGAGCTGTGGGACCTTCAGCAGCTCACCGAGGCCGAGGCGAAGCCCGAGGACTTCGTCGATCTCGCCGAGACCGGCGAGTTCGCGCCGGAAGTGATGGACGGGGAGTGCTCGGCATAGTCGCCTGAATCGGGTAATCGAGTAATTGGGTGATCGGGTAATTGGATTGTGGCATCGAAGGATTGATTGACTGGATTGGAAAACTGACCGATCCCATCGTTCAATGCTCCCAATACTCCAATTCGATTACCCGATTACGCCATTACCAGATCCACATATCCACCAATGTAGATGCGTCGATGAAAGCTGTTGCCGGGCGCGAGAACCGTCTGCTATAGTCGCCGGCAGGAGTTGAACCGACAAAACCAGAGAACGTGCTCAACTCGTTTCAAACCTCAGGCAACTCTCCGGGCGCTGCGCGCTGTCGCGTCGGCATCCTCGGTTTCGGCACCGTCGGCTCAGCCATTGCCCGTCGGCTCACCAGCCCCCACTCCATTCCCGCTCTGGAACTGACGCATATTTGCGACCGCCGCGCGCGTGAAAAACGCGCCCGGCAGCCCGAGGCCGTCTCGCGCCTGGTCTGGACCGATCGCGTCGACGACCTGCTCTCGAGCGACGTCGACGTGATTGTCGAGGTCGTCGGCGGCGGCGAGCCCGCGGTCGACTCGGTGCGCGGCGCGCTTCTCGCCGGCAAGTCGGTCGTGACCGCCAATAAGCAGGTCCTCGCGCATCAGGGTCCCGCGCTGCTGCTGCTCGCGGAGCGGCAGGGCCGCCAGCTTCGCTACGAGGCGGCGGTCGGGGGCGCCATGCCAATCGTGCGCGCGCTCGGCGACGGTCTTGCGGGTGAGGACATCATTCGCGTTCAGGCCATCCTGAACGGCACCTCGAACGCCGTGCTGTCGGGGATGGATGCCAGCGGCTGCTCGATCGACGAGGCCATCGCTGATGCCTGTGCCCGTGGCTACGCCGAAGCGGATCCGTCCGCTGATCTCGACGGCATCGATGCGGCGGCCAAGCTGTCGATCCTGTGCATGCTCGCGTTCCGGCTGCGCGTGCTGCCGAACCAGATCGATGTCCGCACGACGGCGCGCGTACGCTCCGAGGACTTTCGCGAGGCCGGTCTGCGAGGCGGCACCATCCGCCAGATCGCCCACGCCGAATTCAACCGCGAGCGCTCGACGCTGACCGCATGGGTCGCGCCGACCTTCGTCGCGCGCGGATCGATCTTCGCGCGCGCCACCGGACCCGAGAACGCCGCGCTCATCACCGGCGCCTTCGCGGGAACCATCACCCTGACCGGACCGGGCGCCGGCGGAGACGCGACCGCCGTGGCGGCGATCGGCGATCTGCTGGCCATCGCGCGCGATCGAGCGGCGATTGTGCCCGCGCCGGTGTTGACCGAACCTGCCGTGATCAAAGGCTTGACCGACCAGAGACTAGCGGAGGCTGTGTGAGCGCACTCATCGGACTGCAGTGTCACGTGTGCAAAGCGGCATTCCCCGCCGAGGCCACATATGTGTGCGACAAGTGCCTCGGGCCGCTCGAGCCGGTCTACGACTACGCGGCGATCGCGCTGACGCGCGAGGAGATCGAGCGCCGGCCGAAGAACTTGTGGCGCTATCGCGAGCTGCTGCCGATTACCGGCGAGCCGCGCACCGGATTTCATTCCGGTTTCACGCCGCTCGTGCGCTGCACGCGGCTCGCCGAACGGCTCGGCGTCCGCGACCTCTACATCAAGGACGATTCGGTGAATCACCCGACGCTGTCGTACAAAGACCGCGTCGTCTCGGTGGCAGCCACCCGTGCCGTGGAACTCGGGTTCGAGGTCATCGCGTGCGCTTCCACCGGCAATCTCGCGAACAGCGTGTCGGCACACGCGGCGCGCCTCGGTCTCGAGTGCTGCGTGTTCATTCCCGATAACCTCGAGGAAGGAAAGATCCTCGGCTCGGCGATTTTCGGCGCCACGATTCTCGCCATCAACGGCAACTACGACGATGTGAACCGGCTGTGCACGCAGGTGGCGGATCGCTACGCCTGGGGATTCGTGAACATCAACCTGCGTTCGTACTACGCCGAGGGCGCGAAGACGATGGGATTCGAGATCGTCGAGCAGCTCGGCTGGCGATATCCCGATCACCTCGTCTCGCCCGTGGCCGGCGGCACGCTGCTGCCGCGCATCGCGCGTGGCCTGCGCGAGCTCAGACAGATTGGTCTGGTCAGTGGCGAGTTGCCGAAGATTCACGCCGCCCAGGCTGCCGGATGCGCCCCGGTCGTGCACGCGCTCGAGTCCGGCGCCGAGCATCCCGAGGTCGTGAAACCGAACACGATTGCCAAGTCGATTGCGATCGGCAATCCGGCTGATGGCTATCAGGTGTTACAAACGGTTCGGGCGACCGGCGGCTCAGGGACGGCGGTCAGCGACGAGCAGATCGTCGGCGCGATCCGTCTGCTTGCCGAAACCGAAGGCATCTTCACCGAGCCGGCCGGCGGGACGACGCTCGCCGGCACGATCGATCTGATTCGCCGCGGGATCATCGGTGCCGACGAGAGCGTTGTGGTGTGCGTCACCGGCAACGGCTATAAGACGGCGGAGGTCGTCTCCGGTCAGCTGTCCGAGCCGGTTCGCCTGAGCCGCGCATTCAAGGAATTCGAAGCCTGGTGGGACAGCCGGCAGGCGCTCGCGTGACCCAGTAGGCCGGGTCCTTGGACCCGGCTCCCGGCGGGTCCGAAAAGCAAGACCCGTCCTACATCTCGAGCCACTCCATGTCCGTTCAAGCCAGCTACGACCGCGTCGCGGACGAGTACGTCCGTCGGATCTACGACGAGCTGGCGAACAAGCCGTTCGACCGCCAGCTTCTGGACAGATTTGCCGGCCGGGTGCGTGACGCAGGGCTGGTGTGCGAGATCGGCTGCGGACCTGGCCATGTCGCGAAGTACTTGTCCGATCGCGGCGTGCCGATGTGCGGCGTCGATATCTCTTCCGCGATGGTCGACTGCGCCCGGCGTCTCAATCCAGGCATCTCTTTCAGTCAGGGCGATATGCGGGACCTGGACGTCGCCGACGGCTCGTGGGCGGCGATTGTGGCGTTTTATTCGATCATCCACGTTCCACGCGAGCAGGTCGTAGCCGCCCTGCGCGAGCTCGGACGCGCCCTGAAGCCCGGCGGGCTCCTGCTGCTGGCTTTTCACATCGGCGACGATCTCCTGCATCGCGACGAATGGTGGGGCTATCAGGTCGACTTCGACGTCGTGTTCTTTCAGTCCGCGGAAATGTCCAACTATCTTTCCGCGGCAGGATTCGAAGTCGACGAGATCCTCGAGAGGGATCCGGATCCCGAGGTCGAACACCCGACACGTCGCGCGTACATCCTCGCTCGCAAGCCCACGGCGGCGATATCTCTCAGGCAGTAGCCACTGCGCACAACGGTGTCGCCGTAAGCTTCACCGCGCCATCCTTCCCGGCGTTTGGCGCGATCGCGTCGAGAACAGCCTGTCGCAGTCGTGCCACTTCGCCCGAGTTGAGCGAGGCGATCGCGCTCCTCAGCGGAGCCACGAGCTCTCGCTGGGAGTCCCAGTACTCTTCCCGGGACTTGTACGTAAACGTAAGGGGACGCGATTCGATCGCGATTCGGGAAAACCCGGCGGCGCGGAGTACACGCTCGAGCTCTCCGGGCGGCGCGAGTCGAAAGGGTCCTGGCGCGGCCGGATCGGGCGGCGGCAGCGCGACGAAACCCTTGAGCACCGCCGTGAGCGTCGTGAAGAACGGATTTTTCGCCGGCTCGTCCCAGACGGCCAGCGCAAACGATCCACCCGGCTCGAGCACCCGATGCACCTCCTTGGCCGCCTTCACCGGATCGGGACAGAACATCAGGCCGAAGCGGCAGGTGGCGCCGTCGAACGATCGATCCGCGAACTCGAGCGCCTGGACATCCATTTCGCGGATTTCAATGTTGTGCACGCCGACTCTGCGCGCTTTACGTCGCGCCACTTCGACCATTTCCGATGAGAGGTCGGTCGCGGTCACGCGCCCGCCCGGCGCGACGCGTGTCGCAAGCAGCACCGCGGGATGTCCAGAGCCGCACGCCACGTCGAGCATCCGTTTGCCCGGCGCCACGCCGGCCGCCTGGCAGATCCACTCGGACAGATCCTTCGTGTTGTGCTCGAACCAGGCATCCCACTTTTCCCAGCTGCCCGCGGCCTGGCCCCACATCGCCTTCTGCTGTTGCGTCAGCTCGCTCTCGGTCGGCATGGCCGCTGCACCTCGTCTTTGATCTTTGACATCATTGTCCGGCTCGCTACTGGCGCGATCGAGTTCATGGAAGTTTCGCACTTTCACGGGTCTCTGACACGTCTCTGACACCGCTCTGGCACGTGTCAGAGGCCAAACCACGCCCGCGGGTGGCCAAACCAGCGCCGGCGGCCCCGTTAGAACGTCGCCCGGAGACCGAGCTGGATCGTCCGTGGCGGCTGCACCGCGGTCGTGAGGCGCACGTCCGGTAGCTCGGTCGTGCTCTCGTCGACCGAGTTGGCAAGGTTGGTGACGTTGTAGACGTCGAGCACGATGTCGAAGCGCCGTGCCCCGACCGTAAAGCCTTTTTGCAGCCGCGCGTCGAGGGTGGCGATGTAGGTGAAGCGTGAGTCGCCGTTCGCGAACGCGCGTACTGCTTCCGCGCCCTGGTTGAGCGCGGGAAGCACGAGCAGGCGCGCGAACGGTTGACCATCCTGATATCGCGCTACCGCGCCGAGCGTGAGGTCCAGCGGCAGCTTGTACACGCCGATCAATTTTGCGGTGTACGCGCGATCGTTGAAGACCCTGCCGCGCGCAAACGTTGCGGCATTCGGATCGGTGGTGAGCTCGCCAATCAGGCTCTGATCGTTTTCGAGCGGCCCGATCCCGCGATTGGCCGCCGATCCCACGGCTCGCCCTGCCGTCGCCCCGAGGCTGAGCATCAAGCGTTCCCTGGTCAGCGCGATGTCGACTTCGACACCATTGAACGTCGCCTCACGCTGCCCCGGGTTCGTGAGCAGGTACTGATCGCGTCCGAAACTCTCCCTCGTCCGGTTGTACACCGGCACTATCCGGTCGTCCTCCGTGCCGAGGAGATCGCCGCCGGGATCGAAGAGGCCGAACACCGAGTAAGACGGCGACGCTTTATTCACAAGCCCCACGAAGTCGCGCTCGCGGCGCGCGACGCCGATGACTCCCAGTCGAAGGCTGCCGCCTGGATGGATCTCGATGCCGGCGACGACCTCGTCGCTGCGAGGGCGCCTGAGTTGATCGTCAATCGCGCTGAAGGCGGGATCGCCTCCCGTTCCCGGCCCGGCTCGAGTCACGAGTGGACCGGGCGAGGTGGGGAACGTCGCGGTGTAACGCGGCGCATCCCAGCGGAATACGTCGGCAATCGGCGCGGCGGGGTCGCCGACGGCCAGCAGGTCGAGCGGCAGCCGGTACGCGGATCGCGAGTACCCGGCGACAAGCGTCGGCTTCCACGCGTCGGCGATCGTCCATCGGATTGAAGCGCGGGGCAGCGGCGTCTTCCAGCGGATGTCGGTCGCGGCACCGACCGCCGACCCGGACACGGCGTCGTATCGAATTGCCGCGTCGATGTGGAGTTTGCTGCCAAGCGTCAGCCGATCGCTCAGGTATGCGGAGAACCCGATCTCGTGGCGGATCGATTCAGTCCCCGGGTTGGCGAATCGCCAGAGACGAGCGGGATAGCCGTCGACCGCTTCGGTCGCGTCACCGGAAAAAAAAGACGAAGACTGCGCCTGCGCGCCGAACGCATCGAGGCCGATCTCGATTTTTTGATCGAGGCCCAGGCGGCGAGCAGGGGAGGGCATGACGCGGCCACCCAACGACCACTGATACACGTTGCCATCCGACAGCGATGCAAGCGCAGACACGGGACCGTCGAGCAGCCGCTCGACATGGGGATTCCGCAGAGACTCGACGCCCGTGTCGCGGTGACGGCCAGTGTAGCCGGCAAACGCGCGCCACGGGATCGTAGCGATGCCGTCGTGCTGCCACGAAGCTTGCACGTGGCCGGCTGTTTCAACCGTTGTTTGGTCCGGTTGCCGGAACGCTGTTCGTTCGGCAAATGGTGTGCTGGCGCGCTGCGCCCATCCGATGACCGCGATTTCGTGGTGCTCGCGCGGCGTGAACACGAGATGCGCAAACGCCGAGCCGAGATCTGCCTTCGTCGACTCTGCCTCGAGCCGGTTGAACTGCCTGCCCGCAGTCCAGGATCCGGCGAGAAGCAGGCCGAGGCGATTGGCGATGAGCGGTCCGGACGCCGTCAGCGCAACACGATCCGATCCGTCGCTTCGCGCGATCGGCGGCGCCTGCACCGGCGACGGCGTGCCGAAATGCGAGGTGGTGACGTGAACCGTTCGTGTCCACGTCGTCGAGGGTCTTCGGGGCTCCAGCGAGATCGCCAGGCCCGCCGCGTTGATGTCGGGTGGCATCAGCCCGGTCGCCACGTCGACCTTTTCCCACAGCATCAGATCGGGAAAGAGCAGCGGCACGCCGCCGCCGGCCGGATCGGTCAGGCTCACATCACCAATGCGGAACAGGGTCTGGCTCCAGGATCCGAGGAATCCTCCGACGCGCCCCGGCTCACCGATGTACAGACCACCGCCGAAGAACCGGTCGGAGATGAGCGTCGGCTGGGTGGTTTCAAGCAGAACGAAGAGGTTCTCGCTACCCGGCAGATCGCGCAAGAGGTTCGCGCTGAACGTCGCTCCGAGCGAAGTCTTCTCGGAGCTGGTCGCCGATTGCGCGAGCACGCGAGGGGAAACGATCAGGAAAATGCAGAGGAGCGCCGCGCGCCTCACGCCGTTTTCCGGTCGGCGGGGGCGAGCACGGGTCGCCGCGACGGCGCGATTGTGGGCCGCCGCTCCCGGAGCGCCAGGCCGATCACCAGGGCGGTGATGAGCATTCCGCTGCGCATCAGCCAGGTGGCAACGACGTTGACGCTCGCCTCGGGGGCGACGAGAGCGGTTCCGTTGTTACGCACGACCGGGTTCAGAAACATCGCGGTGCGCGGCGATCGGATCACGGCGCGGATGTAGGTGTCGTCGTGGCCGAACGTGTAGGCGGCGGTCATCGTGTTTTTGACGGTCTTGCGCACGGCGCCGTTCTGACCAACGAAGAAGAACGTCGAGGGCTCGCCCACGCACGAGACCTTGAGCGTGGCGTTTGAGAATTCGACGGCGTCGATGACGGTGTCTTTTGCGGACGCGATCTCGTTCGTCCGGGACACGGCGTAGGCCCGTCCGTCACGCAGCGCGGCCACCACGTCGTGCAGTGCCGGCGAGGGCGCGTTGATCATCGTCCAGGCCATGGCGGTGCGGCGCGGATCGGTCAGGTCGTGGGTATCGTCGTTGCCGAGCGCCCAGACGGCGCGGCCCGCCGACAACGCCGAGTCCCAGGCCTCCTCGAAGGTGAACGGGCCGTTCACGACTTCCATCAGGTGGTAGCCGGTGAGCAGCCGCAGATCCTCGAGCGTGTACGCATCCCGGGAAAACGGATGAGCGAGCGCGACGAGATCGGCGCTCTCCGCGACGCGATCGATGATGAACTGCCGGTGGCTGAGCGACTGCCACAACGGAAAGTCGAACCACTCGACGCTTTTGGCGCCAATCGCCAGCTGATGGCGTTTGCCGATGTTGTATCCGTGCTCGTAGATGGGGATCGTCGGCACGCCGTCGAAGGCCGCGATGTGTTGGTAGTCCGAGACGCCCGCGACCGAGTAGCCGAGCGATCGGTAGGTGCGCACGATCTGTTCGTCGGATTGGCGGCCGTTGGTGAGCCCGCCCCAGGCGGTGCCGTGCGCGTGCAGATTTGCACGTTGCCAGGTGTCCTGCAGGTTCTCGTACGGGTTGACGAAGTGCGATCCTGTAAAGACGGTCTCGGCCGGGAATCGATACAAAGGCCCGCGGACGTAGGGAAGCGCGGCAACGAGTGCGAGGATGAGCAGCGCTCGCTTCAAAAACATCCGTCGAAATTGTACCATTCCACAGGCCAAGAGTACATACCGTGACGGATCGCGCATCAGACAGTGGTGCAGTTCGCGAGGGCGGCGAGCGCGAGCGGGCGCTGGCCGACGTCGCGTTCGACGCGATCATCGAGCTGGACGGCGCCTGGCGCATCACCGAGTGGAACGCCCCCGCGGAACTGACCTTTGGCTGGCAGCGCGCCGAGGCGTTGGGGATGGCTTCCAGCCTCCTGGTCCCGCTCAGAAACCGCCACCTGTACGAAGAAGACCTCCAGCGTCTGACGAGCGGCGATCGCGCCGTGAAACGGCGGGCGATTACCGCGCTACACAAAGACGGACACGAGTTCAGGATCGAGATTGCGACGACGGCGCTTCGCCGTGGCGATCAGACCTGCATCGTCGCGCAGGCGCGGGACATCACCGCGTCCTCGCAGGCGGAAGCCCGCTTGCTCCAGGCCGAACAGACCTCACAAGAGATCATCAACCGCCTCGAGGATGGGTATTTCGAGCTCGATCTCAAGGGTACGCACGTGCGCGTCAACGACGCCTACTGCCGGATCACCGGTCGTTCTGCCGCGGAGCTCCTCGGATCCAACTACCGGCAGTTCATTGTGGATGCGGGGCGCGCCAAGGCCACCTACGACGCGTTCCGCAGGGTCTTCGAGACCGGCGCGCCGCTGCCGGCGTTCGAATACGCGTTCGCCGACCGGGACGGCACGGCGCGATTCGTGGAGGATTCCGTCAGCCTGCGGCGCGACGCGAACGGGAAGCCCGATGGCTTCATCGGCATCAGGCGCGACTGCACCGATCGCAAGCATGGCGCCGACCGCCTGCGCCAGAGTGAAGAACACTATCGGACGATTCTCGAGACGATCGAGGAAGGCTACTTCGAAGTCGATTGGGACGGCCATTACCGGTTCGTCAACGACGCGTTCTGCCGGATCACGGGCTACGCGGCCCACGAACTGATCGGGCAGAGCTACAAGAGATTCTTCGACCCGGCCACTATTCAGATGCTCTTCGAAGCCTACAACCGGGTCTATCGCACGCAGGAGCCGCTGAAATCGCTCGAGTACGCGCTCATCACGAAGGACGGCACGAAGAAGTACGTCGAAGAGTCGGTGACGCTGAAACGCGACGCGTCCGGTCAGGCCGAACGGTTCATGGGGATTCGGCGCGACTGCACCGAGCGTCACGTCGCCGCCGATGAAATCGCAAAAGCGAAGGAAGCCGCTGAATACGCGAACCGGGCGAAGAGCCAGTTCCTTGCCAACATGAGCCACGAGATCCGGACCCCGATGAACGGCATCATCGGCATGACGGAGCTCGTGCTCGGCACGGAGCTCACGCCGTACCAGGCCGAATGCCTCGCGACGGTGAAGAGTTCGGCGGTCTCGCTGCTCGCCATCCTCAACGACATTCTGGATTTCTCGAAGATCGAATCGCGCAAGCTCGAGCTGGAATCGGTCCCGTTCTCGCTCGTCGAGCTGGTGAATGACGTCCTGAAGCCGATCGCCGTTGCGGCCCACCAGAAGGGGCTCGAGATCGCCGCCGACATCTCGGCCGACGTGCCGGTCGGCATCATCGGCGATCCAGTGCGGCTCAAGCAGATCCTGACCAATCTGGTCGGGAACGCCGTGAAGTTCACCGAGCGCGGTGAGGTGCTGATCCGGGTGCGATCGGCGCCGCGGCTCAGCGACAAGACCGTTCTCCATTTCGTGGTATCGGACACGGGCATCGGCATTCCCACCGACAAACACCGGGCGATTTTCGAAGCGTTCAGCCAGGCCGACGGATCGACGACGCGCAGGTTTGGCGGCACGGGTCTCGGGCTGGCGATTTCGTCCACGCTCGTCCGCCTGATGGGCGGCGAGATCTCGGTGCAGAGCCTTCCCGGAAAGGGAAGCACGTTCGAGTTCGCGGTGGCGTTCGACACGACCACCGACGTACCGGCCAGTCCTGTCTATACGCCGCGTCTCATCGGCATGCGTGTGCTCGTCGTCGACGACAACAACGTGAATCGGCAGATTCTCGAAACCCAGTTGACGCGCTGGCGGATGAAGCCGGTTTCCGTGGACGGCGGCCAGGCGGCGCTCCAGGTGTTGCAACGAGCGGCGCACGATCACGACCCGTTTGGTCTGGTGCTCCTTGACGCGCACATGCCCGATCTCGACGGCTTCAACGTGGCGGAGGAGATCGGCAAGCGGCCCGAGATCGCGGGGTCGACGATCATGATGCTCAGCTCCGGCGGCGAATACGGCGACACGTCGCGCTGCCGCGAGTTGGGGATCGCGGCGTACCTCACGAAACCGGTGAAGCAGTCCGACCTCTTCGACGCGATCTGCCGGATCGTCGAAGGTCCAGTCGCCTCCATGGTCGAAGCGGCGCCTCGGCCGGGCGTGACGCCGGCATCGGTTCGGCCGCTGAAAATTCTTCTGGCAGAGGACAACGTCATCAATCAGCGCGTCGCGGTCGGCCTGCTGAGCAAACGCGGTCATCGGGTGACGGTGGCCAACAACGGCCTCGAGGCGCTGGCGGCGCTCGATCAGCAGGCATTCGACGTCGTGCTGATGGACGTGCAGATGCCGGAGATGGGCGGCTTCGAGGCGTCGGCAGCCATCCGCGAGCGCGAGCGCCGGACCGGGGGCCATCTGCGGATCGTGGCCATGACCGCGCACGCGATGAGCGGCGATCGCGAACGCTGTCTGGCGGCGGGGATGGACGATTACCTGGCCAAGCCGATCGATCCGCCGCTGCTGTTTGCAACGCTCGAGGGAGCCGATATGAGTGGGGGAGGGAAGCCATTGGTACCCGCCGTCGATCGCGACGCGTTGCTGGCACGCCTGGGCGGCGACGAGGAGCTGCTGCGCGACGTCGTGCGGCTGTTCCTGACCGATTGTCCGCAGCGCCTGGCGGCGATCACGACCGCGGTCGAGCGGCGCGATGCCGAGCGGCTGCGCGCGGAAGCGCACGCGCTCAAGGGCGCCGCGAGTAATATGTCCGCGGCGGATGTCGTCGAAGCGGCCCGTACTCTCGAACGTATGGGCGCCGACGGGACGCTCGAAGGCGCCGCTGCCGCGCTCAGACAGCTTTCGAGCGCGGCCGATGCAGCCGTGGAACTGCTCAAACAGTCGGTATGACGAATTCCGGAGACGACCGTGTTAGACCTTGAGTCCGGGCTGACGATACGGGCGCTGATTGCCGATGACGATCGGATCGCCCGCGAGATTGTGTCGCGAACGCTCGGACGGTGGCAGTTCGAGGTCACCTCGGTTGCCGACGGCGCAGAGGCGTGGCGCTGCCTGCAGACCGCAGAGCATCCGACGCTCGCGATTCTCGACTGGATGATGCCCGGGCTGAATGGTCCCGACGTGTGCCGCCACGCGCGCAGGGAGCGGCCGCTCGCGAACCTGTACCTCATTCTGCTCACCGCCCTCGAAAGCCGCAAAGACATCGTCGCCGGCCTCGATGCGGGCGCCGACGACTACATCGTCAAGCCGTTCGACCCCGACGAGTTGCGCGCGCGCGTGCAAGTCGGCATTCGCGTGCTGACGTTGCAGGAGCGGCTGGCCGATCGCGTCGCCGAACTCGAAGCCGCACTGTCGAACGTGAAGCGTCTGCACGGGCTGCTGCCGATCTGCAGCTACTGCAAGCGCATCCGAGGCGACGATCAGTACTGGCAATCGGTCGACGCGTACATCGCGGAACACACCGATGCCGAATTCAGCCACGGCATCTGTCCTCCATGCTTCGAGATCGCCCAGAAGGAAATCGACGACTACCGGAAGTAAGGCCCTCACCGTGATCAGCCAGAGGCCATGCGGATTCTGATCGCCGACGACGACCGTGTCGCCCGGCAGCTCCTCGCGCAAACGCTGAAGCGCTGGGGATTTGACGTCACGGCGGTCGGCGACGGGGCGCAGGCGTGGGATGCGCTCCAGAAGGCCGATCACACGACGCTCGCCATCCTCGACTGGATGATGCCGGAGCTCGATGGCACCGAAGTGTTGCGCCGCGTCCGGCTTCAGCGACCGCTCGCGAACCTCTACCTGATTCTCCTCACCGCGCTCGAAAGCCGCAAAGACATCGTCGCGGGTCTCGACGCCGGCGCCGACGACTACATGGTGAAGCCGTTCGATCCCGACGAGCT
>Ga0075421_100008198_pt1 | contig 12829 bp, 11 predicted proteins | sample SoiMetdeltSBSDD5_FD_75292 | JGI IMG/M metagenome (GOLD analysis project Ga0075421, IMG submission 75292) | Bulk soil microbial communities from a Populus tree surrounding site in Tennessee, USA - Soil MetaG P. deltoides SBSDD5 | ecosystem: Environmental > Terrestrial > Soil > Tree plantation... | reverse complement strand
GCACCGACGAACACGACACCGGCGGCGGCCGCCGCGATGGTCAGCCGCTTGCCCGCGGGACGGTGCGGCACCAGAATCTGTTCCTCGGCCGGCGCGTCCTGGGCGTCAGAGGCTACTTCGGCTTCCGCGGCCTCCGTGGTCTCGTCGACCGCCGGCTCAGGCTCGGCCTCCGCCTGCTCCGGTTCCGCCACCTCATCCGCCGGCTCTGAAACAGTTTCGGGTTCAGGTGTTTTCGTGCGCCGACGGAACAGGCTCCACCGCCGCCGTGGCGGCGCGGGTTCGGCTTCGGCGGTCTCGAGCTCGGGCTCTGCGTCGGCCGAGGCCTGATCGTCGGTCGCGGTGTCGTCCGCGTCCTCACGGTTCGCTGCAAGCTCTTTGCGAAGCGGCATCCGATGGCGGTGACGGGCCGCCTTACCGGTCGGCATCTTCGCAGCATCCGCCGGCTGATCCGGTGATTGGGCGTCGGTGGTCAGATCACCTGAATCAGGTTGCTGATCTTCCACTGCTGTCCTTCCTTGATAGCCGTTGCAACCCAACGGTTTCCGCTTTCGACATTCGACTTGCCGTCCGGCGACTTCGTGGACATCTTCGTCGCGACCAGCACGTCGGCGCTGCCGTTGTCGTTCCACCGCTGCACGCCCGCCTCGAGCACAGTGCCTGTGGTGGGCTCGGCGCGCGCAACCTGGATCATGATCTCGTTCTGCTTCTCCTTGAACATCTTCGCGAAGTCGCCGGTGCCCTGGGCGAGGATTCGATCCGCATAGTCGTTGGCGTGGAACGGATCCAGCGTCGTGTATTGGGTCATGAACTCGCGCACGTAGTCCCGCGCCTCGACCGCCTTGACCGTTTCCTTGTGATCCTTCACATGCTGAATCAGCATGAGCGTGCTGCCGGCGATCGCTGCCGCGATCAACAGCGTCGCCAGCAAGCTTATGATCGGCAGACCCCAGCGCCGCGGCGGCTTGGGCACCACAGCGAAGAAATCATGCTCGTCGGCGTCGAGCTTGCGCCGCGGACTCATTGACCGGCCTGATTCATCTGCGGCTTTTTCAGTACGGTGAGATTCGCGACCCGCCACTGCCCGTCGCGTGATTTATCGAAGTCCACCCGCACCGTCGCGGTGATGAACTTCAGGTCCTTGGGGTCGCTGCCACGCTGGCCCTGGAGTGCCACCAGCATCGACGCGTGCTGCTGCGTCGCCGAGAGCACCGCACTGCTCACCGCGAAATACTCGTTCTTGGTGGCGCCCGCCTTCTGCACCGCCTGCTGCTGGGCGATCAACTGCGGCCGGTAGGCGTCGGTCGTCAGCGACTGCGCGTGGGAGAAGTCCTGCTGCAACGTCTCGACGTCATAGTTCAACATCTGCTCGACGATGCGCGGCCCCTCCTCCGAAATCTGTGTGCGAGCCGTGTCGACCGCTCGGTCATGCCGGTACACCACCAGATAGCTCAGCCCCACCCCCGCCGCGCACAACAGCGTCGCCACAATGAGCGCCACCGCGGCAGGCCTTCGCGCGTCGCGCTGCGGGCGGTCCACCTTGTGTACTTCGGTGCGCAGCAACAGATCGGCGAAGGTGCGTCGGCGGCGATCCCACAGCGGCCACAGCCATCCGACCAACAGCGCGGCGGTGTCGAGCAGATGGGCAAGGTCACGACCAACCAGTCGCGCGAGACCCACCGGCGAGCCATCGCGCTTGCGCACGGCGATGCCGAACACCGCACGGCCCAGCGACCACCCGGTGAGCCATGGCAGCACTACCCGATTGACCGCAATCAGCACGAAAATCAGCCCCGCCGTGGCTGTCAACACCCACCACAGCCAGCCACGCTGCGGCGCGGACAGGGTCAGCAGCGCCATCGTGGCGATCACCGCAATGCCCAACAGCACGTCGATCGAGAACGCGCCGGCTCTCGCCAACCACGACGCGGTCGGCGACTCGGGTGCCGAGTCGTCGTCGGCCGTGTCCGGCATCGCGTCGAGCACTGCCGTCACGAGGCGACCTGTTTCATGTCGGCGATCTTGTAGGTGCCGTCGGCTGGTGCCATCTGCACCCGTAGCCGATAACCCTGCTCCGTGCCTGCCGCCTCCGAGTTCGTCACCTGCGTCCGGAACGCCACCAGGATGTCGACCGAACCGTCGTCGTTGTGCCGCTCCACCGCGGCGCGCATGTCCGACACCTTCACCTGGACGTTGGCGGCCTGGTAGGCCTCGGCCAGCACGCTGGCGTACAGAGGGGCCTGCACACCGAAGGCACCCGTCGAGCACTCGATGATTTTGGACTGGCTGGCGAGCATGGCGGCGCCATCTGGGGCCTGCGTCGCCGCCACGCAATCCTTGGCGGCTACCAACGCGGCCGCGTCGGCGCGCGCGATCGCCTCGCTGTCCTGATGGGACCGCAGTGCAAAGTAGCCACCCACGCCCGCCCCCGCAGCCAAGACGAGCAGCGCGGCGCAGATCCCCAGCGCCCAGCCGATGCCGAGGCGCCCCTGCCGCCGATCGTCCCCGGCGGCCTCATCGGCTGGCTCTGGTGCTTGGAGTTCGGTGGCTTCTTCGGTTTGGTCTTCTGTAGATACTGCTAACGACTCATCCGGCGTTTCATCAGCATCGGTGGGGTTCAGCTGGCGGGTGCCAGCATCTCCTTCCATCCGTCTTCTCCTGGCTTACTCGAATTGCTGACGTTGTACCTGATGCCGTCAGGTCCGACCACCTCACCGCTGGACGGACTGTAGACCGCCACGGAACCGGGTGGTCCTTGTGCCGGAGTGTACGTACACGGGTTCGGCTGCTGCCCACTGCACTGGACCGTACCGCGCCCGGGCGGGGACAGCGGGTCGCTGACCGGTGCCGACGACGCCGACGGCGGGGGCAATTGATCCGCGGGTAGCGGGTTCAATCCATTGTTCACCGTCGGTGCCGGGACGACGCCTCGCCCGGGATTGACTCCCTGGTCGCAGCGGGCTGCCGGGGCCGGGCACGACAGAATCTGGTTCGGGTCGCCGTACCACGGGTTGGTGCCCAGCGGCACGTACGGTTCGTTGCTGCGGCATTCCCTCGGTGTAGCCGCGCGCTTGCCTGGGACATCCGCACACGGATAGTTACGCGCACCACGAACGGCGTTGGCCTGGGTGTCCTTTGGGATCTTGCAGTAGGTGCCCGACGGCAGCGGCGCCATGCTGGTGTCGGCCGGTGATCGCCATTCCGACGCAGGCAGGAACCCGGTCAAACACGGCGGCGGCTGGTTGATCGACAGCGCCAACGGGAGTTGGCCAACGTTGTCGAAGAGCGTTCCAGCCTGCGCGATCGCAGCGCCCTGCGGCAGAATCACCAGGGTCTGCTCCAGGCCCTTGTGGTACCGCTTGAGCATGTCGATGACGATGGCCAGGTTGGCCAGCGTTTGCGGCAAGGCATCACGAACACCGCTGAAGACTTCCGACACCTGGTCCAGCGTGGGTGCGGCCTGCTGCAGCCCGCTGCGCAGTGCCGCGTCCTGTTCGGCGGACTGGGCCGCGATGATGTTCAGGTTGCGTGACCACTGCTCGATGTTGTCGCCGGAGTCGGCCTGGCTCTGCAGGATCGGCGTCGAGTGCGCGATGATGTCGTCGACCTGCGGCAGGTTGTCCTTGAAGCCCTGCGCGATGTTCGTCGTCGAGTCGACCAACCGCTGCAGCGCCGGGCCCAATCCGCCTACGGCGTTGGAGGTTTCGGTGAGCAGCTGATCGATCTTCTCCTTTGGCAGCACCGCCAGCCCGCGATTCGCGGAGTCCAGCGCCGGACCGACCTCGCTGGGCACCGTGCCCATTTGCGTGATCATCTGACCGTTCTGGTAGTACTGCCCCGGGTTACCCGTCGACACGAGGTCCAGGTACTGCTCGCCGATCGCTGACACGGAGTGCACGTTGGGTACCGAGTCGATCGGGATTTTGTAGCGGTTGTCGATCCGAAGCGTGGCCTCCGCCCCCGTCTCGGTGGGCTTGACGTCGATCACCTTCCCGATCTGCGTGCCTCGATACGTCACGTTCGCAGTCGAGTACAAGCCGCCGGACCGGGGCAGCTTGGCATGCAGGTCGTAGGTCCCGACGCCGGCAACGCTCGGCAGCCTCAGGTAGTACCAGCCCAGTACTACGAGCGCGACTACGGTGAGGATGGTGAACAGCACCAGCTGGATCTTGATGAAACGGGTCAGCACTGCTCACTCACCCCTTTCCACAAGCGGTCCGTTCGGCGCGTCGTGCGGGTTCGGCGTGAACCGCACATCCGGGATCATCGTCTCCGGATCACGACCCCAGGACTGCTCGAGTGCGCGCAGCGTGCCCGAGATACCGGTGCCGGACAAGAACCCGTTGTCCAACGCCGAAGGGGTGATGTCGACCATCAGCGACACATTCAGGTAGTCGCCGCGCACCACCTTCGGCACGTTCTCGATGGAGAACGGCGCCGTCAGCATCAGCTTGAGCGCACCGATCAGGTACGGCGACGCCCTGCCCAACTGCTTGAGTGGCCGCTGCAGATTCTGCAGGTTGGTGTGCAGGTTGGCGCTCGACGGAGCCAGGGCGCCGTCGGCCGCCCTGCTGATCCGACCAAGCGCCTCCACCGCGTCGGCGAACAGATCCCGGGTGTCGGCGAAATGCTTGATCAGCGGCGGGAATTCGGTCAGCACCCGGTCCAGGGTTTCGTTGCGCTGGCCCACGATCACCAGCAGCCGATTGGTGGAATCAATCGCCCGGGTGATGTCCTGGCGCTGCTTGTTCAGCTCATCGGTGAACGTGTCCAACCGATTCAGGAACTCCCGGATCTGATCGGCCCGACCGGTCAGCAGGTTGTTGATCTCGGTCTGGATGGTTTCCAGATTCTGGATGCCGCCGCCGCGCAGGATGGTGGCGATACTCGCCAGCGTCCGCTCGGTAGTCGGGAACGCCGAGCTGTTCTTCAGCGGAATGGTGTCACCATTGCGCAACAGCTGCGGCGACGGATCCGGCGGCGCGTCCAACTGCACGTGCTGGCTGCCCAGCAGGCTGGTCTGGCCGATCTTGGCCAGCGTGTTCACCGGCAGCTTGACGCCGGGGTCCAGATCCAATGTGAGCGTCGCGACCCAGTTCTTGAGTGCGATCTCACGCACCCGGCCGACGTAGACGTCGGCCACCCGCACCCGGCTATTGACGTTGAGCGCCAACGTCTCCGGCATCTGCACATAGATCGTCATCTTGTTGGATGACGTGCCAGGCCCGCCGGGCAGCGGAACATTCGCGATGCCCTTCCACGACCCGCACGAGCTCAGTACCAGCGCGACCATCACCAGCGCGAGGGCACGGCTGGCGATACGGCTCCAGTTACGCATGCTTATCCACCTGACTCAGCGGGTAGCGGTGGTCCCGCCGGCGCGGGTCCGGCAGGGGCGGCCGGTCCGGGGCCGGGCCCCGGCGCAGGCCCGGACAGCGGAGACGGACCACCCGGATCGCCGGGTATGACGCCCGGTGCGGGAGGAGGCGGCGGTCCCGGCTGCGGATACCACGGCGGCGGCAGCGGGTTGTTCTCGTCATACGCGTTGGACGGCCCTGGCAAGTGCCCGCCGGGCGGCACGCCGAACGCGGCCGGCGCCCCCGGAATCGCGCAGTCGGGTCCGCCCATCAGCTCGCCGAGGCACTCCGGCGTCAGCATGTTCGCGGTGAACGGCTGCACGTCGATGCCCTGCATGCCAGGCGCGGTGACCCAGCCCGGCTCGTGGTTGCCGTGTGAGAACAAGGTGTCGCGTGAGAAGAGGCCGGGCACGGTGGTGTCCTTGTAGCCGCCCGGCGGCTGCAGGCGTGGCTCCGAGTACGCAACCTGCTTGGGCAGCGTCATCGCGGTCACGAATTGGTTGATACCGATCGGGGGGAAGTTGAACTTGATCGCGTCGAGGATCGGTGCCAGGTATTGCGCACACAGCTCGGCGGACTCCTGATACCCCAGCCGGCTACCCGCCTGAATGGCGCTGCAGACCAACTGCATTGGGTTCGCAAAGTTCGCGATAACGGGAATGCCCATGACACCACCGGTCACCGGCGAGACGATGTTCATCAGGTTCGCGCCGAGCGTGGGGAACACGTGCAGGGCAGTTTCCAAACCGTTGAGCGGATCGGGTTGCACGATCGCGTTGGTCGCATCGGCCAGGTTGTTGATGTCCTGGGTCAGCACCTCGCCGTTCTTGTTGATGAATTGACGGGTGGTGGTCAACAACTCGTTGAGGTCCTGCAGCGCGTTGGCCACTTCCCGGTTCGTGTTGGTGAACGCGTTGGTGAACTGCGCGAGATCGTCGTTGAGTGCGACGAACTGCTGATCGCTCTTGTACAACGCGTTGACGAACAGCGCCAGGCTCTTGATCACACTGAAGAAGTCGCCCCGGCCCTCGTTCAGGGTATAGAGGGCTTCTGACAACGAATTCAGCGTTTTGTTGAGCTGTTCGCCCTTGCCTGCGAACCCGTTGGCCGCGGATTCGATGATGTCACCGAACGGGCCCTTGGGCTGATCCGGTGTCGGACCGAGGTCGGTCAGGATCCGGTTGATCGAGTCGCGCAACTCGTCGTACTCGACGGGCACCTGGGTGCGGTCGATCGGGATGACCGCGTTGTCCTCCATCACCGGTCCGCCGGTGTACGGGGGCGACAGCTGGATGTTGCGCGACGCCACCAGGCTGGGGTTGAGGATCGATGCTGTGGCGTTGGCCGGAACCTTGAAGCTGTTGTCGTAGCTGAAGGTCACCTTCATCTTGTCGCCGGCAGGCTCGATCTTGTCGATCGAGCCGACCTTGACGCCCATGATGTTCACCCTGTCGCCGGCATACAGCGCAAGGGTCTCGGGGAAGTAGGCGACAACGGTGTTGGTGGTCAGCTTCTTGTACAGGTTGTAGCCGACGATGGCGGCCACCAGCGCCAGGATCACGACCAGCGTGCCGATGATGACCGAGGCCCGAGACACGGCCGGCATCTTCACGTTTCGGATGTTGAAGATCTGCGACATCGATCAGCCCTCCTGCGAACCGGGCGGGAGGTACGGAGGGTTGCCTGGCAGCGGCGGGGTATCAGCCGGCGCCAGCACCGGACCCGGTCCGGGCGGCGGCGGCGGACCCGTCAGGGCCGGCGGCAACGGCGCGATGCCGGGCGTGAAGTCCGGCGGCTCAGGAGGCAGCGGGCCCACCGGCACGGTGCGCGCACCGGGCGGCGCAGGCGGCAGCGGCATGGGAGCGCCGGGCATATCCGGCGGCAATTGACCGGGGATGGCCGCGGCGGGTACGCCCGGTGTGAAGCCAGGCCCGTGTGCATTCGGATCGGATGTCGCCACGTCGGGCGGGCCGTAGTTGGGGCCGTACGGATTGTCGCCGAAGGGGCCGACGCTCAGGCCCGCGCACGGCAGTGGGTTGTCGGGCCTTGGCAGGCCGTCGGGCGGCGGCGTGTAGGAGCACGGCGTGCCCGCCCGCACCGCGGGCCCAGGATGTTCGGGCGTGCCTTCGAGCACCGCCGGCCCCGGCGCCGGAGCACCGTTGTCGAACCGCTGAGCATTCGGATCGGGGAACCGCCAGGCCGGCAGGCCAGCATTGCGCCAGAACTCCTCCGGGTCGATGCCGCGCTTCTTGAAAGCGGCGTCGACGAACGGTTGCAGAATCTGGTAGGGCAGCAGGTTCGCCAACAACACTTTGAAGAACGGACCCGACGAGACCGCCTCACCAAGGGAGGCAACGAATTTGGCCACGGTGGACAGCGTGTCCATCAGGTCGAACCTGCGGTCGCGCAGGATGCCGCTGACGGTGCGCAGCTGCTCCAGCACGTGGTTGAGGTTTGGGTTGTCGTCGATGAAACCCTTCACCTGCTCGGAAAAGGCCGCCACCCGCTCCAGCAGCATGCTGACCGCGTACTGGCGTTCGTTGATCGCCGCCAACAGTGACTGCGCGTTGACCAGTAACCGATTGATCTGCTCGCTGCGGTTGCCCAGAATGCCCGCGATCTTGTTAGCGTTGGCCAGCAGTTGCTTGATCTGGTCGTCGCGCTTGCCGATCGTGTCGGAGAACCGTTCCACGCCCTCGAGCGCCGCGGACAGATGTGGATACGTCTGATCGATGGTCTCCGACAACACATTCAGTGACCGCTTCACCGTCTGGGTGTCCCAGCCGGACGCCGCCTTGGTGACGTCGAAGAACGCGTCGTAGATCTGATACGGCGTCGTGGTCTGCCCGAGTGGCAGAACGCCGTTGGCGCGCAACGGATCTGTGCCACGCGGCTCGATCTCCATGTTGCGCCGGCCCAGGATCGTGTCCGTGCGGATGGACGCGCGGCTCTGTGTGCCGATCTGGGTCCCACCGAGCGAATAGCCGATGACGACCTTGTCGCCGTCGATCCGCATGGATTGCACCCGCCCGACATCCACGCCTGCGATGCGCACCTTGTCGCCCTGGCCGATGCCGCCGGTGTCGGAGAACTGGGCGTAGTAGGTCGGCGTCGCGAACAACATCGGCACGCTGGCGAAGCTCTGTCCGACGCCAAGAACGAGGAGTAGGACAACTATGCCCATCAACCCGTTTCGTACGCGGTTCGAACCCTCGAGTGTCCTCATTTCGGCGTGCACCTACCGGATGGCTGCGACGTGAGCTTGACGGTGCGGACCGGCCCGCCGGGCTGCAAACCGAAAGTCTTCAACGTGATGTCGCAGGCATAGAAGTTGAAGAAGTCGCCGTAGATACCGCCGGCCCGCCCGATGATCTTGAACGCGGTCGGCAGCCGAACCAGGATGTCGTTGAGCTGATCCTTCTGATCCACAAGCGGCTGCTGAACCCCCTCGAGATAAGTGATGGTGCTTTGCAGCAGCGGGCGGTTGTCGGCAAGCAGATCGCCGACGGTGCCCGCCGCGTCGCTGATGTCGGCGACCGAACTGGCGATCGGGTCGGCACGGTTATTGAGCCCGGTGATGAGCTTCTCGAAATCCTGCACCGTTTGGTCGAATTGCTGCTGATGCTTGACCGTCGTGTCCAGCACGGTGTTCAGGTTCTTGATCACCTCGCCGATGGCCTGATCGCGATCCGCCAGCGCGGACGTCAGTGACGCGGTTTGGTCCAGGATGTCGTTGATCGTGCCGCCCTGTCCCTGGAAGATCGTGATGATCGACTGGGCGATGTTGTTCACCTTGTCGGGGTCAAGCGCCCGGAACACGGGCCTGAATCCGCCGATCAGCGCATCGAGGTCGAGCGCGGGCTCGGTGTGCTCGATCGGGATGGTGCCGCCGGCCGGCATCCGCTTGTCGCTGTCGCCGCGCTTGAGCTCCAAGTACCGGTCGCCGATCAGGTTCAGGTAGCGGACAGACGCGGTCGTCCCCTCGAACAGCGGCAGCGAGCGATCGACGTCGAAGTCGACGCGGGCTTGGGATCCGCCGTCCAGCAGTTCGACCTTCGAGACCTTGCCGACCTCAACGCCGGAGGCGCGAACGAACTGGCCCGCGCGAAGGCCACTCGTATTGGAGAAGATCGCCGAATAACCGGTGGTGCGGTCGAACCGCATCTGCCCGAACACCACGATGAGCATCGCGGTGAACAGCAGCAGCACCAGCGAGAAGATGCCGAGCTTGACAGCAGTTCCGGTGATTTTCATGGGTTGATCGTGTTCTCCCCGAACTGGCGGCCCCAGACGTATTCGATCCCAGGAATGATCAGCGGAATCGGCGCCGGCAGAAGCGGAATGAGGCAAGGCGGCAGCCCGGCGCAACCGAACGGCGACGCAAGCTCGATGTGGTTGTACGGCGCGATGGAGGCCCCGGTGTCCATCACCAGGTACGGCGCGGGCCAGAGGTCGCGGGTGATCGGCTGCCAGCAGCCGGGCCTGCCCTCGGGACCGCCTCGCGCGTTCACCCGCGGCAGGTTGTCGGGATAGACGTAGGCGTTACCCGCGCCGATAAGTTCGGAAGTGGTCCGCAACGAGTATCCGTTGCCGCCCAACGACGCGGCGACCTTCGGTTCGACATCGTGGAAGTTGCGGATCGTGCAGAACAGCGCGGGGCTGTACGTGTCGAGCAGTTGTGAGGTGGGCACCAGGTCCTCGGTGCCGCGCACGAGATAGGGCCCGCTGCGTTCGAAGATGTCGCCGCCGGTGTTGCCGAAGCCGATCGAGGCCATCAACGCCTGATCGATGTTGGCCTGCTGCTCGTTGAGCGTGCGCGCGGTCGTCACCGCGTTCTCCAGCCCGTCGAACAGATCGGGCGCCGCATTGGCATACACGTCACCGAGGTCGGCCAACAACTGGTTGTCGCGCCGGATCTGGGGCATCTGCGGGTTGATGTCGGCCAGGATCTCGTTGCCGTGAATGATCGACTGGCCGAACCGATCACCGAGCCCGTTGAGCGATTCCGCAGTGGCGGACAAGGTTTGGTTCAACTTGATCGGATCGACCTGCTGAGCCACCTCCACCACGGTCTCGAACAACGTGTTGAACTCGGTGGTCACCGACGTCACATCAATCACATCGGAAGTCGTAATACGTTGTGGTGACGGGTCTTTCGGCGACGAGAAGGAGATGTACTTATTGCCGAACACCGTGGTGGCGGTGATATCCGCATTGACGTTCTTCGGGATGAGACTGAAGTACTTGGGGTTCACGTCCAGGATGACCTTGGCCCGCGGCTGATCGCCAACGGTGATCTCCTCGACCTTGGCGACCCTGCCGATCTCCACGCCGTTGTAGGTGACCTTCGCCCCCGGGTCCATCGACAGGCCCGCGCGCGACGAGATCATGGTCAGCTGTTCGCGATCCAGGTTGTAGCCGCGAAACAACACGTAAACCAGGACCAGCACGACGACGGTCAGCAACGTCAAAATCAACCCCGCCAACTTGAATGGCGGTGTCCGAGGCTTGTTCAGCGGTGCGGTCATCGGCTACACCGTCAGGTTGAAGTTCGGGTCGACGCCGTAGAGCGCCAACGCAACAAACAGGACCACGAGTGCCACCGCCACGAGTGACGCTCGCATCGCTCGACCGACGGCCTCGCCGACGCCGACCGGCCCACCGCTGGCGTAATAGCCGTAGTAGCAGTGGTTGAGCATCACGATGATCGAAATGATGATCGCGTCCACGAACGACCAGAACACGTCCTCGGGCCGCAGGAACGTACTGAAGTAGTGCTCGTACGTGCCAGTGGATTGCCCGTAAAACAGTGTGGTCGTCACCTGACCGGACAGGAACGACAAGATCATCGCCATCGCGTACAGCGGGATGATCACCACAAAGCCGGCCATGATTCGCGTCGACACCAGATACGAGATCGACTTGATGCCCATCACCTCGAGGGCGTCGATCTCCTCGCTGATGCGCATGGCCCCCAACTCAGCAGTGGCGCCTGCCCCCACGACCGCAGCGAGAGCGACACCCGACACGAGTGGAGCAGCGGAGCGCACGTTGATCATTGCGGCGAAGAAGCCGGTGAACGCCTCCACACCGATGTTGCCCAGCGACGCGAATCCCTGGATCGCGACCAGCGATGAACCGGACAAACTGACGAAGCCGACGATCGCGGCGGTACCGCCGACCACGGCCATCGCGCCAGTGCCCATGCCGATCTCGGCGATCAGCCGCAGCGTCTCCTTGCGGTAATAGCGCAGGGCATGCCCGATCGAGCCCATCGAGGTGACGACGAACCACGCGACATGGCCGACGCTGTCGAGGCCACGTGCAGGCGCACCGGCGACTTTCTCGGCGCGGGCGACTCCCCGCGGGAATCGAGAGCGCAGGACTTGGGTCGTTGACATGTCAGCGCCCCGTTCCGAACCGGACACCAATCGTGGTCAGCACCACGTTGACCGCGAACAGCGCGATGACGCACAGCACCAGCGTCTCGTTGACAGCGGTGCCGACGCCCTTGGCGCCACCCGACACTGTGAGGCCGCGATAGCAGCCCACCAGCCCGGCGATCAAACCAAAGACGGTGGCTTTGACCACCGAAATGAGCACCTCAGGGAGGCCAGTGATCAGCGTCAGCGTCGAGACATACGCGCCGGCCGAGACATTCTGCAGATACACGCCGAAGACGAAGCCACCGACCAGGCCGATGGTGATCACCGCTCCGTTGAGCAGCAGGGCGACGAACGTCGAGGCGACCACGCGGGGAACGACAAGGCGGTGGATCGGGTCGATGCCGAGCACCTCGAGCGCGTCGATCTCCTCACGAATGGTGCGTGCGCCGAGGTCGGCGCAGATGGCCGTCGATCCGGCGCCCGCCACCACGAGCACTGTTACCAATGGGCCCAGCTGGGTGACGGCGCCGATCGCCGCGCCCGCGCCGGAGACATCGGCGGCGCCGAATTCGGCGAGCAGGATGTTCAGCAGGAAGATCAGGAGCACGGTCAGCGGTGCTGAGACCGCGAGCGTGGGCAGGAACGACACCCGGAACAAGAACCAGGACTGCAGGATGAACTCGCGCCACTGAAACGGCGGCCTGAATAAGGCCTTTCCGGTGAGTACACACATGCGGACGAAGCCGCCGACAGCCGTCAGCGCGGGCCTGGTCTGATCGCGGACGTAGTCGACTACGCCCGTCGACGCCGTCACCGGTCGCCTCGCACGACGAAACCGCGACTGTCGTGGCGCAGCGGCAGACCCTGTCGCACGCCCCCTCCTTGCCCCAACCCGGTGTGTGTGACCACCGTCTCCTTACTAGCGGGTAGTAAGACAGACCACAGGACTGTACCCGATGCTGTACCCGCCGTGCACTGCATCGGACGGATTGAGCCCGTAACCGTTAGCAAACCCACCCCCAGTCCTTAATTGTCTTGTGCCCCAGCAGAAACCGTTGGCGGAGTGGAACTTTCGCCAGCGTCAATGAA
>Ga0075421_100008197_pt1 | contig 12829 bp, 13 predicted proteins | sample SoiMetdeltSBSDD5_FD_75292 | JGI IMG/M metagenome (GOLD analysis project Ga0075421, IMG submission 75292) | Bulk soil microbial communities from a Populus tree surrounding site in Tennessee, USA - Soil MetaG P. deltoides SBSDD5 | ecosystem: Environmental > Terrestrial > Soil > Tree plantation... | reverse complement strand
CGAGCAGTTCGTCGAGCGCCCGGTCGTGAAACCAGAGCAGCCGGCGCAAGGGAGCCCCCAACGCCCGCGCGACCAACTCCCAGCACCCGAGCAGCGCTCCCAGGTCCTGCGTGACCAGGTGGTAGCACAGGTCGCCGTACTTGAAGGCGTTCCTCCAGAACGCGATGGACACCAGGAGGAACTGATCGGTGGCACACGCGTCGGCGTGGTATCCGGTCGCCTGCCGGATCTGGTCGGTCACGTCGCCGACCAGCAGCCGCACCAGGCTGTGCTGGCCGGTGGCGTAGTGATAGATCCCCGGGAGCAGCGGCCCGGCCGGACCCGTCGCCCAGTAGATTTCGAGCGGGTACAGACCGCCGCCGGACGGCGTGCCCCGCGCCCAGGCTGACCGCGGGTACTGGGTCCGGCCCGGATCCTGGTTCCAGTTGACGCGCAGCCGCCAGCTCAACAGGCCGTACGAGGCTCGGAGCATCGAGGCGACTGTCTCCAATGTGTACTCGGCCTCGTCCGTGGGCCAGTGGTCAAGCTCACCCACCGGCCGCGTTGGCAATGGCGCGTAGGGCAGCGGCAGGCGAGGCACCAGCGGGTACGTCTTGTAGAGCGATGGCCGATCGGCCCAGTTTGGCGTGAACCCGGGCGGCCCCATCGGCTCGCGGGCACGGCGGAACACCGCCTCGGCGTACCCGCGAGCCAGCTCCAGTTGACGGTTGGACATGGGTGGCGCACCCCCTATGGCAGCGGATGGGGACACAGGTTGAGGCGGGTGGGAGCTCGGGCGTCATCGCCCAGCAGCGCCCGCAGCCGTGGGTGCGTCAGAACCCGCTGCCGTCGCCACCCGAAGTCGAGCGGAACCAGCCCCGGAGCGAGCACACGGACGCTGTGCAGACCTATTGAGGCCTGCTCCGGGGACGTCACGTCGACGACGATGACATCGCTGCCGGTCTGCGCGATCAGATCCACCAGGTACCGGACGTCGTCGCGAAGGTCGAGTGTGGCCGGACGCCCCCGCTGCCAGTCCTCATAGAGATCCACCATGGACCGAACCGGCGGGTCGGCCAGCAGGAACGACGCCCGGTCAGCCATCTGCGGCAGACTGTGCAACCAGACGTGGTGTTCCAATGAGACCACACGTCGGAAGTCATCGGCCAACGCCTGCGCCTCGACCAGGTGCTCCCCCGTCCACCGGGCCAGACCGGGTGCGATGGATGCCGCCTCACAGACGGCCGCCCGCGCCGCGTCCTCGGGATCCATGCGGGCCGCGCCGGCGAAACACAGGTGGCCGAGCCCGGTGTTCCGGCGGATCACAACCGCGCCAACCACCGGGATTGGGAGATCCACACGCACGTCGAACAGGCGAGCGTCGTATCCGGCCAGGCTGAGGCGATCCAGCGCGATGCGCGTCGCGGTGCTTCGCACGCTCGATACCTCGATCTGTGGCTGCCTTAGGCTGGCATACCACGACAGCAGGAACGCGTCGCGCTCGACCAGCTCGAGCATTCCAAAGAGCATCGCCTCCTCGAGGCACGTTCCGCTGGCGCACCCGTTGGTGCTCTCCCGCACGAACCGCCGCTGATCAGGTCGGTGGTCGAGGTAGTAGACGAGCTGCTCGGGCACCAGCAACGGGCGCTCGTCTCGCAGCGAGTACCCCCAGACCCAATGCATCGGCAGATCGGATAGCACGGGCGCGGAACCGACGTCGCGGTCGGCGTAGTAGGACGGGCCGTACCCGAGCCCGGTCGGGTCGAGCGCGTCGGGCTTGAGGTTGTCGTAAGTGTCGTACACCGTGACCGTCTTGGACCGCGAACCGTGGCTGGCCGACCGCTCCAGGCCCTCCACGACGCCGACCCGCTCGCTGGCGGCGAAGCTGGTGGTGTGGCCGCCCCACCACTCCTCGTGCAGGCCCGATGTGCTGCGGAAGTGGCCCACGCCCGTGACCACCGCCATGACCGCGTTGCTCCGGTCCCGAACCGCCGCGCGGCTCACCGCTCCACAGATCGGGTTCACGAGCGCGGCCAGTGGCAGGTCGATCTCGGAGGCCGCGCGCAGCCGATAGGCACCGACCGCGGGCTTGGCCCGCGGCCGCATGTTCACGATCGCGTCCTCGGCCCGGTCGGGCCGCGGGCTCGCGCATCCGGGGCATTCGCCGTCGGGAAGCAGCGTGGCCATGCGTACGGCGAGATCGTCGAAGCGCAGCTGGTAGACCCGGTCCGCCGGGCATCCCGCGCCCGGCTCGATGACGGCGCAGACCAGGCTCCACAGTGCGTCGATCGCGAACGCGGTCAGGGCCGGCGGCGACACCACAGCCCCAGCCCGACCATCCTCCTCGATCGTCTGACGCTCCCGCGGTGGGCGCAGCGCCTGCCATCGCCGTTCCAGACAAAGCGAGCAGGGACCGCCGGCGCCATCGCGACGGATGGGTCCGACGATCGCGAACCCACCCGTGAGCCGGATCGGCACCGCACCGGCGGGTTCGGGGGCGAGGCGGTGAGCACCGACTTCGAGTGCGTCGTGCAGGCCCAGCCCGCCGATCGAGACCGCGTATGGGCTGTGCGCGGCGTCCAGTCGCAGGTGACATTCGCTGCTTCGCGCGCCGGCGTCGCGAAGTCCTTCGGCCAGCGCGTGCAGACATTCGTCGAGCGCTGACGATGTCTCACGAACCGTGACCCGCATCGGTTGGTCGATGCTCATCTCGACGAACCGGCCTCGGTTTGTGGTGTGCCCACGACGCCGTCGGTCGGTGGCCGGCACAGCACGACGCTGCCGGCCACCATCCGCGACGCCCGGATGTCCGGCGTCGTGGTGTCGATGAACAGCGCCGACCATCGTCTGCGCTGCAGCTCATCGAGCATCAGTCGCACCGTCCCGGGCTCACCGCCGTAGCGGCTGTCCATCCGGCCGCCGCGGCGGAATCCGCTGCGCGGATCAAAGTCCGCGAGCGGTCGTGTGACGGCGCCGGCGGCGATCCCGTGGAAGTGTCGCAGTTGGACCACTCCCACGACGTCTCGAAGTGCCGTCAGAACGGCCTCACGTGCGGTCAGCCCAGCGCCAACAGTCCACAATGGGATCTCGTCGTCGGACTCGCCGTCCACGATGGCGATCGCCGCGTGGGCGGGCGATGCCCCGGGTAGCTCGAAGACCTGCGCGGCGCGGGACAGCCGGCGGGCCGAGCGGTCGAGGAAGGCAAGTGTTTCGTCGGTGTTCAGCACGTGATCGTCGAGCGGTACGGCGACGCCAGCAGACCGAACCAGATCCCGCAGGGCCGAGTAGGCACAGGCCATGGTCAGCCCGGCCGCAACCACGTCCTCTCGGCTGGCGCCCACGGCCGCGCCCGCATTGGTCTGCTCGACCAGCATCGAGTGGTTGGCGGATGAGAGCGGAAGCGCTGCGGCCGCCGGCACCGGCCGGGCAGCCCCCGACCCGAGATCGACCGCGGGAAGCCAGGCCATCCGCTGACGCGGATCGAACGGGAGGCCAGACCAGATGTCGAGCCGATCGGCGGGCACCGGGTGGGCTCCGGCCGCGGCGAGCTCCGCGGCCGTGGCCACGACGACATCAGGCCGGTCCGCGACCTGGCCGGCGTAGTCGCGGACGGCCAACCTGATCGCGGCGACGCGGGCATCCATCAGATCCCCCACGGCGAAGGCGACGGTCGTGCACTCGCGGTCGGCGCCGGTCGGCGATGCATGCGCCATCCGCAGCCGGGCGGTCCTCAACGGCACCTGCTCGAGCGGTTCGTCGCTGAACTCGGCGACCAACCCGACGTGGCGGCCGATCAGTCGCTGATATCCGCCGGGGCGCTCCGGCCCGGACCCGGTCACCGGAGTCTCGGCCTCGGCGTCCTCCTCGATGGCGCGACACCAGGCCGCGGGCCGGCACACGGGACACAGGGGGTGCGCCAGCAGTGTCTCCCGGCTGACCTCCAGGGTCTGCAGATCCTGAATGACCACCGCACCGTCGAGGTCGCCCGGCAGTACGCCGGTCAGCAGTCGGAAGAGCTCGAACGCGGCGGCGTTGCCGATCATCCGGGCGACCAACGGCGACACCCGCGCGCCAACGGACCCACCAACGGCCATGCCACGCCAGTGGGTGGCGGCGGTCGCGGCGTCCGCATTGGCGGTCAGCCGTAGTTGAGCGCAGAGCCAGCATGGTGCCTCACCGCGACGCACGACCGGGCCGATGACGGCCTGGCCGTGCGCCAGCACGACGGGCAGGAACAGCGGGCCGGATGCCCAGCAGCGACGGTTCAACTCCAGCACTCGACGCGGATCACCGTCGTCGTCGCAGTAGATGAACGCGTCATACCCGCTCGACGGCGGATCGTCGGATCCGTCCGGCCGGACCTCGCAGGCCACACCGTGAGCCCGCAGCGCGTCCACCTCGACCCGCAGGGCGTCCCGGTAGGTTTCGGCGGCGGCGCCCGAGGCCAGGTTGAGGGTGGCCAGCCCGTTTCGGAGCAGCCCGGTCGCCGCGGCGAGCAGTGCCTCTCCGGATCCGGCAAGCAGGACGCGAGCGTCGCGGAAGTCCCGGAAACGCTGCCGCGGCCGGTCGGCGTGGTGGTCGATGAACTCGAGCTGGCGATGGAAGTACCGGTCCACCTCGGCCGGGAGCAGGCCGTCCGGTTCGGGGTCGCCGGCATCCTTGGCGAATCCGCGGGCCAACAGGCTCTCCACGAGATGCACCACCGTCGATCGGCGTTCAGGATCAAGACCGGCGCAGATCTCCTCCATCGTGCGACGGCCGTCCAGGTGCGGGCTCAGCGTGGCAAGCCAGCGGTAGCTGGTCCTCCCTCTGATGACACAGGACGTGGTGCCGTTGCGCAGGAAGGCGCCGTCCGGCGTCTCGATCAGGACCGAGTCCAGCCTGAGCTTCGGTCGGACCGCACGCGGCGCGACCTGGTCCGCCGGTGCGCTCATGATGGCCAATCCGTCCGCACCAACCGCGGCCCGCTAGGCATTCGCAGCATCAGCGCCTCCGAAAACGCTCCGCCCGATGGACGGCACCGTACGTCGATGCGATGACTTCTCGATGACTCCGCGATGACTTCGGCATCCGCGAGGCAGGTGGCGATGAGGCGTTCGTGGTGATTTCTACCGCCACGAGGCGTGGCCGCGCGCCCACGGTTGTTGATCGAAGGTCGACCGTTGGCCCGTGACATCTACACCGATGACGGTCGGAATACCGTCTGAGCCAATGTCCACTGTGGGTCTGTGTGCCGGCCGCGGTACCTATACGGTCGCCGGACAGGCAGTTTGCGCGGGGCAGACGGCAAGGAAGGGCGGACGCGATGACCGACGAGCTCTCCGAGTACGAGCCGCCGCTCCCCGAATCCGAGCCGCCTCTCCTCGACGCGTGGAGCAGTCCAGATCAGGGTCAGGTCCAGGCGGCGAGCCAGGGTTGGAACGGGTTCTGGGCGGTCTGGTGCTTCACCGAAGACTGCTTCGTCGAGTCAATTTGGTTCGATGAGCAGGCTGCTGCGCGGGACGCGATCCGGCACGCCCAGAAGTATCGTTACGTCGGCAACCCCGAGGGCCACCGGTGTCGGGCCACCTATGTGGAGATGGGCAGCCCGGTCTGACCCGACGTTGACGCAGCGGCCTGGACCTCGCCAAGTCGTGCGGTGAGGAAGGTGCGTTCGACGTCGTTGTCGGTGAGGGTCAGGGCCTCCTGGTACATCAGCGCCGCCTCCGTCCATCGGCCCAGTTGCCGCAGGAAGTCGGCGCGAGCGGCGCAGAGGTAGCCGTAGGTCGCCAGCGCCGGCACGGCGAGCAGCGGCGCCAGTGCGTCCAGGCCTTCCTGCGGCCCGTCCCGCAGCCCGATCGCGACCGCACGGTTGAGCTCGACCACCGGCGATGGCCACAGTTGGTGCAGGACGCCGTACAAAGCGACGATCTCCGACCAGTCGGTATCCTGCCACGTCGGCGCCTCGGCGTGCACGGCAGCGATAGCGGCCTCGACGGCGTACCTCGTCGGCGGACAGCCGCGTGTCGCGGCGGGCGTCGATGAGCAGTAGCAGGGCCAGCAGGGCGCTGATCTCGGTGTCGGTCGGCATGAGCAGGTGCAGCAAGCGGGCGAGATTGATCGCGCTGTCGACCAGATCTCGGCGGACAAGGTGCGCGCCGATCGGCGCGGTGTGGCCGGTGGTGAAGATGAGGTGAAGCACCTCCAGGACAGCGCTCACCCGCTCGGCGAGTTGGTCCGGTGACGGTACGCGGTACGGGATGCGAGCAACAATGATCTTCTTCTTCGCCCGCGTGATCCGCGCCGCCATTGTGGACTCCGGCACGAGGAACGCACGGGCCACCTCGGCGGTCGACAGCCCGCACACCAGCCGAAGCGTCAGGGCGACCTGGGCGTCACGGGACAACGCCGGGTGGCAGCACGTGAAGACGAGCCGCAGTCGGTCGTCATCGATGCCGAGGGCGTCCTCGGGGCCGGGCACCGACCCGTCGGCCACCAGAAGCGGCAGGGCCCGGCGCAGCACCGACTCCCGGCGCAGCAAATCCCGGGCCCGGTTCTGCGCGATGGTGGTGAGCCAGGCGCCGGGCCGATCGGGGATGCCGGTCTGCGTCCAGGTCTGCAGTGCCTGCACATAGGCGTCCTGTGTGCACTCCTCCGCGAGGTCGAGGTCTCGGGTCAGCCGCACGGTGGCGGTAAGGACCCGGGACCATTCGCCGCGGTGTGCCTCCGCGACCGCCGCGGCGACCTCGGCACTCATCCGTGGTGCACCACGGGACGAATCTCGACGCCGCTGTGCCCGGCGGAGACCTCGTACAACGTCGAGGCGAGCGCGATCACCTGGTCCAGGTCGTCGGCCTCCACGACGTAGTAGCCGCCGAGCGCCTCCTTCGTCTCGAGGAACGGTCCGTCCGTCGTGGTGACCCGACCGGTCGCGTCCGCGCGCAGACTCGTCGCCATTGGCGCCGGCTCCAACTCCTCGCCCGCGAGGACGGCTACGCCCGCCGCAGCGCGAAAGGCTCGGTGGCCCTCGTCGATCTTCTGCTGCTCCGGCACGGACATCGCGGCCCACTGCCGGTCGTCGCCGTAAATGAGGATCATGTACTTGGCCATGGCGTACGTCCCTTCGTGTGGGGGCCCGGGTGGGCCCGCCTACTCTTACGACGAACTCGCCGGCTCGCGATTCGACACCGCCGGAACCAATCTTCGACGAGCGTACGAGAGCGCGGTAGAACCTGGATCGACCCTGGCGAGGTCGTTAACCGTTTGTCGGTCGCGGAACGCGTCGACCATGATGCGGCCATGGCCACAACCCGACGAGCCGACATGTTCATCGATCTCGAAGACGACCCGCGTGAGAACGGGCCAACGTTGGGTGACGAGCGCACGACGCTGGTCGAGTTCCTGCGCTGTGCGCGTCTCACGTTGGAAATGAAGTGCGCAGGTCTTGACGCGGAGGCCATGGCGCGCCGTTCCGTCGAGCCGTCGACGATGTCGCTCCTGGGGTTGGTGCGGCACCTGGCGGAAATGGAGCGTCAGACGTTCCGGGAGCTCATGGCGAGGCAAGACGTGCCCGGACTGTACTGCTCCGACACCGACCGGGACGGTGACTTCGACGGCGCCGTTCCCGAACCGCACGTCGTCGCGGAGGCGTGGGACGCGTGGCGTGCGGAGGTCGACTTCGCGACGCGGTTCGTGGCCGAGGCGCCCAGCCTCGACATCACCGGCGACGATCCCTTGAACCTGCATGGCAGCGGTGGAGGGTCAGTGTCGCTGCGCGAGGCGCTGCTCGGACTGATCTACGAGTACGGACGCCACATGGGTCACGCGGACCTGTTGCGCGAGCGGATCGACGGACGCATAGGTCAGTGACCAGGGCGTCGCGGTGGGCGGAGGATCCGGTCGTCGCGTTAGCTCCGGCCGTGCGCGGGCAGGGGCTCGTCGAAGCCTTCCCGTGCGGCGGCGCCGAGAGCGCCTGTGAGAAGGCCGGCGAAGAGCGCCCAGCCGGGCAGGAGCAGCAATGCGAAGATGCCACCGCCGATCTCGCGGCCCAGGAGGGCGGTCAGCCATACGCCAATGTCGGGCCGGACACCGGGTGGGTATCCCTCGTCGAGGATTGCCGCGTCGAGTTGGAAGCCGAGGATGGGAACGACGGTGTGGACGGCGAAGATGAGCGTCCCGCTGACCAGGCCCATCCACACCGCGGCCACGACGCCGTCGCGCCGCCGGCCACCGACGGCCCCAGCCGCCGCAGCGCATCCGGGTATGCCGATGAACAGACCAGCGAGCAGGTGGAAGAGCTGGCCGTCATAGGAGCTGACGGCCGTCAGCGCATACCCGAGGCCAAATATGACAACGGCCGAGGCCACCCCGATCCGGCGGCCCACCCGGCTCGTGGTGAGGATCCGTGGCGGTCGAAGCGCCAGCCACACGTACAAGGTCAGCACCACGGCGAACAACACGGAGAAGCCGTGGGTCGGGTCAGACACCGCCGTCGGGTAGCGGACCGCGACGTACGCGAAGATGGCCACGCAGCCGGCCACCCCCGCCAGCATGACAGTGGTGGTCATCGGGCCCGGTCTGGTCGGTCCCGGCCGGCGACCGCGGCCGACGGTCACCGTCGCGAACACCCCGATCAACGTGGCGAACGTGACGGCAAAGGTCTGAACCACTGGCAGGACCCGGCCGACCGCCACCCCGACGACGGCTGTCGCGGTAACGCCCGTCGCCGCCACGGCGATGACCGGCAGTCGGCGACTGTTCGGCGGCAACAGCGCCACCCGCGCGCAACCCAGTGCAAACCGCCAGCGTGAAGACGGCACATGGAGCTGCGCGAGCTCCGCCGACATCGCCGCGCCCCACTCGCCACGGCCCTCGGGCAACATAGCCACGGCAATGGTCAGCAGTAGCTTTGGCCCATCCATTGTGGACCTCGTCTGGGCGGTGTCGCGGAGCCAGGAACGGATCAGAATCAGGATCGCGGCCGCCCATGACGCCGTGGCGATCACCGGGAACGGGGTGGTCAGGGTCGTTTCCATCAGGCCCGCTTCGGTCGGAGTCGCGCCGCCGCCCGTTCGCGCGCCGGGTTGGCCCGGGTGGCCGGGATTGCCGGGTCGAGCCCGGCGTGCGTAGCCGCCAGGTCCAGGCCAGTTCCGGTCAGGCGATACAGGTGCCGAGGCGGCCGACCCGGCGGCAGGTCGGTCTCCCACGCGGTCTCCAGCAACCCCCGGTCTGCCAGCCGCATCAGGATCGGATACATCGAGCCGGCCTTCAGACCCACCTGCTGACCCAACTCGTAGCCGTACCGCCAGGCAGCAGGCGCCTCGGCCAGTGCGAGCAAGACCGCGATGGTCTGCGCCGACGGGCGCCGGAACCTCGTCACGACTAAACTCTATCTACATAGACATCCGCCCCGCAAGCACGTACCACGCGTCGAGCAGCTGTTTTGGTCGCGGGGCACACCGGTCATGGTGATGATCCTGCTACAAGGCCTTCAGCGGGCGGCTGGCTGGGATACGACGACGAGCTCGACGGCACTGTCGTTGCTGGCGTTGGCGAGGACGTCCGCTACCTCGCTCCAGGCGAGGCCACCGAGCCCGGCACCGATCCTCGGTATGCCGAGCCTCGGCAAACCGCGGCGGTGAGCATCAGCGATCGCGGCTCGGATGCTGGCGTCGATCGCGTCCAGCTTCGCCGATGGTCCCGGAACTGGCTGCGTGGCGAGGTTGTAGACCACGAGGTCGGGGGCCTCCCAAACAAGGATGTCGCCGAGGCGGAACCGGCCGTCCTGACAGCGCAATCGATACTCCTGATACATGGCCGGATAACGCCGCTTGAACACAGCCGCGATCCCCGCGCCCATCGCGCCGGCGCAGTTACAGCCGTGACCGACGGCCGGCAGCGCGCATTCGAAGAGATCGCCCGTGATCATCTTGAACGTCATACGCGGAGTGTGCCTTGCGTGTACGACATCGGCTGGCGCGGGGACAACCTGTGTCGCCTACTCGGCCCGGGTCCGGTCCGGCTCGCCGAGCGAGGTGACGTAGGCGGCGTACCTGTCCAGGCTCGTGGCCCAGCCGGCCCGGGCCTGGGGGTGCGCGTAGTGCGCGGGCACCCGCCGTTGGGTGGTGACAACCTCGGTTGTCCCGTCCGCCTGGTCGTGGAACGTGATGTCGGTCAGCATGCCGGATCCGACCTCCTGCCAGGCAAGACGCGTAGGTGGGTCAACCACCTCGTAGACGGCCCGCATGTGGTGTTCGGATCCGTCGGACTCGCTGACCATCACCGTCTCGAAGGCCCCACCCGGCCTGAGGTCGACGACGATCCGGTCCAGGGGCGTCCGTGTGCCCGCAGGTCCCCAGAAACAGGTCAGGTGCTCGGGCGTGGTCAGACACTCAAAGAGCAGCTGCGGCGACGCCCGGTGAACCCGGCGATAGACGAACTCGTCCAGTGCGCTCATGTCACGTCCCGTCCGCGTCACGGCCACCGGCGAGGTCCGCCAGGTGCTGCTCCAGCCGGTCGTGCCGCTGCTGCCAGACTCGGCGCTGTTCGGTGATCCAGTCCATGGCCGGCGCGAGGTTCTGCATTTCGAGGTGACACGGCCGGGCCTGCGCCACCCGCAGCCGGGAGACCAGACCGGCCCGTTCGAGCACCTTCAGATGCTTCGAGACGGCCTGCTGCGTCAACGCGAACGGCGCCGCAAGCTCTCCGACCGTGGCATCACCCAGGGCAAGACGACGCAGGATCGCCCGCCGGGTGGGATCCGCGAGTGCGGTGAACGTGGTCGTCAGCTCGTCTTCGACAACGGACACGGTTGTGTCCCCTCAGATCCGGCGGCCGCACAGCATCAGCGCAATGTCCTGTGCCGGCGCATCGACTGGTCTCCCGGAACCATACGACCAGTCCAGATCGGTGGCGTGCAGGTGCAGGCCGTCGACCTCGGTACCGAAGTGCCGGTGAACCCCGCCCGCGGTCAGACCGTTGAGAACCAGGCGCATCGCCTCATCGGAGCAGGTTTGGCCCAGGCTTAGCGGAACGGTGATGTCGAGCCCGTGGATGACGACGTGGGTCAGCGCCCCGGCGAACCCGCCCTCCGGCGGCGCCCAGTGCGCCATCGCGTCACTGCGCAGGTCCTTCACCAGGGTGTCGAACGGCAGCAGGCCGTCCTGCTCGGCGATCCGGTTCGACAGCCGAGCGAAGTCGAAACCGACCTCGCGCAGCTGCGCCGTGAACGCCTCCGGTGTGTAGCGGGCCGCCATCGTCATATGGGCCAGGACGTTGCGGACGGTCCACCCCGTGCACAGCGACGGGGTGTCGACCCGGTCCGGCGCCAGATCCCCTACCGCGTCCGCGAGGGCCTGGAATGCCTCAGCCACCAGGGGCTGGATCTCCGTATCGGTCGTCATGATCATGGTCACCTTTCTCGGGATGACGCCACAACGCCAGGTTTTGACGCAACAGTGGATCGTGGGAGTGGAGGCACTCGAGATCGTGGTGAGTTTGCGCCACAGAGCACACCTAACTCGCCACGATCCACCCCTACGTGAGGATACACAACCGTTCCGTTGTACATCCTAACGGTTGTGGAAGGCGCGTCAAGACGACGATCACCCACGGCCGCGTTACGGCCCGCCGCACGCGCGCGGCCGGCAGTGTCGACAGTGGACCAGCAGATGCGGGCCGACCTCGACCAGCCGCGCGGTGATTGCGTTGCGGGTGGAGAGCGCGCGGCCGGTTAACTTACGTTGATCTTGAACGTGGAGGTGTCTCCGTCGTTGCCCACAAGAGTGACCACTCCGAACGTGATGATCGGGATGTCGGCACTCCCGGTGCCTCGATAGAACCCCGTCGCCCCGGTGATCCTCACGGCGAGGGCGGCCAGGGTGGCGACCATCTCGGCATCGGCCTGGATCTTTGGTTGGGCCAGCGCGCGTCGGCCGTGCCTCTCGGCCCAGTCTCGAATAGCGAGCGAGTCCCTGCTCATCATGTCCTCGCCTTGCAGCAGCAGGGTGCTGAGATCTCCCTCGTCAGACTTCCCGGATAGGTCCTCCGAGCCTCCCTTACGCATGGCGCGACGCTAACGGGTTCAGTAGGACGGGTACGGTGGCGGGGTCTGGAAGCCGGGCGGGCTCGCCCAGCTGTCGGTGGCGATGCCGAGTTCGTGGGCGATCGTCGCGCTGCTGATGGGCTCCACGCGGGAGCGCATGTCCGCGTACGCCGTCAACGTCAGCGGCGCCAGCAGGATGGCAAGCGCGCCGCTGATCACGGCCTCCACGCCGGTGGCGGCGACCGTGCCGAAGACCAGTCCAGCCCTGCCCACGGACCCGGACTCGGCGGCAGCGCTGATCACCGTGCCGAACAGGTTGCCGACCAGGGCGACCCCGAAGGTGAAGCCGATGATCGTCGCGATACGCCCGGCCGATGCCCCGAGATTGCCGTGGAAGAGCTTGAAGCAGCGGCCGATGACGTTCGTCCGCTCGGCGGCGACGACGACCGGGAGCACGGTGAAGACGGCGGCCACGTAGAGGACGGGCAGCAGGCATAGGCAGAGGCCCGCGATGTAGATCGGAATCGCCAGGATCTGCCAGCCCAGCAGAGGGAAGACGCGACGCACGGCGAGCCCCAGCGCGTCGCCGATCCGCACCGGCGCGCCGACGGCCGCGCTGACGCCAATGTGGACAGAGGCGAGAGTGATGATCGCGGTGAGGATGACGCTGATGAGCACGACGAGAAGGCCGGCGCCGATAATGCCGAACAGGAGTCCGAAGTCTGGCGGCTCGTCCGGGCTTCCGGTTCCGGCCAGGTTCTGCAGGTCATCGGTCCGGAAGGCCACGAAGACGGCGATCGGAGCCTGCACCAGGAGCACAAGAACCAG
>Ga0075421_100008196_pt1 | contig 12830 bp, 10 predicted proteins | sample SoiMetdeltSBSDD5_FD_75292 | JGI IMG/M metagenome (GOLD analysis project Ga0075421, IMG submission 75292) | Bulk soil microbial communities from a Populus tree surrounding site in Tennessee, USA - Soil MetaG P. deltoides SBSDD5 | ecosystem: Environmental > Terrestrial > Soil > Tree plantation... | reverse complement strand
CGGGTCAACCCAGACGTCGACCCGCAGACTCATCCTTATATTTCCACCGGCATGAAAAAGGCCAAGTTCGGCGTCGAAATAAGGAAATCGTTAGAGACTTACAAAAAGGCCGTCGGCCTGCCGCATATCGACGTCGTCGGTGTCGACTGTCATATCGGCTCGCAGCTTACTTCGCTCACTCCTTTCGTCGACGCGTTGGCTAAGGTGCGCGAGTATCTGGATCGGGTGCTCGCCGGCGAGATGAAAAAAGAAGGGGCGCAGATTCGCTACCTCGATCTCGGCGGCGGCCTCGGCATCAACTACAACGACGAGACGCCGCCGTCGCCTGAAAATTACGCCAAGGCGATCATCGAAGGGCTTGAAGGATTGGATATCACGTTGATTTTGGAGCCGGGCCGCGTGATTGTCGGCAACGCGGGAATCCTCCTTACTGAGGTGCAGTACATCAAGGAAACCGACACAAAGAAGTTTGTCATCGTCGATGCCGGCATGAACGACTTGATCCGGCCGGCGCTTTACGGTTCCTATCAGGCGATTCGCCCGGTGTTCGAAAGCAAGGCAGAGACGATTGTTGCCGACGTCGTCGGGCCGATTTGTGAGAGCGGTGATTTTTTCGCCAAGGACCGCGAGATCGCCCGGCCGCGGCGCAGCGACTTGCTCGCGGTGATGAGCGCTGGCGCCTACGGCTTTACCATGGCGTCGAACTACAATTCGCACCCCAAGCCGCCCGAGGTGCTGGTGGACGGCGACCAGTATCATATTGTGCGCAAGCGCGAGACGATGGAAGATCTAATCAACGGTGAAATGATTCCCGCGTCGCTGCAGTAAGATAAAGTAGGGGCGCATGGCATGCCCCCTCTCAAAGATTTGATCCTATGGAACTCGAATTTACCAAGATGCACGGAGCGGGCAACGATTTCATTTTTATCGATTGCCTGAAGCGGAACATCGCCGATTTGGCAGCGATCGCGAAAAAACTCTGCGATCGCCGCTTCGGCATCGGCGCCGACCAGTTATTAACGATTCATCCGTCGAAAGTCGCCGATTTCAAGATGGAGATCTACAACGCCGACGGCGGCCAGGTGGAGATGTGCGGCAACGGCATCCGCTGCTTTGCCAAGTACGTCTACGATCACGGCATCACGGCCAAGCGGGCGCTTGAAGTCGAAACTCTGGCCGGCATCATCCGGCCGCGCATCGTCGGCGAGTTGGTGGAAGTCGACATGGGCGAACCGATTCTGGACGGGCGGAAAATTCCGGTGGACGCTGACGGCGAGATCAAGAATCGGCCGCTGGCGGTGAATGGCAAGACTTACGAAGTGACCTGCGTTTCCGTGGGCAATCCTCATTGCGTGCTTTATCTCGACGACATCGACTCGCTCGATCTCGAAAAGATCGGGCCGCGCTTCGAGCACCATCCGTTCTTTCCCAAGCGGGTGAACACCGAATTCGTCAAAGTCATCAGTCCTTCGGAAGTCAAAATGCGCGTCTGGGAGCGCGGCGCCGGCGAGACCTGGGCCTGCGGCACCGGCGCGAGCGCGGTAGGGGTGGCGGGCGTGATGACCGGGCGGACCGAGCGCACGATCACGATTCATTTAAGAGGCGGCGATCTGTTGATCGAGTGGCGCGATAACAACCGCGTCTATATGACGGGCGGCGCTGATGAAGTGTTTCACGGCACAGTCAAGATTTAGCGGGAGATAGTTCCATGTTTAGCGGTTCGATGGTTGCACTGGTTACCCCGTTCAAGAACGGCAGCGTCGATTGGCAGAGCCTCGACGGCTTGATTGAGTTTCATTTGCAAAACGGCACCCACGGCATCGTGCCTTGCGGCACCACCGGTGAGTCGGCGACCTTGAGCCACAAGGAACACGACGAGGTCATCCGCGCAGTCATTAAGGCCGTCAACAAACGCATTCCCGTGATCGCCGGAACCGGTTCCAATTCCACCGATGAGGCGGTGCGTCTGACGCGCGAAGCCGAGAAGTCTGGCGCCGACGGCGCGCTGATGATTTCGCCGTATTACAACCGGCCGACGCAGGAAGGCATTTATCAACATTACAGAAAGGTCGCCTCCGAGGTCGGTATTCCGATCATCGTTTACAATATCCCGGGCCGCACGGGCTCGAAGATCGAGCCCGAGACTTTGGCGCGCATGGCGGAAATAAAAAACATCGCCGGCGTCAAAGAGGCGACTGGATCGGTCGATCAAGCGATCGAGGTGATTCGGCTGTGCGGCGATCGCTTGGCGGTCTATTCCGGCGAGGACTCGCTGATTTTCTCGCTCATGGCCCTGGGCGGCAAGGGCGTTATTTCGACAGTCGCCAACATCGCGCCCAGGGAATGCGCGCAGCTCACCGAAGCTTGTTCCCATGGCCAGTGGGAACAGGGCCGGGCTCTTCAGTTCAAGCTCATGCCGCTCATTCGCAGCGTGTTCCTCGAAACCAACCCGATTCCCGTCAAGACCGCGCTCTCGCACATGGGCAAATGCAGCGGCGATTTGCGCCTGCCGCTGACGCCGATGGCGGAAGGAAATTTGAAAAAGCTGACGCAAGCGATGCGCGAGTTCGGCCTGATCAAAAATTAGATGACGCTTGGCATCATCGTCTGCGGCGTCGGGGGTCGCATGGGCGGCGCCACCGTCCGCGCGATTCAACAAGCCGATTGCCGTCTTATCGCCGCGATCGACAAGCCGGGCAGCAAGAAGGTGGGCAAGGATGCCGGTGAAATCTCGGCGGCGGGCCGCCTAGGCGTTCCAGTTACCGATAGGCTCGACGCCGCTCTGAAATCCAACGCGGTCATTATCGACTTCAGCCATCCCGCGGCGTCCATGAATTTTCTACGCAGCGCGGCGAAAAAAAGCACGCCCATGGTCATTGCCACCACCGGCTTCAACGACAAACAATTGGTTGAGATCAAACGTTTGTCGCGACGAACGCCGACATTGCTCTCGGCCAATACCAGCCTCGGCGTCAATGTTCTCATTTCACTTCTCGGCAAAGCGGCGAAGATGCTCGGCGACGACTATGACGTCGAGATCATCGAAGCGCACCATCGGTTTAAGAAGGACGCTCCGAGCGGCACGGCCTTGGCGCTGGGCCGTTCCATCGCCGACGCCCTCGGTCGGGATCTCAGCAAGGTCGGCCTTAACGGCCGCAAGGGCATGGTCGGCGAGCGGGGTAGAAAGGAGATCGCGCTGCTCTCCGTCCGCGCCGGCGACATCGTCGGCGAACACACGGTTATTTTCGGCGGTATCGGCGAGCGGCTCGAATTCATCCACCGCGCCCACAGCCGCGACACCTTCGCCCGCGGCGCGCTGCGCGCCGCGCAGTGGCTGGCTGATAGAAAGCCGGGACTTTATACAATGCACGATGTGTTGGGACTGTAAAGTCCGCTTGGGGAAACGAGGAGCATTTTTCACTTCACAGAATCAAGAAAAAGTATAAAATTGCGCCACGACAAGCCGATATCGGGCGATTACCTCTATTTCGGAAGTCATCTCACTCATTCAGTGTTGTCGATCTTATTTTAGATCTTGGGACTATTCTTTTGTTCGATCTTCATGCCGGATAAAGCGATCGCGAAGGGTTATAGATTGGTGTTTGCAGCGTTCGTTGCTGCGTCTTTGATTTTTCATCTTGCGATCCTTTGGGAGAGTCGGCGGGAGATTGCCGCCGGTTATGGGGACTTCATCATTTTTTATACCGGCGCGCAGATCATTGCCGACGGGAAATCAAGAGAACTTTTCAAGATTGAGACACAAAATGCTTACCAAGCTAAATTCAATGTTCCACAACTGGAGTGGCCGTTACCTTTTAACCACGCGCCCTATGAGCTGTTTCTGTTTTTGCCTTTCGTCCATTTGTCTTATCCGCTGGCCCACGCGCTCTGGTCCGGTGCAAATTTAATACTCCTAGTCATCATGCTTCGTTGGCTTGTGTGCTACGATTCTTCGCCGCACAGCTTTTTCATTGGAACTGCCGTTTTTGCCTGGTTCCCGACGATGGAAGCGTTTCGAATGGGTCAGGATTCGATTCTGTCGGCGGCGCTTTTGCTGGGTGTTTTCGTTTCTCTGAAGCGAAAACGTGACGGTTGGGCGGGTTTCTTGTTGGCTCTTGGACTTTACAAACCGCAGCTTGTGATGCCGATGGCGGGCGCCTTAGTCATCGCGCGACTTTGGTACGGTTTGGCGGTGTTCACCATCACGGGCGTTATGCTCGTTGTTGTGTCCCTTACAATGGTGGGAGTGCAGGGAGCCTTCGACTTGGCATCGATTTTAGGGTCCATGGGGGATTATTTATTTATTATCAATCCACGCAATATGCCGAATATCAGAGGTTTATCGTATGTGCTATTGGACCCGGATAATTTTGCGTTTCTAGCAGGTGCGGCAACGATCGCAATCTCGGTCGCACTCTATGCCCTCTGCCTCTATCTTTGGCGAGGCAAATTTGATGCGGGAGATCCCGTGTTCGACTTGAGGTTTGCGCTAGTCGTCGCGACGACGGTTCTTATTTGCTATCACCTTTACGCCCATGATTTGTTTCTCGTCGCGCTTTCGCTGATTCTTTTGTTCCGTTATGTAAATTCGGGTCAGGCGGCTCATAGGACTTTGCCCGGGGCATATTATGTCCTTTTGCTGATTTTCTTCCTTCCGGTTGTTCCTCGTTATCTCATTGCGTCCCGCGCATTTGGATGGGGAGCCTTGCCTATCCTGTTGCTTTGTTCGCTCCTGGTAGTGGAGATCGTTCATAACGAGAGAAATTCCTCGTCACTGAGTTGACGCGGCAGAGGAGAAGGACAGCCTTATTAAAATAATACTGGAGATAAACAGCCCGATGATCTAAAATGCTGATTCATATGGAGTTTCTCAGGGTCGAGTTCCATAAATGAGTCGCGTGGCGTTACCCTTTGACAAGCAGTTATCCACCGGCCTAAGTGGGTTTGGTCAGATTCCCACGGAGGATTCGGAGGCGGCGTTGCGATTTTGCCGGAGCCTCGCGCGGATAATCGCAGATGCTGACAGTACGGCCCCCACGGGCAGCCAGGTTGGCGTAATTGATGCCGCGAGCCCTACGCCGGAATTGTCCGTTGTCATTCCAATTTACAACGAAGAAGCGAACATTGCCGTTCTCTATTCCCGCATCGTCGCAGTTCTCGAAGCGCAAGCAATCGACTTCGAGATTATTTTTGTCGACGATGGGAGTTGCGACCGAAGCGCGCACTGCGTGAGCGAATTACGAGAGAACGATCATCGGGTGATTGTCGTAGAGCTGGCTCGTAATTTTGGTCATCAAGTGGCGATAACCGCGGGGCTCGATTTCGCGCGCGGAAAAGCCATCGCGATCATGGACGCGGACCTGCAAGATCCGCCGGAAGTGCTGCCTGGATTTATCGCGAAGTGGCGCGAGGGCAACGACGTCGTGTACGCGATCCGTGAACAACGCAAAGAAGGATGGATCAGGAGAATAAGCTATAGAGTTTTCTATCGCTTGCTTCGCCATGTGGCGAATATCGATATCCCCCTCGATGCCGGGGATTTCTGCGTGATGGATCGACGTGTGGTCGATCTTTTAAAGACTATGCCCGAACGCAGCCGATTTGTGCGCGGCATCCGCAGTTGGGTAGGACTGAATCAAATCGGTGTGCCATTTGAACGTCATGCACGGTATGCGGGAAAATCCAAATATAGTTTCTTCGGACTCATGCTGCTGGCGCTGGACGGGCTGATTTCCTTTAGCTTCGTGCCACTGCGTATCATTACGTTTTTGGGTTTCGCGGTGTCATTCCTGTCGATCCTGCTCGCGGTGTTTTATGCCGCGATGAAGCTTCAGTTCGGACTTAATCCACCGGGATTTGCCACGATTGTCGTTGCGATCTGTTTTTTTTCAGGGGTTCAGCTCATTACTTTGGGAGTCATTGGCGAATATGTTGGCCGGATATTCGAAGAGGCGAAGAGAAGGCCGATGTACGTTTTACGACGCGTGTCCGGGGCTCGGTGATGCGGCTGCTCATGCTCAACAACGAGTTTCCTCCTCTGGGCGGAGGAACGGGGACCGTCAATCGTGCCATGCTGGAGCATTTCGCCAGAGTTCCCGGTCTGGAAATCGATCTCATTACATCGGCGCTGGGAAAAGATTTCGAAGAAGAGCCCTTTTCGGATCGAATCAAACTCTACAAGGTGCCGGTACGTAACAGGAACATTCATCATGCGTCGAATCGGGAGCTGGCCGAGTATGCTGCCCGTGGCTTTCGCTTTGCTCTTAAATTATACCGGAAACAATCTTACGATCTGTGTTTCGCGTGGAGTGCCGTTCCCGCCGGCGCGATTGCGCTGGCGCTGCGGAAAATCGTCGGTCTTAGATATATCCTGCGCGTCTGCGGTCCCGACATCCCCGGATTCGAGCGTCGCTACCGGACCATACACATTTTAATCGCACCCTTAATCCGGCAAGTATGGCGAGCCGCCGATAGGGTAATTGCAAAATCACAACGTGAAATCGAGATGATCAACGCTGTCGATCCCCGAGTCGATTGTTTACTGATCGCAAACGGGGTCGACGCGGACAGATTTAAGCCGGCTCATCTGATGTCCGATGGCGACCCCCTCAAGTTACTCTGCGTTGGCCGGCTGATCGAACGGAAAGGGCAACACCACTTGATCGATGCAGTGAAGCGGCTGACAGATGAAGGACTCGATCTAAGCCTAGATCTCATTGGCACGGGGGACGCGCGTTCAGCGAACGAGGCTCAAGCCGCTCGTCTCGGCTTAGGCGACCGTGTTCGCTTCCTCGGCTACGTGCCGCGTGAAGAAATTTCCCAGCATTACACTGCCGCTCATGTATTCGTGCTGCCCTCCTATAACGAGGGAATGAGCGTGGCATTGCTCGAAGCGATGGCATCTGGATTGCCGGTGATCGTAACCCCAACCGGGGGTACGGCGGAACTCGTGACTTCAGGTATTAACGGGTTCATTGTGAATTGGGGTGACGTGAATGCCTTGGCCTACCGTGTGCAAAACCTGGCGCACGATCGTTGGCTTGCTCGTCGAATGGGGCAAGAGTCTCGTAAGCGGGCGGAAAGGTGTTCGTGGGCGTCTATTGCGAATTGCTACTTAGAAGTGTTGCAAAATGTGTCGATGGGACTCTCTCCCTGCACATCGATGCATTGAGGCGAAAAAGGCAAACGATAGTTTTGGTATATAGGGGAGAACCGAATTCGATAATCTTCTGAGCATTTTCTTAACATTAAGTTTCTTATTATCTCTTGCCAATATTTCGTCGAGAATTGAGCGATGACGATAGTTTATATCTCGGACTCGATCGTCCCGTCGCGTTCGGCCAGTAGTATTCAAGTCATGAAAATGTGCCAAGCGATGTCCCGTCAGGGTCATGCCGTCACGTTAATTGTTCCGGATTTGCAGGATCCAGATATACGATCGCAAAATGTTTTTGTATTCTACGGCGTCGAAGCCTCATTTCGGCTCGAAAGGCGTCGATTGCCTACTTTGTTGGGACGATCGTTGGGCTCAATGATTTATGCCTTGGTAAGCGCGATCGCCGCCTATCGAGCCAGGCCGGATATTATTTATGGCCGTTTCCTTCCGGCATGCTGGCTAACCGCGCTCTGCGGAGTTCCAACAATCTTTGAAGCCCATGTCCCGCCGTCCACTCAACGTCCCGGATGGTTGGTTCATCTCATCTTTCGCTTATGGATGCGGGCAAAGGGAAATAAAGGGGTCGTTGCCATTTCCGCGGCGTTAGCTTCTCGTTTGGAAGCAGAGTTTGGGGCGATGAAATTGATCATTGCAAACGATGCCGCCGACATTGCTCGATGCATCAAGGACAACTATCCTCGCAAGGACAATATTCAAGGTCTTCAAGTTGGTTATATCGGCCAGCTGTACCAGGGAAAGGGTATGGAGCTGATCGAGCAATTAGTACGTCGGTGTCCGTCGATGCAATTTCATGTCGTCGGCGGGTCCGAACACGATATTCGATATTGGAAAGGACTACTGACGGATCATGAAAATGTTGTTTTTCATGGTCATGTGCCACACGAGGAAACCGAGAAGTTGCGTCAACAGTACGATGTGCTGATCGCTCCTTATCAACTCGAGGTGAGGGTATATGGCGGTGGCAACAATGTCGCCCCATGGATGTCTCCCCTAAAAATTTTCGAATATATGGCGTCGGGAAAGGCTATTGTGTGCTCTGACCTGCCGGTATTAAGAGAAATTTTGACTCATGAGGAAACAGCTCTTCTGTGTGATCCGCTAAAACCGGAGGAGTGGGAGAAAGCGCTTAAGCGCTTGGAGGTGGATGTAGAGTTCCGAAGGGGATTGGGAGAACGTGCAAGGCGAATTCATGCGAAGTCGTACACGTGGGACGCGCGCGCCCAACTCATACTTGCCCGCATACAGGAGGGCGAGACTTAGCGCAGCGTTCGAGGTGAAAAACGATTGCGTAGAGGAGTGCGCGGTACAGATCGTGCTTGATTTGAAAAGCAAGTTACAGCCGTGGTGAGACCAATAGATGAGCCGTTTACAAACCAGCGAACTAGATTGAAACACGGCTGTTTTCTAGTCGTCTACTGATTCCACGTTGATGCGACGCCTGCAAGCAATGCTTCCTCAACCCTTTTGGGCAATCATCAAGCCATTCGATCATTGGCTAGATCTTCGCCATTCCATTAATGAGCGAGAGTTTCGAAGGATCTACGAGGGTGCCGGTGTTTTGATTTTTGGAAGCGGATTTAAGTTTTTGCTTGGTATTGTCGCCTATGGAATGACGGCGCGAGCGCTGGGTGTTTCTCAGTTTGGCGTATTTGCGCTTATTCAGGCGTATGTGATCCTCATGGATCGAATATTCAACTTCAATACAAGGCAGGCGCTCGTCAAATATGGTGCCCAAGCGGTTCAATCGAAAAATCGAGCCGAATTTCAGGCACTCTTTTACAGTTTATTTATTCTTGATATCAGCACTGCGATCGTCGCGACCTCCATAGCCATCGGAGTCGTCTATGCCTTTGCTGACAATATTGGCTGGTCACATGAATTTTTACCATCCATTGTGCTGTATTCCACTATTATTCTTTTTAACACCTCGGCTCCAGGCGGGGTTTTACGCTTATTCAATCGGTTTGGTGCTTTAACCTGGATCGCAATCGCTTCCAGCACAATTAAGGTTGCCGCGGTCTTTGTAGCATATCAACTCGAAACAGGGCTTTGGACATTTCTGTTGGCCTGGGCCATAGGGGATATTGTCGAACGCATATTGCTCATCGGCCTAGGCTTCCATGAAATGCGCCGGCGAGGTTTCTCTGAAGTTTTTTCGAGCGGACTTCGCGGCGTTATGCACTCCCACAAAGGAATACAAACCTTTCTCTTAAGTTCGAACCTCGAGTCGGCGCTGCGACTGCTTTCATACGAAGTAGATATTTTTATCGTCGGATACTTCTTGGACCTTTATGCAGTTGGAGTCTATAAAATAATAAAGGAGGTTGTTCTCGTCATAATTGGTACCGGCGATACGATTCACCAGTCGTCGTATCCACTCATGGCCCGCCTATCGGCCAACCAGGAGTATGGAAAGATTCGCCGCTATCTTGGCGATATGAGAAGGATCGGCTTAATTTGCAGTGCCACGATTTTGGTTTCGTACTATTTTTTCGGTCGACCAGTTCTCAAGACGATATTCGGGGCGAAAGATGCTGTATTCTTTCTACCTCTTTTTATCGCGATGTTCGGCCCGCTGCTATGGATGTCGCAGTCGGGTTACGCGTCGGCAATGTACACACTCGGATTCGCTACGCAGCTTTTGATGATCTCTTTTGTCGGCGGCGTTATTTCGGTACTGTGCCATCTGATCTTTACACCTCGCTACGGGCTCGAAGGCGCCGCGATCAGTTTTCTTTCTTCCTTCATCGTCTGGACCATCTGTACGTATGTTCTTGTTAACAAAGGCTTGCGCCTGCAAGTTCTTCATACGACCGAGAAACCAATTCAAGTATGAGACATTGGTAATTCTTGCATGTGTGGATTTGTCGGGGGCAATAACCCCAACTGGCATTACGGTGACGCATTGGAAAGCATTCGACACCGCGGGCCAGATTCGCAGAGAGTGACCTCGCTGGGTGAGGTTACCATTGCCTTTGCGCGCCTTGCGGTGATCGATTTGACCGAAGGCGCTGATCAACCCATGTCGAGTCTTAATGGAGACGTAGCCGTAGCCTTTAACGGAGAGATCTATGGATATAAGGAGTTGCGTTCGCAACTCGAGAAACGAGGGCACCAGTTTCGGACCACCTCCGATACCGAAGTATTGCTCGCAGCCTATTTGGAATGGGGTGACGCGTGGGTTGACCATATGGACGGCATGTTCGCCGGCGTTATCTACGATGGCAGGTCTTTCGAACTCAAATTGTTTCGCGACAGGGTCGGAATCAAGCCGTTATATTATCTTTGCGACGGAAACAATTTCGCGTTCGCATCCGAACTAAAAGCCGTTCGAGCGCTTTGCTGCGACGTTCAGTTGGAGTTGGACTATACGGCGGTCTATGACTATCTAACGTATCGTTACATCCCCACACCTAAGACGCTGTATCGAAATGTTTATAAACTGCCGCCCGCTCACATGTGTTCATTCGATATGCGGACGCGCGAACTCAAGGCGATGAAGCGCTATTGGTCGCTCGAAGTGGATCCCGATCCGCCGCCGCTCTCTCCGGACGTAGCCGCGAACCGAATTCGAGAGTTGGTCGATGAATCCGTCGCAAGCCATCTCATCGCCGATGTTCCGGTGGGTTGTTTTCTGAGCGGGGGGATCGACTCGAGTGTCGTCGTGGCGTCGGCTGCGAATTTGTGTCACAAACTCAAGACGTTCTCCATTGGATTTGATGTTTCCTCTCATTCGGAAACTCATTATGCTAAGATTATTGCCGACAGATTCAAAACGGATCATCTTGAACGAATTCTCGGTCTCAAAGAGAGTCAAAAACTTCTGCCGCGGCTGTTGACCTGGTACGATGAACCTTTCGGTGACACATCAGCGGTCCCGACTTTTCTTGTTTCCCAAGTAGCGCGAGAGCACGTAACAGTGGCATTGACAGGAGACGGCGGTGACGAGGTTTTCGGCGGTTACCGATGGTACAAGATTTTTAAGCGGTGTTTGCTTGGAAAGCCGTTCCGTGTGTTACCATTGGATAGTGTTTTCCGGACGTTGAAAAACTGCTTCTCGAAGCAAACTTTGCCCTATCGACTTTGTAATGGTCTTGAAGCCGTTTTCTCAAATGACTTGATCTTGTATTCCAAATTAATGCGCGGATTAACGGTGCTGGATAAGAAGGAATATGCCGATCGATGGCGCATTCCCAAGGACTATGATGACTTGTGGTACTTCCGTCGCTACTGGAGAGACGATTTACCCATATTGACTCGCCTCCAATATCTCGACTTTCATACTTATTTGCCCGACGACATTCTGACAAAAGTGGACCGCGCCACCATGGCGGTATCGCTCGAAGCCCGGGTTCCGTTGTTAAGCCGTCGCATTGTGGAATTCGCTTTTTGTCTCGACGAGAGAACTCGATACCTCAATGGTCAACTCAAAGGGCTGTTCAAATATTCATTTAGAGATCGCCTGCCGAGTTCAATTCTAAAGCGTAGTAAAAAAGGTTTTAGTATTCCGCGGGCGTACTACAAAAATACTGATTTCACGGAGCACGAGGCCCTGTTAAGGGATGTCTACGCGATACAATAGTTTGGTTCAGCTGTTCAAGATGGGAGGAAATTTTTCAGCCCTGGGCGATTTACTATAGTTGTTGAAATAAGGTCAACGACAAAAGTCGGTAAAATGAACATACATCCCGCAGATTACTTTCGCTATATTGTTCAGATGCTAAATGGCTCTCGCTCAAAGAGCGAGCAGGAAATCGCCGAGCGGCGTGAGCGGGATATCGGAGCCTATTTGACGAAGGCGCCTCCTTTACGCATTCTTGATTTGGCGAACGGGAGCTTACAACCCCAGTACACTCTATTGAAGGCCGCTGGGCACCGAGTCTGCGGTATTGATTTGATCAACCGCCCGCAACTGACTTGGACTAATCTGGCCTACCGCGTTGCTCGTCGCCTCTTCATTTGGAAGCTTTCCGTATCCGTCCGCAACTTGAACCCTGAGACTTTGGTCTGCGGTAGTACGACTGTGCTTCCGTTTCGTAACAATAGCTTTGACCTGGTGACATCCGTTGCTGCTTTTGAACATTTTCTGGACGTGCCTGCCGTCGTCGCGGAACTTCAACGCGTGCTGCAACCGGGTGGTCTAGCATGGATCGGCATTCATCTTTTTAGCAGTCTTTCGGGCGGGCATGATTTTAATCTGACTGAAGTGCCACTACGCACGCTGCCATCGGGCATTGAGCCTTGGGATCATCTCCGCAAGAGACGGACAATGTTCCGTGTGCCACTCAATGAGTGGCGACGGGACCAATACGTTGATTTGTTTGCACGCCATTTTAAGATTCTCAATCAATACTGTGTGGTGCGCGAAGGTGAGGAGTTTCTTACTCCGGCCATAGAAGCCGAGTTGAAAAATTACAGTCGGGATGAACTTACGTGCCGCTCTTACATTATTCTCGCCCAGAAAACATATAGGTCTTGAACACGGAAATCGAGAGCCCGAATGGGTCCAAATCGCTAATAAGGCTTCCGAACGAGGCGGGCTCGCGGTTGCGTCATTTAATGCGCCTGGGCCGGATAAAATGAATAGTTATTTTCTTAAGTTCTTCGAAATGGAAGGCGAGCAATTCAGACTGGAATCCGACGTATTGGTTTC
>Ga0075421_100008192_pt1 | contig 12833 bp, 11 predicted proteins | sample SoiMetdeltSBSDD5_FD_75292 | JGI IMG/M metagenome (GOLD analysis project Ga0075421, IMG submission 75292) | Bulk soil microbial communities from a Populus tree surrounding site in Tennessee, USA - Soil MetaG P. deltoides SBSDD5 | ecosystem: Environmental > Terrestrial > Soil > Tree plantation... | reverse complement strand
CTACGTGCTCAACCTGATCGACACGCCCGGTCACGTGGACTTCTCCTATGAAGTGACCCGGTCGCTTGCCGCGTGCGAGGGGGCGCTGCTGCTGGTCGACGCATCGCAGGGCGTCGAGGCGCAGACGCTGGCCAACGCGTATCTGGCGGTCGAGAACAACCTCGAGATCATTCCGGTCATCAACAAGATCGATCTGCCCGGCGCGCAACCCGACGAAGCCAAGCGCCAGATCGAGGACATCGTCGGGCTCGACGCCAGCCATGCGATTCTCGCCAGCGCCAAGGAAGGCATCGGCGTCGCCGATATTCTCGAGGCGATCGTCGAGCGCCTGCCGCCGCCGGGCGGCAATCCCGACGCGCCGCTCAAGGCGTTGATCTTCGACTCGTGGTACGACGCCTACCGCGGCGTGATCATCTTGACGCGCGTGCTCGACGGGGTGATTCGGCCGGGCATGAAGGTGCGGTTGATGGCCAAGGGTCAGGAGTACGAGGTCGAGCAGGTCGGCACGTTCTCACCCAAGCCGACGGCGGCGGAGGAGCTCGGCGTCGGCGAAGTCGGCTTCGTGTTCGCGGCCATCAAGACGGTGACCGACGCGCAAATCGGCGACACCATCACCGAAGCCGCGCGCCCGACCAGCGAGCCGTTTCCCGGCTTCAAGGAAAGCAAGCCGATGGTGTTTGCCGGGCTGTATCCCGTCGAGGGCAGCGAGTACGCGCAGCTGCGGGAATCGCTCGAGAAGCTGCGGCTCAACGACGCGTCGTTCTTCTTCGAGCCCGAGACGTCGGCGGCGCTCGGCTTCGGGTTCCGCTGCGGGTTCCTCGGCCTGCTGCACATGGAGATCGTGCAGGAGCGGCTCGAGCGCGAGTTCGACATGGACCTGGTGACGACCGCGCCAGGCGTGCTCTACCGGGTTACCACCACCGACGGGCAGGTGCAGGAGATCGACAGCCCCGCCAAGCTGCCCGACACCGGACGCATCGTGAAGTTCGAGGAGCCGGTGATTACCGCGATGATGCTGACCCCGTCCGAGCATGTCGGCGCCATCCTCGCGCTGTGCCAGGACAAGCGCGGCGTGCAGAAGGGCATCGAGTATCTCTCGTCCGATCGCGTGCTGATTACCTACGAGCTGCCGTTCAACGAAGTGGTGCTCGACTTCTACGATCGGTTGAAGACGCTGTCGCGCGGCTACGCATCGCTCGACTATCACGTGACCGGCTACTGGGAGTCGCCGCTGGTCAAGCTCGACATTCTCGTCAACGAGGAGCCGGTCGACGCGCTGTCGACGATCGTCCACCGCGACATGGCCTATACGCGCGGTCGCGCGCTGGCGTCGAAGATGCGCGAGCTGATCCCGCGCCAGATGTTCGAGGTCGCGATTCAGGCCGCGGTCGGCAGCCGGATCATCGCCCGCGAATCGGTCAAGGCGCTGCGCAAGAACGTGCTCGCCAAATGTTACGGCGGCGACATCAGCCGCAAGCGCAAGCTGCTCGAGAAACAGAAGGAAGGCAAGAAGCGCATGAAGCGCGTCGGCCGCGTCGAGATCCCTCAGGAAGCGTTCCTCGCCGTGTTGAAAGTGGGGCAGGAGTGATGGCTGAGACCTTTCAGAAGTCCACAGTTCGAGAGTACTTCGAGTCGATCGTGATCGCCGTGATTCTGGCGCTGTTCGTCCGCACCTGGGTGGTGCAGGCCTTCAAGATCCCGACCGGCTCGATGGAGAACAACCTGCTGATCGGCGATCACCTGCTGGTCAACAAGTTCGTGTTCGGTCCGACTGCGACCGCGCTCGACCGCGCCATCCTGCCGGTCCGCGACGTCCGCCGCGGCGACATCCTGGTCTTCAAGTATCCCGAGGAGCCGGAGCGCGATTTCATCAAGCGGATCATCGGCCTGCCGGGCGAGACGCTGGAGCTGCGCGCCAAGACGGTCTACATCAACGGCAAGCCCCTCGACGAGCCGTACGTGCACTTTCTGACCGCCGCGTCGGCGGGTTCGGAAGTCACGTCAGCCGATGTGCGCGAGCGCTACGGCCCGGTCACAGTGCCTCCCGATCAGTTCTTCGTGATGGGGGACAATCGCGACAACTCACAGGACAGCCGCTATTGGGGCTTCCTGCCGCGCGGCCACGTCAAGGGAAAGGCCCTGATGATCTACTGGTCGTACGAAGGGGACGACATGGGATCGATCTTCACGAAGGTCCGGTGGGAGCGCCTCCTCCACCAGATTCATTAGAGGTCAGCCGCGCCGCCTCGGCGGCCGCACGGTTGGCGTAGGCGCGATCCTTGAGCGCGTCGAGGTTGATCTCGACGTTGAGACGCGCGCCCCGCAACCCCGCGCGCAGGAGCTCGACCCCCACCCGCACGTCGCTCGACGCATTGGCGTTGCCGAAGGTCTGCACCACCTCGCTCTCGGCGATCGCCGAGGCACAGGCCCTCATCACGTCCAGGGGCGTTTCGATGGCGGCCTTGAGCGCCGCGTCGATGCGGAGCGCCCGCGCCGCCTTCTCGTCATCGGTGCCTTTCGGCAGGCGGTAGGCGGCCATCACCTGGTCGTAGGCCTCGCTGTCGCGATCGATCAGCGCTTCGAGCGCCTGTGCCAGCTCGGCGCAGCGTTCTCCAGCATCGCGCAGCCGCCGCGTCTCGTCATCGGTCGCGGCGCGCGGCCGCGGCAGCGCCGCAACCATCGCGAGCAGCGACGCGCCAAGCGCGCCCGCCAGCGCGGCCGCCGAGCCGCCTCCAGGCGTTGGCGACGACGAGCGGAATTCGGCGAGAACCGTCGACAAGGATTTGGCGGCGAGCGTCATGCCAGCATCGCCCCCGCGATCGGCACGCCGCGCTTCAGGACGCCGGCAATCGAGGCCGCACCGATGCGAATCAGCTCGATCGCATCGCCGCGGACGAGTACCGCGTCGGCGAGCTTGCCGGGTTCGAGGCTGCCCACCCGATCCGCGACATCCAGCGACCATGCGCCGTTGATGGTCGCGCCCACCAGCGCCTCTTCGAAGGTCATGTTCATGCCGAACGCCGCCAGCGTCATGACGAAGGGCATCGACGGCGAGAATCCGCCGCCGGGATTGAGGTCGGTGGCGAGCGCCACCGGCACGCCGGCGGCAATCAACGCGCGCGCCGGCGCGAACCGCCCGAGCTTGAGGAAGAACGCGGCGGCGGGCAGGAGCGTCGCCGTCACGTCGGCCTGGGCCATCGCGTCGATGCCCTCATCGTCCACGAACACGAGATGGTCCGCGGAACGGGCGCCAATTTCCGCCGCCACCAGCGCCCCGCCGGTTTCGCCGAGCTCGTCGGCGTGAATCCGGGCCTTGAGACCGGCACGAAGGCCGGCCTCGAGGATGTCCTTCGACTCGGCCGGTGTGAACACCCCGTGTTCGCAGAACACGTCGCACCACTCGGCGAGTCGCTCGGCGGCCACTGCCGGGATCAGGCGATCGATGACCAGATGCACGAATTCGCGATGGCGGCCGCGGTATTCGGGCGGGATCTCGTGGGCGCCCATGAACGTCGGCACCAGGTCGACCTCTTGCTCGCGCGACAGGCGGCGGATGGCGCGCAGCATCTTCAGCTCCGCCTCGAGCTCCAGGCCGTACCCGCTCTTGACCTCGCAGGTGGTGGTGCCACAGGCCAGCATCTCGTCGAGCCGCGCGCGCGTGCTGCGCACCAGTTCGTCCTCGGACGCGCGGCGCGTCGCCGCCACGGTCGCGACGATGCCGCCGCCCGAGGCGGCAATGGTCAGATAGGATTCGCCGGCGAGCCGGCGGCGCAGCTCGTCGCGCCGATCGCCGGCGAACATCGCGTGCGTGTGGGCGTCGACGAAGCCGGGCACGATCGAGCAGGTGTCCGCGTCCACGATGCGCGTGTTGTCATCGATCGCGACCGAGTGGGGAAGGTCGGCGGTCGGCCCGGCGAACAAGACGCGCCCCTGGGCAATCGCCAGCGCGCCGTCTGTGACGATCTCGACGTCGTTCTGATCCGGCCCGCGCCGCGGCGCGCTGCCGGCGCAGGTCATGAGCTGCCGGCAGTTTCGGTAGATGAGCTCGGCGGTCAGTTTTCACTCCGGGGGACTTCGTCCCCCGGACCCCCTTACACGATCGCTCGCGGGGCGTCAGTTGCGCTCGTCAGCGGCCCGCGCGGTGTCCGATCCCCACGACGCCGGCGCTGACGCCGCGCTGGTGTCGGTTTGTCGCGGGCGGTGGAGCAGAACCTTGTCGTCCGATCGATCCTGTTCGCGGATGAACTCCAACGCACGATAGAGCGCTTGAATCGATCCCTCGAGCGAGCCTTCGACATCGCGCCGGCGCAGCCGCAGCTCGTTGATGTCGCGTTCGACTTCCTCGAGGCGCACCTGGGCTTTCTGGAGAAGGAGGTCGGCGCGGCCCTGCGCTTCACGGATGATCAGCTTGGCTTCGGTCTGCGCCGATTCCTTGATCTCGTCGGCCAGCCGCTGGGCCGTGAGCAGCGTGTTGCGCAGATTGCCCTCGCGTTCGCGATGCTCGTTGAGCAGGGCCTCCTGGCGGACGAGGTCCTGGCGCAACCGATCGATCTCGCGCAACGCGTGCTCGTAATCGGCGGCGGCCTCGGTCAGGAACGCCACCACTTCGGTCGGATCGAAGCCACGCAGCGCGGTGCGAAAGCGCTGCTGCCGAAGATCGATCGGCGCGATTCGCATCACCCGCTCGGCGGGCGCCGAACCGGTGCTGGCGGCGGATGTGCTGGCGGGTGGGTTGGAACGGTCGAACATCAGGGCCTCCTAAGATTGCTGCGGCGCAGGCCGTTTGCCAAAAATTGCCGTGCCCACGCGAACGATGGTCGCGCCCTCTTCGATCGCGACCTCGTAATCGTGGCTCATCCCCATCGAGAGCTGGGTCAGTGCCGCTGCCGGCGCGCCGTTCTGCACCAGGCGATCTCGGAACCCGCGCAAGCGCTCGAACCACGGGCGGGTGACTTCGGGATCGTCGCTCCACGGCGGCATGAGCATCAACCCCTTGAGCGTCACGGCGCGAGCGGCCAAGGCTTCTTCGACGATCCGGGCTGCCTCGTCTGGCGGCGCGCCGAACTTCGTCGCCTCACCCGCAAAGTCCACCTGCACCAGAATCTCGAGCCGGTCGGACGTCGTCCGCACGACTGCCGCTTCGTCGAGCCGGTGCAACAGCTCGACCGAGTCGACCGAATGGACCGCGGCGAAGCCGGAGACGGCCTTCTTGGCCTTGTTCGACTGCAGGTGACCAATGAGATGCCACCGCATCGGCATATCGGCCGTCTCGGCTTGCTTCAGCAGCCCTTCCTGCACTTTGTTCTCGCCAAAGTCCCGCTGCCCGGCAGCGTATGCTTCGCGCACGCGCTCGGCCGGAAAGGTCTTGGAGACGGCCACCAACGTGACCTCGCTGACGTCCCTCCCCGCCCGCCGCGCCGCATCCGCGATCCGGCCACGAACTTCCGCGAGATTCTCGGCAATCACCCTTATTTCTTGATCGCCGCCAGCATGCCTTTCGCGTTTTCCGCGTACTGACCCTTGGCGTCGAGCTTGAGATATTCCTCGAACGACTTCACCGCTTCGGGCAGCTTGCCTTGATTGACGTTGGCCATGCCCAGCCAGTAGTGCGCGTCGGCCAGCTTGGGATCGATGGTGACCGCCTGCTCGAACAGTTTCTGCGCGTCCGGGATCTTGCCGGCATTCCAGGCGATGACGCCCTGATTGAAGATCGTGCCCGCGTTGCCCCCACCGGCCGCGCCCGCCGCGCCCGCCGCGCCGCCGAGCTTCTGGGCCTGCGAGCTGGCTTCGAGCGCCAGGTCGGTCTTGCCCTGCGCCGTGTAGAGGTTGGCCAGCCCCATGTAGGCTTCAGGTGAGTTCGCGTTCGCGCCGATCGCCTTCTTGTAGGCGGCCTCTGCCTGGTCGTATTCCTTCTTGCGCAGGTGCGCTTCGCCGATGTTGTTGTAGCACTCGGCGCAGTTCGGGATCTTCGCGATCACCTCGTTGAACTTCGCAATGGCGTCGTCGAACTTGCCCTCTCTGATCAGGGTGACCCCTGCTTCGAACGCCGACCTGATCGCTGCGCTTTCCGCCGCAGCCTTCTTGGCGTCGGCTGCGCTCGCGGCACCGCCGCCGCCTGCGCCGCCGCCCCCGCCGGGCGCGAGCGTGAAATTGAGTTCCTTCTCGTCGATGCTGACGCGCGTTTCCTGCGTTTGGCTCAGGTTGTCCTTGGTGACGGTGACCTTGTAGGGACCGGGCGGCAGGAAGTGCGTGTAATCACCGCGGCGATCGGTCTTGGTCGTGAGCTTGCGATTCATTTCCTGGCTCTCGATCGTGACCGTCGCCCCCTCGACCGGCTTGTTGCTCGCATCGACGACTTTGCCCTTGAGTCGTCCGGTCTGCGCCGCACCGATGGCGCCGAAGACGGCGAGCACGAATGCGACGACCGCGAGCCGGATCCCGATCCTCGAGCCGCGGGCAGTCATCATGCTGACCATACGGACCTCCGTCATGTCTGAAACCGAGAAGGATTCCGCGCGCGGAATCCAGGAGAAGATTGCGTGAACGACCGTAAGCCGGTTCAGTTTACACGAATGTTCGTAATGACGTACTCGCGCACGGCGCCGCGGCGGGACGCGCGGGAGTTGATCGCGCGGCGGGCCGCGACGGTCTTCGCCGCGAGGCCCGCCGCCCGTGCGTCGAGGTCCTCCTTGTACAGCCGGCGGATATCGGGCGCCGCGGAATTGCTGAGCAAGACGGCGGTGCCGCGGCGCGCGAGCGCAACCACCAGCCGCTGCAGCGCGATCTGTTCGTCGACGCCGAAGCGTGCTGCGGTGTAGGCGGTGAAGTGCGCCGTTCGGCTGACCGGCGAGTAGGGCGGGTCGAGGTAGACGAAGTCGTGCGACGCGGCGCGTCCCAGCGCCTGTTCGAAGCTCGCGACCTCGAGCGTCAGGCCGGGACGCCGCAGCGCCGCGGACAGGCGCTGCAGATTGGGCGCGTCGCAGATGCGCACCGACGCATAGCGCCCGGCCGGCACGTTGAAGGCGCCGCGCGAGTTGACGCGGAACAGCCCGTTGTAGCCGGTGCGATTCAGGTAAATCAGCATCGCGGCGAGCGCGGGGGTGTAGGCCGTGACCGGATCGATCGAGGCGTGCAGGTCGCGGCGAATGGCGTTGAAGCGCTGGTCGCGCACCGCATAGAAGTGCCGATCGCCGTCCGCCCGATGGCCTTCGTCCAGCACCGTGAGCTCGCCGATCACCGCGTCGACGGCGTCGCGCACCATGCGATAGCAGCCGATCACGTCGGCGTTGATGTCCGACAGGTGCACCGCGCGGCCGTCGAGCAGGCCGCGGTTGTGAAAGTCGAGAAACACCGCGCCGCTGCCGAGGAACGGTTCGAAATACCGCGCGAATGCCGCCGGATAGTACCGACGCAGCGCCGGCAGCAGCTGTCGCTTGCCCCCCGCCCATTTGAGAATCGGGCGGACCGCGTCGTCGGCCGCGGGCGTCACCTCGCGCTTACGCGTCGTCATCCGTCTGAGTGGCGAAGAACCGGGCGATATCGTTGCGATCGTGGGTCACCGGCGCGGGCGGCAGCGACGCGAGAAAACGCCGGCCGTAGCCCATCGTCTTGAGTCGCGGATCGAGGACGGCCAGCACGCCGCGATCCTGGCGGTGGCGCAAGAGCCGGCCGAGCCCCTGCTTCAAGCTCAGGATCGCGAGCGGGATTTGATACTCGCCGAACGCGGACCCCCCGCGGGCGGTGATCGCGTCGACCCGTGCCGACGTGATGGGATCACCGGGCGAGGCGAACGGCAGCTTGTCGATGATGACGCAGCTCAGCGCCTCGCCAACCACGTCGACCCCCTGCCAGAAACTCGAGGTGGCGAGCAGCACCGAATGCGGAGTGGCCTTGAAGTCGCGCAGCAGGGCCGAGCGAGGCGCGGAGCCCTGCACCAGGATCGGGTACTCGAGCTCGGCCGCCGCCAGGCGGTGCACTTCCTTGAGATTCGCGTAGCTGGTGAACAGGACGAACGCGCGCCCGGCCGTGAGCTTGAGGATGCTGACGATTTCCCGCGCCGCGGCGGCGGCAAACGCCGGCTGGCGCGGATCGGGAACACCCTTGGGCAGATAGAGAATCGCCTGGCGCGTGTAGTCGAACTCGGAATCGAGCTTCAGCTCGGTCGCCCGGCCCACTCCCAGGCGGCCCTTCACGTACTCGAACGATCCGTCGACGGTCAACGTCGCCGATGTCAGGACGGTCGCGTCCATGCGATCGAGCAGCAGCTCGCGAATGGTGGCCGAGACGTCGATCGGAGATGCCCGCAGATACGTGCCGCGGCCGCGGGTCTCGAGGAAGAACACGAACGTCGCATCGTTGGCGCGCAGCAGGAATCGCAGGTCGTCCTTGAGCTCCATGGCGCGGCGGCCGAGCGCGGTCACGTCCTCGGGGACGTCCTTGGCCAGCGCGACATCCGCTTCGAGCGCTTCCAGCGCCGCGACCAGCGCCGCGCCCTCGTCGGCCGCGCGCGCCAGCAGTCCCGCTGTGATGCGAATGCGCGATTCGGCCGCGACGCTGTTGGCACGCTCGAAGCGCAGCATCTGCAGCACCCCGAACAGCCGTCGTGATTCGTCGCGCACGCGCTGCGCGTCGTGCGACAACGACGATCGGCGGTCGGCGTCGGCAACCAGCTTCGCGCCCATCGCCCGGTCGACGTCGCGCACCAGATCGTCGACCCGGTAGTTGCTCACTGCCACGCCGAAGTATTGCGTGGCCACGTCCTCGAGCTGATGCGCTTCGTCGACGATCGCATGGCTGCAGCGCGGAATCACTTCACCGAACGTGCTCTTGCGCACCGCGGCGTCGGCGCACAGCAAGTGATGATTGACGATGACGATGTCCGACTCCGCGGCGCGCTGCCGCATGCGGACCACGAAGCACTCGTTGTAGCGCGGACACTCCGCACCGATGCAGTTGTCCGACGTCGCCGCGATGTCGTTCCAGAACGAGAGGTCCTCTGGGAGATCCTCGACCTCGGCCCGATCGCCGGTTTCGGTGTCCTGCGCCCACCGTTCGAGAATGCGCAAGTGGATGGTTTCGTCGAACGAGCGAATTGCCGGACTGTCCCGAAAGGCCTCGAAGCGGTGCAGGCACAGATAATTGCCGCGCCCTTTCATGCACGTCGCGGTGAACGGTACACCGAGCGCCTTCTGCAGGACCGGCAGGTCCTTGAAGAAGATCTGCTCCTGCAGGTTCTTGGTGCCGGTCGAGACCAGCACGCGCTGCCGGCTGAGGATCGCCGGGACGAGGTACGCGAGCGTCTTGCCGGTGCCGGTACCCGCCTCGGCGAGCAGAACGCCGCGGCGCGCAAGCACGGAGGCCACGGCTTCCGCCATCTCGACCTGCCCGTCGCGCGGCTCGAACCCGTCGAGCGTGCGCGCCAGCTGGCCGTCGGCGGCGAACACCGAGACCGTGGCGTCGCTCAGATCCGCGGTTCGGGATACAGCGGAAACTTCCGACACAAGGCCTCAACTTTCTCCCGGACCGCCGCCGCCACGCCGTCATCGTCGGGCGCCGCGAGTACGCGGGCGATGAACTCGGCAATCACGTCCATCTCCGGCTCGCGCATGCCGCGCGACGTTATCGCCGGCGTGCCGATCCGAACGCCGCTCGCGACCATCGGCGGGTGCTTGTCGAAGGGAATCGCGTTCTTGTTGACGGTGATCCCGGCCTTGCCGAGCGCCGCTTCCGCCGCTTTCCCGGTCAGCCCCTTGGAGAACACGTCGACGAGCATCAAGTGATTGTCGGTACCGCCGCTGACCAGCCGGTAACCCGCGGCGGTGAGGCCAGCGGCGAGCCGCTTGGCGTTGGCGACAATCTGTTTCTGGTACTCGACGAATGCAGGTTCGGCCGCTTCCTTGAAGCACACCGCCTTGGCCGCGATGATGTGCATGAGCGGCCCGCCCTGCACGCCCGGAAAGACCGCGCGGTCGAGATCCTTCGCATATTGCGCGCGGCACAACACCATCCCGCCGCGCGGACCGCGCAGCGTCTTGTGCGTCGTGGTCGTGACGAAGTCCGAGTGCGGCACCGGGCTGGGATGGATCTTGGCCGCGACCAAGCCGGCGAAATGCGCCATGTCGGTCACCACCGGCGCTCCGACGTCGCGCGCGACCCGAGCGATGCGCTCGAAATCGAAGATTCTCGGATAGGCGCTGGCGCCCACCATGATCATCTTCGGCTTGTGCTCGTTGGCGAGCCTCTCGAACTCGTCGTAATCGATCCGCTCGTCATCCTGGCGGACGCCGTAGGGGACGATGGTGTAGAGCTTGCCCGAAAAGTTCAGGGGATGGCCGTGGGTCAAATGGCCGCCGTGCGCCAGGTTCATCCCGAGGACGGTTTCGCCCGGCTTGAGCAGCGTCATGTACACGGACATGTTCGCTTGCGCCCCGGAATGGGGCTGCACGTTCGCGTGCTCGGCACCAAACAGCGACTTGGCGCGGCTGATGGCGAGCGATTCGGCGATGTCGACGAACTCGCAGCCGCCGTAATAGCGCTTGCCCGGATAGCCTTCGGCGTACTTGTTGGTCAGCACCGACCCGGCCGCGTCGAGCACGGCCTGGCTGACGAAGTTCTCGGAGGCGATGAGCTCGAGGCCGCTGTTCTGCCGGTGACGTTCGTCGGCCAGGGCGGCGGCAATCTCAGGATCGGTTTCAGTCAATGGTCGCCAGCGGGGCGGAGCTTCAGTCGGCATTGTTGTCCTTTTCGATTTCCGCGATTCGATCGATGCGGCGTTGATGACGGCCGCCCTCGAACGGCGTGGACAGCCACACCGCGAGAATCTCGTCCGCGAGGCCGGTGCCGACGATGCGGCCGCCGAGCGCGAGGACGTTCGCGTTGTTGTGCTGTCGCGACAGGCGCGCGGTGTAGAGATCGTTGCACAGTGCCGCCCGCGCCCCTCGAACCTTGTTGGCGGCGATCTGTTCGCCTTGGCCGCTGCCACCGATCACGATGCCGCGATCGGCGCGGCCGAGCACGACCAGACGGGCGACGCCGGCGCAGATGTCCGGATAGTCGACCGGGTCCTCGCTGTGCGTACCGCGATCGTCGACCTCATGGCCGAGCCGCTCCAGCGTCCGGATCACGTGCTGCTTGAGCACGAACCCGGCGTGGTCCGCGCCGACCGCAATGCGCATGGCATGAGATTATAAGGGGCCACTCGATCATGTCGACAGTAACTATCAGCGCCAAGGGCGAGGGCCGAATCGCCAGCGGCCATCCGTGGATCTATCGCAGCGACGTGATCCAGGTTGCGGCTGAACGCGGACAGATCGTCCAGGTCGCCAATCGCCGCAAGGCGGCGCTCGGCTACGCGTTCTACAGCGATCGATCGGAGATCGCGGTGCGCATGTTGACTCGCGACCCCGATCCGCCGTCGCCGGACCTGTTTCGGGATCGGATCGACGCCGCGGTGAGGTACCGCGACTCGCTGGGCATCGACGCGACCGCGTACCGCGTCGTGCACGGCGAGGCCGATCGTTTGCCGGGTCTGGTGGTGGACCGCTACGGCGACTATCTGGTGCTCCAGGCCCTGGTGCAGGCGACCGACACGCACCTGGCCGACCTGACGCGAGACCTCGTCGACCGGCTTCAGCCCGCCGGGGTCCTCGCGCGCAACGATCCCCGCGTCCGGCTCCTCGAGGGATTGGACCAGCGCGTCGAGGTGCTTTACGGGACCGTTCCGGCGGTGATTGAAGTCCGCGAAGGCCGCGCCACCTATGCCGTGGATCCCCTCAAGGGCCAGAAAACCGGCCTGTTCCTCGATCAACGTGAGAACCGCCTGGCCGCCGCGGCCTACGCCCACGGACGGGCGCTCGACGCCTTCAGCTACAACGGCGGCTTCGCCATGGCCTTGTCGCCGGTGTGCGATGAAGTCATCGCCATCGACATCTCGGACGAGGCGGTTGCGCGGATCACGGCCAACGTTGCCCGCAACGGCCTGCGCAACGTGAAAGCCTACGCGATGAACGTGTTCGACGAGCTGCGCGAGCTCGAGCGCCGCGGCGAACGCTTCGACACGATCGTGCTCGACCCACCAGCCTTCGCCAAGAACAAAGCGGCGGTTGCCAAGGCACTCAGCGGATACAAGGAAATCAATCTGCGCGCGCTGAAGTTGCTGAATCCGGGCGGCATCCTGGTGAGCTGCAGCTGCTCGTACAACGTCAGCGAGGGCATGTTCGCCGACGTGCTCGCGTCGGCTGCCGTTGATGCGCGGGCCGACGTCGTGGTGGTGGAGAAGCGGATGCAGGGCCGCGATCATCCGGTGCTGGTCACCGTGCCGGAGACGTACTACCTGAAGTGCTTCGTAGGCAGAAAACTGTAAGACACAAGGTGCCAAGGGGCCAATAGTGCCCCGGTGCGACAGTGCCAGGGTGCCCTGGTGCGACGGTGCCAGGGTGCCAGGGTGCGGCACCCATTCAAAAAACTTCACTCGCTGAGCCGAACGGAAAAGCGTTTTCTGCGATCCCTTTCCGCCGATCCGCGAGAACACGCTGACTTTTGACTTGTCCGGCATGGCTCGCCTTCTGCTCAACCGATCGCCATGGCGAAGCGATTCGAGGATTTGGCAGCATGGCGATTCTGTACGGCGCTGTGCGAGCGCGTTGCGGCGCTCACTGAAAACGTCAAGGATCAGGAATTTCGCAACCAGATCCGCGACGCTGCGGAGTCGGCGCCTGCGTTGATCGCCGAGGGATTCGTTCGGTTCACCACCGGCGAGATGATTCGCTACCTCCGCATGGCTCGCGCTGAGCTGGCCGAAGTTCAGAACGACATCAAGAGAGGCGTTCGCAACA
>Ga0075421_100008191_pt1 | contig 12833 bp, 9 predicted proteins | sample SoiMetdeltSBSDD5_FD_75292 | JGI IMG/M metagenome (GOLD analysis project Ga0075421, IMG submission 75292) | Bulk soil microbial communities from a Populus tree surrounding site in Tennessee, USA - Soil MetaG P. deltoides SBSDD5 | ecosystem: Environmental > Terrestrial > Soil > Tree plantation... | reverse complement strand
GACGCGCCGACGCCGCCGTGCGGCATCTCGCTGATGATCGGGATGTGGTCGTTGATCCACACACAGCCGGACTGGATTTCGCGCGACGCGCGCTGCGCCCGGTACACGTCGCGCGTCCACGCTGAGGCGGCCAAACCGTACTCGGTGTCGTTGGCCTGACGCAGCGCATCGTCGTCGTCGGTGAACGAGCGGACCGTCAGCACCGGCCCGAAGATCTCGTCGCGATAGACCTCCGAGTTCTCGGAGACATCAGCGATCACCGTCGGCAGGTAGAACGAACCCGGCAGATCCGGTGCGCTGCCGCCCGCGACGATGCGCCCGCCCTCGCCGGGCGCCCGCTCCACCATGCCGGCCACCTTCGCGCGGTGCGCCATCGAGATCAGTGGGCCGAGGTCGGTGTCGGGGTCTTGCGGATCGCCGACGACGACCTTGCCGAACAGCTCGCCGACGCCAGCGACGAAGTCGTCGTAGAGGTCACGCGCCACGATCGCGCGCGTCGCGGCTGTGCAGTCCTGCCCGGTGTTGATCAATGAGCCGGCGGTCGCGCCCTGGATCGCGGCGTCCAGATCGGCGTCATCGAACACGACGAACGGCGCCTTCCCGCCGAGCTCCAGCTGAGTGCGGTGACCGTGCACCGCCGCGGCGGCCATCACCTTGCGGCCGACAGCCGTCGACCCGGTGAACGTCACCACGTCCACGTCGCGATGCCCGGCCAGCGCGGTGCCGGTGTCAGCACCAAGCCCTGTCACGACATTGAACACGCCGTCGGGCAGCCCCGCCTCGCTGGCCAACCGGGCCAGCGTCAGCGTCGTCAGCGGGGTCAGTTCGCAAGGCTTGATGACGACGGCGCAGCCAGCGGCTAAGGCGGGCAACACCTTCCACACCGCCATCTGCAGCGGGTAGTTCCACGGCGTAATGGTGCCGACCACGCCGATCGCTTCGCGGCGGATGCTCGACGTGTGGTCGCCGGAGTACTCCGCGGTGGCCTTGCCCTCGAGGTGGCGGGCCGCGCCGGCGAAGAAGTCGATGTTGTCGACGCTGCCCGGCACGTCGAACTCGGTGGCCAGCCGCACCGGTTTACCGGTCTGACTGACCTCCTCCGCGACGAGCTCATCGGCGTGCTCGTCGGCCAGCCTGGCCAGCCTGGCCAAAACGGCGGAGCGGTCGGCAGGCGTCGCCGTCGCCCAGGCAGGCAATGCCGCGCGCGCCGACGCCACGGCCCGGTCCACATCGGCGGGCGTCGCCAGCGCGTAATCGGCGACGGCCTCACCGGTCGCGGGGTTGATCACCTGATGCAGGCCGCCCCCGGTGATCACCGGGGCGCCGTCGATCCAGCTGCTTGCCACGCTGGTGGATACGGTCGCAGTCATGGGCCAACGCTAACCGACGAGGGACACGAAGGCTACGCATTCCCGCTGCGCGAGGCCCTCCAAACGAGGGATTTCATAGCTACGGTTGATTGTGACGACGGATTCCGTGCACAATCACAGGCATGGCTAACCCGGGTGCACCGCATTCAATGGCGCCCGTCTCGCTCCGCGTCAACACGTCCCGACCTGGCGCAGCGTTCCAACTTGACGAGCTGTCGAAGCAGATCATCGAGAAGCTGCAGCAGGACGGCCGCCGGTCGTACGCGGGTATCGGCAAGGCGGTCGGGCTGTCCGAGGCCGCGGTACGCCAACGCGTCCAGCGTATGGTCGACGCCGGCGTCATGCAGATCGTGGCGGTCACCGATCCGATGCAGCTGGGCTTCGCCCGCCAGGCGATGATCGGCATCCGCTGTACCGGGGACACCACCCGGGTGGCCGAGAAGTTGGCCGCCATCGAATCCGTCGACTACGTGGTGCTCACCGCGGGCTCGTTCGACGCCATCGTCGAAGTCGTGTGCGAGGACGACGACGACCTTCTGGACCTACTCAATACCCAAATTCGCGCATTGCCGGGAGTGATATCCACCGAGACACTTGTTTACCTGAAACTCGTTAAGCAGCAATACAATTGGGGTACAAGATGACAACTACCGATATCACACAAGAGATTTCATCCGAGCTGGGCGCAAAGGCCAACCGTCACCTGTGGGGCCACTTCGCCCGCCACGGCGAGGGCATCACGCCGCCGATTATCACCCGCGGCGAGGGCGTGACCATCTGGGACGACAACGGAAAGAGCTACATCGACGGCCTCTCAGGCCTTTTCGTCGTTCAGGTCGGCCACGGCCGCAAGGAGCTCGCGGAGGCGGCGGCCAAGCAGGCCGAGACGCTGGCCTTCTTCCCGCTGTGGTCGTACGGCACACCCCCGGCGATCGAGTTGTCGGAGCGCATCGCCAACTATGCGCCCGGCGATCTCAACCGGGTGTTCTTCACCACCGGTGGCGGCGAGGCGGTCGAGTCAGCGTGGAAGCTGGCCAAGAACTACTTCAAGTTGACCGGCAAACCCGGTAAGCACAAGGTGGTTTCGCGTTCGATCGCCTATCACGGCACGCCGCAGGGCGCGCTGGCGATCACCGGCCTGCCGGTGTTCAAGGAGCCGTTCGAACCGCTGACCCCTGGTGGCTTCCGCGTGCCGAACACGAACTTCTACCGTGCGCCCGCGCCCTACGAGCACGACATCAAGGCGTTTGGTCAGTACTGCGCGGACCGCATCGCCGAGGCCATCGAGTTCGAGGGACCCGACACCGTCGCGGCCGTCTTCCTCGAACCTGTGCAGAACGCGGGCGGCTGCTTCCCGCCGCCCCCAGGGTATTTCGAACGGGTCCGGGAGATCTGCGACGAGTACAACGTGCTGCTGGTGTCGGACGAGGTGATCTGCGCGTACGGGCGGATCGGATCGATGTTCGCCTGTGATGACTTCGGCTATGTGCCCGACATCATCACGTGCGCAAAGGGTCTGACGTCCGGCTACTCGCCGATCGGTGCGATGATCGCCAGCGATAGGTTGTTCGAGCCGTTCAACGACGGCAAGACCACATTCGCCCACGGCTACACGTTCGGTGGACACCCCGTGTCGTCAGCGGTGGCGCTGGCCAACCTCGACATCTTCGAGCGCGAGGGCATCAACGACCATGTCAAGGAGACTGCGCCCGCATTCCGCGCCACGCTGGAGAAGCTGTACGACCTGCCGATCGTCGGCGACGTCCGCGGCGAAGGCTTCTTCTACGGCATCGAGCTCGTCAAGGACAAGGCCACCAAGGAGACGTTCAACGACGAGGAGAGCGAGCGGCTGCTCCGCGGCTTCCTGACCCCGGCGCTGTTCGAGGCCGGTCTGTACTGCCGCGCCGACGACCGCGGCGACCCAGTCGTGCAGTTGGCGCCGCCGCTGATCAGCGGGCAGAAAGAGTTCGACGCCATCTACGAGATCATGCACGGCGTGCTAAGCGAAGCCAGCCGCCGGCTGTAGTCCCGCGGCGTAAGTTCGGGCTGGTGACCGCGCACGCGAGGAGCGGAAAGAACACCGCCCAACCGAAGCCGCCCGTCGATCCCGTCCGCTGGCAGCCGCCACCTGTCGACCCGCTGCCGGATCTGCCGTCGGCCGACCTGACCGTCATCCCGCTTCCGGGCAATGCGCCCGAGGATGTGGTGGTCGACGCCGACGGCAACATCTGGACGGGCGTCGACGACGGACGGATCGTGAGGATCTCCGCGACCGGCGAACCCACAGTCGTCGGTGAAACACGGGGCAGGCCGCTGGGATTGGCGGTGGCTCGCGATGGCCGGCTGCTGGTGTGCACCAGCCCCGGCGGCCTGCTGGCGATGGACACCGACAGCGGCAAGTTCGAGACGCTGGTCGAGGACGTCGACGGGCGGAGACTCCAGTTCTGCTCGAACGTCACCGAATTAGCCGACGGCACAATCTATTTCACGGAGTCGACGAGCGCTTTCACCTACGAGCACTTCAAGGGCGCGGTGCTGGAGGCCCGTCCGCGCGGCAGCTTGTTCCGCCGCGACCCGGACGGCACGGTGCTGACGGTCGTACCCGGCCTGTATTTCGCCAACGGCGTCACACCGACCGCGGACGGGTCGGCTCTCGTATTCGCCGAGACGATGGGACGACGGCTGTCGAAATACTGGCTCACCGGCGACCACGCCGGCACGGTCACGCCGTTGGTGACCAACCTGCCGGGGCATCCGGACAACATCTCCACCGGCAGCGACGGTCGTATCTGGGTGGCGATGGTCTCGCCGGTCAACTCAGCCGCGGAGTGGCTGACGCCGCGCTGGCCGGCGCTGCGCAAGTTGCTGTGGAAGCTGCCCGACAAGCTGCAGCCCCAGATCAAGCCCGAGGTGTGGGCGGTCGCGTTCGACCCCGACAGTCGTGAAGCGGTCGCCGGCCTGCGCACCGAACATCCGTCGTTCGGCATGGTGACCGGGCTGGTCGAGGCCGACGGCAAACTGTGGATGGGCTGCATCGGATCACCGGCGGTCGCGTACGCCGAGCTTGCCGCGCTCGCGCTCTGACGCGCCCGCTCAAAGTCACGTTTGCAACACCAACCTCACAAGTCACAGCGCGCCTCCACTAGATCGGGCGCTCAACCGCCTAATCTGCGCTCACGATGGCGAAGATTCGAATCGTGTTCCCGCGCGCCGCAGCGCTGGCAGCGGCTCTTTTCCTGTTGGCGGCTCCGGCGGTGGCAACGGCCGAGCCGAACGCGGCGCCCGAGGCTCCGGCCTGCCCGTATCGGGAGTCGACGCCGCCTGCGGTCGACTCCTCCGAGGTGCCGGAGGCCGGTGATCCACCCGCACCGCTGCCGGTGCCGGCCAAGCCACTCGGCGGTGACGCGTTGTCGGGCTGCGGCATCATCACCGCGCCAGGCACGCCCCCTGTGCCCGGGGACATCTCCGCCGAGGCGTGGCTCGTCGCCGACCTGGACACCGGCGACATCGTCGCCGCGCGGGACCCGCACGGCCGTCACCGGCCGGCCAGCATCATCAAGGTGCTCATCGCAATGCAGGCGATCAAGGAACTGCCGATCCACAAAGTCGTCGCGGGCACTCAAGACGATGCGAACGCCGAGGGCACCAAGGTCGGCGTCGGCGAGAATGGCTTCTATTCCATCAACGACTTGCTGCATGGCCTACTTATGTATTCCGGCAACGACGCCGCGCATGCGTTGGCCGTCCAGCTCGGCGGGATGGATACCGCGATACAGAAGATCAACGACCTGGCCGGCAAGCTCGGCGGCCGCGATACCCGCGCCGCGACGCCGTCAGGCCTCGACGGACCTGGCATGAGCACGTCGGCCTACGACATCGGCCTGTTCTACCGATACGCCTGGCAGAACCCGACTTTCGCCGACATCGTGGGCACCCGCACGTTCGACTTTCCCGGCCGCGGCGATGTCGGCTTTCCCATCGAGAACGACAACAAGCTGCTCGTCAACTACCCCGGCGCGATGGGCGGCAAGACCGGCTACACCGATGACGCGGGTCAGACCTTTGTCGGAGCCGCCAATCACGACGGGCGCCGGCTGGTGGCGGTGCTGCTGCACGGCACCCGCGAGCCTATTGCGCCATGGGAGCAAGCGGCGCACCTGCTCGACTATGGTTTCGCGACGGCGCCGGGCACCAAGGTCGGCACGCTGATCGAGCCGGATCCGTCGTTGCTCGCGCCCAAGCCGGACGCAGCGCCCAATCCTGCTGCGGCACAGGCATCGGCATCGCTGCCAGACCTTGACGCGATGCCGGTCCGGGTGGGCGTGGGCATCGTCGGGTCGATCATTGTGTTCGGGCTGATCCTGGGCGCCCGGTCATTGAACCGCCGCCCGCAGCACTAGTGGCGGCTAACGCTTCCGGCTCGCTTTGGTCACAACACGGCTTGGCCGTGCTGCTGCGGCGGTGACGGTGGTTGGATCGGCCAAGCGGCCTATGCAGACGACGGCCCGGAGGTTGCGATATGGGGTCGCTCGGACCGACACATCTGATCGCTTTGCTTTTCGCGGTCGCGATCGTCGCGTCGGTTGCTGGATTCGTCGCATCAGCCGCTAGGCGAAGGAACAAGCGACGCGCGCGTGGGTGGTTCGTCGTGGGTTTCTTGTGCGGATTGATGGCAGGCGCGAGACTGCCCGGCAGGCGTGGCGGCCGCAACGTGCTAGCACTCGCCCGTGCATTCACGGTTGCGGCATCGCACCTTCGGCCCGTAATGCTCAGAAAAAGGTCTGATCAGTGGCCGACGTTCAGCACGCTCCGCATGTAGTTGACGCTTTCCTTGGCGGCCCGCAGTTCGAGTTCGCGCCCTTCCTCAATGGAGCGGCCGTTCAACGGCATCTCGATCTCGAAGACGATCGTGTCAAGCGCCTCGGGTGCGTTGGCACGCAGCTCCTGCATGATCATCACGCAATCGATATCGCCTTGCCCGATTGGCGTACCAATTGAATGGGTGCCGTCCGCGTCAACCACTATGTTGATGTCGCAGAAGTGACAGCAGTAAGCGTAGGGAGCCATCTTCTTCACACATTCCTCGGTGCCCTCCATCAGCACAAGAGAGTTCATGGTGTCGAGACATGCGCCGACCAGAGGGTGATGCAGCTGCTCGACAAGCCAGATGACCTCGTCGGCGAACAAATCACAATGGTTCTCCAGCGCGACCTTCATGCCGTAGTTCTCGATGAGCGGAATGTTCTTCTTGAACTCGTAGACGCGATCGGCCAGCTGGACGACCACATCGGGATGCATGCAGGAGCCGTAGATCGGCTTGGGACGCTTGATATCCAAGCTGAACTTCACCAGCTGCGCACCGATGGCGTGACCAATGTGCAATGCCTCCTCGACCGAGGCATTCACACGCGGATCGCACGGCGCGTTGATCGAGACGTTCAATTCGAGGTCAAGGCCACGACTGCGCGCGGCCGTTTTGACCTCAGCCAGATGCTCGGCGCTGACGTCGTTGTCGAGATCGACCAAGGTGATGTGCAGTACGTCTAATCTCCACTCCACCGCAAGATCCATCATCTTGGTGAGATCTATCGTCTTTTCGAAGGCATAGTCCTGCTCGAATCCCCAACTCTCACCACATCCGTTCAGATGCAGCGTGTATGAGTGCATGCCGAGCTTGAACTGACGATTGTCGTTCTTGACAATGCCCATTGAGAAGAACCCCTTCGCCCGTGTCGATCAACGGGTGTGATTGTGCATGACGTGCTTCGTGCGGGAGTAGTCGTCGAGAGCGTAGATGGATAGGTCGCGTCCATATCCGGAACCCTTGAACCCGCCCCACGGCACTTCGCTCGCGAGCACCAGATGGGCGTTGACCCATACGGTGCCGAAGTCAAGCCGCGCCGGAACGTCGTGGCCGCGCCGGGCATTCTCGGTCCACACCGATGCGGCCAGGCCGTAAGGAACAGAGTTAGCGCGCTCGATGGCCTCGGTCTCTTCGGTGAAGGTCTCGATGGTGACGACGGGACCGAAGATCTCCTCCCGGGCGCACTCCGCGCCGACGGGCACGTCGGTGAGTACCGTTGGTGCGACGAAGTATCCGGGTCCGGCCACTGCCGATCCGCCGAGCACCGCGCGGACGCCCTCGGCGCGGGCGCGGTCGAGGAAGCCGCAGACGCGGTCGAAATGCGCCTTGGAAGTGAGCGGTCCGATCTCGACGTCGTCACCAGCGCCGGGTTCGCCCACGATCAGCGAGCCGACCTCGGCGACAAGGTGTTCGGTGAACTCCGCGGCAACCGATTCGTGTACCAGCACCCGGCAACCGGCGCCGCATTCCTGCCCGGAGTTCCAATACCCGGCGGTGCGCAGCGCGCTTGCCGCGGCAGCCAGGTCGGCGTCATCGAAAACGATAACCGGGGCTTTGCCACCAAGTTCGAGGTGAACCCGCTTGAGAGTCTCAGAAGCGTTGCGGGCCACTGCTTTACCGCTGTTCACGGAGCCGGTGAGAGCAATCATGTCGAGCTGCGGGTGCGCGGAGAGCCGGTTACCGACCACCGGGCCGAAGCCGGTGACGACGTTGAAAACGCCCGCTGGCAGCACGTCGGCGACGAGTTCGGCGAACTTCAGCGTGGTCAGCGGAGTCTGTTCGGATGGTTTGAGCACCAGCACATTGCCAGCAGCCAGGATCGGAGCGATCTTCCACGCCGCCATGAGCAATGGATAGTTCCACGGAGTGACGACTCCGATGGCGCCCAGTGGCTCGCGCACGATGACCGAAAGGTGGCCCTCGGCGTAGTCGCCGGCGGCCTGCGAGGTGATCGACCGGGCGGCGCCGGCCATGAACCGGAACGTGTCGATGGTCTGGGCGATGTCGTCGCGGGCGACCGTCAAGGGCTTGCCGGTGTTGGCCGCCTCCAGCCGGGCGAGCAGCTCGGCATGCTCGTCGACTCGGTCGGCGATCTGGTGCAGGATCGCGGCGCGTTCCTTCGGAACCAACTGTGCCCATCCGCTTTTGGCGGCGATGGCGGCTTCGACGGCCCGGTCGACATCGTCTGCGGTACCGACCAGCACCTGCGTGATCACCGACTCATCGGCAGGGTTGACGATATCGAGCAATTCACCACCTGCGTCCGCAGTGAACTCGTTGGCGATGAAGTGGCCGCGCGGCGGTAGGTCCGTCGCCGAGACGAGCGGAGCACCGTTGCCTCGTCGCACATGTGTGAGCGGAGACTGGACAGTCTGGGTCATCGAAGCATGCCTTTCTAACGGAGCGGGTCAGGTGCGCTGGTCGCTAAGCGCTCACCTTGGACTTGGTACTGATCGCAGCGCACTCACCGAGGGTGAGCCCACGGGTTTCCGGTGCCCACATCACCGACACGACCGCGCCGGTGAAGGTGACGACGGCGCCGACGATCATGGTTCCCCCGGTGCCGAGGTGCGACAGAGAGATGGGAACCAGGTACGTGCCGATGGCGGCGCCGATCCGGCTCAGCGATGACGCCAGTCCGACGGCAGAACCCCGGATCTCGGTGGGGAACAACTCATTCGGGTAGATCCATTGCAGGATCTGAGTACCGCCGATGACCACCGCGTAACCGGCGAACAGTGCCAACACGATCCAGGCGTTGGCCTCGGGGAAGATACCGAGCAGGAGCAGCGCCACGCCACCCCACACGAAGCTGTGGATGATCAGCGGCCGGCGACCGATCCGGTCAACCAGGAAAAGTCCGACAATGCAGCCGACGAGGAACATCACCGTGATGAAGGCCGAACCGTAGTTGGCCATTCCACCCGTCAGTCCGAGTGCTCCCAGGATCTTCGGCCCGAATGCGTAGACGGCGAACAGCGGCACGATCGAGCAGGTCCAGAAGATGGTGATGAATGCCATCCGCTTGCCATACCCGGCCTTGAGCAAGGCGCTGACGCGCAGGTTCTCATGGACCTCTTCGGGCATGTCGTGCACCGAGACTCCTGCCCCGAAAACCTTGCGCAGCACCTCGTTTGCCTCGTCGACGCGACCCTTCTTGAGCAGCCAGCGTGGGGATTCCGGGGTGCCCAACCGGGCCAGCACGATAATGATGGCCGGCACGGCCGCGCTGGCCAGCATCCAGCGCCAACCGTTGATCGGATCGACGTGATGAAGGATCTCACCAACGAGGTAGGCGGCTGCGGCACCGACGAACCACATAGCCACGAAGGCGCCGAGCAGCGGCCCACGCCACCTGCGGGGGGAGAACTCGGCCAGCAGCGAGGTGGCGATCGGGTAGTCGGCGCCGACGGCCATGCCGATCAGCAGTCGCAGGATGATCAGCCAGATGACGTCGCCGACGAAGAACTGGGCGATCGAGCACAGAATGATGGCAGCTAGGTCGATGGTGAACAGCACCTGGCGGCCGAACATGTCGGTGAGCCAGCCACCGAGGAAGGCGCCCAGGAAGATGCCGACCAGCGCCGAGGCGCCTACCAGGCCTTCCTGGGCTGAGGACATATTGAACGCAGGGCTGATCTGCACCAGGGCCACACCGATGATCGACAGCACATAGCCGTCGAGGAATGGTCCCCCAGACGCATACAGCGCGAGTTTCTTGTGGAACCTCGACAACGGCGCGTCGTCGAGCGGATGAGCAGTGGTCATTGACCTGGTCCTTCCCTCTGGGTCTGAGTCTTCGCTCGGAAATATCGGTGGCGCCATCAGGTGGCGGTCCTTGGTTGGCCGATGTCACTCAACTGGTGGCGTCGACCACATGTCGCGTTTGGTGTGATACCGACCACTTTAGATGTGATCACAGATTACAGTCAAGATGAGATTTGTGATCTCTTTGTTCGAAGGAGGTTGACGTTGCGGTTCAACTGCGAGGCGCCACTGCACCCGGCCGCCGACCTCGCCCGCACGAGGCAGCCGAAAATCGCCTACGCCTTCGGGGCTTCCGCCTGTGCGGCCAGGCGCTCCTTGATGCGATCAGTCGCGTTAAGCAGAGAAGCGTCGTTGACTGCCGCCGCCGCGGCGGCGTCGTTTTTGCGCGCGGCGGCGACGAGATCGAGTTGGAATTTCCACAGCGGTTCGTCCTCGCCCGCGTCGATACTGCCCTGAGCTCCGACGATCTTGTAGGCGCGGCAGCGGTTCCATAGCGTCCGAATCAGTTCCATCAGAACCGGATTGCCCGAGGCTTTGTACAAGATTGTCAGCAGGGCTTCGTCATGATCGAGGTAGGCGACGACACGTCCCTCCGTGAGGGCAGCGCGCATCGCGTCATATTCGTCCTGCATCTTGTCGCAGTCCTGCCGGCTGATGAGTTCGGCACCGCTGCGCGCCGCCTGCACTTCGAGCAACCGACGTACGTCGTAGACGTGCACCAACTCTTCGAGCGTCAGGCCCTTGACGACGGCACCCTTGTGCGGTGAGCGTTCGGCCAATCCCGCCTCTTCGAGGCGACGGATCGCTTCACGAACCGGTAGCACGCTGGTTCCGACTTGCGCGGCGAGATCCCGCACTTTCAGGCGGGAACCGGCTGGTAGATCACCGCTCATGATCGCTTCGTGGATCATCGCGTAGACCTCGTCGGTCAGCAGTCTTGGCTCAGCACGGCGAGATATGACCACAGATCACATTTTACGTGGCACCACCCGCGATCCCGGTTTCCCGCGCATGTCGACGCGTGGTTCGCTGTGAGCCAAGCAACAGTCACGCCTTGTGTGATCTGTAATCACATCCTAGACTCGGGCTGATACGCCCTGAAGGCGCGCCGTCCGAGGACCAGCCCGACGCGCTCGCGACGAAGTACACAAAACAGGTGTCCGTTGCATCAAGGCGCGAAAAAGCAAACCCATCAACGTCATTGAGCAACCAGAGGAGAACGGCCCAATGAAGGACGTCGTGATCGTCGGAGGTGGTGTCGCCGGTTTAGCGGCTGGGTGGCGGCTTCGCCACTGGGACACCGTGCTCCTCGAATCGGGGACACGAGTGGGCGGGCGTGTGCGCTCTGAACGCCGTGGACCGTACTTCATGAACTGGGGCGGCCATGTCTATGCCGGTGGCAACTCGTCGACAGCGTGGCTGCTCAACGACACCGGCGTCGATTCGGTCGCGGTGCCCGGCTCGCTGTCGGGTCTGGCCATGAACGGCAAATTGCTGCTCAAGGGCAGAATCGAAAGCTATCCCTTCCGTATCCCGATGCCTTGGTCGTCGCGCATGGGAATCGTTAAGACCGGCGCGAAGGTGTCCCTGGCGGTCGCCCGATACGCCAGGATCGTCGGACGTCGCCCCGGCGAGAGCGAGGCTTCCCGCCAGCAGCGGGTCTACAGCTTCATGAACGACCGGTCGTTCGCCGACTACATCGGAGACCTTCCCGAGGATGTCGAGGCTCTGTTCAAACCGACCGTGACGCGTTCGTCTGCCGATCTCGACGAGATCTCTGCCGGGGCCGGCGTCGGCTATTTCAGCCTCGTGTGGAACATCGGGGCAGGTCTGAGTCAGAGCATCGTCGGAGGACCATCCACCCTGACCGAAAGCATCGCAGCGGCGTTAGATGGCCGCGTGCAACTGAATTCGACGGTCGACGAGATCGTGCACAAGAAGAATTCGGTCGTTGTTCGGTATCGCCAGGATGGATCAGAGAAGGAGGTCGAAGCACGCTGCGTCGTGCTCGCCACGCCTGCGACGGTGAGCAGGAGGATCGCCGTCGATCTCGATCGCGATGTTCGGGAGGCATTGTCCAAGATCGTCTATGGCCCGTACGTCGCCGCCGCGTTCCTGACGAACGAAACCGAGCGCCAGGTGTGGGATGACGCCTACGCGATCGCCACCCCCAAGCGGTCATTCAACGTACTGCTGAACATGTCGAACATCGTCCGCGGCTATGAGCGGCAGCGGCAGCCCGGTAGCAGCATCATGACCTTCTCCCCCGCAAGCCTGGCGCGCAAGCTGCTCGAGCTCGACGACGATCAGATCCGCGACACGTATCTGCGCGACCTCGACCAAATCCTGCCGCACTTCTCGGAAAAGGTCACCGAGGCGCAGGTGCAACGCTGGCCCACAGGGGCGCCGTACTGCTTCCCGGGCCGCGGCAAGCTGCAGCCCACACTGACTCGTCGCGGCGGTCGCGTTTTCCTCGCAGGCGACTACCTCGGCACCTTGTACACCGAGACCGCGATCGGGACGGGATTGACTGCCGCGCAGGAAGTCCAAAGTCTGCTTGCCACCGAGCGCCAGTGTTCACCACCCATTCGTCTGGCACCAGCGCTGCCGCTCAACTGACACCACCACTACCGACTACCACCGGAGAAGAACAACATGTCCACATGTCTCAGCGGCGTACTGACCGCGCTCGCAACACCATTCACTCCTGACGGACAGATCGACGAAAGCACGCTGCGCCGACTGGTCGACCGCAGCATCGACGGCGGCGTCGACGGCGTTGTTGCATGCGGGTCCACCGGAGAATTCGCCGCGATGAGCGGAGCGGAACG
>Ga0075421_100008189_pt1 | contig 12834 bp, 12 predicted proteins | sample SoiMetdeltSBSDD5_FD_75292 | JGI IMG/M metagenome (GOLD analysis project Ga0075421, IMG submission 75292) | Bulk soil microbial communities from a Populus tree surrounding site in Tennessee, USA - Soil MetaG P. deltoides SBSDD5 | ecosystem: Environmental > Terrestrial > Soil > Tree plantation... | reverse complement strand
GTCGAGGAGCACGGCGGCGAGATCAAGGTCGAGAGCGAGCTCGGCGTGGGCACCACGGTCGCGATCCTGCTGCCGGCGGCGCGCTCGTGAGCCGGGCCTCGCACCCTGCTAGCTCGCGCGGGCCGGATACTGGCTCGCCGCCCGCTGCACCTCGGGACCCATGCGCCCGAGCAGCATCAACCGGTACATCCGGAAGTCGCCGCGTAGCGACCAGAGCGGATAGCTGAACGTCGCCGGCCGGTTCTTCTCGAAGCCGAAGTGGCCGACCCAGGCCCAGGCGTAGCCCTGCACCAGCGCCGCCGGCAGCAGGCCCCAGCGGCCGGTGAAGATCCCCGCCGCCACCAGCACCAGGGCCAGGCTGCTCCCGGCGAAGTGGAGCGAGCGGGTGATGGGCTTGCGGTGCTCGCCCACGTAGAACGGCCAGAACTCGGCGAAGGTCTTCATCCCCGGAGCACCTCGATCGTCGGCTTCAGTACGCGTTCCTGGAGAGGAAGCCGCCCAGCGCGGTCCGCACCAGGATCTTCAGGTCCAGCAGCAGCGACCAGTTCTCGATGTAATACAGGTCGTACTCGATCCGCTTCTGGATGGAGGTCTGGCCGCGCAGGCCGTTCACCTGCGCCCAGCCGGTGATCCCCGCCTTCACCTTGTGGCGCAGGTGGTACCTGGGGACCTGCCGCTTGAACTCCTCGATGAAGACCGGCCGTTCGGGCCGCGGGCCCACCAGGGACATGTCGCCCCTGAGGACGTTGAACAGCTGCGGCAGCTCGTCGATGGAGACGGCCCGCAAAAGGCGCCCCAGCGCGGTGCGCCGCGGGTCGTCCCGGACGGCCATCCGCGCGCCCCGGGGCTCCGCGCCCTCGCGCATGGTGCGGAACTTGAGGATGTTGAACGTCCGCCCGTCCATCCCCATCCGCTCCTGCGCGTAGAAGACGGGGCCGCCGCTGGTGAGCTTGACCGCCAGCGCGGTGACCAGCATCAGCGGCCCGGCCAGCAGCAGCGCCAGCGCGGCGAGGAGCACGTCGAACGCGCGCTTGGCCACCAGGTTCCAGCCGTGGAGCGGGCCATTCTGGAGGCTGATGATGGGCAGCCCGCCGAACTCCTCCAGCCCGCCGCCCAGGGTGATGTACTGGTAGAGGTCCGGCACCACCTTCACGTCCACGGTGCGCAGGGCCAGAAGCTCCATCAGCTCCTTGAGCAGCGGCTGGTCCTCCACCGGCAGCGCCACGATCACCTGGTCCACCGGCGCGCGGTCCAGCACCTCCCCCACGTCCATCACCAGCCCCACCACCGGCGACCCGTCGATCACGGTGCCCACCTTCTCCGGGTGGCGGGTGAGGATCCCCACCACCTTGAAGCCCAGCTCGCGGTGCCCGTGGATGGTCTCCACCACCCGCTGCCCCAGCGCGCCCGCGCCGATGACGAGGATGGACTTGAGGTCGTACCCGCGCCGGCGGACGGCGTTCAGCGCGGCGCGGAAGACCAGCCGGTTGGCGGAGACGGCGACGAAGGCGTAGGCGACGAAGATCGCGAGCGTGAACCGCGAGTAGCGGTCGCGGGTGAAGTAGGTCACCGCCACCAGGATCAGCGTGGCCATGATGGTGGCCTTGAAGATCTCGAACACCTCGCCCACGTGGGTGCGGACGCGGTTGGTGGTGTACAGCCGCGCCTGGTGGAAGGTGACGGGGAACACCACCAGCGCGCAGGCCAGCACGGTGAGGGACTCGGACAGCTCCGGGAGCGACTCGTGCTCGAAGGGGCCGTAGAAGCGGGTCAGGTACGCCAGCCCGAACGCCAGGGCCAGGACGACCACGTCCAGGGCGATCTTGATGGAGTTGTAGAAGCGCTGGAAACGGCTGAACACGAAGGTAGCCCCCTCCGGGGAGCCGGCCGCGGACCTACATCGCCGAGTTCGCCTGCAATTTCAAGCCGGCCCCCGGCCCAGGAGCGCGGTCACCTCCCGGAGCAGTCCCTCCCGGAACGGCTCCAGGCCGAAGCGGAGCGCGTTCCGCCGCGCCTCCTCCGGGGCGAAGGTGCGCTCCCAGGCGTCGAACCCGCTCAGCGCGCCCAGGAGCGAGTCCTCGGTGGGCTCCTGGAAGAACAGCCCGGTGCGCGGGGTCACCGTCTCCAGCGCGCCCCCGCGCGCGAGCGCGATCACCGGCCGCCCGCACGCCTGCGCCTCCAGCGGCGTGAGGCCGAAGTCCTCCTCGCCGGTGAACAGCAGCGCGCGGGCGTTGCGGTAGAGCGCGGGAACCTCCTCGTCCTTCACCGCGCCGAAGACGCGCACGTTGGGCGGGACGTCGCGCAGCTCCACCTGGCCGGAGCCGGCGATCCACAGCGGCACCCGCGCCCTCGCCGCCGCGGCGATGGCCAGGTCCACCCGCTTGTAGGGCACCAGCGCGCCCAGCCAGAGGAAGTAGCCGCCGCGCCCGCCGCCGGGGGGCTCGCGGGTGAAGCGCTCCAGCTCCACCGGCGGGTACACCACCGCCGCCTCGCGCCCGTACAGCTCGCGGATCCGCCCCGCGATGTGCCGGCTGTTGGCCACGAAGCGGTCCACCCCGCGCGCGCTGGCCACGTCCCAGCGCCGGAGGAACGGCCGCGCCGCCCGCGCCCCCAGCCGGACGACCGGCGAGGCGCGCCCGGGGCCGAAGTAGTCGTCGAACTGGTGCCACATGTAGCGCATGGGCGCGTGGACGTAGGAGAGGTGGCGCGCCCCCTCCGGCGCGCGGATGCCCTTGGCCACGCAGTGGCTGGAGGAGATGACCAGGTCGTAGCCGCGCTCCAGGCGCATGGAGCGGATGGCCAGCGGGAGCACGGGCAGCAGGTGGCGGTAGAGGCGGAACACCCCGGGGAGCGACTGCAGGCGCGAGGTGCGCGGTCGCCGCGCTTCCAGCGAGGGCGGGAGGGCGCCCGGCCGGTGGATGAGCGTGTAGACGTCCGCCTCGGGGAAGAGCCCGGCCATGGCCGCCAGCACCTTCTCCCCGCCGCGGTACCCCACCAGCCAATCGTGGACCAGCGCCACCTTCATCCGGCGCGGGTTCTAGCTCCTAACCCCTCAAATCCTCGCGCAAACCTTCGCGGCGGGAACAAACGGAAAGTCTCGGGCTCTCCCCACCAGTGGAACGTAGACTCGTCCTGGTGAAGCTGCCCACCGGAGAGCATGAGCGCGTGGCTACCGCGGGGGGCGGTCCGGGCGGAGGTGTAGGAGGTACCTACACACCCAGTCCCGAGGAGAAGTCCTGGTTCGAAGTACACGCGCGGGAAGTGAGGCCCATTCTCAAAGCGGTCGCGCTGAGGCAGTGCCGCGACCAGGCTGATGCCGAGGACCTCGTGCAGACCACCTTCGAGTGCGCGCTGCGAAATTTCTGGCGCTTCGACCGCAACACCAACTTCCGCGCCTGGGTGATGGGGATCCTGTCCAACCGGATCCTCCAGCTGGCGCGGCACCGGCGCCGGCCGGTGGAGCTGGTGAGCGACATGGCCCCGCTGGGCGGCGCGGCGCCGGATCCGTCCGCCGAGCCGGTGCAGGCGTGGGAGCGGGTCACGGTGGACGACCTGCTCCGGGTGCTCCCCAGCGTGAAGGCCCCCTTCCGCGAGGTGTTCCACCTCCACGCGCTGGAGCGGAGGTCGTACAAGGAGATCGCCGCCCAGCTGGACATCCCCATGGGGACGGTGACCAGCCGGCTCAAGCGGGCGCGCGAGAAGCTGAGGGAGCTGCTCCTCCCCGGCGCGCGGAAGGCGGCGTCATGATGCCCGAGTGCGAGGACCTCCACTCCTACGCGGACGGCGAGCTGGACCCGGCGAGGCTGCCGGCGTTCGAGACGCACCTGGTGGGCTGCGCCGGCTGCCAGCAGGACTTCAAGGACCTGATGCAGCTGGCCGCGCTGGGCGAGGAGGCCGCGGCGCGCGCCCCGGCTCGCCCGCGGGTGCTGGTTCTCCGGCGGCTTGCCCGGCCCGCGCCGCTGATGGCGATGGCGGCGACGCTCCTGGTCTCGGTGGTGACCGGGGCGGTCCTGGTGCGCCTGCGGCCGGCCAGCGGCCCGGAGCTGTGGCTGTCCGACGCGCCGTCGCGCGTGCTGGAGGCGCGGGTGAGCCGGCCGGAGGCGGACCGCCACCACCCGTACAGCGTGGCCCGCGCCGGAGGCAGCTTCGTGGCGCGGCCGCCTTCCCTGACGGAGCTGGGGGCGCTGGAGCGCCGCGGCGACCACGGCGGCATCGCGGTGGCGTATCTCATCCGCGGCCAGCGAGACCAGGCGGCGCCGTACCTGCAGTCGGCCGGGGAGGGCCCGGAGGCCGACGTGGACCGCGCCGCGGCGGCGCTGCTGCGGAACGAGTGGCTGGAGGCGCTGGAGCAGGCGGACCGGGCGCTGCGCGCTTCGCCCCGCAGGCCGCAGGCGCTGTGGAACCACGCGCTGGCGCTCGCGGGGCTGGGGCTGCACCAGACCGCGGCGGATGAATTCGACCAGGTGGCCGGCCTGGGCGAGCCCGGCTGGAGCGGCGAGGCCCGGAGCCGCGCCGCCGACCTGCGCAGGCAGATCAAGGCGCGCGAGGAGGCATGGGCGGCGTTCCAGCAGGCGCGCCGGCGCCTGCTCACCGAGGGGACGCCGCTGTCGCCGGAGCAGATCAGGAGCGCCCCCGGCCAGTCGCGGGTCTCCTTCTACGACGCGGTCCGCGCGGCGCCGAGCCGGGAGCGGGTGCTGGCGCTGCTCCCCATGGCGGAGCTGCTGGACCAGCTCGCGGGCGACCGCGCCGCCACCGACTACGTCCGCCGGATCGCCGGGGGCGACTTCGCCCGGCGGCGGCCGCTGGCGGAGACGTACGCGGCGCTCGCCACCGGGACCCTCCCGGCCGGAGAGCTGGGCCCGTTCCTGGACCGCCTCCGCGCGTCGAAGGAGAGCGACCTGCTGCTGGGCGCGCTGCTCTACCAGCCCTCGCTGAACGGCCACCTGGAGGAGTACGTCCGGCTGGCCACCGCGGCCGGGGCGAACGACCCGTGGTTCCAGCTCCTGGCCGAGGAGAAGCAGGGCGACGCCGAGGTGCTGCAGGACCACGCCCCCCGGGCCGTGGAGCGGCTGGAGCGCGCGCTGGCGCGCTGCGAGGCGGGGCGCCTGAGCTATCGCTGCCTGGTCCTGGAGCGGTCGCTGTCGCTGGCCTACGTGATGCTGCACCAGCTGGTCCTGGGGCGCGACCACGCGCAGAAGGCGCTGCAGCTGGCGCTCCGCGACGGCGAGTGGCTCCACGAGCGGAAGTCGCTGATCGACCTGGGGCAGGTGGCGCGGCTGCAGGGCGATCTGCCGCTGGCCCGCGCGTACCTGGAGGAGGCGCTGCACCGCTCCGGGGGCGACTGCCGGGAGATGGAGGCGATCCGCGTCAACCTGGCCACCGCGTACTACAACGATTTCCAGGTGGCGGAGGCCAGGCGCTGGCTCCGCCCGTCCGCGGGGTGCCTGCCGCCAGTGGACCTGGCGTACATCGGGCTGCTCTCGGACCTCTCGCGGCGGAACCCGCAGCCGGAGGACGGGCGGCGCATCACCGAGGCGCTGGCCGCCTCCCGGGCGTCCGGGGACATGGGGCCGGGCAAGCGGGCGCTGGCCGATCACCTGGAGGGCCGGTTCCAGATCGAGCGCGACCGCGCGGCGGGGCAGGCGCTCCTGCGGCGCGCGATCGCCGGGGCCGCCGCGCTGCCGGAGTCGGACGCCTCCGCGCAGAAGGCGAGGACCTACAGCTACACCGCGCTGCTGATGGACGCGGGCAAGCACGGCGAGCACGCGCAGGCCCTGGCGCTGTTCGCGGAGGAGCTGGGGACGCAGCCGCCCGCCGCGTGCGCGCTGGGCGTCACCGTGGATGACGAGCGGACGCTGATCCTGGCGCGCGGGCCTGGTGGCGAGCTGGCGGCCCAGTACGACGGGGGGCGGATGAAGCGGCTGGAGACGGTCGCCGGGCTGGTCCCGGCCAGGCTCCGGAAGGTGCTGGACGGCTGCGCGGCGGTGCAGGTGATGGCGCGGCCGCCGGTGGCGGGGCTGCCGGACCTGCTGCCGCCCGGCGTGGCGTGGAGCTACCGCGTCTCCCGCGGCGCCCTGGCCGCTTCCACGCTGCCGGCGCGGCGCCTGCTGGTGACGGGCGCCGTCCCGCCGCCCTCTCTCCGCCTGTCCGCGCTGGGCTCGCCCTCGCCGGCGGGGGCGGGGCCGTCGGCGGTGGTGCTGCAGGGCGCGGCGGCGACGCCCGGGCGGGTGCTGGAGGCGATGAAGGGGGCGACGGAGATCCAGATCCACGCGCACGGCCTGGTGAACCCGGAGCGCTCGGACGCGTCGTTCATCGCGCTCTCGCCGGACGCGCGCGGGGAGTTCGCCCTCACCGCCGAGGACCTCGAACGGGCGCGCCTGCCGGGCAGGCCCCTGGTCCTGCTGGCGGCGTGCTATTCGGCGAGGACCGCGCACTACCTGTACCAGAGCCACGGGCTGGCGGCGGCCTTCGTCCACGCCGGGGCGAAGACGGTGCTGGCGGCGACGCAGGAGATCCCGGACGGTGAGGCGCCGGGCTTCTTCGACAAGGTGCTGGAGCGCATCCGCGCCGGTCAGCCGGCGGCGGTCGCGCTCCGCGACGAGCGCGTGAGCTACGTGGCCGCGGGGGGCGGCCGCTGGGTGGAGCAAGTGTTGCTGTTCGAATAGGAGGGGGTCGTGCCGGATTCACAGGAAGGGACCGAGATCCCGATCGGGAGCGGTGGCTCGCCGGGCAACACCACTGCGGCGTTCATCGCCGGCTTCGTGGCCGGGGTGGCGGTGGGCGTGGCGGTGACGCTGGCCATCGTCGGCGGTGACGCGGACGAGCAGGCGGCCAGCAACAACCAGCCCGGGATCACCGCGGACGCGGGCGCGTCGCCCTCGAACGAGCCCGTCCCGCAGTAGCGGCGCCGGGCGCCCCGGGCTGGCAGGCGCCGGCGCGGAGCGGTTGTATGGTCGCGCCCGGACGCTCCGTGCCCAGGGTGCTCATCGACATGAGGATGGTCCGCGGGCGGCTGCACGGCATCGCCCGCTACGCGCTCGAGCTGGCGCGCCATCTGCCCCGGCTGGCGCCGCCCGGCTGGGAGCTGCGCGGGCTGACCGCGCCGGAGGGGCTGCCGGAGGACCTGGGCCCGCTTCAGCCGCAGATCCCGCTCGTCCGCGGAACGGCCGGGTTCCTCACCCTCACCGAGCAGCCGCTGCTGGCGCTGGACCTCCTCCGCGCGCGGGCGGACCTGTTCCACGCCACCTCCTTCTCGCTCCCGCTCCTCTGGCCGGGCCGGCTGGTGGCCACGCTCCACGACGCCAACCACCTGGAGCTGCCGCAGCACTACGGGCCCGGGCGGGTGGCCTACTACCGCCTGGTGGTCGGCCCGCGGGCGTCGCGGGCGCGGGCGCTGATCACCGTGTCGGAGTTCTCCCGCCGGGAGCTGGCCCGGCACCTGCGCCTGCGCGAGGAGCGGCTGCAGGTGATCGCCAACGGCGTGGACGAGGGCTTCGGGCGGGTGGACGCCGCTGGCGCCGCGCGCGTCCGGGAGCGGCTGGGGCTGCCCGGCCGGTACCTGGCGGCGGTGGGGAACGAGAAGCCGCACAAGAACCTGGCGCTGCTGGCGCAGATCTCCGCGGAGCTGCCCGCGCCGGTGGCGCTGCTCGCCGGGGAGGGGGCGAAGGCGCGGCTGGGGTTCTCCCCGGAGACGGTGGAGCTGCCGTCCATCCCGGACGAGGACCTGGCGGCGGTGCTGGTGGGGGCGGCGGCGCTGCTGCTCCCGGCCACCTACGAGGGCTTCGGGCTCCCGGCCCTGGAGGCGATGGCGGCCGGGTGCCCGGTGGTGGCCGCGCGCGCCGGGGCGCTCCCGGAGGTGGTGGGCGAGGCGGGCGTGCTGCTGCCGCCGGACCAGCCCCGGCCGTGGGTGGAGGCGGCGCGGCGCCTCTGCGCGGACCCGGCCGAGCGCGGGCGCCTGGCGGAGCTGGGGCGCGAGCGCGCGGCCCGCTACCGCTGGGGGGATTGCGCCCGGCGGACCCTGGCGGTGTACCAGCGGGCGCTCGGGGAGCGGTGAGGTCCGCTGTATCCTCGCCGGATGCTCAACCGCTTCCTGACGCAGCTCCAGTTCGCCGTCACGCTGGTGATGTTCCTGGAGGTCGCCGCCATCATGGGCGTGGCCGCGTTCCCCGGCGTGTCGCTCTGGCTGTGGGCGGCGGAGCGCCTCCCCGCGGAGGGGCCCGTGAGGGTGCTCCTGCTCTGCATGGTGGCGGCGCTGGGGTACTTCATCTACGGGCTGATGCTGATCGCCGTGGTGCCCGCCGCCCGCTGGGTGACCTTCGCCATCGGCACGCCGGTGGGGCGGTACCCGTACGCCTCGTTCCGCGGATACCAGTGGGCCAGCTACAACGCGCTGATCCTGATCGTCCGCTACTCGTTCGTGAACTGGATCCGCGCCACCCCGTTCATCGTGATGTTCTACCGGCTGATGGGGATGAAGGCGGGCGGGCGGGTGCAGATCAACACCGCGGTGGTGGCGGACTGCAACCTGCTCACCATCGGCGAGGGAACGGTGATCGGCGGCGACGTGACGCTGATCGCCCACGTGGTGGAGGGCGCGTACCTGGTGACCGCGCCGGTGAAGATCGGCAAGCAGGTGACGGTGGGGCTGATGTCGGTGGTGATGCCGGGCTGCACCATCGGCGACCGCGCCATCCTCGCCGCCAACGCGGTGCTCAAGAAGGGGACCGTGGTGGGCGACGGCGAGATCTGGGGCGGCGTCCCGGCCCGGAAGATCGGCGTGCGCGGGGAGAAGCGCCGCGAGGTGGAGGACGCCGAGGCCGCCGCCGAGCAGGTCCGCCAGGCGAGCTAGAGCGCGTGTGAGAGCCCCGTCCGGACCGCTCAAGGTCGCCCTCTGGATCGCCGGCACCCGGCTGCTGGCCGAGGTCGCCATGGTGCTGGGCACCTACTGGCACCGGAAGGAGCCGGGCTACTGGCCGGCCCAGGAGGGATCGCTGTTCTACCGGCAGGTGCCCATCCGCGCCCTCGACGTGTGGGGGCGCTGGGACACCGACTTCTACCTGGACATCGCGCGGAACGCGTACCCGCCGCTCGAGTCGGATCCGGGGTGGATCTACAACGCGGCGTACTTCCCGCTCTTCCCCTGCCTGATGCGCGGCGCCTCCGAGCTGCTCGGCGGCGCCGGCGTGTTCTACGTGGGGATCTTCCTCGCCAACGCGATGCTGGTGCTGGGCGTGGTCTACCTGCGCAAGCTGGTGCGCCTGGACGAGGGCGGGGACGGGCTGGCGGACCTGGTGACGGCGTGCCTGCTGGCCTACCCCGGCAGCCACTTCTTCTCCTGCGTGTACCCGGAGTCGACCGCGCTCTTCCTGGGAGTGTTCGCGCTCTACTGCGCGCGCACCGGGCTGGCGGCGCCGGCGGGGCTGGCGTGCGGCCTGGCGGCGATCACCCGCTCCAGCGGCGCCCTGGTCGCGCTGCCGGTGCTGCTGGAGCTGTGCCGGGGCGAGGACGGGCGGCTGCGGCCGCGCTGGCGGGTGCTGTGGCTGATCTGCCCCGCGGTGACGCTGGGGCTGCTGATGCTGCTCGACCTCCAGCTCTACCGGGACCCCATCTACTTCGTGCACGTGCAGGCGGGATGGGGGCGGCGCCCGTCGTTCCCGCTCGAGCCGCTGTTCACCTTCAGGCTGTCGCTGGACTACCACCTGTTCGCGGTGGGATCGGCGGCGCTGGTGGTGTGGGGCCTCGTCCGGAGGCAGCGCCCCAGCTACCTGCTGCTCTCCGGCCCCGCGGTGCTCCTCCCCCTCTCCACCGGCATGCTCCGCGGCATCCACCGGTACATGGGATCGAACTTCCCGCTCTTCATCTTCCTGGCGAAGCTGCTGCGCGAGCGGCGGCGGTGGAGGTACGCCTACCTGGGCGCGGGGCTGGCCGCGCTGGCGCTCTTCTCGTTCAAGTGGGGACAGGGGTTCCACCCGAACTGATCCGAACCGATCGCCCGTGAACCGGATCCTCTTTCGATACGTCCTGCGCAGCTACGCGGCGGCCTTCGCGGGCATCTTCGCCGCGATGGTGGCGATCTACCTGGTGGTGGACTTCGTGGACCTGGGGAGCTCCTACCAGGGGCCGACCTGGGCGGTGGACGTGACGCGGCTGTACGCCAACAAGGCGATGGTGGTGGCGCGGCAGCTGGCCCCGGCCGCCCTGCTGCTCTCCGCGGCGGTGGTGGTCTCCGCCATGCACAAGCGGGGGGAGCTGACGGCGGTGGGCGCGCTCGCGTTCGGGCCCGGCGCCGTCTACCTGCCGGTGGCGGCGCTGGCGCTGGCGATCAGCCTGGGGATGGTGTGGTTCGACGAGGCGCTGGTGCTCCCGGCCGGCCGGCGGATCGACGACATCCTGACCCACCGCTTCAACCGGTGGTCGGCGTGGCTGCAGGGCGGCTACCAGGAGCGGCAGTGGCTCCGGCGGGGCGACTGGATCTTCTTCCTGCGGTCCGGGGACGCGGACATCGGCTTCTCCGACGCCACGCTCCTTCAGGTAGACGACCGCTTCGATCTGCTCCAGCGCGTGGACGCGCGGCGGCTGGAGTGGCTGGACGGCGGGCGCTGGCGGCTGGTGGAGGCGGTGGAGCGGCGCTTCGAGCCGGGCGGCGCCAGCCCCTCGCGGGCGCTGGACGCGCTGGAACTGGAGCTGGGGGTGGCGCGGGACGACCTGCGGATCCGCGCCGGGCGGCCGGAGCAGATGCGGTTCCCGGAGCTGTTCGACCAGATCCGCGTCCGGCGCCGCGCCGGCCTCCCCACGCACCTGTTCCGGCTGGCGCTCCACAACCGGGTGGCCTACCAGCTGGCCGGCTTCCCCGCGGCGCTGGTGGCGGCGGGGCTGGCGCTCCGGCCGGGACGGCGAGGCCACCTCACCCGCGCCGTCGTCGAGGGGCTGGCGATCGTGCTGGTGCTGTGGGGGCTGATGGTGATCGGGCGGACGCTGGTGGTGACGGACCGGCTGGCGGCGGGCGTGGCCGCCTGGGGGCCGGCGGCGATCCTCACCCTGGCGGCGATCGCGCTCTGGCTGGACGCGGAGGGGAAGCTGCCGCGGAGACCGGCGCCTTGAGCTGGGGCCGGAGGTGCCTGGTCGCCGGGCTGTGCCTGTGGGGCGCGGGGGTGCAGGTCGGGGAGCCGTTCGGCGCGGCGGGGATGGGGCTGACGGTGATCGGGCTGATCTGGACGCGCGCGCCGCTGCGCCGCCTCCGGGAGCTGTGGCCCATCTGGCTGTACGCCGGCTGGGCGGTGCTCGCGCCGATGCTGGCGGGGCAGCTGCCCACGTCGGGCGGGTTCTTCCGCACCATGGACTGGGGGTTCGCGGCGGCCGGCGCGCTGGCCTTCGCGGAGCTGGACGAGCGTGGCCGGCGCGCGGTGGCCATCGCCTGCGGCGGCGCCCTGCTCGCCTCCTGCCTCGCCGCCGCCCTCCAGTTCTTCGGCGCCTGGCCCCCGGCCGAGGCGATGCGGCCGCTGGCGTTCCTGTACCCGGCCTACGAGCGCGTGTACGAGCCCGCCAGCGCCGGCTCGACCGAGCACTTCATGGCGGGCGGGCTGCTGTTCCATCGATTGAAGTTCGCGGGGGTGAGCGGCGTCTTCGCCATCTGGGCGGTGGCGCTGGCGGTCCGGCTGCGCGGGCGGGAGCGGGGGATCGCGGGCGCGGTGGCGGCGGCCGGAGTGCTCTCGGTGCTGATCTTCCCGGTGGTGCGCGCGGCGGCCCTGGCGCTGCTGGTGGCGGTCGCGCTGGCGGCGGCGATGGCCTCGCAGCGCAAGCGCGTCGCGTTCGCGCTGGCGGCCGGGCTGCTGGCGCTGGGGGGCGGGGCGGCGGCGCTGAACCCCGAGATGCGGGCGCGGATGGCGGCGGCGACGCACGTCACCGGCGACCAGGACCGCGTGTACCTGCGGCGCGCGGGGGCGGCGGCGCTGGCGGAGCACCCGGTGGTCGGGATGGGCGCCGGGCGGTTCCGCGCCGCGGACTACATGGATCCGGGGGCGCCGGAGAGCGTGCGGGGGCACCGGGGGAAGGCGCACCTCCAGCTCTTCAGCGTCGCGGTGGAGTCCGGCGTGCCGGGCGCGGCGCTCTTCCTGGGGATGCTGATCTGGATGGCGGTGAGGCTGTGGCCCCGCGGCGCCGCCGGGCTGGGCGTGCTGCTGTACCTCTGCCTGCTGGGCCTGCTGCACGACCCGCTCTTCCACGCGGAGACGTCGATGGCCGTCGCCTTCACGCTCGCGGCCGCGCTGGGCACCCGTTCAACACCGGAGCGCGCGAATGGCGTCGGCTGAGGCCACGATGACGATGGTGTGGTAGCTCTCGATGCGGGAGAGGACGGCATCGCGCGGGCCGCGCCGCCACTCGTCGCTCCTGTAGAACGCGGCCTCCTGCTGCTCGCGCTCCGCGATCGAGCTGAAGGCGCGGATCAGGTACGCCTCCTCGGCGCCGTCCTCGGCGACCAGCGACGCGCCGGCGTCCACCACGTCCACGCCGTGCCTCCGCAGCAGGGGCAGCGACTCCTCGCGCATCAGGCGCACGAACTCGTCCAGCGTGCCGGGCTTCAATCGATAGGTCCGGATCTCGAGGATCATGGCCTGCCACCGGGCCTGCCGCGGCGGAGCTGCCGCGCCGGCCGCCGGAGCACCTCGCGGAGCAGCAGCGCCTCGAGCACGTCGCCCGGAGCGACCTCCAGGGGTCCGGCGGAGATGAGCGGCGCCGCCGGGACCGGCGCCGATGGCCGGTACGCGTCCGGCGCCTGCTCGTAGGTCCCCAGGGCCGGGATCGCCTCCCTCGCCCGCGCGCGGATCTGCTCCTCCA
>Ga0075421_100008186_pt1 | contig 12836 bp, 13 predicted proteins | sample SoiMetdeltSBSDD5_FD_75292 | JGI IMG/M metagenome (GOLD analysis project Ga0075421, IMG submission 75292) | Bulk soil microbial communities from a Populus tree surrounding site in Tennessee, USA - Soil MetaG P. deltoides SBSDD5 | ecosystem: Environmental > Terrestrial > Soil > Tree plantation... | reverse complement strand
ATCACGCTGGAGCCGATCCAGGTGCCCGACATCCTGGACAAAAGCTATCGCAGCAGCCGCAAGGATCTGCTGGTGGCCGCCGGCTACCGCGCCATTCTCACGGTGCCCCTGCTCCGCGAGGGGCGCGTCATCGGCGCGCTCAACGTCACGCGGAAGGCGCCGGGTCCGTTCGCGGCGGAAACGGTCGAGCTCCTCAAGACCTTCGCAACGCAATCGGCGATGGCGATCCAGAATGCGCGGTTGTTCCGCGAGATCGCCGAGAAGGGCAAGCAGCTCGAGGAGGCGAGCAGGCACAAGTCGCAGTTCCTCGCGAGCATGAGCCACGAGCTGCGCACGCCGCTGAACGCGATCCTCGGTTTCAACGAGATGATTCTCGGCGACATCTACGGCGAGGTGCCGGCGGACATGAAGGAGCCGCTCACCGACATCCAGACCAGCGGCAAGCACCTGCTGCGGTTGATCAACAACGTGCTCGACCTCGCGAAGATCGAGGCGGGGCGCATGGAACTCGCGCTCGACGACTATTCCGTGCACGACACCGTCGAGGGCGTGCGCTCGACGCTGCGCCCGCTCGCCGAGGCGAAAGGATTGGAGCTCGCGGTCGAAGTGCCGCCCGACATTCCGCTTGCGCGCGGCGACGGTGGCCGCATCACGCAATGCCTGATGAACCTCGCCGGCAACTCGCTCAAATTCACGAAGCAGGGCCGCGTCCGCATCTCCGTGGTGTTGAGCAGCGGCACGCTGACCTACCAGGTCAAGGACACGGGGATCGGCATTCCCGCCGACAAGATCGGCAGCCTCTTCACCGAGTTCAAGCAGACCGACGCCACGATCGCGAGCGAGTACGGCGGCACGGGTCTCGGCCTGTCGATCACCAAAAAATTCATCGAGATGCACGGCGGCCGGATCTGGGCCGAGAGCGAGCCCGGCAGCGGCTCGACTTTCATCTTCGAAGTTCCGCTGCGCGCGGGGGAGGCGGGTGAGGCATGAGCGAAAAGACGATCCTGTACGTCGAGGACAACGAGATGAACCGCAAGATCGTGCGCGACCTGTTGAAGCGCACGACCTACAAGCTGGTCGAGGCGCACGACGGCGAGGCGGGCGTGGCGAAAGCGCTCGAGATCCGTCCGGACCTGATCCTGATGGACATCCAGCTGCCCAAGCTCTCCGGGCTCGACGCGACCCGCAAGCTGCGGTCGGAAGCCTTGACGGCAAATACGCCGATCGTCACGATCACTTCGTTCGCGCTTTCCGGCGACGACCAGAAAGCGAAGGAGGCCGGCGCGACGGCCTACCTCGCGAAGCCTTACAGCCCGTTCGACCTTCTCAACCTGATCCGCAAGATCCTGCCGGAATCCTGAGTCAGCTGCGCAGCACGAGCTCGGTCGACAGGCCGCGCACGTCCATCTCGAAATCCAGGCCTTCGATCGGCGGCCGGCAATAGTTCCACTGCAGGCCGGACCCGGCCCGGCGCACGATGTCCTCGATCGGCAGGGGGTAGCCGCTGTAGACCTGCACGGCGCTCGCGTTCCTCCAGGTAAAGCCGCCCAGGCCGCGCATGCGCCGCTCCATCGTGTCGAGCACCAGCGCGGCTTTCGCGCGCATGCCGGCTTCCGAAGTGTCGCCGCGCGCGACGATGTCGTCGGGAAACTTGCCGCCTTCGGGCCATTCGCCGCTTCCCGCCACCACGAACGTGGCGGGGGAATCGGCGCGCTCCACGGTGTAGCTGAACGCGTGGAAGCACGGCTCGCGCGGCGGGTCGGTCACCGGCGCGACGTTCGAGCGCGCCACCGGATTGATGCCGTCGCGAAAAAGCCCCCACTGCTCGAGCACCGCGACGTAGCCGCGATTGAAGTCGGCAAAGCCCTCGAACGTGAAGGGTTTCGGCGAGCGCAGCTCGCATGCGCAAAACGCGGTCCGCGGGCGGCCCAGGCGCTCCAGGTACGCGGCGATGAAGCCGAATCCCTGCGCGATCGGCTGCGGCTCGGCGAAGCGCGCCCGCTCGATCGCAAAGCCGGGAAGCGCGACTACGCCCTGCGAATACGGAAACACGCCCTGCAGGAATGCGAAGCCGCCGTCGGGAAACTCGAATCGTGAACTCATGGGCGAACTTTAACCGGTAATTCGTGTTCAAATTCCCGCCCATGAAACGAAACCGTCTCGGCGCAAGCGGCCTCGAAGTCTCCGACATCTGCCTCGGCACGATGACGTGGGGCGAGCAGAACAGCGAAACCGAAGCCCACTCGCAGATTGCGTGGGCGCTCGAGCGCGGCATCAACTTCATCGACACCGCCGAGATGTATCCGGTGCCGCCGCGCAAGGAAACGCAGGGCGCCACCGAAGCGATCCTCGGCACGTGGCTCGGCAAGAACCGTGGCCGCAGGGACCAGCTCGTCATCGCGAGCAAGATCGCCGGCCCGGGCAGGCGCGAGTGGATCCGCGGCGGCGAGAATCACGTCACGAAGCGCACCGTTCCATGGGCGATCGACGACAGCCTGAAGCGCCTGCAGACCGACTACCTCGACCTGTACCAGATCCATTGGCCCGAGCGCTACGTGCCTGCGTTCGGCGCGTGGCAGTACGATCCCTCGAAGGAGCGGGAGGCGACCTCGATCCTCGAGCAGGTCGAGGCGATGGGCGCCGCGATCCGCGCCGGGAAGATCCGCGCATACGGGCTTTCGAACGAGACCGCATGGGGGCTTTGCGAGTTCGTGCGCGTCGCGCGCGAGCACGGGCTGCCGCCGCCGGCTTCGGTGCAGAACGGCTACAGCCTGGTCAACCGGATGTTCGACGGCGACCTGGCCGAAGCGAGCCGCCACCTCAATGTGCCGCTGCTCGCGTATTCGCCGCTCGCGATGGGCCTGCTGAGCGCCAAGTACCGCGGCACCGACTGGCCGGCGCAAGCGCGCCTGAGGAAATTTCCCGACTTCGGCGAGCGCTACAAGCGCCCGCGCGTGATCGCCGCCGCCGAGGAATACCGCAGGATCGCCGAAAAGCATCGCCTGCCGCTTGCCGGGATCGCGCTTGCGTTCGCGCGCAACCGGTTCTTCACGGCCTCGACGATCATCGGTGCGACGACGATCGCGCAACTCGACGAGTTGGCGCCGTGGTTCGAAGCAACGCTTCCTCCCGAGGTGCTGGCCGACCTCGAAGCGGTCAATGGAGTCACGCCGAGCCCAGCGGCTCAGTAAGCGATGGCGAAGTGGCTCGAGGGCAGGATCGTCGAGAACCGGCACTGGACGCAAACGCTCTTCTCGCTGCGCGTCGCCGGGCCCGCGCTGCGCTTTCGCGCCGGCCAGTTTGTCCGGATCGCGCTCGATATCGGCGGCGAGCGGATCGCGCGGCCGTTCTCGTTCGTCAATCCGCCGGACGATCCGCTGCTCGAGTTCTATGGGGTGCTCGTTCCCGAGGGGCCGCTTTCGCCGAGCCTCGCGCGGCTGCAGCCGGGAGACGCGCTCTACTACGCGGACAATCCGTCCGGATTCCTGATCCTCGACGAAGTGCCGCCGGCCGAGGACCTGTGGCTCGTGTCCACGGGCACGGGCATCGCGCCGTTCCTTTCGATCCTGCGCACGGATGCGCCATGGCAAGCCTATCGCCGCGTGATTCTGGTCCACGCCGCGCGGCGAGCGAGCGAGCTTGTATACCGTGAACTGATCGACGCTGCGCAGCGCCAGCGCGGCGATCAGTTTCGCTACGTCACGTTCGTCAGCCGAGAGCAGGCTGCCGGCTCGCTGGACGGCCGGATTCCCGCGGCAATCCGCGACGGCCGGCTCGAGGCAGCCGCCGGACCGTTCGCGCCCGAGCGCTCGCAGTTCATGCTGTGCGGCAACCCGGACATGGTCAAGGACGTGACCGCCGCGCTGGTCGAACGGGGGTTGCGCAAGCATCGACGCCGCGCCCCCGGCCAGATCACGGTGGAAACGTTCTGGTAGCGATGCTTCGCGTCCTGCTCCTGTGCCTGCTTCTCGGGGTCGGCGGCTGCAGCGCCGTGCGCTTCGCGTACAACAACGCCGATGTCTACCTGCGCTGGCAGCTCACCAAGTACCTGGACGTGCAAGGGGTGCAGAGCGAGGAACTGGACCGGCACATCGCCGCTTTCCTCGGCTGGCACCGGGCGAACGCGCTGCCGCAGTACATCAAGCTCATCCACGACACGAGCGCACGGTTCGCACGCGGGGTCTCGCAGGACGACCTCGTTTGGGGTTACGATTCGATCCAGGCGCAGGCGCTGCAGGCGGTACGCGCCGGTGCGGGGGAAATCGCCGATCTGCTCGATCGTCTGAGTCCGGAGCAGGTCGCGCACATCGAGCGAAGGTTCGCCGAGGACAACCGGAAATACGCGCGGGAGTTCGTCGGCGGAAGCATAGAAGAGCGGCGCCGGCGGCGCGTCAAGCGCAACGTCGAGCGCCTCGAGGAATGGTTCGGGGCACTGAGCGAGGCACAAGTCGAACTGGTGCGGCGGTATGCCGACCGGGCGCCGTTTCCGGAAGGGATGCGCGAGCGGGAGCGCAAGCGCCTGCAGGCCGAGTTCCTGTCGATCGTGCGCGCGCGCGAGGCGAAAGCGCGCTTCGCCGATTGGGCGGTCCACTGGGATCGCGGCCGTGAGCCCGAGCACGCCGCGGCCGTACGTGCGCAACGGATGGAGTATTTCGCGATGCTGCTGGATCTGAACAGGACGCTGACGCCCGGCCAGCGGCAGTCGGCCGAGGCGCGCCTGCGCGAGCTCGCAACCGACTTCGAGCGCCTGCTGCGCAAGTGAACGAGGGCGAAAAACTCGGCAGGCCGGCGAGCGGCGTCCCCACGTCGAACTACGGCGGGCGCACGCGCTTCACGCAGCTCGAGTACGAAGCCGTCCTCGGCAACGCGTCGGTCGGCATCGCGTTCACCCGCGACCGCAAGTTCTTCCTGTGCAATCCGAAGTTCGCCGAGATGTTCGGCTGGAAGGCCGAGGAGCTGATCGGGCAGGAGGGCGAGATCATCTACCCGTCGCGCGAGAGCTTCGAGGAGCTTGCCCGGATCGCGGTGCCGGTGCTGTCCGCGGGGCGCCGGCTCGAGCTCGAGTGGGAGCTGCGGCGCAAGGACGGGAAGCTTTTCCCGTGCCACGTGATCGCCAAGGCGATCAACGAGAACAGCCTGCAGCAGGGAACGGTCTGGATCGCGCAGGACATCACCGAGCGGCAGCGCCAGCGCGACGAGCTCGAGCGCGCGTTGCGCGAGCAGGAGGCGATCCTGAACGCAACCTCGATCGGCATCGCGTTTGTGCGCGACCGCAAGATCGCGCGCTGCAACCGGCGGTTCGAGGAGCTGTTCGGGTACGCACCCGGCGAGATGGCGGGGCAGGACAGCTCGGTGCTCGCGACGAGCGTCGATGACTTCGAGCAGTTCCGCGACGAAACCATGCCGCGGCTCGCGACCGGCGAAACGGTCGTCAGCGAGCGCAGGGCGCGGCGCAAGGACGGCTCGCAGTTCTGGTGCAAGATCACGGGGCGCGCGGTCGATCCGCCGGTCCTCGAGCAGGGCGCGATCTGGATCTGCGACGACATCAGCGAGCAGCGCGCGGCGCGCGAGTCGCTCGAGGCCGCGCGCGCGCACCTCGAGCGCGCCGTGCACGAGCGAACCAACGCGCTGCAGAGCATGAACCACGTGCTCGAAGCCGAGATCGGCGAGCGCAAGCTGGCCGAGTTGCGCGCGCAGTACCTCGCCGACCACGACGCGCTCACCAACCTGCCGAACCGGCGGCTGCTCGAGGACCGGCTCACGCAGGCGCTCGCGCTCTCCGAGCGCAACCGCAAGCAGACCGCGGTCATGTTCATCGACCTCGATCGCTTCAAGGCGATCAACGATTCGGCCGGACACGCCGCCGGCGACGCGGTGCTGAAGGAAGTCTCGCAGCGCCTGGCGAAGCAGCTGCGAACCGGCGACACGATCTGCCGCATCGGCGGCGACGAGTTCGTCGTGGTCCTGCCGCAGTTCACGCGCCTGTCGGACATCGCGCACGTGTCGCAGAAGATCATCGAGACGGTGTCGCAACCCGTCAACTTCAACGACCAGGACCTTTCGGTCTCGCCGTCGATCGGCATCAGCATCTTCCCGGACGACGGGCGCGACGCCGAGTCGCTGATCCGCAACGCCGACGCCGCGATGTACCACGCGAAGGAGACCGGGCGCTCGAACTACCAGTTCTTCACCGAGCAGATGAACCTCGCGGCCACGCGGCGCGTGCAGCTCGAGAACGACCTGCGCAGCTCGCTGCAGAACCAGGAGCTGCGGATGTTCTACCAGCCGGTCGTCGAGATCGCGACCGGGCGCATCACCGGGTACGAGGGCCTGCTGCGCTGGCAGCACCACTCGCGCGGCCTGATCTCTCCGGCCGATTTCATCCAGCTTGCCGAGGACACCGGCCTCATCCTGCGGATCGGCGACTGGGTGCTCGGCGCGGTGTGCCGCTGGGGCGCACTGAGCCCGCTCGCGCAGGACCGCAGCGTCGGCGTCAATCTCTCGGCGCGCCAGTTCGCGGATCCGAAGCTCGTCGATATCGTCACGCGCGCGCTGCAGGACTCGAACCTGAGCCCGGCGCGGCTCGAGCTCGAAGTCTCCGAGGCGACTGCGATGCAGCACAGCGAGCCCGCGATGCAGACGCTGCGCAAGCTGAGAAGCCTCGGCGTCAAGCTGGTCATCGACGATTTCGGCACCAGCTACTCCAGCCTCGTCAACCTGAAGCGCTATCCGATCGACAAGCTGAAGATCGACAAGTCGCTGATCGGCCCGATTCCCGCCGACGCCGACAGCGCCGACATCGTGGTCGCGATCGTCGACCTCTCGCATGCGCTCGGACTCAAGGTCGTCGCGGAAGGGGTCGAGACCGAGGCGCAGGAAAAGGTGCTGCGCGACGCCGGTTGCGACCTGATGCAGGGCTTCCGCCTCGGCGGGCCGATGGACCCGGAGGCTGCGAAGGACGGCTGATCCGGCTGCGCCGCGCGCCTCAGGAAAAGCGCGGCAGGATCCACGCGCCGAGCGCAACCGCGCTGGCGATCCACACGAGCAAGATCACGACTGCCGCGACCCGGCTGGTCGGGCGCTCGAGCGCGGCCTCGGCGCGCGTGCGCGACTCGGCGAGCACCGCCTCCGGCACGAGCTTCAGCACGAGCCAGATTCCGGCCGGCAGCAGCAGGAGATCGTCCAGCAGGCCGAGCACCGGGATGAAATCGGGAATCAGGTCGATCGGCGAGAATGCATAAGCGACGAGTGCGCCGGCGAGCAGCTTCGCATACCAGGGCGTGCGCGGATCGCGCGCCACATAGGACAGCGCGAGCGATTCGCGCTTCAGCGTGCGCGCCCACCGGGACAGGCGTCCCATGGATTCAGATCGCGCGCCCGCGCTTTTTCTTGAGCAGCTCTTCGGTGCTCTTGATGTTGATCTCGACGCCGGTCATGTTCGGGTTGACTTCGAGCGCGCGCTTCCACCAACGGATCGCCTGGTCGTACTCGTCGAGCTGGAAGTAGACCTGGCCGTATCCCGACAGCGCGCCGAAGTGCGACGGGTTGCGCTTGATGACCTCCGCGCAATCGGCCAGCGACCTGGGGTAGTCGCCGGCGAGGTAATGCACGGTCGCGCGCTTGTTCCAGCCTTCGGCGAACTCGGGCTTGCGCCGGATCACCTCGCTGAACGTCGCGATCGCCTCGCGGTGGCGGCCGGCCTGCATCTGCTCGACTCCGGCCGCCATCTGCCGGTCGATCTCCGCGTCGCCCGAGCGCGCCCACAGCAGCCACAATCCCTGCTCGGCGAATCCCCGCACGAACGGGCTTTCGTCGTGCAGGCGCTTGAGCAGCAGCGGCTGGTCGTCGATCCGCCCGTGGTTGGCGAGCCAGACCACCGCTTCGGCGCGCCTTTCGGTCTGCGGGTCGTTCAGGGCGGCCAGCGCCTCGGCGCGCGACGCCGGCGCGGGGAATGCATCGGGAGCGCCAACTGTTAGAGTAGCGGCGAGCACGCAGAGGAGCACCCGTCGATGAGAACCGCGACCAAGCATGCCTTGATGATAGCTTTTTTCGCCGCGCTGCCGGTGCACGCAGCTCCGGACGATTCGCCGCGCGCAGCCGACGCACCGGCCGATCCGGTCGTCGAACGGGCGCTGCGGGCGAACCAGGACAAGGATTGGGCGCGCTCGCAGGCGATCCTGCGCGACGCGCTGCTCAAGGATGCGCGCAATGCCGACTATCACAACCTGTACGCGTACGCGATCCGCAAGGGCGACAAGCCGAACCTCGACCTCGTGTTCAAGCATTACAACGAGGCCCTGCGGATCAACCCGAAGCATCGCGGTGCGCACGAGTACATCGGCGAGGCGTACCTGATGGTCGGCAATGTCGCCAAGGCGAAGGAGCACCTGTCGGCGCTCGACCAGCTCTGTTTCTTTGGCTGCGACGAGTATGCGATGCTGAAGAAGGCCGTTGCCGAGTTCGAGGCGAAGAAGTAGCGCCGTGCGGGCAGCCATCCTCGTCTGCGCCCTCGCCGTTGCCTCGCCGGTGGCGGCGCAGGACGCCGTGCGCGTCCTCGTCGGCTTTCCGCCGGGCGGCGGCGCAGACTTGATCGCGCGCCTGGCCGCGGACAAGGCGCGCGAAGCGCTCGGCGTTGCGGTGGTCGTCGAGAACCGGCCGGGTGCGGGCGGACAGATCGCCGCCGAGGCGTTGAAGAATGCGGCGCCGGACGGCAAGACGCTGATGGCATCGCCTGTTGCGGTGACGGTGATCGCCCCGCTCACGCACAGGAAGCTGGCCTACGATCCCGAGAAGGATTTTGCCGCAGTGTCGCTAGCGGTGAACTTCCAGCTTGCGTTTACTGTCGGCCCCGCAACCCCGGCGACCACGCTCGCGGAGTACGTGGCGTGGGTGAAGGGCGATTCGCGACGCGGAAGCTTCGGCGTGCCCGCCGCGGGAAGCCTGCCGCATTTCTTCGGGCTGCTGCTGGGGCGAGCGATCGGCACCGAGCTGGTCCATATCCCGTACAAAGGCGGCGCGCCGCTGCTGAACGACCTCATCGGCGGCCAGATTCCAGCCGGTGTCGACGTGCTTTCCGAAGCGATCCCGCAGCATCGCGCCGGCAAGGTCCGGATCCTCGCGAGCTCGGGCGCGAAGCGCTCGGCGATCGCGAACGAGATCCCGACGTTCACCGAGCTCGGGTATCCGCAGATCCAGGGAGACGGCTGGTTCGCATTTCATGCGCCGGCAAAGACACCCGCGGCGACGATCGAGCGCCTGTCGGCGGCGTTCGGCGGCGCGATCCGCGCGCCCGACGTGACGGAACGGCTCGCCAAGATCGGGTTCGAACCGGTCGGCAGCACCGCAGCCGAACTCGCGCGGCGGATGGCGGAGGATCGCGCGCGCTGGGCGCCGGTCGTCAAGGCATCGGGCTTCAGCGTCGAGCAGTAGCGCTCGAAGGGCGCTAACCGCCGCGCGCAAGCCGCCGCGCCACCGCGGTCACGGATTGCGCCATCGCGGCCGCTGCGCGCGTCAATGGCGCCTCAGCGCGCACGTACAGTCCAATCGTCGGGGCCGGAACCGGTTCGGCTATCTCGAGCTGGCGCAGGAATTTTTGTGCATACGGCTCGCCCATCAGCTGCGGAATGACGAGACCGAGCGTGTCCGTCTTGGCAAGCAGCGCCAGCGCCGCCGCATACGATTCGCATTGGACGACGTTGCGCGGAAGTGCAACACCGATCTGCCCGAAGAACTGCTCTAGCATCCCGCCGGTCCCGGGCTTGTAGAACATCAGCCACTGCGCGTCGGCGAGATCCCGCAGCGACCTGGCTTGCGCCAACGGATGTCCGATTCTCGCCGCCACGACCAATGGGGCTCTGAACAGCGGCCTGAATCGCAGCGCGGAATCGAGCTTCGCGACCGGCTTCTGCCCGACCATGAAATCCAGCGTCTCATCGCGAACCAGGGGAAGCAGCGCGGTATTGACGCCCTCGACGATGCGCACCCGTGCCTGTGGATGCTGCCGTCGGAACTGCTGCATCGCTTCGGGCACGATCAACATGCACGCAGCCGGGGCGATGCCGAACGCGACGCTGCCGTCGGGTCCGCCGCGCAGGGACTCGAAATCGTCCTCGGCCTTGCGCAGCTCCGAGCGCACTGCGCGGGCGCGCGCAAGGAATGCCTTTCCGGCGTGCGTCAATGCGATCCCGCGGGTCGTGCGGTGCAACAGCTGCACGCGCAACTCGCTCTCCAGCTGACGCAGGCTCTTGCTGATCGCGGGCTGCGAGACGCCGATGGCACGCGCGGCCGAGCGCAGGCTTCCGGCATCGGCGACCGCGACGAAATCGCGGATCTGGTTCAGGCGCATAGGCTATAACCAAATGTGATCGCCATGCCAACGAAGGCATCTTATCCCGCGCCGTACAGGTGTGGTGTACTGGTTCGATGAACCGGTTCATTGCCATGCTGCTCGTGTGCGCCGTGGGAACGGCCCTCGGGCAAGGTTATCCCACGAAGCCGATCAAGCTCGTCGCCCCGGCGCCGCCCGGCAGTCCGGTGGACATTCGCGCGCGCTGGGTCGCGGAGAAGCTTGCGCCGGCGCTCGGGCAGCCGGTCATCGTGGACAACAAGGCAGGCGCCGGCGGGAATATCGGCACCGAGATGGCCGCGCACAGCGCGCCCGACGGCTACACGCTCGTCATCGTCCACCACGGGACGATGGCGGTGAATCCGCATCTCTACGCGAGCCGCTACGACCCGGTGCGTGATTTCGCTCCGATCACCCGCTTGTTTGATTCGGTCCTGATGCTGGCGGTGAATCCAGCCGTGCCTGCGCACTCCGTGGGCGAGCTGATCAAGCTGGCCAGGGAGCGCCCCGGGCAGCTGTCGTACGGCTCCTCCGGCATCGGCACTCCGCCACACATGGCGGCCGAGTTGTTTCGCCGTTTGGCGCGTATCGAGGTGCAGCACGTGCCTTACAAAGGAGCGAGTCCGGCGCTTACGGATCTGGTCGCCGGGCGCGTGGCCTTCACGATCGACAGCCTCACGATGCAGATGCCGCAAGTAAGGCTTGGGAAGCTGCGCGCGCTGGCCACGACCGGTCCAACGAGAGTTGCCGCGGCGCCCGAAGTGCCGACATTCGCCGAGGCGGGCCTCGGGGACTATGAGTATCTTGCCTGGATGGGCGTCGCGATGCCCGCCGGTGCGCCTCGCGACGTCGTGCTTCGTCTCAACAAGGAGCTGGTGCGGGCGCTCAAGACCCCCGAAGCGCGCGAATGGTTTGCCGGGCAGGGCGCCGAGGTTGTCGGCGACACGCCGGAAGAATTTGCCGCCCTGATCCGCGCCGAGCATGCCCGCTGGGGTCGAATCATTCGCGAGGCGGGCATCAAAGCCGAGTGACGCGAAGCGCGGCGGGCGTCTGCTACTCTCGCCCCGTGCGGCCCAACTTCGTCTTCATCCTGGCCGACGATCTCGGCTACGCGGACCTTGGCTGTTACGGGGGCCGCAGCGACTGCTCGCCGGAACTGGATCGCATCGCGGCCGAAGGCCTGCGTTTCACGCAAGGATATTCGAACTCACCGGTCTGCTCGCCAACGCGCTTTGCGCTGATGACCGGGCGCTGGCAGTACCGCCTGCGCGGCGGCAACGACGAGCCGATCGCCAGCCGGCACCGCGGCGACCCCGTGCTTGGATTGCCGCCCGGGCATCCGACGCTGGCTTCGCTACTGCGCGATGCCGGCTATGCCACGGCGCTCGCCGGCAAGTGGCACCTCGGATTCCTGCCGCATTTCGGCCCGTTAAAGAGCGGCTACCAGGAATTCTTTGGCGCGATGAGCGGCGGAGTCGACTATTTCACGCACAAGGATTCATCGGGCACGCACGACCTCTTCGAAGGCGAGGCCGAGTCGCACAAGAGCGGTTACCTCACCGACCTGATCTCCGATCGCGCGGTTGATTACATCGATCGCCGCAAGGGAAGGAAGGAGCCGTTCCTGCTATCGGTGCACTACACCGCGCCGCATTGGCCGTGGGAGACGCGGGCCGACGAGGCCGAAGCGCGCCGGATCGAGAGGATCTTCCACTTCGACGGCGGCTCGGTCGAAACCTATCGGACGATGATCCGCCAGATGGATGAGGGGATCGGCCGCATCCTCGCGAGCCTCAAGAGCGCCGGGTGCGAGCGCAACACGCTCGTGGTCTTCACCAGCGACAACGGCGGCGAGCGCTTCTCCGACACCTGGCCGCTCGTGGGCAAGAAGATGGATCTGCTCGAGGGCGGCATTCGAGTGCCGTACCTCGTGCGCTGGCCGGCGCGCGTGCGCGCGGGCGGTACGACCGCGCAGCCGGCGCTGACGATGGACTGGATGGCGACGTTCCTCGAAGCGGCGGGCGTTGCCGCGAGTCCCGCGCATCCGCTCGACGGCGTGAGCCTGCTGCCGACGCTTGCGAAACCTGATGCCTCGTTCGAGCGCGAGCTGTTCTGGCGCATGAAATTTCGTAACCAGAAGGCGATGCGCCTGGGCGAATGGAAGTACCTGTCGATCGAAGGCGAAGAGTTCCTGTTCAATCTGGCGCTCGACGAGCGCGAGCGCGCGAACCACGGGAAGCGCGAGCCCGGGCGCCTCGCCGCGATGCGCTCACGCTACGCGGACTGGGAAAGAACCCTGCCGCAGTTTCCGGAAGCAACGTTCTCAGTTCCGGCGACGAAATCCGACCTTGTGACGCCCTCGAGCTAGGCGCGCAGCGTGTAGAGCTCCTGCGGCGCGGCGACGCCGCGCAGCGCATGGCGTCCGAGCGAGCGCAACCGGTCGGGAACGTGGCTGGCGAACGCGGCCGACACGATCGGCGAAACCTCCAGC
>Ga0075421_100008185_pt1 | contig 12836 bp, 10 predicted proteins | sample SoiMetdeltSBSDD5_FD_75292 | JGI IMG/M metagenome (GOLD analysis project Ga0075421, IMG submission 75292) | Bulk soil microbial communities from a Populus tree surrounding site in Tennessee, USA - Soil MetaG P. deltoides SBSDD5 | ecosystem: Environmental > Terrestrial > Soil > Tree plantation... | reverse complement strand
GGCAAGGAACGAGCCGATCCCCGACGCGGCCGAGGCAAAGGCGGCGACCGCGGCGCCGCGCTACTCGTGAAGCGCCTCCTCATCGTCGAAGACGAGCCCGGGATCGTGCTGACCCTCAGCGATCGCTTGACGCGCGAGGGTTACGCTGTGGAATCGAGCGTCGACGGTGAAAGCGGTCTCGAGCGCGGCACCCGCGAGCCGTTCGACTTGATCCTGCTCGACGTGATGCTGCCGCGCCTCGGCGGGTTCGACGTGATGCGCGAGCTGCGCAAGCGCGGCATCGAGACGCCGGTGATCATGCTCACCGCGCGCGGGCAGGTGGTCGACAAGGTCGTGGGGTTGAAGCTCGGCGCCGACGATTACGTGACCAAGCCGTTCGAGATGGTGGAGCTGCTGGCGCGCATCGAGGCCAAATTGCGGCGGCAACCCGTCTCGATCCATCCGGCGGAGGGGCACCAGTTCGGCGACATCCGCATGGATTTCCGCAAAGCCGAGATCACCAAGGCCGGCCTCCCGCTCGATCTGTCGGCGCGCGAGTTCCAACTGCTCCGCTATTTCGTCGAGCATCGCGGCGCCACGCTGTCGCGCGAGGAGCTGCTCAACGAGGTCTGGGGCTACAACTCGATGCCCACGACCCGCACCGTCGACGTGCACGTCGCCTGGCTGCGGCAGAAGATCGAGCCCAACTCACGCCATCCGCAATACATCCTCACCGTCCACGGCATGGGCTACAAGTTCGCTGGCTGAGCCGTGGCTTCCGGCTTCAGCCGGAATGCTTCGGCCGCGAATTCACTTCCGACCTGAAGGCGGAAGCCACAAGCGCGATAGAATCGCGAGCCGTGGGCCCACGGCGATAAGACCGGCGACCCTGGACCATGATGCTCTGCGACGTCCACTGCCATTTCTTCTCGTCCCGTTTCTTCGAGATCCTGACCAAGGACCGATCGGACCTGCCCACCAGCGATCGAGCCAGGGCGGTCTCGCAGGTTCTCGGGTGGGATCCGCCCGGCTCGCCCGAAGAACTCGCGGATCGTTGGGCGACCGAGCTCGACCGCCACGGCGTGAGCCGCTGCGCGCTCATGGCCAGCATCCCCGGCGACGAGGAATCGGTCGCGACCGCGCTCGCGCGTCACCCGGCACGCTTCGCGGGATTCTTCATGTTCAACCCCGTCGCCCCCGACGCCGAACAGCGCGCCGCGCGCGCGTTCGGCGATGACGGCTTCAAGGCGGCCGCGCTCTTCCCCGCCATGCATCGCTACTGGCTCGACGATGACCGCGTGTCGATCGTATTCGAGGCCGCAGCCGCGCACGGCGCGGCGGTGTTTGCGCACTGCGGTGTGCTCTCGGTCGGCATCCGGAAAAAGCTGCAGCTGCCGTCGCCGTTCGATCTGCGCCTCGGCGATCCGCTGGCGATCGCGGCGATCGCCACCCGCTATCCGACGGTGCCGGTGATCATTCCGCACTTCGGCGCCGGACTGTTCCGCGAGGCGTTGATGGCCGTCGATCAGGCGCCGACGATCTATCTCGACACCTCCAGCTCCAACAGCTGGATGAAGTACTATCCCGGCCTGACGCTCGAGCTCGTGTTCCGTCAGGCGCTTGCGGTCGCCGGTCCCGATCGCCTGCTGTTCGGCACCGACTCGTCGTTCTACCCGCGCGGATGGCAGAAGCCGGTCTACGCGGCACAACTGGCGGCACTCGATGCCGCCGGTGTGAGCGCTGCCGATCGCGCCAAGATCCTCGGCGGCAACTTTCAGAGGCTGTTTCCCGCATGATCAAGAAACTCTCGATCGCCATTGCCTTCTCGCTGTCGGTGGCCGCGTTGACCGCCGTCGCCGCACGCTCGGGCCAGCAGACGGCACAAGAACCCGCGACGATGGTGCTGACGAACGGCAAGGTCATCACCGTCGACGCCGGACGCCCGGAGGCGCAAGCCGTGGCGATCCGCGGCGATCGGATCGTCGCGGTGGGCAGCAGCGCGGAGATGAAACGCTACGTCGGGCCGAAGACCGAGGTCATCGACCTCAAGGGCCAGCTCGCGATCCCGGGGTTCATCGAAGGCCACGGCCACTTCACCGGCGTCGGCGAAGCGCAGCTGAACCTGAACCTGATGAAGGCGACGGCGTGGAACGAGATCGTCGGGATGGTCGAGCAGGCCGCGAAGTCGGCGAAGCCGGGGCAGTGGATCTATGGACGCGGCTGGCACCAGGAGAAGTGGACGTCGCGCCCCGAGCCGAACGTCGAAGGGTTTCCGACCCACGAGTCGCTGAGCCGCGTGTCACCCAACAACCCGGTGCTGCTGACGCACGCGAGCGGTCACGCGTCGTTCGCGAACGCCAAGGCGATGGAGCTCTCGGGCGTGACCGGCACGACGGCGAACCCCGACGGGGGCGATTTTCTGAAGGATGCGCGGGGGAATCCGACCGGTCTGTTCCGCGAGACCGCATCGCGCCTGATTCGCCGCGGCGCGGGCGAGCCGCGGCGCACGCCGGACGAGGATCTCCAGCGCGCGCGCAAGATCCTCGAGCTCGCCTCGCAGGAATCGATCAGCAAGGGCATCACCTCGTTTCAGGATGCGGGATCGTCGTTTGCCGACGTCGACCTGATGAAGACGATGGTCGACGAGGGGCGCATGACCGTGCGCTTGTGGGTGATGCTTCGCGTCGGCAACGACGCGCTCGCGGCCAACCTCGCCAAGTACCGGACCATCGACTACGGCAACGGCTTCCTGACCGTGCGCGGGATCAAGAAGTCGATCGATGGCGCGCTCGGCTCGCGCGGCGCCTGGCTGCTCGAGCCCTACAGCGACAAGCCCGGCGATACCGGGCGCAACACCACACCGGTCGACGACATTCGCGAGACCGCGAAGCTCGCGATGCAGCACGGCTATCAACTGTGCGTGCACGCGATTGGCGATCGCGCCAACCGCGAGACGCTGAACATCTTCGAGGAGGCGTTCAAGGCCAATCCTGACAAGAAGGACGTGCGCTGGCGGGTCGAGCACGCGCAGCATCTCCACCCGTCAGACATTCCTCGCTTCGGAACGCTCGGGGTGATTGCGTCGATGCAAGGCGTGCACTGCACGTCCGACGCGCCCTACGTGCCGGCGCGGCTCGGCGACAAGCGCGCCGCCGAAGGCGCGTATGTGTGGCAGAAGCTGATGAAGTCGGGCGCGGTGGTGACCAACGGCACCGACGCACCGGTCGAGGATGTCGATCCGATCGCGAGCTACTACGCGACCGTGAGCCGCAAGCAGAACGACGGCAAGGTGTTCTACGCGGATCAACGGATGACGCGGATCGAGGCGCTGAGGTCCTACACCATCAACGGCGCGTTCGCCGCGTTCGAGGAGAAATCGAAGGGGACGATCACGCCCGGCAAGTACGCCGACATCGTCGTGCTGTCGAAGGATATTCTGACGGTTCCCGAGGACGAGATCCCGGCGGCGAAGGTGAGCTACACCATCGTTGGCGGGAAGGTTCGATACAAGCCGTAGCGGACCACGTGCAATCGCGAAGGTCGTCGACTTCGCGATTGGCCGCAATCACCGCGCGCCGACCGGGCGGCCGCCACGCTGCGGCTGCTGCTGCACCGGCACCTTGCGCCGGTACTGCTCGAAGAAGCGGTTGCAGGCGCGGTGGAAGCGGTCCTGCAGCTGTCGGCCAGCCTCGCCGGGCACGGGGCCGAGGCGGCTCCAGGCAGCCTGCGCCTGCCGCACGTCGTCTGACATCGCACGCCACTTGCTCTCTTCGCCGGCGCGCCCGCCAATCGTGTTGGCGGCGAGCGCCTCGCGCAGCATGTCGGCCAGCGCCTGCGATCCGGACGACGGTTGCGCGCCGCCATCGAGGAAGCCCTCGACGCGCGCGATCAGCTTGTCCATCTTCTGACGGCTCGCCTCGGTGTCCAGCTCGGTTCCTTTGAACGGGTCGGGATAGCTCGTCATCAGGCGCTCGAGCGCGTCGACGAATCGCGCGCTCAACGGGTCGGCGCCCTGGCGCACCATCGGCGTGGTCAGGTTCCACCGGTTGCGAAGCGAGCGGACGCGTTCGAGGAGATCCGCCGCCGGCGCTGCGGGTGCCGATCCCTCCACTCCTTCCGCCTGCGGCTGTGGCGCGAGCGCTTCGAGCTCCGAGACCAGCGCTTCGCGATCGGCTTGCTTGGCCTCGATCTCGATCTCGTCGCGGCGCTTGAAGCGATCGAAGAACGTGTCGCAGGCGCCGCGGAAGCGCGCCCAGATCACCTCGGATTTGTTGCGGCGCACCGGGCCGACCGTTTTCCACTCGGCCTGGAGGCGGCGAATCTCCGCCGCCGCCTTGTCCCACTCGCGCGATGCGGCCAGTTCTTCGGCGCGCGCGGTGAACGCTTCTTTTTTGGCCAGGTTGGCCGCCCAGGCTTCCTTGCGCTCGCTCAGGTCGGCGTTGCGACGGGTGAAGAACGTGTCGCACGCGTCCCTGAAGCGCTTCCAGACGACCTTGGTTTCCTGCCGGGGAATCGGCCCGATCTTCTGCCACTCCGCCTGCAGTTTCTTCAGCTCGTCGGCGGTCTTGATCCAGTCGGTCGAGTCGGCGAGCGCTTCGGCGCGCTCGACGAGCGCCAGCTTCGCCGCCAGGTTGTGGCCGCGTTCCTCGGCGCGCTGTGCGAAGAAGTCGCGCGCCTTCGCCTGGATCGGGTCGGCGGCCTGGCGATAGCGATGCCACAGCGCCTGCGCTTGCGCGCGCGGCGCCTCGGCAACCTGCTTCCAGCGCTCCTGGATCTCGTGCAGGTCGTGCGCGGCTTTCTCGATCTGTTCCGGCTTCTCCGGATCGGTGCTGCCGATGTGGTACTTGTCCTTGAGCGCCTCGGCCTTCGCGATCAGTTCTTCCTGCACGGCGGCGTTCGCGAAGCGCTTCCATTCGTCCATCTCGCGCAGATCGTGCAGGCGCGGCGCCATGACGGCGAGCGCGGCTTTGAGGCGCTCGACCAGAGCATGCTGCTCTCGCTGCGGCACCGGCAGCGGCGCTTCGAGCGCCGACTTGATGTCGCGCACCGCGCGATCCGCTTCGCGCATCGTCAGATCCTCGGCAGCGGCTCTGGTCGTGATGCGGTCGAGCAGCTGCTCGACGCGCTGCACGCGCTGGCGCAGCGCGCGCTCTGCGGCGGCGCGCTTCTCTTCCACGCGCTGGTTGACGCGCGCCACGGCGTCGGTGAAGCGGGCGACGGCACTGGGGTCGAGTCCGTCGGCGCGGCCGACGAGGGCGCGCCACTCACTGGTGACCGCCTGCCACCGCGCTTCGCGGTTGCGATCCAGCGCCCCCTCGGCGTCCACGGACTTGTCCGCCGGAGCGCGTAGCGCGTAGGTGGCCGCGATCACGACCTCCTCTGCGGGCGCGGCCTCGATCCCTGCCACCTCGACAGGTTCGGCCTCATTCGTCGCGGAACCCTCGGAGCCGGCAGCGGCCACGGCCACGGCCAAGACCGCTTCGACCGCCGGCGCTGCCGTCGCCGGCGTGGTCGCCGGCCGCTGCGACAGCTGCTCCGCTTCGATCGAGAGCTCGGTCAAACGCGCGTGGATCCGCTCGATCTCCTGGCGATTCTGCTGTCGCTCGACCGCACGATGGCAGGCCGCGTCGAACCGGGCTCTGAGCTCGGCATCGTTCAGTTCGCGTGCCGATGCGCCCGGCATGCCTTCCCATTCCGCGCGTGCGCGCGCGAGGTCGTCGGGCGTATCGTCGCCCCGCAACGCGTCGACGCGCTCGCACAGGGCGAGGAACGCCGCCCGCCGCTCCGCGGCGCGCGTTTCGGCCTCGCGCCGTTCCGCCTCGGCGCGTTCGAGCGCCTCGATCGCGGCTCGTCCTTCCGCCAGTCGGCCGTCGAACCGCGTGCGCTGTGCAGCGTCCGCCTGCTGCGCCACCCCGTGCCACTGGTCTTCGAGCTCTGACAATTGTCTCGCAGCGTCGCCAGCACCGGGCGCGCCGGCAACCGTGTCGAGGCGTGCGAGCATCAGCGCGATCCGCTTCTGCAATTCCTCGTGCGCCGCCTTGCGCGCTGCTTCCGCTTCGTCCATTTCCAGAATCAACGACTTTGCCTTTTTCGCGACGGACTTGTTTTTGGCCCGCGTGGCCACGCCGTCGAGGACCTCGCGACGGGTTGTTTCGGGTGCCTTCGGGTCGACGGCTCGTTCCAATGCGGAGAGCCCGGCATCCTTGTGATCCGTCCGGGTGGCGACGGCCAGCAGCTCGGCGGGGTCGGGGACGCGGGCCACCGCGTCGAAAGCGATCTTCGGATCTTCAGCGTGGCGCGCGACGCTCGCCAGGACCTTGGGATCCTGGATGCGGCTCAACGCCGCGGTCCGGACGCCGGCGTGCGGCGAGGACTTGGCGACCGTGCCGAGATGCTTCGGGTCGTTCAACCCGTCGAGTGCCGTCGCGGCATCACTGTCGTCGGCGGCGGGAGCGTTCGCGATCGCGACCAGCCGTTCGCACAGCTCGCGTTTGAGCGCGTCGTCGCGCTCGGTTCGCGCCAGGCGGGCGAGATAGCCGGCGGCGCCGATGCGGCCGACCGCCGCGCGGCGGACGCGCACATCCTCGTCCGATGCGGCGAGCTCCGCGATGACGCCCCAACTCTCCGCGTCGTCGGGCAGCTCCGCCAGGCCGGCGAGCCGAATCGTGGGGTCGGGATTGCGGTACTTGGGCTGCGTCTTGAAGCGGTCGAGGAAAGACATGGGGAGCCTTACTTCAACCGCGCGATGGGGCGGGCCCGCCGAAGCGCGAAGCGCACTGGCGGGGCCGCGGCGTCACACGGTTCGATTAACCGTTCGATTCCTGGGTCAGCCACTCGGCGATCTGCTCGCGCGTCATGCGATGGTCGTCGTTCAAGTGCACGATCATCGACGCGAGCGGCAGCCGCTTCTTGCAGCCTTGTGGACACGCCTTGGTCACCTCGTCCAGGCAACGAAACAGCCGTTCGAGGTGATCCGGTATCAGCTTGCCGTGCGCGCGCGGCAGGTGATACACGCCTTCGTATACCGCGCCCAACGCGCATGACCCGCCGTGATCGTCAAAGTAGCTGCCGAAGCACTGATGCCCGCGGGTCGAGCCGACGCGGATGAAATCCGCGAGCTCCCGCTGCTCGTTCTCGAGTCCTGTCGCCATCGCGCATCTCCCCGCGCGTCTCCGCGCAGCCGACGATCGCCTGGCCCACACGCATCAGTGTCTCGTTGGGGGTCTCGGTGCTCGTTCGCGACCCTGTCTTTCTCAAGACGACTGAATGCGCCCTTCGGTTTCCTTCCGAGGTGCCCCGCCTTCGGCCATTGTAACGCAGGCACGACAACCCGGATTTGGGAAGAACTCGAGCGTACTTTCGATCCATCCAATTGAATCGTTTCCTACGCCGACCCGGATTCGGCGTCGGTCGATCCGCATGAACTCGCGCGATCTCGCGCGCGCTGTTCGCCGCGTGCAATCACCAGTCCGCACGGGCCTGCGTCCGCCCGTTTACACAAACGTCCCACGCGTGGCGCATTCGGACACCCGGCCGGTACAATTGGGCCGGTATGTGGCTCCTCGTCCTTTCGCTCCTGGTAAGTCAGACGCAAACCGGCGTCGCTCCGACTGCCCCGGCCGCGCCGCTGGCGCCGGCACCCGGCAACCCGGTGGCGGTGATCTCGACCTCGATGGGCGACATCACCGTTGAACTGTTCAAGGAGCAGGCGCCGGTGTCGACGGAGAACTTCGTGCGCTACGTCCAGGAGGGGTTCTATGCCGGGACCATTTTCCACCGCGTCGTCCGGGGATTCGTCGTCCAGGGCGGAGGATACCTGCCGGGGATGGTCGAGAAGCCCACCCATCCGCCGATTCAGAACGAAGCCACCAACGGCTTGAAGAACGTCCGCGGCTCGCTCGCGATGGCGCGCACGCAAACGCTGCGCAGCGCGACGTCGCAGTTCTATATCAACGTCGCCAGCAACTCGGCGCTCGATCATCGCGGGATCAACCCGCCCGACTTCGGCTACGCCGTGTTCGGCCGCGTCCTGAGCGGGATGGAGGTGGTCGACAAGATCGCCGAGGTGCCGACCGACCGCGAAAACCCCCTGACGCCGGTGGTGATCACCGGTGTAACGATCAAGTAATCAGCAGCGCGCTCAGTTCTTTTTCCAGCCGCGTCACCAACGAGTCCAGCTGATTGACGATCGCCAGGACCGTGTCCGGCTGACTCAGATCGACTCCCGCGCGCTTCAACTGCTCCATGGGATAGTCGCTGCCGCCCGAGCGGAGGAGACCGAGGAACCGATCGCGCGCGTCCTGGCGCGACGCTTCCGGCCCGCCGTCGCCAAGGCTTTGGCGCGATCCCGCCGGAGCGCTCGGCGCGGAGGCGGACCCCAGCATGATCTCCTGCGCCAGCCGCGCCGCCGACGCGAAGCAGGTCGCGTATTGATAGACGTAGTACGGCGAGTTGTAGAAATGCGGAATGCGCGACCAGGTGATGCCGGTGAGGTCGTTCATGTCCAACGCGTCGCCGTAGTAGTCGGTGAGCAGCGCGCGATAGATCTCCGTCAGGATGTCCCCGGTGATTGGTTGATCGCGCTCGGCGAGCCGATGCGCCCGCAACTCGTAGTCGGCAAACAGCACCTGGGTGTAGAACGTGCCGGTGATGTTGTCGATCGCGTGCTGCAACAGGACGATGCGCTCGGCGGGATCGGTGGAACGGGCGAGCAGGTACTCGAGGAGCAGCGCTTCGTTGAGCGTCGACGGCACCTCGGCGACGAAGATCGTGTAGTTGGAGTACACGAACGGCTGCGTCTCGTGCGACAGGATGGTGTGCATCGAGTGCCCCATCTCGTGCGTCAGCGTGAACACATCGTCGAGCGTGTCGTTGTAATTGAGGAGCATGTACGGGTGAGTGCCGTACACGGGTGCCGAATACGCGCCGGAGCGCTTGCCTTCGTTCTCGTAGACGTCGATCCAGCGGCCGGCAAACCCTTCGCGCATGCGCCGCTGGTACTGCTCGCCGAGCGGAGCAACCGATTCCACGATCCAGTCGAGCACCTGGTCGTAGTCGTACTTCTTGTCGAAGGTGACGAGCGGGATCGAGAAGTCGTAGACGTGGTACGACGAGACGCCGAGCGCTTTGCGCCGCAGCCGATGATAGCGGCGCAGCGGCTCGACGCCGGCCCTGGTCGTGTCGATCAGGTTTTCGACGACGGCGGTGGGGATGTTGTCGCCGTGGAGCGCCGCGTCGAGCGTGGTGGCATAGCCGCGGGCACGCGCCAGGAACCAGTCGCGCTGGCACACGCCGTTGTAGAGCGTGGCGTAGGTGTTGAGGCTGTTGCGATAGGTGTCGTGCAGCGCCGTGAACGCGGCCGCGCGATCCACCTGTTCGCGCTTGGTGGCGAGAATCGCGCGGTACTGGCCGTACGACACCGTGACCTGCTCGCCGGTCGTGAGCGTGATCATCGGAAACTTGGCGTCGGCGGTGGAGAGCGCCCAGTAGGCTTCGTTCGGAGCGGCATTGATCCGGCTCGAGAGCGACATCAACCGCTCGCCTGCCTCGTCGAGGACGTGCTCCTGCTGGCGGTAGAGATCTTCAATCGCGAATCGATACAGCCGCAGCGGTTCGTACGCGTCCATCCACCCGCGCACGGTGGCGAGCGGGATCTTGAGCAGCTCGGGGTTGAACCACGACTCGGCCTGCTTCCAGCGCGCGAACAGCAGCTGCACCTTCTGGCGCCGGGCGTTGATCGTGTTGTCGCGCTGGTCTTCGTCATAGCGCAGGGACGGGTAGTACCAGACGCGATATGCCAGCTGGCCCAGCTCCTCCGACAGCTTGAACGCCGCGACCAGACGATCCGGTCCTTGCGCCAGCGTGCCCCGGAGCGCCGCGTACTGATCGATGCCCGCCTCGAGCCGCGCGAATCCCGTCTCCCAGACTTCCCAGTCGGCGAAGATGTCGGTAAGGTTCCATTTGTAGCGGTCGGAGAGATCGTCTCGCCGCCGGCTGCGCGCCGGGGCGACGCCTGCCGCGGCCTCGGATGGATCGGAGAACTCGGAGAATGCCATCCGATCACTATACGGCCCCACCCGCGATCAGGGAAGGACTACATGATGCACAAACGCCACGGCCTGGGCCTCGTGCTCGAACGTTTTTCCATGAAGGTGACCCACTGGACCGGCAGCACCAGCGCGTTCGCCATCGCGTGCGCCATCGTGCTGCTGTGGCTGCTCAGCGGGCCGATCTTTGGCTTCTCCGACACGTGGCAGCTGGTGATCAACACCGGGACGACCATCGTCACGTTTCTGATGGTGTTCCTCATCCAGCGGACGCAGAACAAGGATTCGATGGCGATCCAGTTGAAGCTGAACGAGCTGGTGGCGGCGATGGAGGGAGCGAGCAACCGGTTGATCGACGTCGAGGAGCTCTCTGAGGCTGAGCTGGTCGCGTTGCACACGTACTACGCGCGCCTGGTGGTGATGGCGCGCAAAGACGAAAAGCTCACGGAGTCACATTCGATCGAGGAAGCCGAGCAGCGTCACGAGCGGAAGCGCGGCACGCGCAGGAAGTGAATCATCCACGGATGGCGTGGAGGAACGTCGCGGCCGCGCGCCCGACCTCGTCGGTCCAGTCGTGCGCTCCTGCGACAATCACCGGCGTCACGTCGGCGTTCCGCGCGCGCAGCGCCGCGACGTTGTCGTCGAACATCGTCTGCGGGTAGTACTCGTCCTGCGCGCCGCGGATCAGGAGCACGCGCGGGAATCGAACGCTCGCATCGGCGAGGAGCTCGGGCGGAACGTCACCTGCCACGGCGATGATCCCGGCGGCTGGTCTACGGCCCCGCAGACCGGCACGAAACGCCATCGCGACCCCCTGCGAGAAGCCTACGCAGACGAGCGGAGATGATGCCGCGTCGTCTGCGGCGAGTGCCGCGTCGACGTAGGCGACGTTGTCCGCGATCGCCAGTTCCCGATCCTGCCGCGTCATCCAGCTCGCGACGACATCGTCGGTGCGTGCCCGATAGAAGCGATGCAGGCCCTGCACGGAGACGAGGGTCCACGTGCTGGTTCCGGGGATTGCCGCGAGGCGGTCGAGCTGAGTCTCGGCGTTCTCGTAATAGCCGTGAAATCCGGCGAGGATGCCGTCGGCGGGCCGGACGGGGCGGCGGAGCACTCTCCCGTGTGTTGTCGCGGCAACCTGCGTGATCAGGATCTCTGACGAATCCATTCGGCCACCGTATCCATGATCGGCTCGAGTGTGTCCTTCTTGCCCGACGTCTTGAACGAGTGATCGCCGCCGGCGACTTCGTGCAGCGTTGCCTGGCGCAGCGACGGCAGCAGGGCGGCGATCTCGGCGGTCGTGCCGAACGCATCGCGCGTTCCTTGAACGAAGAGCAGCGGCGTGCTCACGGACGGCAGATGCGCGTCGCGCCGCTGCTGCGGCTTGCCGGGTGGATGGAGAGGATATCCCAGCAGCACGACGCCGCGCAGATGGCCGGCGTCCTGGGCGGCGACGTGGGTGGCGATTCGCCCGCCCATCGACTTGCCCCCGATGAAGAGCGGCAGCGTGCCGAACGTCTGCTCCGCGTCGGCGATCGCGTCGCGCCAGCTGCTTTCGAGCACCGGCGGCTTGTCCGGCATGCTGCGCCCTGCGGTCATGTACGGAAAGTCGAAGGTCGCGGTGCTGATGCCGCGCGAGGCCAGGCCGCTGGCGACTCGCACCATGAACGGGCTCTTCTGGCCGGCACCGGCACCGTGCGCCAGCACGAGGGCCGCCGTCGGCTGCGAGGCGCGATAGAGCGTGAGCATGGACTAGAGTATGCCTTGGTCGCGGTCGCCGGTCGCTTGGCGACGGCAGGAGCATGGATGCCGGTTCTGGACGTCGAGCACATCGCGTGGAACGTTTCCGAGCCTGCGGCGATGGCCGCGTGGTACGTCGAGCATCTCGGTATGCGGATCGTCAGAGAGTCCTCCACGCCGCCCTACATCCATTTCCTGGCCGACGCCAAGGCTCGCGTGGTCCTCGAGCTGTACAGCAACGACGCCGATCCCGTGCCGGACTACTCCGCCATGCACCCGATTCGCTTTCACCTCGCGTTCGCGACCCTCGATCCTGACGGCGCGAAGCGGGCGCTGCTTGGCGCCGGTGCCAGCCTCGTCGACGACCGGGTCGTGGGCGATGGGTCGCGGCTCATCATGCTCCGGGATCCGTGGGGGCTGGCGCTGCAGATATGCCACCGCGCGACGCCCTTGCTGGCCGCGCACGCGGTGTGATTTCCGCGTCAAAGGTTGAACGAAGTCATCCCCCGAGAAGACTTTGGCTCGAGCGTCAACGCTGACGACGCGGCCGAAATCCTTCAAAAACTTCAATAAATCTGCCGCGATTCGGGCCTCCCTCTCGCAAGCTGCGCCGTCGGCACCGCTCATGCACTTCGGTCGGCGGTTAACTCGGAATTCGAGACGGGACGATTATGCGTAAACTGCTGTTCACCGCTGCGTTCTTCCTGGCTGTCGGCGTCGTTTCGCCAAAGCCTGTTGCCGCAGATCCGATTCTGATGACGCTGCAGGGGGTCAATGATCCGTCCCTGACTGCGAGTGTCCTCCTGACGTACAACACGTCGCTCGGTCAGCTCTCGCTGGCGATTAGCAACACCAGCGCGAGCTTCGATCCGCGATTGACTGGCTTCGGGTTCAACCTGCCCAGCGACGTGACGGGAATCTCGTCGTTCACGAGCAATCCCGCGGGCTGGACCTACTCGTACGACCCCAACGACATCAACACGCCCGGCCAGTTCGGCTTCTACGACGCCGCCGGTTTGACGGGCCCGGACCTGAACGGCGGGGCGCCCAACCTGGGCATCCCGATCGGCA
>Ga0075421_100008184_pt1 | contig 12836 bp, 14 predicted proteins | sample SoiMetdeltSBSDD5_FD_75292 | JGI IMG/M metagenome (GOLD analysis project Ga0075421, IMG submission 75292) | Bulk soil microbial communities from a Populus tree surrounding site in Tennessee, USA - Soil MetaG P. deltoides SBSDD5 | ecosystem: Environmental > Terrestrial > Soil > Tree plantation... | reverse complement strand
CGCGGTTGACATTCGCATTGTTTCACGGGGGATTATTGTTTCATGAAACCGCAACCAATTATCGTCAATGACGCGCCTCCGCAAAACGATACTTATTCGCAAGCTGTACGCATGGGAGATTTGATTTACATCTCCGGGCAGCTCGGTGTTTCGCGTGATGGCAAGATGCCCGACGCGTTCCAGGCGCAGGTTCGGCAGGCTCTGGACAACGTGTCGACTGTTCTTGAGGCGGCTGGGTCATCGCTTTCGCTGGTCGCGAAGGTGAATATTTACGTCACCGACTTCTCCCGGCTGCGCGAGATGAATGAGGTGTATCGCGAATATTTTCCGCACCGGCCCGCAAAAACGACTGTGGAGATTGCGCGGCTCGACAAAGGCGCGCAGATAGAAGTGGAAGTGGTTGCCGCGGTGAGTTGACTAGGGTGGTCTCCGGAATTTCCGGGTGATCGGGGCCTGTCCGATCGTGGGATTGGGTTTGGTTTTCCACTTTTTGCGGACGGCCGGCGCGAAGGCGGCGGAGTTCCTGCAACGCCTTGTAGAATGAGCGTTCCAGGCGGGCTTCGATGCGAGAGAGATTGGTCAGGCTATCAGTGCCGCGCTCGACTACGTACGCCAGGCGGCATGCATTGTCGAGGTTTTCATAATCTTCTTCGACGACTTCAGCGGTATCGATCAGGCGCAACGCGAAGAAAGCGGTTTCGATGTGATAGAGGCGGCGCAAGCGCCATTGGGCCATGGCCATCTGCCGCACGAGAGCTTCTTCAGTCGGAGTGGCTGGTTGGTGCTCGGCTTCGAATGAGTCGAGCAGAGATTCGAAATCGGATTCGCTCTCGCCGGGGAGGACGAGCGTGGCGGCGGTGAGTCCATGCTTGACGCCGTTCAATCGGACGGCGGCGCGGCCTTCGGGCGTTTTCGGGCCGGTGCTTTTTTGCGAGTTCTTTTTGTTGGCTGCTAATTGTCGTTCAGATGGCATATGATCCTCGGGCATTTCGGCTGTCGCCGCTTTATGTTAGCGGGTGGATTAGGACGGATCGGGTTAAGGCGGAGGCAAATTGTTGGAGCAGTAGGGTGGAAGTTTTACAGGAAATTGTGAACAGGTGAAGATTAACCGACCGTCGAGCGGTGAAATGTAGTAAAATCGCGCCACGGAATGTAAAATCATGCACAACGCATTTGTAACTCATTCACATGCCGATACAGATTTTGCGGCTATTCTGGTGAAACTCCTCAGAGTTCACTGCATTCAGGCCTGGCTCAGTGAGATTGATTTGAGTGGAGGCGCCAGATTCCGGGAAGAGATTGCAGCCGCGATCGGCTCGGCGGACGTCTTAGCCGTGATCGTATCGCAGAGTTCGGTGACTTCAAAGTGGGTTCACACTGAAATCTCAGCGTTCCGTTCGGCGAAACCGGACGGTATGGTCATTCCAATCCGGCTCGATGCAACCGAACCAAATGCTGTTTTTGGAGGCCTTAGCGAGTTTCAATGCATTGATTTTTCACAATCGATGCTGAAGGGCTTCGACGATTTGCTTACGACCTTAGGTAAGCAGTTTTTGGGAACGGACTCAAACCAAATGAAGCGGCGTAACGGAGACTCGCGTCGCAAAGGTGATCGCCGAAAAGCCGTCGTCGCAGATCGCAGAATGGCGCCGCTGATAGTTCGGCTTCGCAAAGGGTTTTGGCTAGCTTTCTATCATGCTACGGAGTTGGAGAAGCATATTCGATTCCCAGTCAACTTGCATCATTTGGAGAAGGTAGTCAATGGAGTTCTAAGTGAGGCGCAGAAATACAGGTACGTGGAAAAACAAAATGGGATGCTACGTGTGCCGAAGCAAGCTTTGACGAGCGCGGCGTCCCGTATCTGGGAACGAATGCGCGACTGGGATCTCCAGACGATTAACGTCGTCGAAGCGGTTGTGGAGCAGATTTACCAAGACTACGATGTGACCCAGTTGGATCGGAGGTCAACAGCTAGGCGTGACTTGACGGTTCGCCGCAAGGCCGCTACAGCTGGGTGAGTTCAAGTTCCGGCCGGAGTCGACGTTGAGACGCGTGATCCGGAACGAGCTACGAAGAACCGGTTAGGCCGCAGATGAACACGGATAACCGCGGATAAGAATTAGCCAGCTAGCGCTTGCCGGATAGTATCCACACTTCGTAGTGCAAGAGCGGCAATCGTCAGGGTGGGGTTTGACGCTCCACCAGTGGGGAATACGCCGCTGCCGAGCAGATATAAGTTGGCATGATCGTGCGCGCGGAGGTCGGCGTTCACGACTGACTCCTTCGGATCGGCTCCCATCCGGTACGTGCCCATCAGGTGACCCGCCGGTTTTATCTCTGTGTCGTGGTGAATTTCCGTGGATTTCACGGCGGTAAAGATCCGCTGGTGCAGGAGGCGCGCTTGCTCCAAGCCGCGCCGCGTGTAGTCGTCGATCCGGAAGTGGATTCGCGGGCGCGGCAGGCCCAATGCATCGCGTTTGTCGAAATCCGGAACTACTCGATTCTCGGGGGACGGGAGCTGCTCGGTCATACAGGCGAGCGTCAGCTCACGAGCGCTGTGGTCGACGAGCGATTTGTCCAACTCGGGACCGCGCAGGCCCCGCTTCAAGAGTTCTCCAACCGTACTGTGTGGCGCGCCGGTAGGCCACCCCCAGCCTGTATTGCTTATCTGGATTCGGAAGGACGGCCGCTGCGCGCGCGAGTCGCCGGCTCGTCCTGCCTCTATGCCAGCGGTCGACAACGGTCCCCGATAATTCCACAGCGGCTCGCCGGCGAGAGCCCAGCTCAACTGGCTGGGATGATCCATCAGATTTCGTCCGACTTGATCGCTTGCATTCGCAACCCCGGCCGGCAGAGACTCCGTGCGCGACTGCAGGAGTAATTTCGGCGTCTCGATGCCATGGGCCGCGATGACGAACACCTTACCTACCGCCCGTTCCTCGCTGCCGTCGGGACGCTTAAACCGGACCGCCGCGATGCGCTTGTCCGGTCCGACCTCGACCATGTGGGCGACAGCGCGGTCCAGAAGTTCGGCTCCGGCCCGTTCTGCCTGCGCGACGTGCACCATGGCGTCGTACTTGGCTTGGATGGGGCAGATTGGAATACAACTGGAGCTGCCGCAGCACGGCGGCCGTCGATCAAATTGAACTGAATTGCGCGCTTGCGGTGTGGGCTCAACCTTTAGTCCGGAGCCGGCGAGCGCGGCCGCCACGCGCTGATCCAGATAACTCATCGGAATCGGCGGAAGCGGATAGGGCTTGCTCCGCGGCGCGGCGGGATCTGCGGCGGAATCACCGGCTACACCCATCTCTCGCTCTGCTTCGCAGTACCACGGCTCGAGATCGTTATACGAAATGGGCCAGTCCACGCCGATTCCAAACCGCGAGCGCAAGCGGAAATCATCGGGCACGAATCGTATCGCAGTGCCGAGCCAGTGCCACGTCGTGCCGCCGACCTGACGGAGGTAGGCGCTGATGAACTTATCCGGACCCGCTTGCACGTAGTAGTCGCCAATCCGATCTTCACGCGGATGGGGAGCGTACGGGGCATTGGGGTACGGGGATTCGGGAGTTTTGATGAGCGCGCGATCGTACTGCTGAAGCGCCTGACCTCGTTGCACACGCGGACCTGCTTCGAGGATCAGGACTTTCACGCCTGCCTTCGCCAGCCGCGCCGCCGTGAGCGCTCCAGCCACACCCGATCCGACGACCACGACGTCGGCTGTCCGCTCGCGCATTTAACGCGGCTCCCGCGACCACGAGCCCATTTCACTCACGCAAGTCCCTGGCGCGGATGTACCCAGGGCCTTCCAGACTAGCGCGCCGGTGTGGGTGGCGAGACGGCTCTGTCCTCCAGACTGATAGACGCCTGTGTACCAGGCGAGGATTATTTCGCTCTCAAGTTCGGGACGAGAGGAGCCGCCGCGCGCGAGTCCGGCCAGTAGCTCGCCATTTTTCGGCACAGCAAGCAAGGCGGTCAGATAGATTTGGCCGATCTTGGGATCGAGCTCTGCTCGTCCAGTCAAGCGTCTGGAGAGTGCGAGAAACTCCTGCAGGCTAATCGCGGGGGCCGCTGCCGCCGGCCGCCAAAACGTGACCACGGCGAACAGCTTCCCTAGCAGGGTCGCTAATTCGCGTCTTGAGATGTTGGGCATAATAATGGCCACAGATGAACACAGATGAACGCGGATAAGAAAAAATCTTCTATGCGATGTGGGCTCCGGTGGCTTGGACGTAGACAGCGTAGAGCGACTGACTGGCGGTCATGAAGAGGCGGTTGCGTTTGGCGCCGCCGAAGCAGACGTTGGCGCAGGTCTCGGGAAGGCGGATCATGCCGATGCGCTCGCCGGCGGGAGTGATCACTTGCACGCCAGGGCGGGCTCCGGCCCAGATGTTGCCGTCTGTGTCGCAGCGCATGCCGTCGGCGGCGGATGGGTTGCCCGTTCCCGGGATATCGAGTTTGACGAAGAGCTTTCCGTTGCTGGCGGTCTTGCCGGTGGCGTCCACGTCCCAGACTTTCATGACTCGCGCGCCGGCGCCGGTGTCGGCTACGTACACCTTCTTATAGTCGGGCGAGAAGCAGATACCGTTGGGGCCGACTACTTCGTCGGTGATCTTGGCTAGCTGGCCCGTTTTTGGATCGGCGCGGTAGACCGCCTCCTTTACTTCCTTGTCGGATTTGAAACCTTCATAATTTCCGTTGATGCCGTAGGGCGGGTCGGTGAACCAGATGCCGCCATCGGGATGGACGACGACGTCGTTGGGGGAGTTGAGGCGCTTGCCTTCGAACTTGTCGGCGATGACGGTGATCGTGCCATTCGGTTCGTAGCGGACTACGCGGCGTCCACCGTGCTCGCAGGAGAGCTGGCGTCCTTCGAAGTCGAAGGTGTTGCCATTGCTGTTGCCGGCGGGGTTGCGGAAGACGGTGACGCGGTTGTCATCTTCAATCCAGCGGAGCTGCACGTTATTGGGGATGTCGCTCCAGACCATGTATCGGCCGACGCCGTTCCAGGCGGGGCCTTCGGCCCAGTGCGTCCCGATGTGGAGTCGCTTGATGCTGGTGTTACCGATGATGTAGCGGCGGAATCGGTCGTCCAGCGCGATGATGTCGGGGTCGGGATATTGGATGGGCTGCTGACCGGTCCAGTCGCGAGGGGTGGGGGTCGAGATCGCAGGGGTGAGCGGAGTCTGGGCAGCGGCGGCTCCGGCGCCTAGCAACGTGGCCAGAAAGGCGCGGCGGTCCTGGGGGATTTTTGAATTCGGCATAGCAGCTATCTTAACCGAAGGTCAGTCTTTGGACCAGGGGAGCTTGGTGTTTTTGAAACGCTCGAAGCCTTTTTTAGTCAGGGCGGAGAGTTCATCGAAGTGTGCGGGATCGACAGCGGTGAAGTTGAAACAGGATTTGCCTTGCATACGCTTCCGGAGAGCGGGGGACACTTCCTCGAGTAAAGAAGCGTCGGCGTAGATTGGCATGAAGTGGAAGCTGACGTAGTTTTTCTTGATCTGGACGGCGGCTACATAGAGCGGGCGGCCGATGCGATCTTTTAGGGTGGCCGAGGATAGCTGATACTCTCCGGGCTCGTCGATGGCGACGATCATTTTCGCGGCGTAGGGTTTGAGGATAGCGCGGAGTGCGGCGAAGGTAGCGGTGAAGTCGGCGGTCTTCGGCATGGTGTTCAGACGCTAGCAAGATAGCGGAGGGCGCTGAGGCTGGGCAGAAAGAAATAACCTCCGCCTTTCACTGTGATGTGGGGGAGCAGGCCAGCGCAGCGCTGGCGGACGGGACGGCCCGGTAGGGTCATCGCTCCGGGGAACTCGGGGCGACCGCCTAACAGAGGGTCTCCTTCATCGTGCAGGCCGGCAAAGTTGGGGGAGGTGATCCAGGCGTGCTGGACGAATTCGAACTGGCGCTCGATGTTGGCGTTCAAGGTGACGAAAACCAGTCCGCGAGACTCGCCGTCGGGAGTGTAGCGATCCTGGATTGGCGGGCCGTAGGTGCGGCCGCGGCGGAGCAGCCGGTGACGCTTGCCGGTAGCGATTGATTCTGCGGGATTCTTGAGCAACGTGTCGCGTGGATTGGCACGCCGGATGTGAGCGCCGAGGGGGCAGCCGTAGCCATGCGGGTCGGCGTCAAAGCTGAAATCGCTGGACGACAGCTTTTCGTCGATGAGCAGGGTCCCGTCGCGGCGGCGACCTACGATTTTCGCGGCTAGCGCGTCCTGCGTCTCGGGGTCGCTGGATTTTTGGGCGAGCATGTTCCAGAATCCCGGGACGTCCTGCTCGAGCTGGCGGAGCACGAGGTAGGTTCCGTTGCGGCCCAGGTCGCCACGGGCAAGAATCTTGGCGGGATCGGTGTCGGGATCCTTGATTAAAGGCGACGCTGTTTTTTTCCCGTACTCATTTTCGTAGCCGAGGATGAATTCGCCGGCTTTGACGTCGTTATGGGGATGCTTGGGATTGTGTTCGGCGATGGTGGGCTGCGAGAGTCCGTCCCGAAATCCGAAGTGTTCTTCGCTCTTGAGATGGCCGGGACGTTCGGGGAGGTCCTGGCAGGGGATGTGGAACAAGTATTCGAGAGCGCCTTGGGCGCGGTCGCGCTCGGTGGCCAGACGAGCTGTGAGCGTCGGCTGGTCGTTGGCGTAGAGCATCAGCAGGACGTGGATGTTGTGATCGGGCCGGCCCCATTGCCAGTTTTGGGATTCGTCACCAAGGAGGCTGGCGCGAACAGGATGCGCCATATCTTCGACGAATGGGCGAGAGAAAGTCGCGAGGGTGGCGGCGCTGAGTCCGAGGCGGGCGAATCCTTTGTGGGTGATTGCGATGTGCAAGGAGGAGTCGCGATTTTTGTCGAAATTCTTGCCCGGGGTTACCAGTTGGGCAACATCCTTGAGCCAGGCTTTGGCCTTGGCTGGATCGGCGATGGAGAAGAGAACAAATGCAGCGGAGGGATGTTTTTCTCCATACGCGCTTAGCAACAATCCTTGCATGTCTTCGGTTTCGAGCATGGTTAGAACCTCCGGAGCCAGGCTTTGAGCTCGGTGTCGTTTAGATCGCCCCAGAGGCTGTGGCGGATGGCCGCGTTGTCGAGGATGTTAGGGACGGAGAGATACGGATAGGCGCTGTACCAGAGCTGCGCCGGAATCTGGGTTCGGCGGGCGAAGGCTTTGAATTTTTGTTCGTCGGCGGCGCCGCCTTGGAAGAGGTTGGTGGTGCGGGGGAATTTGACGGTGTTGCTCCAGATCAGAGTCAGGCCTCCGGCAGCCTGATCGATAAACTCGCCGAGGTAGTGCTCCCAGGATCCGTCGAAATTGCTGAGGAAGAGAAGCTGCTCACCATGATTGATCATGACCCACCGCGCGAAGTGGATGCTGGGGATTCCGCCGAGCTGGCCCTTGTTGTATTTATAGCGCGCCAGGATATTGGTGACGGCGAGCACCGTCTTGAGAATCGTGAAACGAAGGAGTCCGGGTTTGACGATGGTGACATTGGCAAGATGATTTTGAGGACGCCTGTCTTCCTGCTTCACCAGAGTTCGCACGTGCGCGGGGTTAGCTTGCGAGGCGAGATCATTGGGCTCGTCGGAGATGGAGGCGTCGGTGGTCTCGAGCCGCCGGAGCACGACCCAGCCGGCGAAGACGACGAGGGCCAGCACACCTATCGGGACGAGAACGCCGTGGTGATGGACCACGAACAGGATAAGCAGCGCGAGGACGACGGCGGCGATGGCCACAGGGGACCAGAAGACAATCTTGTCCCGGAGCGACGGGGATTCGGCGGGGGCGAGCGCCCACTTCAGCTCGGGATCGGCTCGAACGAAATCCTGAATGAGGCGACGTGTTTCCGTCGCGGCGTGAATGGGCAAGAGCTTGTCGAGGAAGTTCTCGATTTTCTCACGCAGTCTTTTTTCCTGATTGATCCGCTGGCGGGTCAGGCCGACGCAGCCGATGTAAAACGTATCGGTATACACGGCGTGATCGAGCAGATAGGCGGCGATCTCGTGGTTGGCGGCGGTCGCTGGGTAGCCGGGGCACGCTTTGTAGATCTCGTCGAGAGCGGCTCTGGCGCGGCTGGTGAACTGGTCGAGAAACGCCGCAGGTCTTCCATCGAAATTGCTTTCGAAGATGAGCTGCGTTCCAAATTTTTCGCTTTTAATGATGACCCAGGATAGGTAGTGGAGCAGGTCGAGTTGGGCGAACGGGATTACGGTCTGGGTGTTGATGCTATTCGCGAGCTGGACGAGCATTACCTCCAGCTCGTCGGCATGCGCGGGGTCGAGGGGCGTGATGATCGTGAGGGCGCCCTGTTTCATGCGATATCTCCAAATTCTACGACGAGTCGATCCGGAAAAGGGCCTTCATACATGACGTGGTGGAATCGGCCAGACGCGCGGCGCAGATTCGGCTCGAGCAGCAAAGCGCCGATCAGCTCGGGGATCTGCACGCCATTGATGAGGCGTCCGTAGCAGGTGCGCATGCCATGACCGAAGTGCGGGTAGCTGTCAATGGGCCGGCCGGCGAGGAAGCGGACCGGATTGGGGAAGGCTTGCGCGTCGAACATGGCGGAGAGGGTAAGTGGAAGGACGTCGACCTTTGCGGGTATGCGGGCGCCAGAAGCGAGCACCGTTTCGGCGTGAGAGCGGCGAAGCAGCGCGGGAGTTTGCGGATGGAAGCGCAAGGCTTCGTAACAGCAGCTTTGGAGTAGGGCGGCGTCACCTTTTTGGCCGGCGATCCGAGGTGGTATCGATCGCGCCTACGATGATGCCGGTGATGTTGCGGCGCACGGAGTCGTCATCGAGGGTTTTGGCGCGAATAAGGCGGGTCAGCAGATCGTCGCCGAAGGGGTCGAGCTTACGTTTGGCGATCAGCGCGTTCAGGTGGGCGCGGAGCGACAAGTCGCGGCTCTGATGGGCTTGTATGCTCATTTGGATTGGCGTGGTAGAGCGCGTATTGTAGGGTTGATGGGGACACATTAACGGTCGTGAGATTGAAGTTGCTCTGCGTTAAAATGAGGACCTGTCTGATATATCCGTAGTGATTGCAACTGGAGCGCTCCATCATCGGACGATGATATGCCTGAACGGAGTCTTCGCCGAGCCGGGGATCGAGGATTGCGAGGTTATCGTCGTCGATGGGAGCACGGGGGATCACTCCGAACTGTACTCGCGTTTTCCTGGCTTGCGCTACGTCCATGTGGCTGACCGGGCGCCGGATGGGGAGGCGCGACTGGAAGGAGCGCGGGTTGCGCGCTCGCCGGTAGTCGCCTATATCGAGGACCACGCCGTGCCTCGCAAAGGTTGGCTGGCGGCGATTCGGAAGGCTTTTGCGAAATCGGACAAGATCGCGGTCGTCAATTACGCCATCGGTCGCGAGCTCCAAGCCGGCTATGTCTACCGCAGCTTGCAGATCATGCAGTATGGTCACTGGATGGAGCCGGTCACCAGCGGTTCGATTCGTTACCCCTGCCATCAGAACATTGCGTACAGAAGGGATCTGCTCCTGGACGTATGCCAGAATCACTCCGAGCTGCTCGAGACGGAGTATCTGATCCATCGACGGCTGCTGGCCGATGGCTGGACGATCTGGCTGGAAGCTGATGCGGTGATTTTTCACGAAAGCTACCCCGATTTTTTGGATGGCTGCCGAGGTTTTAATACGTTGAAGCACGTGATGGGAGCTACCCGCGCGCATCTCGGCGGGTGGCCACGATGGAAGCGATGGCTATGGGCGGGCGGGATGACTCTAACCCCGTTCGTGTTGATCGGCCGATTGGCGCGGTCCATCGCTCCGCGCCCGCCCTTGTGGCGTGACTTTGTACTTGGACTACCACTGATGGCGGTCGCTCACTGCTGGGGGGCGCTGCACGAGGCGCGCGGATACGTCTTCGGGTTCGAACAAAGCCGGGAAGCGTTTCTGGAAGCGGAACGCTACGCAGAGCGCGCCGGCTGATGCCTCGGGTATCGGTTCTCATACCTACTTATTTTTCGCAGGAAACGTTGCCGGAGTGCCTGAACGGGCTGCGGGAACAGAGCTTTGCCGATTTCGAAGTCGTGCTGGTTAATTCTTCTCCCGAATCAGACACGGGCGATTTGGTTCGTGGACGTTTTCCGGAAGTTCGATTCGAGCAGAGCCCGGTGCGATTGCTGCCACATGCGGCGCGGAATTTGGCGGTTCGACGGGCGGCGGGTGAGATACTTGTTTTCACCGATCCGGATTGCAAGATGCATCCTGAGTCGTTGGCGCGGCTGGTGGCGGCTCACGATAAAGGGCATCCCTTGGTCGGCGGCGCGATTGAGAACGCAAGTGGAGGCTGGTGGGAGCTGGGAGTGCATTTGGCCAAGTTCGCCTGGTGGCTGCCGGGCGGAAAACCTAGGCACAGGATCGACCTGCCGACGGCGATCGTCTGTTACTCGCGCGCCCTTTGGGATAGGGTGGGACCTTTTGACGAGAAGTGTTGGTGCGGCGACTCCATGAGCGTCGAGCGCGTTCTTCGACAGCAGGGCGCGGCGTGGTTTGAACCTACGGCGATTGTCGACCATTATCATGTCGCGGATGGGCGGGCATTTCTTCGTGAGCGATACGTTCGCGGCGTCGATTACGGCGCGAATCGGCCCCGGCATCGCGGGTGGAGCCGTTTGCGCATTGCAGCGCAACTGGCGCTGGTGGGTGTGCTTCCGCTGGTCATGACCAGCCGCAGCGTGCGTTATGCGGCGTCGAGCGGACGGCTGGGGGATGCGATGCTTACGTTACCGGTCATTCTGGCCGGCAATATTGCGTGGTGCTGTGGAGAGGCGGCATCTCACGCAAAGCTCCTATGGCAGCGCTGACGTGGATTGTTGCGGTGCTGCTGGCGGTATTTACGGTCCGGCGATATGTGTATATCGCCGCCAGTCTCGCGCCATCGCGCCAGGATCGACCAGCGGACCGATTTTCTGTGGCGGTGATCGGGTCTTTCAAAGACGAAGAATTCGCGCTGCCGCATCTGCTTAAATCGCTCGCCGCTCTGGATTATCCTTCGCAACGGCTGTCCTTCACGCTGGTCAGTGATGGATCGAGTGACGGCACGGTGAGGATTCTTACGAAGTGGGCTGCTGGTAGATCGAATGTTCACGTGATCGTTACTCCGATCAGCCAAGGCAAATCCGTGGCGCTCAATCTGGCTCTGGAGGCTGCGCCGCCTTCGGACCTCATCGCCATTTACGACGCCGATACGAGGCCGGCGGCGGCGCAGCTTTCCTGGGTGGCCGGGGCATTCGACGATCCTCGCGTGGCGGCGGCGAGCGGGTTGCTGTTGCCGTTGAATGCGACGGAGTCGTTGGTTGCACGCTACTCGGCTTTGGAAAACTGGGTCTATCAACTGGTGATCCTGGCAGGCAAGGATCGGTGCGGTTCCAATCCACCGACGGTCGGGTCGAATTGCGTGTACCTGCGGAGTGAGGTGGAGGCAATCGGTGGATTTCCACCGGGCAGCGAGTCAGAAGACATCGAACTTTCACTGGTTTTGGTCAAGCGGGGGTTTGTGACGCGCTGGATCCGGCGGGCTGAATCGCGGGTATTGGTGGCTGCTACGTTGAGCCGGTTTTGGTGGCAGCGGGCGCGGTGGACCTCAGGGCTCTACCATACGGCGCGCCAGGCGCGGGGAGCGGAGGCATGGCTGACGGTCGCCGGTTATGCCGATCGGCTGGCGCTTCTGGCGGCAATGGCGCTGGTGCTTTTCGGAGGCTTGAGTCCGATATGGGTTGCGATGTATCTTGCGGCGCCGGTTGTGGCGGCGATGTCGGCGCTGGTGCGGGCTCCGGATACGGGGGCGCGGTGGATGTACCTATTCGTCACTCCGGCGATGTTTGTCGTCGATATCGCGGTGTCGCTGTCGTCAACGTTGCTGTACCTGGTTGGGCGGCGGGTGGAATGGCGGACAGACCGGACCTAGTGATGAACCCAGTTTGGTTAACTAGCTGCTTTCTGATAGTCTTAATCAGCATCCATGAAAGGTTGGGCTAAAATTTGCGTGTTCACCTGGTCAATCCCAGTGATATTTCCTTCGGAATCGGTGTCATCACTCCTCGCTGGCTATTCGTTCTAGCCGGGGCAACTCCTTCAAAGTACGGCGATCCTATCATCACAGACGAGACCCTCGAACGGTTTTCTCCGGAGATTGTTCAGGCTGGCGATGTGGTGGGGATCGGCATCCATACTGGAAACGCGCTAAGGGGGCTCGCGATTGGAAGAGAAGCCCGCGAGCGGGGCGCATGGGTCGTCTATGGCGGCATCCATGCGACGCTGTATCCGGAAGAGGCGCAGAATCTCGGCGCGGCTCACGCGGTTGTGAAGGGCGATGGCGACGTGGTGTGGAGCAAAGTCATTGCGGATTGCGCGGCGGGAGCTCCGCAGGCGATCTACGATGGCGGGCGCGTTTCGGCGGATAAGTTTTTGCCGGCGCGCTGGGATCTGAGTCCCCCTGGGGCCTACATGTGGGCGTCGGTCCAGACGGTTCGCGGATGTCCGAAGCATTGTTCATTCTGCTCGGTCTGGCGCACCGATGGACAGGAGCCGCGGCAGCGGTCAACAGACACGGTGATCTCGGAGATTGTGCAGCTGCGGAGAATGGGCTACCGGTTCATCGCGCTGGCGGACGACAATTTTTATCCGGTTACACTGACGGACCTGGCGTTGGCGCGGCGGCAGAACAATGCTGCGCGGGTCGCGGAGCTGGAGGGGCTGCGGGCGGAGCGGTTCGAGTTGATGGAGCGGCTGTCGCGGCTGCCGTCCGACACGGTTTTCTTTACGCAGATCACGATGGAAGCGGGGGAAGATCCTGAGTTCCTGGATGCGATGCGGAAGG
>Ga0075421_100008183_pt1 | contig 12836 bp, 15 predicted proteins | sample SoiMetdeltSBSDD5_FD_75292 | JGI IMG/M metagenome (GOLD analysis project Ga0075421, IMG submission 75292) | Bulk soil microbial communities from a Populus tree surrounding site in Tennessee, USA - Soil MetaG P. deltoides SBSDD5 | ecosystem: Environmental > Terrestrial > Soil > Tree plantation... | reverse complement strand
TGGCGCGAAGGTCGTCTCCGGCCGCGCGAGTGGCGCGGACCGAATGCATGGTTCGTCGCGGCCGGCGTGGGGTCGTTCCTCATCGCTTCGTGCGTGCATCTCGTCCTGCGGCTCGCGGGTGGCTATACGACCCACGGCCTGCCGTTCCGGTTCGTCGCGCTCTCGGACCTGATCGAGAACGTGAAGATCACCGGGCAGGTGCTCGGGGTGGTGTTCGGCGCCTACTTTCCCGATCGCGACTCGCCTCTCGCGGTCGTGGTCGGAGCGCTGCATCTGGTAGGACTGCTGGCCGTCGGCGTCGTTACGGTGCGCACCGCGCTGCGAGTCGTGCGTCGGACCGGCGCGACCGATCCGCTGAACGAGGTCATGGCGGTGGGGCTGCTGGGCAATGTCGGCGCGTTCGTCGTCAGCACGCTGCCCGCCGACATGACGACCGCACGGCAGGTCGCCGTGACCGTGCCGCTGGGTGCCGCGCTGCTCGCCCGTACGGCGGGCCCGTGGCTCGCCTCCCGGCGCCTGGCGACCCAGCGTCTGTTGCCGGCCGCGACCGCGGTGCTGCTGGTGTTCGCGGGCGAGTTCGGCGTGCGGGTGGCCGCTGCCCGCTCTCAACCGGCCGCCAACCACGACGTCGCCGAGTGGCTCGAGGCGAACGACCTCTCCTATGGACTGGGCGGGTTCTGGACGGCCAACAACATCACGCTCATCGCCGGGGGACGGGTCCGCGTCGCCGGGATCACCGGCCGGACCGAGGTCTTTGCCTACCGGTGGCTGAGCCACACCGAGTGGTACGACCCCGAGCGCCATGACGCCCGGTTCGTCGTCTTCGACCGTAACGACCCGGTCGCGCCGGCGGAGGAGGCCGTGGTCGCGCGGTTCGGTCAGCCCGTGCGGCGGCAGGACTTCGGGCGGGTCACCGTGCTGATTTACGACCACAACCTGTTGGTCGGCCTGCCCGCGTACTGCTTTCCGGGCCGGGCGCCGAGCATGGCGGAGTGTGACTAGGCCCGGGCGGCACCTGCGTTGAGGTCGAAGAGCAGGCAGCTCGACGTGGCGTGTGCGAGGAGCCGGCCCTCGGCGTCGAGGAGTCGCGCCTCGGCGAGCGCGACGGTCCGGCCGCGGGAGATGACCGTACCTTCGCACCGCAGTTCACCGGAGTCCACAGTGACCGGTCGCAGGAATTTCGTGGTCAGGTCGAGCGACGTGTAGCCGATCCCGGCGGGCAGCGTCGTGTGCACCGCGCAGCCGGTGGCCGTGTCGAGCAGCGTCGCGAGGATCCCGCCGTGCACCGTCCCCAGTGGGTTGTAGTGAAACTCCTGCGCCTGCATGACCACCGTGACCCGACCCTCGTCCACCTCGATCCGGTCCATGCCCAACGTGTGCATCACCGGCGGCGCGGGCAGGTCGCCCGCGATCATCGCGCGCAGCGTCTCCAGGCCGTTCAGGCGGCCGAGCGCGGAGGCGTTGATCGTCGGATCGGACCACGAGTACGTGCGGGTCCGCGTGGACACCTGCGTCTGAGTCATGAACTCAGCCTTCCACAAGCTTGCTGAGTCTGTCAAGCAGACTTAGACTGGCCGCATGCCATCGGAGTCGCTGCGCTGGTCGGCGGAGAACTGCACGGTCGGGCGCGCGTGGGACATCATCGGCGACAAGTGGACGTTCCTCGTGCTGCGCGAGGTGTTCCTTGGCATCCGCCGCTTCGAGGAGATCCGAGTGCGCACGCAGATCCCCCGGCAGGTGCTCACCAACCGGCTGGCCCGCCTCGTCGAGCACGGCCTGTTGCGCCGCGAGCCCTACCAGGAGCCGGGCGCCCGCGCCCGCGACGAGTACCGTCTGACACCGATGGGCTTCGATCTCTATCCGGTGCTTGTCGCGCTGCGCGAATGGGGTGACCGCTACCTGGCGGACGCCGCCGGCCCACCGATGATCACCGTGCACCGCGACTGCGGCGAGGCCGTCCACGCCTTCCTGCGGTGCGCTGCCGGACACGACATCGCCTCGCCGCGGGAGGTCGTGCCCCGCCTCGGCGCGGGCGCCCGACTGCTCGCACCCACCTGACCCCAGCGCCGCGCTTCACCCGAGATCTGACGGATACGGAGGTCGGGGGGCCTGGGGTAGCGTGCGGGGGTGGCGGATCGTGCGGTGGCGAAACTGGCAGCGGAACTGACGGCGGAGGTGGTCGGTGACCCGGTGGCGCTCACCCGGGCACTGGTCGACATCGAGTCGGTGTCGGGCGACGAAAAGGAGATCACGGACGCGGTCGAGGCGGCGCTGCGGAAGGCGGAGCACCTCGACGTCGAGCGCGCGGGCAACGTGGTGTGTGCGCGTACACGGCTCGGTCGCGCGTCCCGCGTGGTGCTGGCCGGGCACCTCGACACCGTGCCGCTTCACGACAACTTTCCCTCCACTGTGGATGGCGATCTCATTTACGGCTGCGGCACGTCCGACATGAAGTCCGGGGCGGCGCTGGCCCTGCACCTCGCCGTCGAGGTGGCCCAGCCCGCGTACGACGTCACCTACCTCTTCTATGACTGCGAGGAGATCCAGGCGGAGCGCAACGGCCTCAACGTGGTCAGCCGAAGTCATCCGGAGTGGCTGGCGGCCGACTTCGCCATCCTGCTCGAGCCGACCCACGGTCTGGTCGAGGCGGGCTGCCAGGGCACGATGCGGGCCGACGTGCGCACCGAGGGACGCCGGGCCCACTCGGCCCGCTCCTGGCTCGGCCGCAACGCGATCCACGCGGCGGGAGAGGTGCTGCGGCAACTGGACGCCTACGAGGGCCGCCGCGTGACCATCGACGGATGCGACTATCGTGAGGGCCTCAACGCCGTTTTCATCTCCGGTGGGGTCGCGGGCAACGTGGTACCCGACCGGTGCGAGGTCCAGGTCAACTTCCGGTTCGCGCCCGACCGTTCGATCGAGGCAGCCGAGCAGCATCTGCGGGAGTTCTTTGACGGGTACGCCCTCACCATCGCCGACGCCGCCTCGGGTGCCCTGCCGGGCCTGACCGCGGAGCCGGCTCGCCAGTTCATCGCGGCCGTTGGCACACCACCCGTCGGCAAACTCGGCTGGACCGACGTCGCGCGGTTCTCGGCACTCGGCGTGCCGGCACTGAACTTCGGGCCGGGCGATCCCAACCTCGCGCACACCCGCGACGAGCACGTCGAGATCTCCAAGATCCGCAACGGCGCGGATGTGCTGCGGCAGTGGCTGAGCGGTTAGTGGGCGCGGGCGTGGCTACGGTATGGGCATGAGCACCGCCGACGCACTCGCCTCCGCGGAGGCGGCATGAGCCCCGCCGAACGCAAGAAGTCGAGGCCGGAGCGGGAGCGCCACCGCGGCCCGGTCACGCTCCGCGGGGAGGCGATCCCGTCGACGACCGCCGACCAGCGACTGCTCGACTCGCGGGCCCGCGATGACTGGAAGCAGAAGGATGCCTGGCGTGCGCTGCGGATCCTGTCGGAGTTCGTCGAGGGCTTCGACACGCTCTCCGACCTACCGAAGGCGGTCAGCGTCTTCGGGTCGGCGCGGGCCAAGCCGGACAGCCCCGAGTGCGAGCTGGCCGAGCGCCTCGGCGCCGCGTTGGCCCGCGCCGGCTACGCCGTGATTACCGGTGGTGGGCCGGGCGTGATGGAGGCGGCGAACAAGGGCGCCACGGAGGCCGGCGGGATCTCCGTTGGCCTCGGCATCGAGCTGCCATTCGAGCAGGGCATGAACCCGTGGGTCGACATCGGCATCGACTTTCGCTACTTCTTCGCGCGCAAGACCATGTTCGTCAAGTACGCGCAGGCGTTCTGCGTGCTGCCCGGCGGCTTCGGCACGATGGACGAGCTGTTTGAGGCGCTAACGCTGGTGCAGACGCGGAAGGTGACGCGCTTCCCGGTGGTGCTGCTCGGCACGCGGTACTGGCAGGGTCTTATCGACTGGCTCACCGGCGTCATGGCCGCCGAGGGGAAGATCAATCCGGAGGACCTGGACCTGCTCTGTCTGACCGACGACGTCGACGAGGCGGTGCGCCACATCATCGAGGCGGACACGACCATCGCGCGGGCCGCCGAGGCCGACACGACCGTCGAACGATCGGCGGGCTGAGTCCGCGTGGCCGAGGTCTGTGTCTTCTGCGCCTCGTCCCGCACACTCGACCGCCGCTATCTCGAGCTCGCGCGCGAGGTTGGCGCCGCGCTCGCCGCCCAGGGCCACCGCATCGTCTCCGGCGGCGGTCGGGTGGGCATGATGGGGACGCTCGCCGAGGGCGCCCGGGCCGGGGGAGCGCACACGCTCGGGGTGATCCCGCAGAGCCTGGTTGACCTCGAGATCGCCGACACGGCCGCGGACGAGCTCCTTGTCACGGACGGCATGGCCGCCCGGAAGATCGTGATGATCGAGCGGGCCCAGGTGTTCCTCGTGCTGCCCGGCGGGATCGGAACGCTCGACGAGCTCTTTGAGGTGTGGACCACCGCGACCCTCGGACTGCACGCGAAACCCATATTGCTGCTCGACTTCGATGGCTTCTACGAAGGTCTGCTGGTGTGGTTGGCGGGCCTCGCTTCGCAAGGTTTCGTGCGTCCGGAGGCACTCGCTGAACTGAAGGTCGTTCGAAACATGGACGAAGTACTCGACGCCATTGAACGGTTCGGATAGCCTGCCGGCCATGGCCGAGGCTGACCTAAGGGCGTTACTCGAACGGCACGTCGAGCTGTTCAATGACGCCGTCCGCACGGGCGACTATGACGCGTATCTGGCGACCTTTGCCGATGACGCGGTCATGCGCTTTGACAGCGTTCAGTTGGGACCCTTCCATGGGCGGACCGCGATAGCGGAGGTCTACGCCAGCCGACCACCCTCCGACACGATGGCACTCATCGACATGGAGGAGATCGGGCGGGACGCCGTCAAGGCGTCCTTCGAGTGGGACGCCGGCGGCACCGGGCAGATGTTCCTGCGCTGGGCCGACGGTCGCCTCACCGAGCTGGCGGTCGCGGCGACCTGACCTGCCGCCCGTCAACCGGGTGTGCCACGATCCCCTCATGGGTTCGTTCCTTCTCGTCCTCGCGGTGGTGCTCGTCGTCGCCGCGCTGGTCTTCGGGGTCGTTGCGCTGATCTCGGGCGAGGACCCGGGCCTATCGAACGCGGAGCCGGACAGCCGGGCCGTGCCACTGCCGAACGACCGACCTCTGGGGGAGTCGGACCTCACTGACGTGCGGTTCGACACCGGCGTCCGGGGCTACCGCATGGAGCAGGTCGACCGCGCCCTGCGCCGGACCGCCTACGACCTTGGGTACAAGGAGGAGATGATCGGCGTACTCGAGGCCGAGGTCACCGCGCTGCGCGAGGGCCGGCTCGAGGAGGCCGACCTCCTGCGCCAGGCCCGCGAGTCGGCGGCACCGCCCACCGGCTTCGGCGCCGTCGACGCCGACGAGCTGGCCGCCGCCCGGGCCGGCGAGGTCGAGATCGACGCCGAGGCGGAGGCCGCCGGCGAGGACTCGACCGCCAAGGACGCTGTCGACGAGAGCCCGCGAACGCGTGGCTGACCCCGCCGGCCCGACCCGGCCCGATCCCGGGCAGCCCGGCTCCGGCGAGGTGACCGCGACGGTCATCGTGCGGGCGCCGGCCGCGAAGGTGTTCGCCGCCTTCATCTCGTGGGACCGGCAGGGCGAATGGATCCCGTTCACACGGGTGAGGGTCGTGTCCGGCGACGGCGGCGAGGGCAGCCTCATCGAGGCGGTCACCGCGGTCGGGCCGGCCGTGCTGCGCGACGAGATGCGGGTCGATCGCGTCGACGCGCCGTACGAGGTCCGGGTCATCCATTGTGGACGGTGGCTGCGGGGCCCTGGCATCATGCGCTGCACCCCGCTCGGCGGCGACCGGACCCAGATGGTGTGGCACGAGTGGTTCCAGATGCCCGGAGGTACGGCGGGTCGCCTGGCCTGGCCCCTGATGTGGCCGGGCTCGAAGGTGAGCCTCAACCTCGCACTGCGCCGGTTCGCCCGCCTCGTCGAGGCCGGCGTCCTGCCGTAATCTTGGCGCTCGCTTCGCTTCGCGGGTCCCCGGACCATCAGCCAACCGCCCGTTCTGTCGGTGGGGGTGTCTAGGCTGGCCGCGTGTCAGACCTGGTCATCGGCGCCGATGGGTTGCCGCGTTGCCCGTGGGGCGCAAGTACGCCGGACTACGTGACCTACCACGATGACGAGTGGGGCCGGCCGGTGCATGACGACAACGCGCTCTTCGAAAGACTCACACTGGAAGCGTTCCAGTCTGGCTTATCGTGGCTGACAATTCTGCGCAAACGTGAGGCGTTCCGAGCGGCATTCCATCGATTCGAGATCGCACGCGTCGCGGAATTCGACGAACACGATGTTGAGCGGCTTCTCGCCGATCCGGGCATCGTGCGGAATCGCGCGAAGGTGGAGGCCGCGCTCGCCAACGCCCGCGCCGCCGCCGAGCTGCCCGACGGGCTCGCGACGCTGCTGTGGTCGTTCGCGCCGGACCGTCGCGGAAGGCCGCGCACCCGCGCCGAGGTCGCCGCGACCAGCCCCGAGTCGGTTGCGATGGCCAAGGACCTCAAGAAACGCGGGTTCCGGTTCGTCGGCCCTACCACGGCGTACGCGCTGATGCAGGCCGTCGGCATGGTCGATGACCACCTCGAGGGCTGCCACGTGCCGCCGCTGCGGCCCGGGCGCTAGTCCTCCTCGGGATCGAGCGAGGCCTCGTCGCCTAGCACGTAGGCCTGCATCGCGAGCTCGTCGCCTCGCGGCCACACGAATGCTGGTAGCTCCCGGGGGCCTAGCTTGTCCACATAGGTCCAGAACTCGCGGACCGCCTCGGCCGCCGAGGACGCTTCGATCGGCAGCGCGACGCTGACCAGCCAGGCGGCCCGATCGGCGTCGACCCGGTGAGAGGCACCCACCGGGCCGGCCACGCGTTGGTAGGCCGCCGCATCGAGCGAAGTGAGGCCGCTCGAGCCCAGCCCGTCCACGGAGACCGCGTGTGGCTCGTCGAAGAGCCGGTGGGTGTAGCGAACGTCAACCTCACTCCCGCGTACCGACTGCACCCGGCCCAGGGCGATGAGCACGGCGGGGTCGGCCGTCGCGAGCAGCGCCACCGGGTCACCGACCCGTGGGAGATCCTCGGGCGGGCCCGGGCCGACGACGGTGACCGTGTCCCGTGCATAGAGCCGTTCCTCCGCGTACTGCTCCTCCGTCAGCACGGACGCCCACTGCTGCGCCATGTGTTCACCTCACCATCGCGGCTCGGCACCATCGCGGCTCGGCACCACCAGGGTTTAGGTGCCGGTGAAGGTCGGCTTCTGTTTGGCGACGAACGCCGCGGTCGCGTTGCGATGGTCACTCGTCGCACCGCAGATGCGTTGCGCCTCAACCTCCGCGGCGAGCGCGTCCGCGAGAGTGCCGGAGGCGCCGATGGCGAGCTGCCGCTTGATCTGGCCGTACGCGACCGTGGGGCCGGCGGCGAGCCGGGCGGCCAGCTCCTGGGCGACCGAGAGCACCTCGGTGTCCTCGCCGACGAGTCGGTGCAACAGCCCGAGCCGCTCGGCTGTGGGCGCGTCGACCGGCTCGGCGAGCATCAGGAGCTCGATCGCCTTGGCGTGGCCGACGAGGCGCGGCAGGGTCCACGAGGCGCCGGTGTCGCCGGCGAGTCCGACGTTGGCGAAGGCCATGAGAAAGGCCGTCGACGGACCGCCGATGCGGAAGTCGGCGAGCAGGGCCAGCGAGGCCCCGGCGCCGGCGGCCATGCCTCGCACCGCCGCGACGACGGGTTTGTCGAACTCGGCGAGCGCGCGTACCAGCGGATTGAAATGCGTCACCACGGTGCCCAGCGGGTCGGATGCCCCCGAGTCGAGCGTCGCGACATGCTCGCGAAGGTCCTGTCCCACGCAGAAGGCGCGTCCGGCACCGGTGATCACGAGGGCCCGGACGGCCGGGTCCGCCTCGATCTCCACGAGGGCCTCGCGGAGCGCGACCTTGAGCGCGACGTCGAAGGCGTTGAGCGCCTCGGGACGGTTGAACGTGAGAGTCACCACTCCGTCGGAGCGGTCGACGAGCAGCGGCGCGTCGGTCACTGGAGTCCTTTCCCGAGGTTGGTCGAGACGAGCGCGGCGTCCAGGCATCCGTCAACGTAACGGTCGGCGGCCGGGCGCAGACGTGCCTCGTGGTGGTCGAAGAAGGCGGCCGCCGCATCGCCGGGCCAGTGCGGCGGCAGCAGTGCGGGCGGCAGCTGCGGATCGCGGAAGAGGAACCTGCGCCAGGCGTGCACGAGCCGGAACCGGGCGGCGTAGGCGGTCTCGTCCCCGCTGCGGTCGGTCACCGGTGTGACGATAGGCCGGAGATCCTCGACGAACTGGCCGTGGGCGTCCCCGATGGCGGCCAGGTCCCAGGCCCGGCGCACCAGCGCGGCCGCACCATCCAGGCCGGCGGCGTGCGTCGCGACGAATCGCTCGTGCGCCACGCCGCTCTCAACCAGCAGCCCCTCCACCTCGTCGGCCACCCGCGGAGCGAGCCACGCGCCGCCGTCCAGGCTGCCGTAGCCGAGGTACCGCAGGGTGGCCGTCAGGCGGTTTCGCTCCGCGCGCTCGGCGCGGCCCGGGTTGTCGGGTCGGAGCACGATCAGGTCGAAGCGGCCGTCCCAGGTTGGCCGGGGCGCACGGTAGATCCGCGCGGCCGCGTCGTCGAGCCGGTGCACCGCCCTCACGCTGAGCTGGTAGCCCGGACCCGCGGAGAGCCGGACGGGATGCAGCCAGCCCTGGCGCACCATGCGCGAGACGGCGGTCCGCACCGCCGGCCCGGCCACCCCGAGGGGCGCGAGCAGGCGTACAAGGGCGGCGACGGGCGCGCGTCCACCCCGTGGTCGGAGGTAGTCGCCGTAAAGGTCGAACAGCGCCGAACGTGCCTGCATGAAGCGTTCATTGTGACACCGTCACGTCACGGGCAACAACAGGTGTCACACGGTGCCCTACCCGGTTTGGGGTCGGTGGACACCATCAGGGAAAATCATGCAACGGCATGATGCGGTGGAGGCCACCGCCGCGAGCTTGCCGCCCGGGCTGTCCCGGCCTGACCAGGCAAGACTCTGAGGGGAGACAACATGGCGGCGATGAAGCCGCGGACCGGCGACGGCCCGCTGGAGGTCACCAAGGAAGGCCGCGGCATCGTCATGCGTGTGCCGTTGGAGGGTGGTGGCCGGCTGGTCGTGGAGATGACGCCGGACGAGGCTACCGCCCTGGGTGAGGCACTCAAGGCCGCGGTCGGCTGACCCCCCGGGGGCACACCCCTCAGGTCTGCAGCACCAGGGTCGCCGTTCCGGGCGCAGGTGCGCGGTCGCGGCCGCGTACGGTGCCGGGAGCGGCGATTGCCTGTCTAGGTTCGCGCAAGCTTCGCTGGAGGAGAGGCCCGGTTGCTCGAGATCGGCATCGAGTCAGTACGGCCGCCGTCGGCGGCGCTCGTGGTACCCGTGTACGCGGGGTCCAGCGACGAAGCCTGGTCGGGCCTGCCGGACGACCTGCGCGCCGAGGTCATCGCGTTCGCGACCGAGGTCGAGCACGGCGGCACGGCCGGCACCGTGGAGTTGCTGCCCCGGCCGGCGCGCACGCCCCACCTGGTGCTGCTCGTCGGGGTTGGCGCGTCCGACGAGGCCGGCTGGCGGGTGGCGGGCGCCGCGGCGGCCCGCGCGGCCACCAAGCGGGTCTCCGGGCTCGAGGTCGTCATGCCGAGCAGCAGCACTGGGCATGATGCTCGGCCCGCAACCGTCGCCGACGCTGTGCGAGGGTTCGCCGAGGGCGCCTGGCTCGCTTCCTACCGGTTCCGCCTTACCCCGGCCCCGGACGAGGAACGGCCGCGCCTGAGCCGCGTGACGTTGCTTGTCGCGCCCGCCGAGGCGGCGAAGAGCAGCCCCGCGGCGACGGCGCTGACCCGGGCCCGGGCGGTCGTCGACGCGACGATCCTCGCCCGCGACCTCACGAACACCCCGAGCGTCGACAAGTCGCCGCAATGGTTCGCCGACCAGATCGCCCGCCGGGCCGAGGGCCGGCCCGGACTCACCCTCACGGTCCTGGACGAGGCCGCGCTGGCGGCCGCGGGCTTCGGGGGCATTCTTGCCGTCGGCTCGGGTTCGAGCCGCCCGCCGCGCCTGTTGGAACTGGCCTGGAAACCGCGCGGCGCCAACCGGCACGTGGTGCTCGTCGGTAAGGGCATCACGTTCGACAGCGGCGGCATCGACATCAAGCCGGTCGACGGCATGAAGCTCATGCGCAAGGACATGGGCGGCGCGGCCGCCGTCGTCGCCGCCGTGCTGGGGACCGCGGAACTGCGGCTGCCCGTACGTGTGACCGCCCTCGCGCCGCTTGCCGAGAACATGATCAGCGGCACCTCCTACCGGCCGGGCGACGTGGTGCACCACTACGGCGGGCTGACGACCGAGGTGCAGAACACCGACGCCGAGGGGCGCGTCGTGCTCGGCGACGCCCTCGCCTACGCGGCCAGTCGACTCAAGCCGGACTACATGGTCGATCTCGCGACGTTGACCGGGGCGCAGAACGTTGCGCTCGGCAAGCGCACGGCCGCCCTCTACAGCCACGACGACGATCTGGTCGCGGCCCTCACGACGGCCGCCGGCGAGGCCGGAGAACGGCTGTGGCGCATGCCGCTGCCGGAGGACTACGTGTCCCTGCTGCACAGCGAGGTCGCCGACCTCAACAACGCGCCCGCGCCGGGGCAGGCCGGTTCGATCCTGGCCGCGCTGTTCCTGCGGGAGTTCACGGGCGACCTGCGCGGACGGTGGGCGCACGTCGACATGTCCTCGCCATCCTGGTCGGACAAGTCCGATCAGGAGCTGGTCAAGGGCGCCACCGGCTGGGGAGTGCGCACGCTTCTGCGCTGGCTGTCGACTCTCTGAAACGAGCCGGAATCCCGGCCCGGATCCGCGCGGCTCTTCGGCGTGTCGAGCTGCCTACCCGCCCACGTTTTCGCGTCCATGATGAACGCGCATATTCATGCCCCTCCGGCCAGATCATGCTTGTTCATCATGGTGCCCGCGAAGCACATGCCTTTCCGTGCCGAGGACTCGACGACATCGTGGGCGGTGAGTTCCGGCGGGATCTAGGTGCGGGCGGCGCAGAGCAGGCCGTCGCCGGCGCCGATCAGGCACGGCGTCCACCCGGGATCCTCGCGCATCACCTCGGCGAGCTCACGCAGCGTCCGGGTGTCCTCGTCCTGCGCCGACGGGTCGGCCACCCGCCCGTCGACGCCCAGCGCCCGGTTGACGACGACGAGCCCGCCCCGGCGCAGGATCCGGTGCGCCACCCCGACAAAGGCGGGGTGGTCCTCGACGATGGCGTCAAGGAACACGAGGTCGTATGCGCCGTCGGCGAGGCGGGGGAGCACCTCGCGGGCGTCGGAGCCGATGACGCGGGTGCGGCCAGGAGCGTGCCCGGCGGCCGCGTACGCCTGCTTGGCGAGCCGCTGCACCTCCGGCTCGATGTCGATGGTGGTGAGCAACCCGTCGGCCCGCATGCCCGAGAGCATCCACAGCCCGCTGGCGCCGGTACCCGTACCGACCTCGACCGCGCTCTTGGCCGACAGAGCGGCGGCGAGGACCCGCAGCACCGCGCCCGCACCCGGCCGGACCGGTTCGGCACCTAGCTCCGTTCCCCATGCCATTGCATGGAGCAGAACCGGATCAACCGGTACGTATGACTCGGTCAGCTCGCGAACGGCGGAGACGGCGACGCGGCTCCCGCGCGGGCCATCGCTCACGGCACCTCCTGTCGGCCGGGCGAGGTTAGAGCCTATGCAACCCATGACCGCCGTGGACAGTGGCGAGTCGTGCCATCCTGGACACCGGGGCCAGTCCGGGACACCGGGCCCAGTGCAGTGCCGCGGGAGGTGACCGTGAGTCGGGGTGGATCGGCGTGGTGGTCGGACGCGCTCAACGACCCATGGCGCGATCCTGACGCCGATGCCGTGGTGGTAAGCCGAACCCCGGCCCTGCCCCCTCCGACCGAGCCGCTGCTCGACGGTCCGCTGACGGATCGGCGGGCCGGCATCCGCCTGGTCGCCGGCGTAGCGCTCGTCGTCGGGCTGCTGGCCGGTGCGCTCGGCGGGGCGATTGGATACCTGGCCGCCACGCGGCACTCGCCCGGCTCGGTCGTCCTCGGCTCCGGCGGTGGGGCTCCGCCGGCGCTGGCCCAGCGGGCTCCGGACTCGGTGGCCGCGGTGGTCGCCCGGGTCATGCCGAGCGTCGTCACCGTCCACGGCGACGCCCGCCAGGGTGAGAGCATCGGGTCGGGGTTCGTCATCACGACCGACGGCTACATCCTCACCAACGACCACGTGATCGCCGACATCCCCGACGACGCGGTGTCGATCACGATGCCCGACTCGTCGGCCCTGGCCGCCCGCGTCGTCGGCCGCGACCCCGAGGCCGACCTGGCCGTGCTCAAGATCGAGCGGGACGGACTGCGCGCGGCCGAGTTCGGCGACTCCGACGCGGTCTCGATCGGCGATCCGGTGCTCGCGATCGGGTCGCCGCTTGCGCTCGCCGGCACGGTCACGTTCGGCATCGTCAGCGCGATCGACCGCACGGTCGAAACCGGTGACCCCGGCAACCAGCCGCGCTACTACGCCGCGATCCAGACCGACGCCGCCGTCAACCGGGGAAACTCCGGTGGTCCGCTCTTCGACCTCGCCGGCCGGGTGGTGGGCGTCAACTCGGTGATCAAGACGGTCGCCGAGGACCAGGAGGTGGCCGGCAACATCGGCATCGCGTTCGCCATACCCATCAACCAGGCGCGTCGCGTCGCCGGAGAGATCATCGACACCGGGCGG
>Ga0075421_100008181_pt1 | contig 12839 bp, 7 predicted proteins | sample SoiMetdeltSBSDD5_FD_75292 | JGI IMG/M metagenome (GOLD analysis project Ga0075421, IMG submission 75292) | Bulk soil microbial communities from a Populus tree surrounding site in Tennessee, USA - Soil MetaG P. deltoides SBSDD5 | ecosystem: Environmental > Terrestrial > Soil > Tree plantation... | reverse complement strand
CGGCCCGCGGACTCGGTCAGCAGGGCCTGAGCCCAGCGGTACGACGCGACTGCTTCCTCCCACCGCATCCCGGCGGATGCACATCGGTGCGTAGCGTGCTCCCAGATGGCCGACATTGGCGTGCGGGCTCGGCAGCGTGCATTCTCAGCGGCGTACAGGGCCTCGAACGCGGGCAGGATCAGATCTTCGGTCGTGAGGCGTTCGAAGGGCGGCGGCGCTAGGCCTTTGCGGAGGCTCACGATGTCGTCGAGCAGTCGTCGGGCCTGTGTGAGGCCGCCGCCATCGCGGCGGTCCGCGGCGTGCTCGGCCAGGTCAGCGGCTGAACGTGCGGCCCACATCAGCATTTCGTCTGCGACGCGCGGGTCGGCGATCTGGACGGCGAGTGTGCGTGCAAGTAGCTCGAGGGCCTCGGCCGGTCGACCGGACGCGACCAGGTATTCGGCGATCGTCGGCGGTGAAAAGAGGTTCGGGCGCTCCTCCAGGTCTGGCATCAGCTCTTTCGCTCGACGCAGGTGCATACCCGCTCGGCTGAGATCTCCTTGGCGGACTGCAAGCTGAGCTGCAGCCAGCCTTACTTGTGCCCCGTTGTGTGGCATTCTGGCCAGCCCGAGGCCTTGACGGATGGTTCGGTTGGCCTCCGAGAAGCGTCCGACGATTAGAAGGCTGCGAGCGAGGGCGCCGGCGTGGTAGGCCGCCAAGTTCACGACTCCTGTATCGAGGGCGTCGCTCAATCCGGCTGCGTCGAGCTCTATAGTGTCGGCAAGCTGGCCTCGGTCTGCGAGGTAATTCTGTCTGCCCACTCGCGCGGCTGTAAGCAGGCCGGGGTCACTGTGCATTCGCGCCTGACTCAGCGCCTCCGCGGAGTCCTGATCGGCACGCTTGTCCCGGGGGCGCGCGTATGACCGAGCCCTGTAGGCACGTGCCAGCGCCTCGTGTGAGCCCGACCGATGGGCCGCCTGGACCGCTTCTTCGGCGTAGCGCAGCGCGGCGTCGAAGGAGTCGGTCCAGGAATGACATTCACTGAGGTCGGCGAGCGCCGAGGCGTACTCCGGACTGTCCGGGAACGGCTCGCACAATTTGACGGCGCGCGCGGACGCGGCGAATGGCTGGCCGGTGCGACGACCCGTCCACCCAGCGACCCATGCATGCTCTCCGAGAATCCGGCTTGTGCGGAGGGGGGCTGCTTGTTCATCCACCAGTTCAAGTGCGCGGTTCCAGGCCGCGAATGCGGCATCTCCATCGCCGACGAGATCGCACACAGCGCCCAAGCGTTCAAGGAGATCTAACTCGCCCTCAATCTCCAGTTGGCCGCTGTGTGGGATGGTCGGCCACAGGCGCGCGGCGCGGCCGAGGTGCACGGCCTCCTCATCGAGCGCCTTCAGGTCTCGCGCAAGGTCAGCGGCCCGTAGTGACATCTCGAGGCAGCGCTGTGGGTCGTGTGCACCTTCATAGTGCAACGCGAGGTCGCCGACCCGTCGCAGCTCGCCAATACCGACGCTGCTCTGACCTTCGAGCGTCTTGGCCCAGGCTGCGTGGATCGGCGCTGCCTCACCTGGGACGAATGTCGCCTCGAGCACCTCTGCCAGCAGCGGATGACGAAACCAGCACGTCTCGGCGCTCGGCGCAGCGCAGATCCCGGTGTTTGATGCCTCGACCAGCGCCGTGGTCACGGCCTCGGCGCCGATGCCACGCGCGGCGGCGACCTCGGTCAGGTCCTTTGCCCCAACCGGGCGCCCACCGACCGCCAATACCCGCATCACCTCTCGAGATGGCGCAGCCAACCCATGCCAGGCGGCCCGCAGCGCACCGGTCAACTCTCCTGGCAAGTCGACAGGCAGATGGTCGTCCGCTGCGCTGAGTCCCTCCACGAGCAGCTCGGTGAGGTAGGGATTACCGGCCGAACGCCTCGACACGTCGGTTACCAAGCGCGGTTCGGGGCGTCCACCCAGGAGTAACGACAACTGTTCCTCGGTCTCGTCACGGCTCATCCGGTCCAGACGCAAGGACAAGACCGAAGGCAGCCGCAGCAGATCGGCCAGCCACGTGTGCATCGGATGTCCCACGACCAGTTCCTCGTCGCGGTAGGTCACCAGCACTACAAGCCGCTGGCTACGGAACCCTGCCACCAGATAGGTGATCGCGTCACGCGAGCCCGGGTCGGCCCACTGCACGTCGTCGACCACCAATACGACCGGTCGCACAGAGACCAACGCCTGAATCAATCCATCGACCGCCGATAGCAATCGGACCATGCTCTGCGTCGGGTGCCCGCCGCGTGAGGGCAGCAGCTCAGCCGCCTCCGGGACCGCGCTTAGCACGGTGAATCGCTCGGCGGCGTCGACCGCGTCGAGCCACGCTTCCAGCGCACCAACCAGCGCTACATACGGCGCATCCACCGCACCGAAACGGACGCAGCGCCCCCACAGAACCGCCGCGCTCTTCGCCAGCGCCTCGTCACACACGGCGCGTACCAGGCGCGTCTTGCCCACGCCCGCCTCACCGTGCACAAACACCGCACACGGTCGCCGGTCGATTGCACTCGCGACCGCCGCCGAAAGGACCTCCCGCTCCTCAATTCGGCCGGCGAAACCGGGCAATGTCTTGGCTCGCACCCCGCCCACAACGCCCAGTGTGGGGCCCAAACTACCCCGCTGTCAGCACAATCCAGCTAGGTCGCGGTGGACCTGCCTACCTTCCCGATCCTCGGCCTCGATCTCTACGGCGGATGACTGCCACGTACTCAGCCCATGCCCGCCTCGGGGCGTCTTGGCATCTCGTAGGGCAGTGCACGGCGTGGTGCCGGTTGAACCATCCCGGGTTTGATGCACACCTCCTTCGTTGGGAAGGTGGCATCCATGCCGAGCAGGTACGACGAGCAGACGAGGGCGAAGGCGGTTCGTCTGGTCACCGAGCACGCTGACGACTACGCCTCGCAGTGGGAGGCGATCACGACGGTCGCGGGCCGGTTGGGGATGAGCGCGGAGACGCTGCGCAAGTGGATCCGCCAGGCCGAGGTCGACGCCGGCAAGACCGATGGCGTGACCACGGCGATGGCGCGGGAGAACCGGGAGCTGAGGCGCAAGAACGCCGAGCTGGAACGCACGATCGAGGTCTTGAAGGCCGCGACGAGTTTCTTCGCGCGGGCGAGCGACCCGCGACAGCGGTGATCTGCGGGTTCGTCGCCGAGCACAGGGCTCGGTTCGGGGTCGCTTCGATCTGCCGTGCGCTGACCGCGCACGGGTGCGGGATCGCCCCGAGAACCTACTACGCCTGGGCCCGGCGGGCGCCGTCGAAGCGGGCGCTGTGGGAGGTCACGGTGACCGAGTTGCTGGCCGGGTACTACGTGCCGGACGAGCACGGCCGCCGCAGGCCGGAGTCGCTGTACGGGTCGGTGAAGATGTGGGCCCACCTGCAGCGGCTCGGCATCCCGGTCGCGCGGTGCACCGTGGAGCGGCTGATGCGGGCCAACGGCTGGCGTGGTGCGACCCGGGCCAAGAAGGTGCGCACCACGATCTCGGACCCGGCCGCGACCCGAGCCCCAGACCTGGTGGGTCGGCAGTTCCGGGTGCCGGCTCCGAACCAGCTGCTGGTGGCCGACTTCACCTACGTCCGGACACTGGCCGGGTTCTGCTACACGGCGTTCGTCATCGACGCGTTCGCCGGGCTGATCGTCGGCTGGGAATGCTCAACCAGCAAGCACACCGCGTTCGTCGAACGCGCCATCAGGCAGGCCGTAGCCCTGCGCCTTCGAGACGGGAAACCCCTGCAGAACAAGGCGATTCATCACTCCGATGCCGGGTCGCAGTACACCTCGCTGCACTTCACCGAGTCGCTGCACCTGCATGGTCTCAGCCCGTCGATCGGGACCGTCGGCGACGCCTACGACAACGCGCTGGCCGAGACCACCATCGGGCTGTACAAGACCGAGTGCGTCCGCGAGGACTCACCGTTCCGCACCGGCCTCCTGCGCGCCATCAGCGACGTCGAGACCATCACCGCTGCCTGGGTGCACTGGTACAACACCCACCGGCTCATGCACCGCCTCGACCGGCGCCCACCCGCCGAGGCCGAAGCCGACTACCATGCACGAACCCGTGACGACCGACCGGTCGTTCACACATAACCGAGGGTGCATCAAACCCGGGACGCTTCATCTTGTGGCGGGCGTGGGTCAATGTGCGCCGCAACAACGGCGCAGCCGGTATCGACAAGACCACCTTGGCCATGGTCGAGCAGTACGGGGTTGCCCGGCTGCTTGCTGAGCTGGCCGACGACCTGAGGGACGGCGGCTATCGGCCGCTGGCGGCACGCCGGGTATTCATTCCCAAGCCCGGCACCGCCGAGCAGCGTCCGTTGTCCATCCCGACGGTGCGTGACCGAGTCGTGCAGGCGGCGATGAAGATTGTGCTCGAGCCGATCTTCGAGGCCGACATGCTGCCCTGTTCGTTTGGGTTCCGGCCCAAACGGGCGGCGCACGACGCCTTGCAGGTGCTCATCGATGAGTCCTGGCGGGGTCGCCGGTGGGTGGTCGAGACGGACATCGCCAACTGTTTCGAGGCGATTCCGCACGACAAGTTGATGCAGGCGGTAGAGGAACGGGTCTGCGACCAGGCGGTCTTGAAGCTGCTGCGCGCGATGCTGCGGGCAGGAGTGATGGACGGCGGCCAGGTCCGCAAGCCGGTGACCGGTACCCCACAGGGCGGGGTCGTCTCCCCGCTGCTGGCCAACATCTACCTGCACCGGCTGGACCGGGCCTGGGATGTTCGCCGACACGGGGTGCTGGTGCGTTACGCCGACGACCTGGTGGTGATGTGCAAGTCCCGACAGCAGGCCGAGGCCGCGCTCGTGTGGCTGAGACTATTGTTGGCCGACCTCGGCTTGGAACCGAAGGCGGCCAAGACCCGGATCGTGCACCTGCAGGTGGGCGGGGACGGCTTGGACTTCCTCGGCTTCCACCATCGGCTGGTGCGCAGTCAGGGTCGCGTCGGGGCCAAGGGCGTCATCTTCCTCGCACGCTGGCCCTCGAAGAAGGCGGTGCAGCATGCCCGCGACCGGATACGTGAACTGACGGCCCGGCGCAGACTGCTGCACCGAGTCGACTGGATTGTGGAGGACCTCAACCGGTTCCTACGCGGCTGGGCCGCGTACTTCCGCTACGGCAACTCCGCCGACCAGTTCGACAAGATCAACCGGTACACCCGAATGCGGATGGCGATCTTGATCGCCAAGCGACATCGCCGCTCCCGCCGCTTCGGCTGGTACGTCGTGGCCTTCGCCTCGGCGAACCAACTCGGCTTGATCGACCTCACAACACACGGAACCGTGGCCGCACCCAGGCCCTTCCGGGCCTGGCGGGACAGACCGAATGCCGGCGGTGAACGACGTCGGTGAGCCGTGTGCGGGAGAACCGCACGCACGGTTCGACGGGCGGGGGCTGGAAACGGGCGGCATGTGCTGCCGCACCGCGCCAGCCCCCGACCCTACACGTCGGGGTTGAGGTGGCGGCCTGACGGTTGTGTCCCGTGGCTGGCTGGGGGTGTTGGCGTGCGGGCAGGTCTGGGCTGTGGCTGTCGCGCGCCAGTGGCGGGTTCCGGGGGTTGCTTGGTCGCGGCCTGTTGGCCTGGGTGGTCAGTTGAAGGCTGCGCGGAGTCGGTGGAAGCCGGCGGCGATCTGGGTGGCCCAGCGCCAGGTCTTGTCGATGCGTAGCCGCAGGTAGCGGGCGCCGCGGGTGAGGCGGGCGGCCACGTGGAGGACCCGGTAGCGGAACGTCGAGATCTCGCACTTGGCGAGTTCGGGGACGTCGTGGAAGCAGATCAGCTTGGTCCAGCAGACCAGGTCGACCGCACAGAGCACGGTCTCGAGCCAGGCGGCGTTCTCGGTGAAGCCGCGACACGGCAGGTTGCGTAGTCCGGTGGTCTTGGCCTCGCGGATCCGGTCCTCGACCCGGGCGTGTTGGCGGTGACGCAACTCCAGTCCGGCTATCTGGCCGGGCAGTGCGCCGGGTGGTGTGTCGGTGAGGAAGGCGGTGACGCGCATGCCGTCGGCGTCGGTGAAGGTGAGCTGGGCTCCGGGGTGCGGGCGTTCCTTGCGCAGGATCAGACGAGACCCTTGCGGCCAGCCGGCCTTGGTCGGGTCGGTCATGTCGGTGGCCTCGGCCACCCAGGCGCCGTCGCGGATCTGTCCGTCGGCCTCGATGGCCGGCATCCAACACTGGGCCGGTATCTGGTTCACGATCGCCTGGATCCCCATGCTCACGGCGAATCCGAACGAGAACCCGACCCCGCGATCCCGGCAGGCGGCGGCGAACCCGTGGGTGGCGCCGGCCGAGTCCGACCGGGCCAACAGCCTGGGTGAGTCCGGGCTGTCGGGGTCGCCGGGGCGGGGCCGGGCCCGCTCGGGCAGCGCGGCCAGCGCCATGTCCAGCACCGCGACATGGTCGGCGGCGGTGTTCGACCCGGCGTTGCCCGCCCGCAGCAACCCGGCCAGCGCCTCCCCGCCGGCCACATCGGGGCGGTCCAGGAAGCACAGCAGCGGATGAAACCCAAACGTCTTCTTCCAGGTCGCGGCGGCATTCTCCTTCTCGCTGTGCGCGATCGTGATCGTGGCGTCGAAGTCCATCCGCAGCTCTGGTGATCCGACGCTCAGATCCGGTGCCGCACCAGCAGCCCACGCCACCTCCCGTGCCGCCGACCGAGCCTCCCGCACCGCCGGCAGGTGATGCTCGTCGATGCGGGCCAGCAGCCGCCACGCGGTCGGCACCGACGCCACCGGGCCATGCAACTCCTCGCGGTCGGTGAGCACCGCGATACCGCTGATCGCATCCGCACCGTCGGCGACCGCCGTCGCCAAGTCGGTGAACACTCGGCCGGGCGCGTGCACCGGCATGCCCTTGTAGGTGTCGATCAGCGCCGCGGTGACACCGTCGACCAGGCCGGTATGCTCGGCCAACTCCCGCAGCAACCCGACCCCTGCATGCGACACCACACCGGTACCGTCCGCGCTGACCTTGACCCGCCCAACCCGCTTGCTACGCTTCACCTGCGAAGTGCCTTTCTGCCAGGAACCTCGGACCTTCAGACAGCCCGATTTTCCCTTACAGACAAGGCACTTTCGCGTTTCCCGACCCGTGTCGCACTCCGTCGCGCGAAAGACGGAGGTTAGCTCGTTTGGACGGGTGGGTAGCCGAGCCTGCCGGCCAGTGTGGCGACTTCGCGCCGGGACGTCGTGCCGGTCTTGCGGAGCAGGTTGGACACATGCACGCTGACGGTCTTCTCGCTGATGAACAACACGGCCGCGATCTCGGCGTAGGTCCGGCCGGCTACCAGATGGGAAAGGACTTCCTGCTCGCGCTTGGTCAGGGACTGCAAGGCGGTCGGGACCTTGTCTTTGGCCGGTAGCTCGGGTTCACCAAGGGAGATCCTGGCGAGCGCGGCCAAGGTTTCAATCTCGCGACGCAGTGGGCTGGCACCCATCCCGCCGGCCAGACCGTACGCCGATCGCAGCGGGGCGGCGATGACCGCGCGGGTTGCGCCCTCGGTGAGGAGGGCGTGTGCCCATCGGTGGGAGGCGACAGACTCTTCCCATCGCAGCCCGGCAGCCGCGCATCGCTGTACCGCTTCCTCCCAGAGGGCCGAGGTTGGTGACTGGGCCAGGCAGCGTGCTGTCTCGGCAGAGTAGACCGCTTCGAGCGCCGGCAGGATCAGGTCCTCGGCGGTGAGTGGCTCGAACGGTGGGGGTTGCAGCCCGTGGCGAATCTCGACGAGACCATCGAGCAAGTCTCTGGCGTGTTTGATGCGCGCGTGATCTCGTCTGTCACGGGCCTCCTCGGCCATCTCGGCGGCCGATCGTGCGCCCCACATCAGCATCTCGTCGATGACCCGGGGATCGACGACCTGGACGACCATCGTCCGCGCGAGCAGCTCGAGTGCACGGTCCGGCTGACGATTGGCGACCAGGTACTCGGCCAGGTCCGGCGGTGCAGTCAGCTCAGGTCGATCTTCAAGCTGTGGTATCAGCTCCTTGGCCCGCTGTAGGTGCAAGCGGGCTCGGTCAAGGTCTCCGCGGCGCACCGCTAACAAGGCTGCAGCCAATCGGACGTGAGCGGCGTGGTGCGGCACCCTGGCGAGGGTCAGGCCTTCACGGATCGCACGGTCGGCGTCCGAATGTCGTCCGACGATGAGGAGACTTCGAGCCACGATGCCGGCGAGGAGCGCCGCCAGGTTCGACTCCCCGCCGTCCAGGCACTCCCGAAGCGCTGCTTCATCGATCTCCATAGCCTCGGCGAAGCGGCCTCGACCGGCCAGGTAGGCCCGTCTGGCATACCCGGCCTCCGTGACCACGCTTGAGTCGCCGGTCAGCTTGGCATGACGCACGCCTTCGGCGGAGTCGTGACCGGCGCGCTCGTCCCGGATGTGCGCGAGGGCTAGGGCAAGGTAGGCCTTTGATAACGCCTCGTGGGACCCTGATCGCCGGGCCGCCTGGATAGCTTCCTCGGCGTAACGCTGCGCCGCATCAAACGAGTCGGTCCACGAGTGACACTCGCTGAGGTCAGACAACGCTATGGCGTACTCGGGGCTGTCCGGGTATGGCTCGCACAGTTTGACGGCGCGCTCGGACGCGTCGAACGGTTCGCCACTGCGTCGCCCGGTCATCCACTCATAGCCTGCGACCTTCCGCACGATCCGGCTCGCCCGAAGCGGGTCTCGGCCCTCGTCGACGAGCTGATACGAGCGAGTCCAGGCTGCGAGAGTCTCCTCGCCACCTCCGACCATGCTCGACACAAAGGCCCAGCGCTCGAGAAGATCGAGCTCAGCATCCACCGCTTGTCTGCCGGCATGGCGCACGGTCGGCCACAAGCGCGCCGCGCGGCGAAGGTGCACCGCCTCTTCGGGCAGGGCCTTGAGTTGCTTTGCGAGGTCCGCCGCGCGTAGCGAGGCCTCCAGGCTCGCTGCCGGATTGTCGGCACCCTCGTAGTGATGGGCCAGATCACCCAGCCGCTGGAGCCCATGAATACCGGTATCGGCCCGGGCCTCCAGCGTTTTGGCCCAGGCGGCGTGGATCGGCACCGCCTCACCCGGAACGAACGTCGCGGTCAGGACCTCGGCAAGCAGCGGATGCCGGAACCAGCACATCTCACCGCTATATGCCACGCAGATCCCGCTCTGTGTTGCTTCAACCAGCGCGACCGTCACCGCCTCCGCGCCGATGCCACGCGACGCGGCAACCTCGATCAAGTCCGCGGCCGTGACCGGGCGCCCGGCGACGGCCAGCAGCCGCATCACCTCCCGCGCCGCCGCGGCCAACCCCTGCCAGGCAGCCAGCAGCGCACCGGTCAGCTCAGCCGGCAAGCCGGCCGGCAGATCCTCATCGGCGACCGTGAGCCCCCGCACCAGCAACTCGCTGAAATACGGGTTACCGGCAGAGCGCCGCACGACATCGGACACGAGCTTTGCGTCGGGCCGGCCGCCCAACAGCATCGACAGCTGCTGCTCGGTCTCGTCGCGGCTCATCCTGTCCAAGCGCAGCGACGACACCGACGGCAGCCGCATCAGATCGGCCAGCCAGACGTGCATCGGGTCGCCAGGTGCGAGTTCCTCGTCCCGGTACGTCACCACGACCGCGAGCCGCTGAGAACGGAACCCGGCCACAAGATAGGTAATCGCATCCCGCGAAGCCACGTCGGCCCACTGCGCATCGTCCACGACCAGCACCGCCGGGCGCACCGCGACGAGTGCCTGAATCAGCCCATCGACGACCGACAGCAGTCGGACCATGCTGCGCGTGGGCCGCCCGCCCAGCGAAGGCAAGAGCTCGGTCGCCGCAGGCACCGCAGCCAGCACGGTCGACCGGTCGGCGCTCTCGGCCGACTCCAGCCAGCCCTCCACCGCACCGATCAACGCGACATAGGGCGCGTCCACCGCGCCGAAACGCACGCAACGCCCCCACAAGACCGCCGCGCCGTTCGCCGCCGCCTGGTCACACACCGCCCGCACCAGGCGCGTCTTGCCCACACCGGCCTCACCATGCACGAACACCGCACACGGCTGATGCGCAGCCGCCGCACTGATCGCGGCCGCGAGGAATCGCCCCTGCTCGACACGGCCCGCGATGCCCGGCAACCGCGCTCCTGAACCCCCACCCACACCAGCAGTCTCCGCCCAAACAACCCAGATGTCTCCACAAATCCGTCAGTAACGTTGCGGTCAATCGCCCCAGACGCGGGCGTGCGGAGCTGCAACGGCTGAGCGTGCGCATGAGGTCGTCGACGGGCTGGCAGGCTCGGTCTTCAGCGCCTGACCCTCGCGATTTGGACCGCCTTTTGCTAGGCAGGCGTCGAGCAGCAGCCGTCAGCAACGTCATGACACCAGTCGTGACGCGAACTGCGGTCTAGCGGGGTTGCGGAAGTGGGCTCAAGTGGTTGGCGGCGTGAGTCCTGCCGCCTGGAGTTGACCAGAGTATGTGGGGAGGAGGGCTCTCATAATCCCTGGGTTGACGTGTTTCTGACTTCGTGACGCACTTTGGCGTTGAATTAGCCAACATCGTCGGGCTCCTGGGTGGGTTGAGTCTGCTGGTGTTGGCGGTGGGTGGCAAGCCGGTGTAGCCGGGCTTGCTCGAGGCCGGCCTGGCGGGCCTTGCGGATGGCTTCACCTCGTCCTTGGTGTTCGTTGTGTCGCCCCGGGATGTCTGGAGACTTCATTCGTTGGAAGGATGAAGTCCATGGCACGTCCGTCGTCGTATCCCCGGGAGTTGCGTGAGCGCGCGGTCCGGATGGTGCAGGAGTCCAAGGCTGACTACGGCTCGGAGTTCGAGGCGATCAGGTCGATCGCTTCGAAGCTCGGGATCGGTTCGTCGGAGACGCTGCGCAAGTGGGTCCGCCGCGCACAGGTGGACGCTGGTGAGCGTCCGGGGATGAGCACGGAGGAGTCGGAGCAGATCAAGGCGTTGAAGCGGGAGAACGCCGAGCTGCGGCGGGCGAACGAGATCTTGAAGTCGGCGGCGAGTTTCTTCGCGGCGGAGCTCGACCGCCCACACCGGTGATCGTCGACTACATCAGCGCGCACCGCGCTGAGTTCGGGGTCGAGCCGATCTGCAGGGTGCTGTCCGAGCACGGCTGCCCGATCGCCCCGTCGACGTACTACGACAACCTCAATCGTCAACCCAGCAAGAGAAAGCTCCGCGACGCCGAGCTGGTCGCGGTGATCGAGGCCGAGCGCGCTAAGAGCCGGTTCGTACGGTTGTTCGGTGCTCGCAAGATGTGGCTGCACCTGCGCTCGCTGAGCCATGACGTGGCCCGGTGCACCGTCGAGCGGCTAATGGCCGAGCTCGGGATCAGCGGCGTCACCCGGGCCAGGGCGCCGCGAACCACCGTGGCCAGCGAGGCTGCCGAACGCCCACCCGACCTCGTGGACCGCAACTTCGCCGCGAGCAGGCCGAACCAGTTGTGGGTGGCCGACTTCACCTACGTGCCGACCTGGGACGGCACCGTGTACGTGGCGTTCGTCGTCGACGTGTTCTCCCGGATGATCGTCGGCTGGCGGGCCGCCACCAAGATGACCACTCCGCTGGTGCTGGACGCGTTGGAGATGGCGTTGTGGAGCCGCCGCAAGCACGGTGTGACCGATCTGTCCGGGCTGGTGCACCACACCGATGCCGGCTCGCCCAGTACACCTCGATCGCGTTCACTCAGCGGCTGGTCGCCGAGGGTGTCGACCCGTCGGTCGGGTCGGTCGGCGACGCCTACGACAACACCCTGGCCGAGTCCCACATGGGTCTGTACAAGTCCGAGCTGATCCATCCCTACGGGCCCTGGACAGACCGCGAACACGTCGAGCTCGACACCCTGGACTGGGTGCACTGGTTCAATACCGCTCGCCCCCACGAGTCAATCGACGACCTCACACCCGAGCAGGTCGAGCAGCTTCACTACACTCATCGAACCCGTCTCGCCGAGACGGGTTGACACCAAACGAAGCCTCCGGACTCACCGGGGCGGCTCACGTCGTCGGGGGTGACGTAGCCGATCCCTTGATGGAGCCGGACGCCGTTGTAGTGGGCTCGGGTGACGGCGAGTTCGGCACGCAGGGTGGCGGGGTCACGGATCGCGAGCAGGTGCGGGTAGTCGATCTTGACGTGGCCGTTGAGGCTTTCGATCCAGGCCTGGTCGGTCGGGGTGCCGGGTCGGCCGAGGTGCTGGGCGATCGCGCACAGCGCCAGGAACTCTCGGGTCGAGCCCGACGTCATCTGCGGACCGTTGTCGGACACGGCGAGCAGGATCGGCGGGGACTGGTCGTCGGTGGCCGGGTCGGCCCGGCCGTCGTCGTGACGCGCATCCACCTGCTCGAGGAGTCCCTCGGCGTCGAGTGCTGCGGTGAAGGCGAGCTCGACCTGGGTGGAGGTCTCCTCGACCGAGACGATCTCGGTGATCCACTTCCGCGAGACCAGGTCCTCGATGATCAGCACCGCCATGCCCGCGGCCGGGAAGTGCGTCGTGTCGTAGATCCAGATCGAGTTCGGCGTGTAGGTGACCCAGTCCGGGAACGGCCTGCGCGCCGACTTCCCGGGGCGTGGCCGTGGCCGAAAGTGCTTGTCGGCAAGGAAAAGCACCCTGCGCACCGACGACGGAGACACCCACACCCGGCCCAGATAGGAGCCGCGGTGGGCGAGCTTGCGGTGCGACCGGTCGGTCTCGCCCCACTCGTCGAACAGCGCCAGGATCTGTTCGGCCTCGTCGTCGAGCAGCCCGTGCATCGGGGACCCGCCCGGGGCCCGGTCGGCCAAGCGTCCACGGGCACGGCGGGCGATCCACCGATGCGTCCGCCGCTCGACCAACTCGAGCTGGT
>Ga0075421_100008176_pt1 | contig 12842 bp, 8 predicted proteins | sample SoiMetdeltSBSDD5_FD_75292 | JGI IMG/M metagenome (GOLD analysis project Ga0075421, IMG submission 75292) | Bulk soil microbial communities from a Populus tree surrounding site in Tennessee, USA - Soil MetaG P. deltoides SBSDD5 | ecosystem: Environmental > Terrestrial > Soil > Tree plantation... | reverse complement strand
GCTAGCAAGAAAGGCGCCAGCACGACACCGATGTAGCCATCTGTTCCGGTCACCAGTACACGCATACGGTTACCCCTCCCACCTCCCGCAGCTTGGCTACCAGATCTTCCAGGGCGCTTTACCACTGTTCCACAGTTCTTCCAGCATGTTTTTCTCTTTCAGCGTGTCCATACAGGACCAGAAGCCATAGTGCTGATAGCCCATCAACTCCCCATCCTGGGCGAGTTGCTCGACCGGGTCGCGCTCCCAAACGGTATCATCGCCATCGATGTAGTCGAGGGCGCGGCGGTTGAGGAGAAAATACCCGCCGTTGATCCAGCCTTCACTGGCCTGCGGTTTTTCGTAGAAGGTAGCAACGCGTTTACCATCAAAGGTGATGCGGCCAAAACGCGCCGGCGAACGGACGGTCGTGACCGTTGCAAGCTTGCCGTGAGCTTGATGAAACGTCTGCAGGGCTGCGATATCGAGGTCTGCAACGCCGTCGCCGTATGTGAACATGAATGTCTCATCGTCCTCAAGCCACTTTTCCACGCGCTTCAAACGCCCACCTGTTTGGGTGTGCAGCCCGGTGTCGACCAGGTGCACTTTCCAGGGGAGGTGGTTAGTCCCGTGGATGATCGTCTCCCCTCGTGCCAGATCGACAGTGAGATCATTATTAATGGCATAAAAGTGCAGAAAGTATTCTTTAATGATTTCTGCCTTATACCCAAGCGCAATGATGAGTTCATGAATGCCGTGCACGGCACAGAGGTTCATGATGTGCCACAGAATTGGCTTGCCACCGATTTCCACCATCGGCTTGGGACGGAAGACGGTTTCTTCTGACAAACGTGTCCCAAATCCTCCCGCCAAGATGACGGCTTTCATATGCTCACTTCTCCCTGGCCACGGTAGCCGTAACGCCGTGATATGACCGATTGCGGCTACACTTTCGTAAGTATAGTTGGTAAACACACCCTCGACTTAGACAAGATATAACCATATTCTCTTCCCCCATCGCAGTGCTGCCATATATAAGTCGTATATATGGGGGATTAAAGAGAATGCCAACAAATTAAGTCCAATCGAATAGGCAATAGCAGCTTTCCAGAGTTTGCTCTCTGCGTTCTGTATTCCCAGCGCAACTAACACCATAAGAACTGGAAGAAAGTCTAAGGCGTATCTTATACCATTTTCCTGCACCCATCCGTTGCCGTAATAAAAGAGTACATGGAGCAAACATAACGTGATGGACGACCAGGCCCCCCATAGCAAGAGACGTCTCGGGCGCGCTAGAAAAGCAAAAAAGATAAATGGACTGGCAAAGGTTAAAGAGGTGCCGAATGGATCTATGTGTGGTTTATCTAAATACATAGGTAAACTGAACTCAAGGTGAAATCCTTGAATAAACATATAAACAAAATTATGAAAAAAATACGCAGGGTGAAAATGGCCGTAATGTTTCTGGCGTTCAGCCATGAAGAAATCAGTTTCGAGCCACTTCGAATACCCAGTGTCGAACGGATGATCGAAACGCAGCCAATTAAAAATGAGATAAATCGCAACAGCGATACTAAAAGAGCCAAAGAAGAGCAGTAAGCTACCAAATCTCTTTTTATTGGTAATGAAGCGGGGGTGTTGCCATAGGATCGCGCTCAAAACAATTGCAGTGTATAGGGACAATTGTCTCGAGAGGAATGCCATACCGAGAAAAACGCCAACCAGGCTACCTCTTGCCGTTCCAAAGGCCTCATTGAGTGCCAAGAGGATGCCGGTAACCGCGACAACGTGAGAAAAGTAGGCGCCTATCTCCGATCCTCGCACGACACCCCAGTATGGTGAGCCAAGAAAAAAAGCAGCAAGTATCCAAGGTATGAAACGCGAGGCGACATTGAGCTTCCGCAGGAGACGTGTAAGCACGAAAACGTTTAACGCTGTCAATACGAGACTAATGGGCACTACGTGCGTTGATGTACCAAAGATCGCCACAAATGGCACTAGTACTGCTGCAGGAAATGGAGGGAAGGGACACTGATAGTGACCATTAGTCAGAGCAATGTCGAAATTAAGGCCTTTCTGTGAGAAGGGGAGGTAGACATGCCCCTGAAGGAAGGCAAGAGCTTGAAACACGTGAATATTAGGGACTCCACCTGGACCGAAGCCAATGAAGGAAAAGGTCTCGATAATTAAAAGACCTAAAAGAACTAAAAACCAGGTCTGCTGGTAGGGGGCGAGTCGTCGCCAGCCTTGGACCTTACTGCCTGTTATGCTCAGCATCCAGCTTCTCCGGACAGCGCCGATTTGGTCGAGCAGAGATTTCATATGGGACTGTCCGTTTAAATCTATATGCTGTAATAAGCCAAATCATGTGAAGACCGGTCGTTAGTGTTCCTTTCAGAGAACCGGTAATTTTTGACATCCCTTTCCGACCGCGGTAATTGACAGGAATCTCGATAATCCTTAGGCCACACTTACGAGCTAGTATGACCATCTCCGGAAGAAAATGAGATCCTTTCACCGTCAGAAATGGGAGAAACTGCTGAAGCGCTTCGCGGTCGATCAACCGCAGCGTGCAGCCACAGTCAGAGAGCGAACAGGTATTGTGGAGCATCTCCAGCCACTTCGCGACAAGTAGATTGCCCAGTCTTAGGAACCATCCCATGTTGGCTTCGGCCCAGATAAGCTCCCTCGTAGTCCGAGTACCACACACCATGTCAAAGTCATCGGCGTATGACAGGAGTTTTATAATGTCGGTACTGGAAAAAGTGCCATCAGGCTCAGCCAAAATGATGTAGTCGCCGGTGGCTTCCGTCAGGCCGCGTGTGAGGGCAGCACCATAGCCCTGCTTGCTCTCATGGATGAGAGTAGCATGCGCCTTCAACGCTTCCTCAACAGTATGATCGGTAGAGTTATTATTTACGACGATGACATCGTCCACAATGCCGGTTGCATAAAACGTCACAACCGCCTCGTAGATGCTCTCCTCTTCATTAAAAGCTGGAAAGACGACTGCCACCCTTTTACCATTCCACATATTATTATTCTCTTTTTTCTATATCTTCTAGTAATGTTAGGCATGTTGGTTGTGCCAGGAGGTCACTGCCTCCACGACAGCGTCAATTTGCTGTGGGGTAATGTGCGGATAGAGCGGCAATGTCACCAGACGTCGCCCCAATTGCTCTGTCACCGGCAACATCCCTGGTGTGGTGCAGGAACGATAATATATAAATTGATGTATAGGCGGATAATGGATGCTCGTCTGAATACCGCGGTCCTTCAGGAACTGCATAAATCCCGGCCGCTGCTCATCTGCTGGCAACACGATGGGCAACAGATGATAGGCCGAGGTGCCTTCGTAATGCGCAAATGGCAGGATGAGGCCTTCCAGGGCCGCGAGCTTCTCGTGATACCGATTCACCACCTCCGCCCGTCGCTCCTTGTTGGCCTCGAGCTTGTGCAGTTGCACGAGGCCCAGAGCAGAGCGCATCTCATCAATACGATAGTTAAACCCGGAGGCTGTGACGTCATAACTAAAACTGTGACCACGATCGCGGTCCCAGGTCAGACTCGTCATGCCATGCGAGCGCAGCAGTTTAATGCGGTCAGCCAGCGTGTCATTATCTGTGGTCAACATACCACCCTCACCGGTGGTGAGATTTTTGTTGGAGAAGAAGCTAAAGCAACCAATATCACCAATGTTGCCGCACTGTTTGAAGACGCGCTCGCCACTCCCATCCTGCCCATGGCCAGGCAACGTCACCCAGCAGCCGGCCCCTGGCGCATGTGCCACATCCTCCACCACGTATAGCCCATGCTGTCGTGCTAGCGCCATGATGCTCTCCATGTCACAGGGATAGCCACCGTAGTGCACCACGCAGATGCCCTTGGTGGTCGCGTCAAGACGGGCAGCGATGCTCTCCGAGGAGATGTTACAGTTCTCGACACCCGTGACATCGGCAAAAACCGGTGTGGCACCGGTATAGCGAATGGCGTTAGCCGTAGCCACGAAGGTCAACGACGGACAGATAACCGTATCGCCTGGTCCAGCACCAAGCGCCAGGTGCGCCAGGTGCAGTGCCGCCGTGCAGTTGGTCACGGCAAAAGCGTGTTTGACACCTACCATGGCGGCAAATTGCCGCTCGAACTCTGCCGTTACCGGCCCCATGGAGAGCCATTTCGAGCGCAGCACATCCGTTACGGCACGGATCTCGTCGTCGCCCAGATCGATATCTGCCAATGGCACATTCCAGAGACTCACGATAGCATGTCCTCTTGTACGGCCAAGCAGCCTCAGGCTGCCCCTTGCCTCTAGTCTAGATGCAACTTTCCCTTGATGTGCTCGTACTCTTCGAGGGCTTTTTCATAGTCACTATGATTGCCGATATCGAGCCAATAGCCATTAAAGGGATAACTCACGACAGACCGACTATTGGCCAGGAGACGTTTCACCAGGTCAGGGAAATCCAAGTGTTTGTGCGGCTCGATATACTGCAGTACCTCATGTTCGAACACGTAGACGCCCATGCTGACCTTGAATGTATGTACAGGTTTTTCGATATAATCAGTAATACAACTATTGGCCGTATTATTGATGATTCCGAGATCGATCTTAAAATGCTTTTTATACGTTCCAACCGTCACAAGCCCCTTGCGTTGCTTGTGAAACTGGAAGAGATCACTATAGTTAAGATTGGTGATGACATCACCATTCATGACCAAAAAGCTCTCGTCAAGGTGATGCATCTGAGCCAAAGGGCCCACCGTCCCAAGGGGCTCGTCCTCAAAGCTATACGTAATATCTAGACCATATCGCTCGCCATGGTTGACATACGTCTGAATCATCTCTGCCATGTATCCCACCGCGAGGGTGACATGCGTGAAACCAAAGTGCTTCAGTTGACGCAGAATCGTATCGAGGATAGGCTTTTCCCCAAGTGGCACTAGGGGTTTCGGGAAGACATTGGTAAATGGGAGTAGTCGAGTTCCCTTGCCTCCGGCGAGAATGACCGCTTGCACGGTAGACCTCCTCTCTGGCCACGATCACAGCGTAAATATGTGAGTTTTGTACAAATGCAAATAATCTTGGATATAAGCAAAAGTCGCTTGTAACCCTTGCAGCAACGTGTACTGCGGCTCCCAGCCCAGTAACGCTTTGGCTTTGGTGTTATTGCACAGGAGTTCCAGGACCTCGCTCTTCTCAGGGCGGAAGCGTTCCTGGTCGGCTATCACATATTTCTGCCCGCTGCACATGCTGAGCACCATATTTGCTAGGCCGCCGATAGTGACACCTTGTCCAGTCCCAATGTTGACTACCTGTCCAACCGTGTCGGGCGACTCGGCCACTTTCATAAAGGCCGCCACTGTGTCTGCGACGAAGGTAAAATCGCGTACCGGTGTCAAGGCTCCCAGACGGATCGTGTCCCCAGTCAGGGCTTGGCTGATGATGGTGGGAATGACCGCACGTGCCGATTGGCGGGGCCCGAAGGCATTAAATGGACGAATGGTGGCGACGGGAAGGTCGAAGGAACAATAAAAACTTTCTGCTAGCTTGTCAGCAGCAATTTTGCTCGCCGCGTACGGTGATTGTCCCTGCAGGGGATGATTTTCATCCATAGGAGTATAGCGGGCCGATCCATATGTTTCGCTGGTGGACGTATGCACCACCTTCAGGACGTGCTCCTCCAGGCAGGCTTGTAGCACGTTCAGCGTACCAATGACATTGGTATCAATAAAGTGGCGCGGCGCCTGATACGAGTAGGGAATGGCAATGAGCGCCCCTAGATGAAAGACCACGTGGCAATCGGCAACAGCGCGACGCACCATAGTGGCATCGGTCAAATCCCCGAGCACGACTTCAAGGGCAGCCTGCACGTCATCGTCCACGTATTCCAGCAGTCCCCGGTCATTCCGTGAGTTATAATGCACAAACGCGCGCACGCGGGCACCCGCATGCACCAGCCGTTCCGCGAGATGGCTGCCAATAAATCCCCCTGCGCCTGTCAGCAAAACCTGCAGAGCAGGCCACGGTGGTAGAGCAACAAGGGATGATGACCCAGCCGACGAAGCAGGCAACGTTGTCACAATACTAGGCAACTCCCTGGCGCCATGGCGCACCTTGGCGCAGTATGTAGGCACCTTCACGCGGCATAGGATGCTTGTGCGGCACACTCCAGCAGGGTACGAGTGGGACGTTCCCAGCTTTCATACGCCAGATCACTCTCCTGAATCTTCAGGAGTTCTTGCACCGCTGTGGTGATAGCCTGTGAGGACGTAAAAGGCGATTCTTGCAGCAGGCTAATGCTCGGATTGGACGTGGGCACACACCTTGTGTAGGCGCCTGAAGCAAGAGCTTCCTCCGAGGGCGATGCTGCGGAGGGCTCCTCAAGGAAGTACAGCGGAATATCGGTGCCAAGCCGATAGCCATGGAGCATGGCAAGCCGATGGGCGACTTCAAGCAAAGACACCGTAGAGGCTTGCGGACAGACAAAGATGCCTTCCCTAGGGGCAAGCGACTCCATCAGGCCAAGCGCATCGAGGGTAAAGTGTGCGGCAGCGCGCTTGGAGAGCAGCGCGTGCCGCGCATTGCGATGGGGCAAAATGACTGGTTCGCAGTTTACAATCTGCTCTTCCAGCCGCGCCACAATACCACTACGATTTTCCAGCACATCACACAACCGCACGATGACCAAACGCGTTGGCGTAGGAGCAAAGAATTGCCGCAAGCCGATTTCTACAGCACGCAGCGAATCGGCAATCAAGTTACCCAGCTTATGCGCTTCCTCAGACGACACCAGGACAAAGTGTGTACAGCCACTGCGCGCTGCCTGTTGGGCCAGCGCAAACGTGGTCAGATAATTGGCACGCAGGATACTCGCTATCTGAAAGTTAAAAAACGGCAGGTACTTCCGCATGGCATTCTGAAACACCACATGCGGGCTATACTGCGCCAACACCTCCTCGAGGTCGGCATTCCCTGCTGGTGGGCACAGAATCGGCGTAATACAGGCAGTTGGAAACGTCTGCTGGAGTTGCGAGACGAGCGCCGTAAGCGACGGCTCATAGCGTTCGAGCACCAGCAAGCGCTCCGGAGCAAAGCGCAGAATCTGCCGGCAGAGTTCCAGCCCCAGCGCCCCACTAGTACCTGCTATCAGCACCCGTTTCCCCGTCAGTATGGTTGGCAGCAAGGTCGTGGTGGTAAGCGGCACGTCAGGGGTCTCAAACAACAGTTCTGCCCGTTGTGCCTCTCGTCCGTCAGAGAGTGTCGGAAAAAATCGATATGGCACTCCCGCTTTTTGACAAGCCTGGAGAATCGCTCCGATCTCACGTGCAGGAGCACTCGGCACAGCTAGCAGCACCTCATGCACCTGATAGAGCTTCACCAGTGCCTCCAGGTTGAAGCGGTTGCCCAGCACCTTGCAGCCATATAAAGTTTTATACCGCTTGGCCGGATCGTCATCGAGAAAGCCGATCACCTCGTACGGCTCTTGAGAGGCCTGCAAACACCGGAAGACAAGAGCTCCGGCATCCCCTGCCCCAAAGATAAACACCCGCCGCTTCTTCTCCTCGGCAGTATGCGACCGGTTCTGCCTCCCGCGGAAGAGCCGCAACCCCAGACGCACCGCTGTCATGCAGACAAAGAGACAGAGCCCATCAATGAACAAAACCGAGCGCGGCAACGTGCGAAAATCCAAGAGAAATGTCAGGCCTATAAAGAGTACACTGCTGGTCGAGATGGCCTTCAAGACATTCCATATATCCGTATACGATATATAGCGGATGAGGGTGCGATAGAGACCAAAGTACACAAAACAGGGCAAACGCATCAGCAGCATCAATAAGGACAGATACAGAAGAGAGCTGGATGCCTGCGCTGCCACCATTCCATCAAAGCGCAGGAGATGCGCAAGCCCAAATGAGATCAGACTCAGCAGGACATCGGCGCCTAATAAGTAGAGCTGGGAGGTATTCTGCAGCACAAGCTTCCAGCTAATCGCTTTGCAGATGGTCTCTCTAAAGCCCAGCATAAGGTAGTGCAGATCTTTCGAGAGCGATGGATGCTGGACATATTCCAGATCAAGTGGCAGTCTCTTGGGAAGCATTTCCTTAACGTAATACTGCTGCGGATCAACGTCCGGCGGGTACCACTCTTCCTCATTACGTCCCAGGATTTGGTTCGGTCCAACCAGTCCAGGGGTCACCGTAAAAATGGCTTTGGCGTAAGCAGGGTATAAGGCCGCCAGATCAGGTGCTTCTGGACGTGGCCCAACAAACGTCATCTCACCCTTGAGGATATTCAGCAGTTGCGGCAGCTCATTAATTTTCGTGCGACGGAGAATGTGTCCAAAAGGGGTCACCCGCGGGTCGTCTTTTGGACAGACACTGGCTCCAACAGACAGGGGGGTCTCGAGCATAGTGCGAAACTTATACATTTTAAAGGGCTTGCCATCTTTGCCTATGCGATCACAGCGATACAAGACCGGACCCCACGAATCGAGCTTGATCAACAGGCCAATCAGGGGAAAGAACGGGAGCACGAGAATCAAACCGATACAGGCAAGGACGAGATCGATACAACGTTTCATGATATACGCTGTGTCCCCATTTACTAGGCATGCAAGGTGAAAGGTATCGCCAGAGCAATAGGCGGATTATCATACACGAACATATACGATCCGATCACCTCCGGTACGTGATAGACGAGGCTCCCGCGCCTTGTTTGATCAGCAGCAATTTCTACTACTGTAGCAAAGCCGTCGACCTGCGCTGTCAGCGCCGCTTCGTAATGCCTCAACGCCTCTGTGGCCTGGAGCATATCGGTGTCATCATTCGCACTGTGGATCGGAATAAATGACGCCAAGGCGCGCCCATAGTTAGTCCCTTCACGTGCTGTGAGGGCAGTCTGGGCAGGGTCAAACAGGTGCCCAAAAGCACCATGATTGGTTATTTCCACATCAACAATCAGGAAGATCGTGCCTGCGGTCGCCGACTGCGCACCAATAGAGCGGCGGAGTGCCACCGTATGCAGGGTGATGTGCACCCCTTCACTCTGCTCCTCTCGGCGTACGATCACGGGCACAGGCTCAGAGGCAGAGGGCGCTACCGCGGTTGGACGTATCTCTATAGCCGGCACCGCGTCGCGGTCTTTAGTGCCCTGCTGGAGACTCTCGGAGATGAGAGCAGGGCTATACTTACTTCCATAGTAATCTGAAGCGTAATAATGCACCTCTTGCGGACGAACATTATTGAAAATCATCCCCAGCAACTTAGCTCCGGCTCTTTCCAAGAGCCGTTTCGTCTGCACAGCCATGGTACGCGTACTGCGTTCCTGCGAATGTACCAGGAGCACGCTGTCCATCATTGGCGCCAGAATCATCACGTCAGGAATTGATAGAACAACCGGAGAATCGAAAATCACCAGATCAAAACATGTCTTCCAGTGTTCTAGAAGGCGCTGCAGCCGTGCCATGCTTAGCAGTTCTGTGGGATTTAAAGGGCAGGCACCGGCAAAAAGAATTTTGAGATTGTCCATCGACGCCTCGTGCACGACACTGTGCCACTCCGCCCCGTGTACTAGCACGTCTGTCAACCCCTGACCTTGAATGGCCCCAAAGATCCGATGTAATGACGGATGCCGCAAGTCAGCATCGACCAGCAGGACATGTCTCCCAAGTTGAGCAAACGATACTGCGAGATTCGCCGCGGTCGTGGATTTGCCTTCGCGCGCCACAGCACTGGTCACAAGCAAACTTCGGACCGGAGGCTGGGCCAGCTGGATCCAGGTGCGCACCGTATGATAGGACTCTGCCGCCGCTGACCAAGGCTTCTGCAAGGTAATGAGCCTTGGAGGTTGATGTTTCGGCAACGCGTGACGCGGGATAAAACCCAGGAACGGGAGCGCCAGATCCTTTTCAACCTCTGCCACATTTTTGAAGCCCTTATCGAGTCCCTCGACCAACAACGCGAGGCCTCCCCCGCATCCCAGGCTGAGTACCAAGCCGAACAACAAATGTTTCACTGCTCCCGATGGCACCGGGATGGCCGCCAAGGCTGTCTCCACAAGGGTGACATTGTTATTCTCCAGCGCAGTGGTAATACTCGTTTCAGTGAGACGCTTGGAGATTTCTTGATACATCGCTTTCTGAATATCCAGATCGCGGCGTAATACCTCATACGACGTTACATCCTTCTCCGACTGAATCACAGTACTTTTCTGGGTGTTAAAAAGCTGCTTTAGATCATTTTCCTGGGCTGTAAGGGCATTGTATTGATTCTCAAGACTGGCGATGACACGTTGCACTTCGCCTATGACCGCCTTGCGCACTTCCGCCATCTGTTCCGACAGGGCCACCATCTTGGGATGCTTATCCATAAACTTCTTACCCAGTTCGGTCGCTTGAATTTGCAAATCGGTATAGCGCATGCGTAAGCTACTGATCGCGCCATTATTGAGGGTAGGATATTTGGCACTTTGCGTCAGATCGGGGCTCCCCAAGAATTTCCGCAGTTCATCGAGCTCCGCGCGTAGAGCCAGACGGTCTCGGCGTTTCTCCAGATATGACAAGTTTAAAGCGCCCAAGTTCTGCAGGTTTGTGGCCTGAGCATTGCTATCGTTCCCAACAAGGCGTTTGTCCTCTCTCAAGGCCTGGATCCGGCGTTCCCCTTCGGCGATTTCATCGCGGAGGCTACCTGCTTCTTTACGTAACCAGATAGTCGCCTTGCGGGAGGCTTCGAGGCGTTTGTCCAAGTTGTGCTGCACATAGGCAGCAGCTACAGCGTTAACTTCACGCACCGCCTGTTTTGGATCCTCACCCTGCACGGTAATATCAACCAGTTTTGTCTCAGCCGTCTTGTCTGCGCTCTTACGCGGTTGTACCGTCAACACACCCTGCAAGCGCTTTGCTGCTTGCTGACGCTTCCAGTCGCCCAATGCCGACTCTGCAATAGACCCCTCTGGACCGGCAGAGGAGGAGGGAGGCTCACTGGCGCGAGGCGTAACACTGGCGAGCACGGCTTGCCACACGCGTTCCGGAAACGCTTTAATCGCTTTCAAAGTGGCCATATCGGGGCGGTCGGCTTTCGCAGGTTGAGGCACAGAAAGCTGCAGCTTATCGACCACTTCTTCTGCAATGGCTCTGCTTTTGATAATCTCATATTGTGTATGTTGTGATTGGTCCGGTCCCATCACCTCAGGAATGGCAAGCACTTTCGGATTCGTATCCTCGATCAACACCGTTGCCTTAGCACTATAGCGGGATGGCTGCGTCGCCGTGGAGAGCCAGGTCCATGGCAAGATACACACCGCGGGGAGCAGGATGAGCCATTTGCGACGCCAAAAGACGCGTAAGTAGTCTTGTAAACCAGTCTGCGCGGTGCTGTCGGCTTCTGCCAGCACGACATACTCTACCTCCTGACGGCGTGGGGGCAGTGAGGGAGAGTGCGATGGGGGGAGAGTTTGAACATCTGCCATACGATACCTGCCCTCACTCGGGGCGCTCTGGCAAAATCAGACGCTGCCCGATCTCAAGGAAGTGGATATTACGTAAGCCGGGATTGGCCTCGCTGACTAGGTCTACGACAGCTTTGGTATATTCCCCATATTCTTGGGCGAGAATGTGCGACAGTGTATCTCCTGAACGTACAATGATCACTTTTTTGATGGCTAACTCTTTTGTTCCACCCACCGGCTGCACCAGCGTAACCGTAGGCAGCTGGCTATTTAGCTGCTGGGCAGGAGGAGCGGAGGCACGCGCGGTCTCCTGTGCCATTGGGGGTACAGCCGTCCCTGCACTGGACTTCTCATTACCAGACGTCACGGTGGAGAAACGTTTGGGGAGCGATGCTACCTGTCGTCCCTGGTCACGCCCGCTCCCAGCCTCAGGAGCAACCACAATACCGGAGACCCACGCAACCCGCTGTCGCACCATCTCCACAGCGCGACTAACGACTGCATGCAGCGACCACAAGCCGAGCTGTTCGCCGACAACCCCACCGAGCAATCCAAGCAACACCACGGCGACTAGGAGAAAACGCCGCAGGCGCTGCCGCGATGCGCGCTCAGCGGCCTGCTTCCAGGTATAGAGAAGATTGTTCTCATTCCTGGGCCTTTTGCGCAGCAGACTATCCCAGTAGTCTCGATAGTTATCTTCAGAAAAAATCGTATTCTGGAGGATGATACGATCGGCTTCTTCTCTTCCTGCAGGCTGAGCAGCTTGCGATCCAGTCTGCTCAGCCTGGTGGAACTCTGTAGGCGGCGGGGACGGCAGGACAACGGGAGACGTCACCGCACGGGGCTCGGTAGCGCGGGCAGGAGAACGCGGCAGCAGGCCACTAGCTGGAGGGACGTCCTCCTCCAAGGTAGTGATATCCATATCCTGCGCAACGCGCCGGATGATATCTCGACCAATGTGATATGTATTGGTAGAACATCCAAAAAGTAAAGCGTTATCACAGATAATGTTAATAAGCCGCGGGAAGCCTTTAGCACAGGTAAAGATCTCATCGAGCGCGTCATTCCTGAAAATATCGACCTCATGCGCACCTGCTACGCTCAAGCGTTTGTGGATATAAAGCTCCGTCTCCAGCCGACTCAGAGGGAGAAGATTGTACATAATGCCCAGCCGTTGCTTTAGTTGACCGAGGCTAGGCATTTTTACGTTTTCAAGAAGTTGAGATTGACCAACGAGAAAAATATGCAGCAGCTTTTCTCCCGCGGTTTCCATATTTGAGAGCAGACGTATCTCCTCTAAAAGCGCAGCATGAAAGTTTTGTGCTTCATCCAGAATAAGTATGTTTTTTTGATTATTATCATGATTTTGTATCAAGAAGTTTTTGAGCTTTATAAGATACATACTTTTACTATCTTC
>Ga0075421_100008175_pt1 | contig 12843 bp, 9 predicted proteins | sample SoiMetdeltSBSDD5_FD_75292 | JGI IMG/M metagenome (GOLD analysis project Ga0075421, IMG submission 75292) | Bulk soil microbial communities from a Populus tree surrounding site in Tennessee, USA - Soil MetaG P. deltoides SBSDD5 | ecosystem: Environmental > Terrestrial > Soil > Tree plantation... | reverse complement strand
GGGGGATCGACACTCATGAAGCGGAAGATCGGACTCATCGGCGGTGGGCAGATCGGCGGCAACCTGGCGCTGCTCGCCATGCAGAAGAACCTGGGCGACGTGGTGCTCTACGACATCCCCGCCGCCGAGGGGCTGGTGAAGGGCAAGGCGCTGGACATGAACCAGCTCGCCGCGGTGGACGGCTACGACTGCCGGATCACCGGCACCACCGACTGGAAGGACGTGGCCGGCGCCGACGTGCTGATCATCACCGCCGGCGTCCCGCGCAAGCCGGGGATGAGCCGCGAGGACCTGCTGGAGATCAACCTCAAGATCATGCGGGACGTGGCCGCCAACGCCAAGCAGCACTGCCCCGGCGCGTTCGTGATCAACGTGGCCAACCCGCTGGACGCCATGGTCTTCGCGTTCTGGAAGATCACCGGCTTCAAGACCGGCATGGTGTGCGGGATGGCGGGCGTGCTGGACACCTCGCGCTTCAAGTGCTTCGTGGCGGAGGCGGTGGGCTGCTCCATCCGGGACGTGGAGGCGCTGGTGCTGGGCGGCCACGGCGACGACATGGTGCCGGTGATCCGCCAGGCCACCGTGGGCGGGGTGCCGCTGACCAGGCTGGTCTCCAAGGAGAAGCTGGACGCCATCGTCAAGCGCACCCGCGAGGGCGGGGCGGAGCTGGTAGGGCTCTACAAGACGGGCTCGGCGTACTTCGCGCCGGCGGCGTCGGCCATCGCCATGGCGGAGAGCTACCTGCTGGACCGCAAGCGCGTGCTCCCCTGCGCCGCCTACCTCAACGGCGAGTACGGCATCACCGGGTACTTCGTGGGCGCGCCGGCGCAGATCGGCGCGGGCGGCGTGGAGCGCGTGCTGGAGCTGGACCTCACCTCCGAGGAGAAGGCGGAGCTGGAGAAGTCCTTCCAGTCGGTGAAGAAGACCGTCGACTCGGTCAAGCTGTAACGCTGTAGGGTGCGGGGGCCATGCGCCCCCCTCGCCCCGCCCGCTCGCCGCGAGCGCTGCTCGCCGTCCTCTTCACCGCGGTCCTCATCCACTTCGCCCCCGCGTGCGGGGACGGAGGGGGCGGGGACGGCGGGCAGAGCGCCACCATCGCCTTCGCCGCCGCCTCCTCCAGCGGCGGCGAGCCCGCCACCCCGGTGCACCTCACGGTGGAGCTCTCCGCGCCGCTGTCCGCGGTCAGCGCCAGCGTGGACGTGGCGGTCACCGGCGGCACCGCGAGCGCGGGCGCGGACTTCACCCTGGGCACCGCGACGGTGACCGTCCCCGCCGGCCAGACGCAGGTGACGGTGGACCTGGACGTGGCGCAGGACGGCTTCGACGAGCCGGACGAGACGGTGGAGCTGACCCTCACCAATCCGCGGAGCAGCGGGATGGCGGCGCTGACGCTCGGCGCGACGCGGGTGCACACCTACACCATCCAGGCGCAGAGCGCGTCGCCCACGCCCACGCTCTCGCTGCGAGCGCCGGCGCTGGCCGCGGACGAGAGCGAGACCGCCGCCTCCATCGTGGTGCAGCTCTCCCGCGCCGCCTCGAGCACCGTCACCGTCGCCTACGCGCTGGCGGGCGGGACGGCCACCGCCGGCGCCGACTTCACCCTGGTGGCGGGGACGCTGAGCTTCCCGGCGGGCACGCTCACCCAGACCATCTCGGTGCCGATCGCGAACGACACGGTGGACGAGGAGGACGAGACGGTGCTGGTGGCGCTCAGCGCACCGTCCGGCGCACAGCTGGGCGGGCCCACCACCGCCACCCTCACCATCGCCGACGACGACCAGACCCCCACCGTCTCGTTCAGCGCCTCCACCCAGTCCGCGGACGAGAGCGACGGCGCGGTGCAGCTGGCGGTCGCGCTCTCCGCCGCCTCCGGCCGCGACGTGACGGTGAGCTACGGGGTGAACGGCGGCACCGCCACCGGCGGCGGGGTGGACTACACGCTGGCGAGCGGCACGCTCACCATCCCCGCCGGCCAGACCTCCGGCTCCATCTCGCTCACGGTGGTGGAGGACACCGCGGTGGAAGGGGGCGAGACGGTCTCCTTGGCGCTCTCCAACCCCGTCAACGCGGCCCTGGGCAACGTGGCGGGGATGGCGCTGCAGATCGTGGACAACGACGGGCTGCCGCTGGTGGGCTTCGCCGCCTCCACCTCCAGCTCGCTGGAGAACGGGGGCGTGGCGAGCGTGATGGTGACGCTCTCCGCGATGTCCTCGCAGAACGTCCAGGTCTCGTACACGGTGACCGGCGGCAGCGCCGCTCGGGGCACCGACTACAACCTCGCGGACGGGACGGTGATCTTCACTCCGTCCCAGACCTCGCGGCCGATCCCGATCAACGTGCTGGGGGATTCGATCGACGAGGACGACGAGACGATCGTCATCACGCTCTCCACCCCGGTCAACGCGGCGCTCGGCGCGCGCTCCGTGCACACCTTCTCCATCACCGACGACGACGTGAGCCCGATCGTGGCCTTCGCCGGCTCCGCCTTCACCGTCAGCGAGTCCACCGCCAGCACCACCATCACCGTCAACCTCACCGGCGCCACCGCGCGCACCGTCACCGTCAACTACGGGGTGACGGGAGGGACCGCCGCCGGCTCGGGGACGGACTACACGCTCGCCGCCGGCGCGCTCACCTTCACGCCGCCCGAGACGTCGAAGACGGTGTCGATCAGCGTCGTCAACGACGCGCTGGACGAGGCCAACGAGACCATCGTCATGGCGCTCTCCGCGCCGGTGAACGCCACCCTGGGCGCGTTCTCCACCACCACCCTCACCATCACCGACGACGATCCCACGCCCACCATCGCCTTCGGCGCCGCCACCTCGAACGGCGGTGAGTCCACCGCCAGCCCGACCATCTCGGTGGTGCTCTCCACCGCCTCCGGCCGCGACGTGACGGTCTCCTGCGCGGTGGTGGGCGCCGGCAGCACCGCCACCGGAGGGGGCACCGACTACTCGCTGACCACCCCGACCACGCTCACCGTCCCGGCCGGCCAGACCCAGGTCAACGTCCCCATCTCCGTCGTCAGCGACACCATCGACGAGTCGAACGAGACGGTGCAGCTCAACCTCACCGGCCCGGTGAACGCCACGCTGGGGACGCCCACCACCCACACCTTCACCATCAACGACGACGACCCGCCGCCCACCATCCAGTTCCAGGCCGCCAGCTCCTCCGGCTCCGAGGGGACCACCTCCGCCTTCCTGACGGTGTCGCTCTCCTCGGCGTCGGCGCAGACGGTGGGCGTCAGCTACTCGGTGACCGGAGGGACCGCGGCCTCTCCCGCGGACTTCTCGCTCGGTGGAACCGCGCTCAGCTTCGCCCCCGGCGTGCAGAACCAGAACGTGCTGGTCAACGTGGTGAACGACAACCTGGACGAGAACGACGAGACCCTCACCGTCACCCTCTCCAGCCCGACCAACGGGTCGCTGGGGACGACGACGGCGCACACGTACACCATCACCGACAACGACCCGCTGCCCACGGTGCAGTTCCAGCAAGCCATCTCGTCGCAGCCCGAATCGGTGATCCTGCCGCTGATCAACGTCACGCTCTCACCCGCGTCGGGGCGCACGGTCACCGTCGCCTTCGCCGCCACGGGCGGGAGCGCCACCGGCGGCGGCACGGACTACACGCTGGGGATGAGCCCCCTCACCATCCCGGCCGGCTCCACCACCGTCCCGCTCCCGCTCACGGTGATCAACGACACCACCGCCGAGCCGAACGAGACGATCGACCTCCAGATCAGCTCGCCCAGCAACGCGACCCCGGGCGCCCAGACGACGCACACCTTCACCATCGTCAATAACGACTGATGGAGCTCAGCGGCCCCGCTCATCCGGAGGCGGAACGTGCTGCTTCCGGTGCGGGCTCCTGAGGTCTAAACAACCACACAATGGCCCACGCAGCAGCGCTCGATCGTCACGGGGCGGAGAAGGTCGACCGGTCGTTCCTCTGGCGGAGGCTGCACTCGCTCTCGGGCGTGCTCCCGGTCGGCGGGTTCCTCTGCTACCACATCTTCGAGAACATGGCGGCGCTCAAGAGCCCCGCCCGGTACGACGAGATGGTGAGCGCGGTGAACACCATGCTCCCCCGCGTGTACTTCTACGGGGTGGAGCTGCTGCTGCTCATCGGCCCGCTGCTCTTCCACGCGCTCTACGGCATCTACATCGCCCAGACCGGCCACCCGAACGCCAACCGCTACCCTTACGGCACCAACTGGTCGTACTGGATGCAGCGCGTCTCCGGCTACATCGCCTTCCTCTACCTCATCGTCCACGTGGGCGTGCTGCGGGTGGGGGTGACGATGATGGGCTGGCACCTGGCGGCGTACCCGGGCCCCGGCGAGGGCGGGCTGGACCTGGTGACCTACAACGACGTGGCGGCGCACCTGGGCAACACCACCCTGATGAAGCAGATGTCGCTGGCCGCCGGCCCGCACATCTTCGTGCTCTACCTGTTCGGCACCCTGCTCACCATCTTCCACTTCACCAACGGCCTGAACGGCTTCGCCTGGACCTGGGGCATCGCCGCCGGGCGGGTGGCGCAGCGGCGGGTGCGCACGGTGGCCTGGCTGCTCTTCGCCGCGCTCTCGGCGGCGACCTTGAACATCCTCTTCCAGATGCGGTTCGGCGCCTGAGGGCGCGCGGCCGCGCAGGAGACCTTTCATGGCGGAAGCTCGATTCACGGTGGTGGGTGGTGGCCTGGCGGGGCTGATGGCGGTCATCAAGCTGGCGGAGGCGGGCCAGCAGGTGGACCTGCTCTCCATCGTCCCGGTGAAGCGGTCGCACTCGGTGTGCGCGCAGGGCGGCATCAACGGCGCGGTGAACACCAAGGGTGAGGGCGACCATCCGGACATCCACGTCAAGGACACGCTGCGCGGCGGCGACTTCCTCTCCGAGCAGACCTCGGTGAAGGGGATGTGCTACGCGGCGCCGCACATCATCTACATGCTGGACCGCATGGGGGTGCCCTTCAACCGCACCCCGGAGGGCCTGCTGGACTTCCGGCGCTTCGGCGGCACGCTGCACCACCGGACCGCCTTCGCCGGCGCCACCACCGGCCAGCAGCTCCTCTACGCGCTGGACGAGCAGGTCCGCCGCTACGAGGCGGACGGCAAGGTCACCAAGTACGAGTACTGGGAGTGGCTGGGGATGGCGCGCGACGAGGGCGGCCGCTGCATCGGCAGCGTGGCCATGGACCTGCGCACCAACGAGATCCGCACCTTCCCGGCGGAGGCGGTGATGCTGGCCACCGGCGGGCCGGGGATCGTCTTCGGGCGGTCCACCAACTCGGTGATCAACACCGGCACCGCCGCCGGGCGCGCGTACCTGGAAGGCGCCATCTACGCCAACGGCGAGTTCATCCAGGTACACCCCACCTCCATCCCCGGCGAGGACAAGCTCCGGCTGATGAGCGAGTCCGTGCGCGGCGAGGGCGGGAGGGTCTGGGTGCCGAAGAAGAAGGGCGACACGCGCTCGCCGAAGGACATCCCGGACTCGGAGCGCTGGTACTTCCTGGAGGAGAAGTACCCCAAGTACAAGAACCTGGTCCCGCGCGACGTGGCCACCCGCGAGATCTTCTACGTCTGCCGCAACCTGGGCCTGGGCGTGGGCGGGAGGGACGGCGTCTACCTGGACGTGACGCACATCCCGGCCAAGGTGCTGGACGCCAAGATCAAGGGCGTGATGGAGATCTACGAGAAGTTCGTGGGCGACGACCCGCGGACGACGCCGATGGTGATCTTCCCCGGCATGCACTACTCCATGGGCGGGCTGTACGTGCAGTTCCAGCCCGGCAAGAACCAGGAGCCGGAGCCGGCGCACCCGAAGAACCAGGCCACCAACATCGACGGCCTGTACGCGGCAGGGGAGGCGGATCACTCCATCCACGGCGCGAACCGGCTGGGCGCCAACTCGCTGGTGTCGTGCATCTACGCCGGGATGCTGGGCGGCCCGTCGATGATCTCCTACGCCAAGAGCGCGGCGAAGAGCGCGGCGGAGGGGAACGAGAAGCACTTCACCGCGGCCCGCCAGCACTGGGTGGAGCGCTTCGAGCAGATCCGCAAGATGGACGGGAAGGAGAACCCGTACCAGCTGGGCAAGGAGCTGGGCGACTGGATGACGGAGAACGTGACGGTCGTCCGCTACAACGACAAGCTGAAGAAGACGCTGGAGAAGGTGCGGGAGCTGAAGGACCGCTGGGGGCGGTGCAACGTGCTGGACCAGTCCAACAACGCCAACCGGTCGCTCTCCTACGTGAACCAGCTGTGGAACATGCTGGAGCTGGGCGAGGTGATCACCTACTCCGCGCTGCTGCGCGACGAGAGCCGCGGCGCGCACTACAAGCCCGACTTCTCGCTCCCGGAGCCGAAGACCAAGGACCCGTCGCAGGACCCGGAGTGGATGGCGCTGTGGCGCGCCCGGCACGAGAAGTGGGCGAAGACCACCATCGCCAGCTACGCCAAGGACGAGCCGAAGATCGCCTATGAGGACATTTCCACCCCGGTGCTCAATCCTGAGCCCCGCTGGTACGCCTAGGAGACCGCGCCCATGGAGACCTCCAGCTCGGCCGGCCGCACCATCACCTTCCGCATCTGGCGCCAGGAGACCGTCGATCACGAGGGGCGCTTCGAGGAGTTCAAGGTCCCCTACGTGAAGGGCACCAACGTGATCGCGTGCCTGATGGAGATCCAGCGCAACCCGGTCAACTCGGCCGGGAGCAAGACCACCCCCGTCGTCTGGGACTCCAGCTGCCTGGAGGAGGTCTGCGGGAGCTGCACCATGAACATCAACGGGCGCGCGCGGATGGCGTGCTCGTCGCTGGTGGACAAGCTGGAGCAGCCGATCACCCTGGAGCCGCTGCGGAAGTTCCCGCTGGTGCGCGACCTGGCGGTGGACCGGCACCGGATGTTCGACGCGCTCAAGCAGGTGAAGGCGTGGGTGAACCTGGACGGCACCCACAACCTGGGGCCGGGCCCGCGCCAGTCGCCGAAGGAGCAGGCGGAGCGCTACGTGCTCTCCACCTGCATGACCTGCGCGTGCTGCCTGGAGGCGTGCCCGCAGATACAGATGCAGAACAACTTCATCGGCGCGGCGGCGATCAGCCAGGCCCGCCTGTTCAACATGCACCCCTCCGGGGCGATGAACGCCGAGGAGCGGGTCCGCGGGTTGATGGAGGACGGGGGAATCCAGGACTGCGGCAAGGCGCAGGTCTGCGTGCAGGTGTGCCCGAAGGAGATCCCGCTCACGACCTCGATCGCGGCGATGAATCGAGAGGTGACCAAGCAGGTGATCAAAGATATCTTCTTCAAGGATGAGCCGGGGAAGGCATCGAGCGGTCCGGGATAGCGGAGTCCGGGATAGCAGAGCAAGGCGGCGCACCCGCCTCGTCGTGCTGTGGTGCGCGCTGGGAGTGGCGTCGTGCGAGCTCGGCGTGCCCAGCTGCAAAGGGTGTGTGATGATGTGCGCTCGGGCCGGTTTCGATCCCTACGACGGACCGGAGGTCCTGCCGCACAAGGTGATCGGCCCTTGCACCTTCCAGTACGACCCGCCGAAGGAGTCATGGGGCGGATTCGCGGCGCTCGAGGTCAACGGGCTCGCGCAGCCCTATTACGAGGTGGACGAGGAGAAGCGGATCCTGCGAGTCACCAGGGATTGCCCGGACGGTGGGTTCCCGGACGAGACCGTCGATATTGTGTTCCATTACAACAAGCCACAATCTGCCCAGCCAGAATATTATGAGCCCTCGCAGGACGAGCGGGATCGCAAAATGTTTCCTCGCGATCGCTATCCTTAGCTGCGACGACTCGCCTCGACCGCGCACGGCACCGCCGGGGCCCGAGTGGCCTGGTACCTCCAGGCTCGCCACGGTGGGCGCACTGGTCGTCTTGCGCGCGGAGGGGCTCCGCCCGGTGGCGCGGGCATTCGGAGACCGGAGCTACAAGGAGGATACGCTGAGCTCGATCGAGGAGCAGGTGGCGCAAGCTGTCGCGCTGCTGAGCCCGGAGCTGCCAGACAATGACGATCGGAGGCGGGCCGCGGCATACGCGATCGAATTCGCATCGCTCGAGTGCGATGTCGTGGCCGCAGACCTGCAGGCCGCCCAGCGTGGGACGAGGATGACCACGCGCCGGAACGCGAACGACGCCGTTCAGCTCGCCAACGCGGTCCGGATCGCCATGTCGCAGGACTGGCGCTGGCCGCTCGACCACCGGAGGGAAGTCGAGGACAAGCTGGAGAAGGCGCGGGCGCACCGGGACGTGATCTTCGAATGGGCGCCGTGGTCGGAGTTCTTCAAGGCGGGCGTCGCCGCGGCCAACATGACCCAGCTCTCCATCTCCGCGGCGCAACTGGTGGCGAACGGTCCCGCCGCCCTGGCGCGCGTGATCGACTGGCTACGCGGTCCTGGATCGGGCGGGGCGCAGCTGGCCCTCGTCGGAGAGGGCGGGGCGCTGGCCGTCCAGCTCGTCGCGGCGTCGGAGGTGCTGGTGCTCACGGAGGCGGAGCTGGCCGCGCTCGCCCAGGCCGGGCAGGTGGCCACGCTGGCGCTGCAGCTGATCTACCTGGCCCGCGGGCACCTTCATCACATCGCGACGAACAAGAACTGGGTCTCGGATGCGAGCGGTGGACCGTGGTCCCCGGTCTTCGAGCGCTTCTTCAGGAACGCGAACCTGGGCTTCGACGATCCGGCGAACCTGGTGGAGGTCGAAGGCCACGTTGGCCCTCATCCCAAGGCATACCACGGGGAGATCGTGCAGGAGCTAAACGACGCTACTCACGGCTTGAGACCTGGCACGGTTGCATTCCGCGATGCCGTCATCCGGACCCTTCGCGACCTTGGCAAGCGCATCCAGACGCCAGGTACTCGCCTCAATCAACTCGTGACAGGAGCGACCCGTGAGTAGCTATTACGACTTCTGGGACGAGAAGGAGATCCCTGGCCGCTGGTACCTGGGGGATCTGATCGGCCCTTCTGGGTGGTTGGATCCGCAGCCGTTCGTCTCTGGAACCGGCCCTCTGAACCCGGAAGGCCCCCTCAGAATCGAGCAATATCGCCTCGGCAAGCCGCTCGACTACACGATGGCTGACAGAGGGATGCCCGTCGTCAGTGAGCGAGCCGCCGCCGTACTTCGTGAAATCGCAGGCGCGGATGTCGAGCTGATTCCTCTGGAGGTTGAAGGGAGACCTGAGCCGTACTTCATCGGCAATGCCATCCACGCCATCGACTGCGTCGACGAACAGCGCTCCGAGGGCATTCGACGCTGGGGCCCCGAGGACGGCCGACCCGAACGCATCGGCGACTACAAGCCGTTCGACAAACTCCGGGTGGATCCAGCGAGGACGGAAGGGCACAACATTTTCCGGATCAAGCGCTGCCTGGTGTACCTCATCGTCTCCGAACGCCTGAAGGAAGCGCTGGAGCGCGCCAACCTCACCGGCCTCTACTTCAAGCCGGTCTGACTCGGCCCGTCAGGTCGAGGCCGACGCCTCGCCCGATCGCAGCACGCGGTCCAGGCTGAGGTCGAGCTGGGACACCAGGTCGCCGATCAGGCTGTCCAGCCCGGCCTGGTGCAACTCCCGCCGCATCGCCTCCGCCAGCGCGCCCCGGCACTGCTGGAGCCACCTCGCCACCGAGGAGCGGTTCACGCCATACAGGACGCCGATCTGCTCGCCGTTGAGGCCGTCCACCACGCTCAGTCGCAGCAGCGTCCGGTGCCGCCCCTCCAGCGCCGCCACCGCTCGCTGGAAGGCGGCCTTCACCGCAGGCCGGCCCTCGCGGCGGTACGCCTCCAGTTCCGGCGATTCCATCAGCCTGTCCAGCGCGTGATCCTCGAGCGGACCGGCGGCCGGCAACGGGGTCCGCCGCCCTGCCTCGCGCAGGAAGAGGCGCCCCGCCACCACGGAGAGCCAGCTGGCCAGTGCCCCCAGGCCGGCGTAGTTCGCGATCCGTGCCGGCTGGCCACCTTCCGCCACCAGCACGTGCGCCCGGAGCTTCTGCACTGCGTCATCGGCGTCGGCCTGCGAAGCACCCAGCCGCGCCAACGCCGCCCGCACCCGCGGCATCGCCTCCCGCTCCAGCGTCTCCAGCGCCCAGGGGGCGCCGCGGGCCGCCGCCAGCGCCAGATAGAGGTCGCACGCGCGCAGTTGTCGCAGTGCGTGATGCGCCGGGCCTTCCGGGAGACGCTCCGCCAGCGCGGCCGCGAAGTCCTCGGGCGACAGCGGCCAGCCCGGGTGCTCGCGCTCCACCTCCGCCAGCGCGTCGGCCAGCGCCGCCGCGGCCGCCTTCGCGTCACCCGGGCGACGAGCCAGGAGCCTCCGGGCCAGCTCGGCTGCGGGCGCGCGCACGGCGCTTGAGATCATACCCTGTGGAACTTCCTGCACGGACATGGGGCCTCCTGCTTCTACGCCGCCGGCGGCTGTCCGGTTGCAGGCTCGGGTCTTTCTATTTCCGGAAGGGTCGTACGCCCAGGCTGGATGCTGCTGCGGGCCGGGCGCGCGTGCGCCGCCGAAGACTGTACTCTGGGCCGTTTCCTGGACGCGTATGGAGACCTCTATCGCCGCCGACGGGTGTCCGGACGAGAATGCGCTGCTCGCGCTCTTGCACCGCCACCTCCCGGAGGCGGAACAGGCCCGGATCGAGCGCCACCTCGACGGCTGCTCCGATTGCCGCCGCATCTGCGCCGCCCTGCTGAAGGGCGCCCCGGCGGAAAGCGCGGAGGAAGCGACGGTTCCCCGGGTGACGGAGGGGCTGGATCGGCCGCCGCTCGCGCCGTCGACCAGGGTCGGCCGCTACGTGGTGATGGAGAAGCTGGGGCAGGGCGGGATGGGCGTGGTGTACGTCGCTCACGACCCGCACCTCGATCGCCGGGTCTCGCTCAAGCTCATCCTCGGCGCGGGCGAGAAGGACGTCGCCGAGTCCCACGCGCGGCTGCAGCGCGAGGCACAGGCGCTGGCGCGGCTGTCACACCCGAACGTGGTGGCGGTGCACGACCTGGGCGTGTGGGAGGGCCAGGTGTACCTGGTGATGGACCTGGTGCGCGGGAGGACGCTCCGCCACTGGCTCCAGGAGGCGCAGCGGCCGTGGCGGGAGATCGTCCGCGTGTTCCTGGAGGCGGGCTCCGGGCTCGCCGCCGCGCACCGCGCCGGGCTGATCCACCGCGACTTCAAACCCAGCAACGTGCTGGTGGACGAGGAGGGCCACGCGCGCGTGCTGGACTTCGGCCTGGCGCGGATCGCGGACGGGCCGCCCTCGCCCGGCGCCCCCGAGGCCCCGCCGCTCCCGGACGAGGAGGAGGAGTCGCCGCCCACCTCGCCGTCCGCCCTCAGCGAGGCGATCACCCGCACCGGCCAGGTGCTGGGGACGCCGCTCTACATGGCGCCGGAGCAGCACCGCGGCGGCACCCTCGACGAGCGCACCGACCAGTTCTCCTTCGCCGTCGCGCTGTACGAGGCGCTCTTCGGGGTGCGCCCCTACCTGGCCCGCGATCTCCGCGAGCACGCCCTCCGCGGCAAGACTCCGGTGCTCCGGCCGGGGTCGAGCGGGGGAGACGTCCCTCCGAAGCTGCGCCAGGCCGTCCTCCGCGCGCTCTCGCTGGAGCCTCCGGCGCGCTACGCCTTCATGGACGAGCTGCTGGTGGCGCTGCGGGCCTCCCTGGTCCGGCCCGCGCGGATCGCCGCCGTCGCCGCCGTCGCGCTCGCGTCCGGGCTGCTGGCCGGCGGCGGGGCCATGCTGGTGGCGCGCGGCCGGAGCTGCGAGGGGGCCGGTGACGCGTTCGCGGCCGGGTGGGGGCCGGAGCAGCGCGCGCGGGTGCGGGCCGCCTTCGCCGGGACCGGCGCGCCGCACTCCGCCGGCGCGGCCGAGCGCGTGGAGAAGCAGCTGGACGCCTATGCCAGCGAGTGGGGCGCGGCGGCGGTGGACGCGTGCGCGGCCGCGCGGAGCGCCGGGAGCCCGGGCCGCGAGCTGTGGGAGCGGCGAAAGGCCTGCCTGGAGCACCTGCGGATGAACGCGTCCTCGCTGGTGGACGTGCTGGCGCACACGGACCGGGAGGCGCTCGACCAGGCGGTACAAGCGGCGTACGGGCTGAGGCGGATCTCCGCCTGCGCCTCTCCGCCTGCGAGGCTGGCCCCGGCCCCTGCGGGGACGGAGGCGCTGCGCGAGCGTGCGTCCATGGCGCGCGCGCTCTGGGTCGCCGGCCGGGTGCTCCAGGGCCTGGCGGTGGCGGAGCCGTTGGCGAAGGACGCCGCCGCCAGCGGGTCGCGCGCGGTGGAGGCGGAGGCGCTGGAGCTGCTGGGCGTGCTGCGGCGCGCACACGGCGACGCGAAGGGATCGGAGGACGCGCTGTTCCGGGCGATCACCGCGGCCCAGGCGGCGGGGGACGATCCGGGCGCCGCGCGGGTGATGGCACAGCTGGCGAAGGACGTGGGGAAGGGCGAGCGCGCCGGGGAGGGGCGGCGCTGGATGGAGCTGGCCTCCGCGGTGGTGGAGCGCGAAGGGTCGGATCCGGACCTGGAGGCGCAGGTCCTCGATGCCAGGGCGTGGATCGACTACGACGAGCGGAAGATCGAGGACGCGCTGGCGTCGGCGAAGCACGTGGTGGAGCTGCGCGAGCGGACGCTTCCCCCGGACCACCCGGACGTGGCGCGCGGGTACCTCACCTATGGGACCATGCTCAACGGCTCCGGACACCCCGCGCGCGCGGAGGGGGCGTACCGGAAGGCGCTGCCCATCCTCCAGCGCGCCTTCGGCCCCGAGCACCCGCAGGTGGCCAGCGTGCTCCACGGGCTGGGGACCATGTGCAAGCACCAGGCGCGCTACCGCGATGCGCTGCCGCTCCTGGAA
>Ga0075421_100008171_pt1 | contig 12849 bp, 12 predicted proteins | sample SoiMetdeltSBSDD5_FD_75292 | JGI IMG/M metagenome (GOLD analysis project Ga0075421, IMG submission 75292) | Bulk soil microbial communities from a Populus tree surrounding site in Tennessee, USA - Soil MetaG P. deltoides SBSDD5 | ecosystem: Environmental > Terrestrial > Soil > Tree plantation... | reverse complement strand
GCCGCGGCTATTCCCATCAGGCCGAATGCGAGTGCATAGCGCCGCCATTGACCTGCGGCCTGCTCCACGAGCAATCGGCGGACCAACACGGCCGTGCCGTTGGGGTCGGCGAACCATCGTTGAAAATACGACTTGAGCATACCCATCCATTACGCGGCGCGAGTAGACTCGGCTGCGCTGCGGCGAGCCGTTCTTGCCCAGCCCAGCGTGGTTTTCAAGCGGAAATCAACGACTCCGCAGGCGTCAGCCAGTGCGCGTTAGAAGCTTGCGTTCCCATGCCAGCGCGTGGCACACGATGGTTTCCAAATCGTCGAGATGCGGCTGCCATTTGAGCACAGCGCGGGCGAGCTCGGAAGCCGCCACGAGCCATGCGGGATCTCCCGAGCGCCGGGGAGCGGATTCGATCCTGAAGTCGACGCCGGAAACGCGCTTCACCGTGTCGATCACTTCGAGCACCGAGAAGCCCCGGCCGTAACCGCAGTTGAGCGTAATGGAGGCGCCGCCCGTGCGCAGATACGCCAGCGCATCGGAATGCGCGCGCACGAGATCGGACACGTGGATATAATCACGGATGCAGGTGCCGTCCGGCGTCGGGTAGTCGGTGCCGAAGACCTCGACTTTCGGCCGCAGGCCCAGCGCCGCTTCCACCGCGACCTTGATAAGGTGGGTCGCCCCTTTCGTCGATTGGCCGGTGCGGCCGAGGGGGTCGGCGCCAGCGACGTTGAAGTAGCGCAAGATGACGTGCCGCAGACCATGGGCGCTCGCGGCGTCGCGCAGCATGATCTCGGTCATCAGCTTGGAGGACCCATACGGCGAGGTTGGAACCGTGACATCCTCTTCGCGTGCCGGTATCCGCTCGGGATTGCCGTAGACCGCGGCGGTCGAGGAGAAGATGAAATGACGCACGCCCCCTTTGACGGCCGCCTCGATCAAGGCGCGCGAGTTCATAGTGTTGTTGCGATAGTAGGCGAGCGGATCGCGAACCGAGTCAGGCACGACCACCGAGGCGGCGAAATGGATAATAGAATCGATTCGATGCTTGGCGATCAATTCGGTCACGAGCGGTTGATCACCGGCGTCGCCAATGATGAGCAAGGCGCCCTGCGCTACGGTCCAATCGAACCCGGTTGCAAGGTTATCAAGCACCATCACCCGTTCCCCGGCATCGAGGAGGGCGTGAACCATGTGGCTTCCGATATAGCCGGCGCCGCCGGTGACCAGGACCGTCATGCTGGAGGCCCACTCATGCCTTGGCGTCGCTGCTTGCGCTCTCGTGAGTATTCGCCCGGTCGCGTGAATGCACGCGTTGGCGCCCGGTGACAAGCCGCCACGGCCCGCGCAGGGCTTTTGCAAATGTCCGATATCCTATTCATCAAGACTTCATCGCTCGGCGACGTGATCCACCACATGCCGGCGCTGACGGAGGCGCGGCGGCAACGGCCACGGGCACGGTTCTGCTGGGTGGTGGAGGAGGCATTCGCTCCCCTTGTTTGGCTTCATCCGGCCGTCTCCGACGTCATCCCGATTGCGTCGCGCCGCTGGCGGGGAGCACTACTTGCACCATCGACATGGCGCGAGATCGCTGGCTTCGCTCGCGTCCTTCGGGCGCGCGCCTACGATGATGTCATCGACACCCAGGGCCTGGTGCGCTCCGCGCTCGTTGCGCGGCTCGCCCGCGGCCAGCGGCACGGCTATGAAGCGGACAGCATCCGCGAGCCGGCCGCGTCCCGGTTTTACGACGTGAAGCATCGCGTCGCGCGCGATCTCCACGCCATCGCACGCAATCGCATGCTGACCGGGCTCGCGCTCGGCTACACGCCCGATGGCGGCATCGACTTCGGGCTGTCGCGCAAGGAAATTGGAGAAACGACCGGAGCGCCATACGGGATCCTGCTTCATGCTACGGCACGCGTGGAAAAGGAATGGCCCGAGGCCTCGTGGATCGCGCTCGGTCGTGCACTCAGCGCGCGTGGCACGTCGCTCGTGCTGCCATGGGGGACCGAGGCGGAGCACGCGCGCAGCGGGCGCATCGCTGCGGCGCTCGCGAATGCCCGCGTGGCAGAACGGCAACCGCTCGACCGCATGGCGGCGCTCATTGCGGGGGCATCCTTCGTCATCGGCGTGGATACCGGGCTCATCCATCTCGCGGCGGCACTCGGCGTGCCGCTCGTCGCAATCTTCGTGGCGAGCGAGCCCGGCCTCACCGGACCGAGGGGGACTGGACCGATCGCAGTGGTTGGGGGCAAGCACCAGCAGCCGTCCGTCTCGGATGTCCTCGGTGCATTCGAACAGCTGACCTAAGCATTCGGCGCGCGGATCGTGCCGGGCAAATGGGCAATGCGAGGCTCAGATCGACGCACGGGCAGGCGCACCGGCAATGATTTGCCGGACCGACATGGCGACCCGATCAACTGAAATGTCGCGCATGCAGCGGTGATGGCCGAGGCGGCACACCGGCTTATGGCAGGGCCGGCACGGCAGGTCGTACGTGGTTTCGATCATTGCGGCGATCGGGTTGAGCGGAGCCCAGTGCCATGCGCTGGTCGGACCGAAGATTCCAATAGCCGGGGTGCCGAGAGCAGCTGCGACGTGCAGCAGACCCGAATCGTTCGATACGGCGAGATCGGCCGTGGCGAGCGCGAGAATGGCGTTGCGCAGGTCGGGCCCGGTGAGGTCGCGAATGTCGTCACGGTTGGCGATCTCGGCAGCAAGTTCCTTTTCGTTCGGTCCGCCGATCACCCAGATCCAATGGCCCTCGGCGGCAAGCCGGCGCGCGAGCTCGGCGTAGGATGGCCAGCGCTTGGAGGGCCCGACCGCGCCCGGTGCGAGCACAACGACGGTGCGGCCGTCGGGCGCCAGTCCCAGCCGTCGCCGCCAGCTGGCGCATTCGGGCGCCGGCACCTCGAGTTCAGGCAATGGCCACGCGGCCGGTGCGGCTTCACCCTTGGGGAGGGCCAGCATGGCGCAGCGGTCGGCCATGCGCGGGAGCCGGCGTTCGCCGAAGCGTAAATCATTGATCAGCCCAAAACGGGCCTCGCCGACGAAGCCAGTGCGGCGCGGAATTCCAGCAAGCGAGGGCGCCAATGCGGCTTTCCAAGTCCGCGGCATGACCAACGCCTGAGCATAGTTTTCTGCCCGCAACCTATGAGCGAGCGCGTGATGCTCCTTCCAGGCAAGGCGTCGGCGCGGCAAGTCGGCGACAATGCCCTTGCGAACGCCCGGCATGTAGTCGAGGAGTGGGGCGACCATCGATGTGGTCAACACGTCGATTGCAGCAGTTGGCAACCGTTGTTTCAGCAGCTTTACGACCGTGTGACAGCGAACGAAATCGCCGATCCACATGTAGGGAATGATCAAAAGTGGCGAGTTCGACATGGGTCCGCGGCACCGCGAGCCGTGAAGAGTTCAATTTAACAGAAGAACTGAATAGAGCGTCAGTGCTATCCTGGGCGCGCCCTGGGTTGAGCCGAAAGGCCGGTTAGCGTGCCTCTGGGGCCTGTCCAGTGTGCCGAAGCCTACCAATATCACGGCCCGGCCCGCTTTACGCTGTTTCGCTCGAGACGTTGCACGGTTGGACGCCCTGGGGCAAAGGGAGGCCAAGGAACCGCGGCGGGTAGGGATGCTGTTGGTCACCGGCGGAGCCGGCTTCATCGGGTCCAATCTGATCGCCGGCCTCAACGAGGCCGGTCGAACCGACATCGTGGTCAACGACGCATTCGGCAACGCCGGAAAGTGGCGCAATCTCGGCAAGCGCCAGCTCGCCGATGTGGTGCCGCCGGACGAGCTGATCGGCTGGCTGGATCGCCGCAAGCTCGACGCGGTCATCCACCTCGGCGCCATCTCGGACACCACCGCCAACGACGCAGATGTCGTGCTCGCCACTAATTTTCGTCTTTCCCTCAAACTTCTGGATTGGTGCACGGCAACGCGCACGCCCTTCATCTATGCCTCTTCGGCCGCAACCTATGGCGAGGGGGCTGCGGGCTTCGATGACGATTGGTCGGTCGCTGCGTTGCAGCGGCTCAAGCCCATGAATCTCTACGGATTCAGCAAGCATCTGTTCGATCTCGCCTTAGCTGACCGCTTCGTAAACGGGGCGAAGCTTCCCCCGCAATGGGTAGGGCTCAAGTTCTTCAACGTGTTCGGCCCGAATGAGTATCATAAGGGCGAAATGATGAGCTTGGTCGCCAAGCGCTTCGATGAGGCGATAGGGGGCAAGCCAGTGCGTTTGTTCAAATCTCACCGGGACGGCGTCGGCGATGGCGAACAGAAACGCGACTTCGTCTATGTCGATGATGCAGTCGCGGTCATGCGCTGGCTCCTCGACACGCCCTCGGTTTCGGGCATCTTCAATGTTGGCACGGGCAGGGCACGCAGCTTTCGCGACCTGATCACCGCCATGTTCCGCGCACTCGGGCGAGAGCCGCAGATCGAATACATCGATATGCCTTCGGCGATCCGCGAGCAGTATCAATATTTCACGCAAGCCAAGGTCGAAAATCTGCGCCGGGCAGGCTACAACGGCGGCTTCACCCCGCTCGAGGAGGGGGTGTATCGCTATGTTACCCTGTTCCTGAATCAGCCCGACCGGTACCGATGAAGGTCGCCGCACCGGCGGGTATCCAGCGATAGCGCCATGTTCCATTTCGAAGACGCGCTCAAGCTCATTTCCGAGCAGACCATCGTCTGCGTTGGAGATTTGATGCTCGACGACTTCGTCTACGGCGAAGTATCCCGCATTTCGCCCGAGGCACCTGCTCCGATTCTCGCAGTGAAACGCAACGAGCTCACGGTCGGCGGGGCCGGCAACGTAGCGCGCAATATTGCGGCGCTCGGTGCGCGCTGCATTTTCCTCGGCGTCGTGGGAGAGGATGACGCCAGCCGCACACTGATGCGGGCGTTGGCTGCCGAGCCCTTGATCGAACCCCATCTTGTCGTCGATGCAGGGCGTCCGACCACCCGCAAGGTTCGTTTCGTCTCCGAGCATCATTCCACCCATCTGTTGCGGGCGGACTGGGAGTTGGCGGAAGCGCTCAACGCCAAGACCGAGAAAGCTCTGATCGATCGCACGCTGGCGGCTTTGCCGCGCGCGGCGAGCATCGTTTTGTCCGATTATGCCAAGGGCACGCTGACATCGCGCGTCATTCGGGAGGTCATCGACGCAGCGAGAAAGGCGGGAATACCGATAATCGTCGACCCGAAAGCAGTCGACTATTCCGTTTATCGGGGCGCGACGGTGATCAAGCCGAACCGCAAGGAACTCTCGGAGGCCACGCGCCAGCGCGCCGATTCCGACGCAGACGTGATCGCGGCGGCATCGCAATTGAATCGCCTGTTGGGAACCGAAGCTGTCGTCGTTTCGCTGAGCGACGCCGGCTTGATCCTGGTGCCGGCAGACGGCGCCGCGGTTCATGTGCCCGCCTACCCCGTCAAGCTGAGGGACACGTCTGGCGCGGGCGATACCGTGGTTGCAGCGCTCGCGGTGCTGCTGGCGACCAAGGCGGGCTATGAACCTGCCGTGCGTGCGGCCAATGCGGCTGCGGCCGTGGTGGTCGGCAAGCGCGGCACCGCTACGGTCTCGGCGGCGGAGCTGCGCTCGCGCATTCTTCCCACCGCTTCGCTCGCCCCCGAGGAGAAGGTCATTTTCGATTGGTCGGTGCTCGACGAGCGACTCGCTGAATGGCGGGACCTGCGCATCGGCTTCACCAATGGCTGCTTCGATCTGCTGCACCCTGGCCATATCAAGCTCTTGTCCGAAGCGCGCGCCGCCTGCGACCGGCTGATCGTGGGTCTTAACAGCGACGCCTCGGTGAGACGTTTGAAGGGCGAGGGCAGGCCACTTCAGGAGGTGCACGCGCGGGCGGAAGTGCTGGCAGCGCTCGAGGCAGTCGATCTCGTCGTCATCTTCGATCAGGATACGCCGCTTGAGCTGATCCGGCGCGTGCGTCCCAAGGTCCTGGCCAAAGGTGGCGACTACCGCCGCGAGGAGGTGGTGGGACACGACCTCGTGGAAAGCGACGGGGGCGAGGTGATCCTCATCGATCTCATGCCCGGTTTCAGCACGTCCAAGATCGTCCGTCGATCGCGTGTGCCTGCCGGTTAGGGGGCTCTTGAGACCGCACGGAGCTGTGCGCATGACGTTGCCCGAGCGGCGCGAACAGAAGCTTGTGCGGGAATTTTTCGGCGGCGCGCAGTCGGGCTTCTTTGTCGAGGTCGGCGCCAATCGGCCGCGGCAGGAATCGCAGACCTGGCATCTGGAGCAGCTCGGTTGGACCGGCGTCCTCATCGAGCCGCAGCCCGACCTTGCCGACGATCTCTGCCGTGCGCGCTCGGCCAAGGTGTTTGCGGTGGCTTGCTCGTCGCCGAAGAATGCGGGTCGGCGCATGCAGCTGCATGTTGCCGGCGCACTGTCGGGGCTCGATCGCGACCGAATGGCACCGGGTGTGCGGCCGGAGCGAATCATCGAGGTACCGGTGAGGACGCTCGACGACATTCTGACCGAGGCCCGCGCGCCAGTCGGGTTCGATTTCCTGTCGGTCGATGTCGAGGGTCACGAGCTCGAGGTGCTCAGCGGATTTGATTTCGCGCGTTGGCGACCGCGCCTGGTTCTGGTCGAAGATTTTGTGGGCAATCTCAAGAAGCACCGGTTCCTGCTGGCCGCTGGCTACCGCCTGATCCGCCGTTTCGAGAACAACGGCTGGTACGTTCCGGGTGATTCGGCGAGTAGCGTGGCGCCGCGCGACCGCTGGGAGATCGTCCGCAAGTATTATCTCGCTCTGCCTTTCCGTATGGCGCGCAACGCGTCACGGGCGGTGCGGCGACGGCTGCGGGAGCGGATCGTCTCCTAGCTCCGATCTGTTTGGGCCGCGGCGTGGGGTCAACGCTGCTGGGTCTCGCGCTCCGCTGGAGCCGAACCAGCATCCGCTGTTGCGGGGGGCCGCAGCAGCGGCGCAGTTGGCGGCGCCGACCACGCTTTCATCTGCTCATAACGCTTGGCGTAGCGATAAAACGTTCCCTCGAAATTTCCCAACGCAATGACAAAACCCGCCCAGCCGTCGCGGTAGCCCTGCTTGAACAGGTAGTGCTTGAAGAAAGCCCACAGACCATGCCCAAGTGCGCCTCCCATCGATACCCGCTTGCCCGAAAGCTTTCGCACGCCGAGCGAGGAGTAGCGGTTCATTTTGCTGATCACCTCCTCGAGATTGCGAAACGGAAGCTGCCAGATGGCGCCGTGTAATCGTCCTAGCGGTCGTTGCGTCAAGAGTTCATAGCCTTCGTGCACGAGATCATCGGCATACCGCACGGTGCCCTTGCGGAAGAGCTGCGGCTGGCGAAAATTCGGGTACCAACCGGAACCCTTGATCCAGCGTCCCATCATGTAGTTGCGACGCGGCACGACGTAGGCGTCGTGGGCCGGTGCCGACAACGAGAGCACGGCAAGAATTTCGTCGCGAACTTCGGCCGTGCAGCGTTCGTCCGAATCGAGACTGAAGATCCATTGGTACCGGCATTCCGCGACGGCGCGATTTCGCAGGTCGCCAAAACCGTGGAAGGGGAGCTGTACGACGCGCGCGCCGAGGCTTTGCGCGATTTCGACGGTGCCGTCGGTGCTGCCGGAATCGGCCACCACGATTTCGTCGGCCCACAACACGCTCGAGACGGCATCCGCGATTTTTTCGGCCTCGTTAAGGGTAAGGATATAGGCCGATATCTTTTGCATGTCGCCTCGTTATTGAGCCGGACGGCGGTGCAGGCTATCACAGCGGGGCGGGACATGCAGGACGGAAGCCGGAGTTGTGCCCGACGTGCCTGATCTCATCTCGGTGATCGTCACGACCTACAATCGCGAAGACGCGCTCGACGCGGTGTTGTCGGCCTTGTCGCGCCAGAGCGACCGCGGATTCGAAGTTGTGATCGCGGATGACGGTTCGCGTCCCATGACGGCGGCCGTGGTGGAGCATTGGCGAACCCGTCTCGGTGTTCAGCTCAGTCACGTCTGGCAGCTGAATTGCGGCTTTCGCGCCGCCGAAATCCGCAACCGTGCCATACTCGCCTGTCGCGGCGATTACTGCATCTTCCTCGACGGCGACTGCATCGTCCCGCCCGACTTCGTTGCGACGCATCGCAAACTGGCCGAGCCGGGATGGTTCGTCACCGGAAACCGAGTCCTGCTCTCCGCCGCGCTGACGGAGGCGGTGTTGCGCGAGCATCTGCAGCCAGAGACATGGGGCGCATCCGCTTGGATCGGGCAGCGCTTGCGCGGCGGCGTCAATCGGTTGGCAGCGCTGCTGCGGTTGCCGTTGGGGCCGCTGCGTAAGCTCCAAGCTCGACGCTGGCGCGGCGCACGCTCCTGCAATCTTGCCGTCTGGCGCAGCGATCTCGAACGCGTCGACGGCTTCGACGCCAGCTTCACCGGCTGGGGCCGCGAGGATTCCGATCTGCTGATCCGACTGCTGCGTTGCGGCCTGCGTCGCAAGGACGGGCGCTTCGCGACGGGCGTCATTCATCTCTGGCATGCCCAGCTCGACCGCGCGCAATTGGCCGCCAATGATGCGCGGCTTGATGCCGTTTTACAAAGCGACCGCAGACGTGCGCAACGCGGACTGTCCGCGCTGCGCGAAATCGCCGATGCCGGCGGAAATCATCCTCAAAACGACAGCCATGTCCGAGCGCAGTCTTGAATCAGCCGTCGTGAAACAGGCGGTTCGCGCTCCCCGGCTCGGGCAGATCGCCGATGGGCTGGTCACCGCCGTCGCCGTGTCACTGCCGTGGTCCACGTCCGCCACCGCCGTCCTCATCGTGCTTTGGCTCATTGCGCTCGTTCCGACGCTCGATGCCGCCTCGGTACGGCGCGAACTGCTGTCGGCCGCGGGCGGATTGCCGGTGCTCGTCTGGGTGCTCGGCGCGCTCGGCATGTTGTGGGCCGACGTGAGCTGGAGCGAGCGCATCGCGGGGTTGAGCGGATTCCACAAGCTGCTGTTTATTCCGCTGCTGCTCGCGCAATTTCGCCGCTCCAGTCAAGCGCGATGGGCGATCATCGGTTTTCTTGCCTCCTCTGTCGCGCTGCTGATTGTCTCGTGGGCGCTTGTGCTCACGCCCGGTCTGACGTGGCGCGGCAAGGAGCTGGGCGTGCCGGTCAAGAACTACATCATGCAAAGCGCGGTGTTCGCGATTTGCGCTTTCGCGCTCATTGGACAGGCGGCCGAGTTCTGGCGTACGCGCCCGCGCCTCGTGCCGCTCCTGCTTCTCCTCGCAGCGGCATTCCTCGCCAACATCGTCTACGTGTCGACGGCACGCACCACTCTCGTCGTCGTGGCCGCCCTGCTCGTGCTGTTCGGAGTGCGGCAATTCGGGTGGAGGGGCGCGCTTGCTGCCGCAGTGATCGGCAGCGTCCTGGCAGGGGCGGTCTGGATGTCATCGCCGTATTTGCGCCACCGGGTCTCCGCTGCCGTGGAGGAGGCGCAGGCCTATGGCGCCAGTAACGTCAATACTTCGGTCGGCTTGCGGTTCGAATACTGGAAGAAATCGGTTGCATTCATCGCCGAGGCGCCTCTCATCGGCCATGGAACGGGGACAATTCCCGCCCTATTCCGGCGCGACGCGACGGCGCAGACGGCTCCCGTGCTGATGACCACGAATCCGCACAGCCAGATCCTGGCGCTGGGGATCGAGCTCGGACTCGTCGGCGTCGTCGCGGTCGTGGCGATGTGGTTGGCCCACCTCGCCCTGTTTCGCGTCGGCACGCTGGTCGCGTGGTTTGGGCTGCTCGTGGTGACCTATAACGTCGTGTCCTCTTTGTTCAACTCGCACTTATTCGACTTTAGCCAGGGCTGGCTCTATGTCTTCGGCGTGGGTATCACCGGCGGTATGGTGTTGCGCGCGGCAGACGCTGCAGCCAAAGCCGAAGAGAAGCCATGAGCGCCTCGCAAGACACCCCGCCACAAGACATCCTGGTGCCGATCTCGGTCGGCGAACTGATGGACAAGATCACTATCCTCGAAATAAAGTCCGAGCGTATCAAGAACCCGAGCCAACTCGAGAACGTGGTCCGCGAGCTCAAAGCCTTGCGGTCCGTCCGTCTTGGCGAGATGGATCGCGCGATGCTGGACAAACTCAGCGCCGAGCTCAAACGGGTGAATGCAACGCTCTGGGAGGTCGAGGACGCCATCCGCGATTGCGAGGCGCGGGGCGACTTTGGCGATAGATTCGTCGAGCTGGCGCGTGCCATATACCGGCTCAACGACGAGCGCGCCCGGCTTAAAAAGGCGATCAATCTCGCCTCCGGATCGCGACTCTTCGAGGAGAAGTCCTATAGGTCATTTCAGCGTGAAGACTGCGATCCTTGAGCGGACCTCATCCGCGTCCTCGGACCTGGCGATGACGCGGCTCGATTTGCCCGAGCGCCCGCGCATCCTGGTGATCACGTTGCGCCGGCTAGGCGACGTGCTGCTCACCACGCCGCTCGTTCGTAGCTTGAAAGCGGGCTTCACGGGCAGCTCAGTCACCGCCTTGGTCTTTCGCGGCACCGAAGGGATGCTCGCCGGCAATCCGGATGTGGAGGAGGTCATCACGACCTCGCATCGCCCCTCCACTGCGGAGATGGCGCGCCTCGTACGGCGCCTGTGGCGCAGCTACGATCTCGCTGTTTCAACACAAGCCGGTGACCGGCCCACCTTTTTCGCTCTGATGGCGGCGCCTCGTCGTGTTGGACTGGTGCCTCATGCCGGCAAGACTGGGGCATGGTGGAAGCGTTACGCGCATCACATTGCGGTCGCCGCCAATCCCGAGAGCCATCGCGTCACGCAGCTTTTGAGCCTCGCGAGCGCGCTTGGTCTTGAGCCGGCGCCGGATATCGTCTGTCCGCAGGGTCGCGGCGCCGAGGAATTCGCCCCTCGGGTGCCGTATGCCGTCGTGCACCCCAGTCCGTTCTATCGCTACAAGCGTTGGACCGACGCCGGCTGGCGCGGCCTCGTGCGCGGGCTCGCGGAGCGCGGTCTTGCTCTGGTCGCAACCGAAGGGCGCGACGCCAGCGAGCAAGCCTATATTGATACTCTATGGGGCCCAGCCGAGCCCCCAGTGACACGGGTGCGCGGACGTCTGGATTGGGCCGGGCTGACAGCCCTGCTCGAAGGTGCGGCCGTCTATATTGGCCCTGATACGTCGATGACCCATCTCGCGGCCGCTAGCGGCTGTCCGACTGTGGCGCTGTATGGTCCCACCAGCCCGCGGCTGATCGGGCCGTGGCCGGTGGGTGGACTGGCCGAGCCTTGGGATCACGCCGGCACGATACAACACCGAGGGAATGTGTGGGTGGTGCAGAACCCGCTGCCGTGCTTGCCATGCGAGAAGCTCGGCTGCGAAGGCCATCTCGAGAGCTACAGCCGGTGTCTCGACGAATTGCCGGTCCGCTCGGTTTTGCGCGTGATCGATGAGGCGCTGGCGACGCGATCCTCCGCCATTAGGGCATTTGCATCGCCCAGGTGAGATGCTCGGACCTGATTGAAAGAGGCTGGGTTCGCGCAGTTGTTCCTTGGCCGGAGCCCAACGATGAGGATCGCTCGGATCACCGGGGAAAATAAACCCACAGCAGGACCCCTGCGATGCCGAGGCCGGCCGCCGCAAATGCCATCATGGCGAGATAGTTATCCATTCGAATCCGATCCCGCTCTCGTTCCCGATCTGCGCACCACCAGCGCGTGCGATTAGCCTACTAGGTCAAGGTGACAATTTCTCTAATTTGACTGCATACACATGTCCAAACTTGGTCAAATCTAATGCTTGAGGGGCAGGCACAACCCTCGCACAACGAGCAGCGATGAAGAGCAGTCCCCCCAACCTCGATCGCGCCACCGTCGACGATTTCGGCCGGGAATGGCAGCGTTTCGATCAAAGCCGCGCTTCCAGTGCAGAGGTGCGGCGGACGTTCGAGGAGTATTTCGCGATCTTTCCCTGGGACAGTCTACCGCGCGAACCGGTAGGCTTTGATGCCGGTTGCGGGAGTGGACGCTGGGCTGCGCTTGTCGCCCCGCGCGTTGCCCGGCTCTACTGCATCGATGCAAGCGCCGCCGCATTGGCCATCGCGCAAAAAAGGCTCGCCAGCCTGACCAACGTAGAGTTCCACGCGACCCCGCTCGACGCAATGCCTTTGAACGACCACAGCATGGATTTCGGTTACAGCCTTGGCGTCCTGCATCATCTGCCCGACCCTGCGGCTGGCCTTGCCGCGTGCGTGTGGAAACTCAAGCGCGGAGCACCGATGCTCGTCTACATCTATTACGCCTTTGACAACCGGCCGGCGTGGTTTCGTACGCTCTGGCGAGCAAGCGACCTTTTGCGCCAGGTGCTGTCGCGGGCACCGTTCCGCGTCAAATCGGTATTTGCCGAACTTCTCGCCGCCTGCGTGTATTGGCCCCTGGCGCGGAGTGCACATCTCTGTGAGCGGCTTGGCGGCAATGTCGCCCATTGGCCGCTCGGTGCATATCGCTGGCGCAGCTACTATGCCATGCGTACCGACGCGCTCGACCGCTTCGGCACACGCATCGAGCATCGCATGACCCAAGCACAGATCAAGGCATTGATGGAAAATGCCGGGTTGCACGAGATACGCTTTCGCGATGCCGAGCCATTCTGGTGCGCCGTTGGCCGCAAGATTTAGGGATCGACGCTGGCACGACGGATCAGTCAGGGCCCAACCTTTTTGGGCGCGGGAGGCGGCGGCAAGTCGAAAGGTTCGAATGTCTCCTTGTAGCATTGATCGATGACCACGCCGATACGCGAGTCCACGATCTTGTCGCTCTGAATGAACAAGGCATAGTGCTGCGGTTTTCCGTGCGCATCGACCTTGAGACA
>Ga0075421_100008169_pt1 | contig 12849 bp, 8 predicted proteins | sample SoiMetdeltSBSDD5_FD_75292 | JGI IMG/M metagenome (GOLD analysis project Ga0075421, IMG submission 75292) | Bulk soil microbial communities from a Populus tree surrounding site in Tennessee, USA - Soil MetaG P. deltoides SBSDD5 | ecosystem: Environmental > Terrestrial > Soil > Tree plantation... | reverse complement strand
CGGCCCACCACCGCGCCGATGTAGGCGGATTGCTCCAGATAGCCTTTGAGCGAGTCGAAGCCCAGAACGATGTCGCCCAGGTTTCCCGCCCGATCGCACACCTTGAGCGAAACGATGATGGCGCCGTAGCTCATCACGCAGAGCTCGGTGCCCCGTGCATTCGTCAGCGTGAACAACTCGACCGGAGTTCCTTCCGGCGTCACTCCAACGGACTTACGGCCCACGTGCTCCTCGCGCCCGCAGCGCGAACCCAAGCATCACCAGCCCGAACGCCAGCAGCACGAGCCCCCACCAGAGATTCACGTTGATCCCGAGCGAGCGGGCATAAATCGAGGCGTCGGACAGAAGCCCATACCCCAGCAGCATCACCCCGAAGATCGAAAACATCAGGCCGATCGGCAGCCGCAGGTCCAGGTTCATCGCGCGATCACCAGAAAATGATGTTGAGCACGGCGGTGAGCCCCAGGACGACGGCGCCGAGGGTCGCCGGCCGCTTGTACCACGGCATGCCCCCATCCTGCTGGCGAGGCGTCAGGCTGTACACCAGTCCCCTGAGGTCGTCGTCCGACTTGTTCTTCGGGGTGAGCAGCGAAATAAGGATCGTCGCCACAAAACACGAGGTCCAGGCGATGATGGCGGTCCAGAAATTCTGCGCCATCTCGCTGGGATAGGTGTGCAGCACGGTCCCCAGAAACCCGCCCTTGAGCCCCGGCGGCGCGCCCTGCGACAGCACCAGCCCGTGGTGGACCGCTGCGGCTCCGGTTCCGATCAGCAGCCCGAAAAATGCTCCATGACCCGTGGCACGACGCCAGAACATCCCCAGCAGAAAGGTCGCAAACAGCGGGGCGTTCACGAACGCGAAAATGAGCTGGAGCATGTCCATGATGTTGTTGAACCGCGTCGCCGCGTACGCCGCGACCACACTCAGCAGGATCCCGAAGACCGTCGCGGCGTGCCCCATCCGCAGGTAGTGCCGGTCGGACTGGCCCGGCCGGAGGTACGACTGGTAGATGTCGTAGGTCCATACCGTGTTGAATGCGGTGACGTTTCCCGCCATGCCGGACATGAACGATGCCATGAGGGCGGTGAGACCGAGGCCCAGCAGACCCGAGGGGAGGTAATGCGCCAGCATCACCGGCACCGCCAGGTTGTAGTTGGGCGTTCCGTCGGGGCCGGCCGGAAGAAGTCCGCCCGGGGTGGTGGTGTGCAGCGCGATTGCGATCATTCCCGGCAGGATCACCAGGGCGGGAAACAACATCTTGGGGATCGCGGCGAGCAGAGGAGTGCGGCGCGCCGCGGTCATCGACTCCGCCGCCATGGCCCGCTGCACCACCAGGAAATCGGTACACCAGTAGCCGAACGACAGCACGAACCCCAATCCCATCGCCAGGCCGAACCACTCTACCCCCATGGGGTTCGAAGCGGCCGAGTCGAGGTGGCGCCAGGAGTTGGACCATGCCCCATCGGGATAGCCGGCGTTGGTCGCGACGATCCCGAGCTTGGCGACCAGCCCGTCCCAGCCTCCCACGTCCTTGAGCCCGAGAAGAACCAGGGGGAGGAAACCCAGGACGATGAGGAAGAACTGCAGCACCTCGTTGTAGATCGCGGAGGTCAGTCCACCGAGGAAGATGTAGGCCAGGACGATGACCGCCGACAGCACCACGCTCATGTGGAAGTTCCACCCCAGCACCAGCTCGAGCAGCTTGGCGAGCGCATACATCGAGATGCCGGAGGACAGCACGGTCATCCCGGCGAAGGTGATGGCGTTGAAGCCGCGGGTCTTCTCGTCGAATCGGAGCTTGAGATACTCCGGGACCGAGCGCGCGCGGGAGCCGTAGTAGAACGGCATCATGAAGATGCCGACGAACACCATCGCGGGAATTGCCCCGAGCCAGTAGAAATGGCTCGTCATCATGCCGTACTTGGCGCCCGAGGCCGCCATCCCGATGACTTCCTGGGCGCCGAGATTTGCCGAAAGAAAGGCGAGCCCGCAGATCCATGCCGGGATGGAGCGCCCGGCGAGGAAAAAGTCCTCGCTGCCCTTGACGTATCGGCGCACGATCCAGCCGATGCCAAGCACGAAGGCGAAGTACACGCCGAGGATGGCGTAGTCGACGGAACCGAGATTGATATGCGGCACGGTGCAACACATTTATCGCCCTATGGGCCATGTGCGCAAGCCCGCGGGGGGAGGTAACATTCTCCGAATGCTCCGCGACCTCCGTGTCTCCGCTCTCGCCGCCGTCGCCCTCGTCGGTGCCATGGCTCCCCCGCTCCAGGGCCAGGCCCGGGTCGCCTCGCCCGACGGTCGCAACCGGGTCACCATCGAGGTCCGCGAAGGCAGGCTCTACTACAGCCTGGCGCGTGACGGTCGGGCGCTGATCCTCCCGTCCCTGCTGGGCTTCGAGTTCCGGGGGGCGGCCCGGCTCCGCGATGGGCTCCGGCTCAGCGACACCACCCGGCAAACCCACGACGCGTGGTGGACCCAGCCCTGGGGCGAGGTGGCGCGGGTGCGCGACCACCACAACGAGCTGGCGGTCTCCGTGGCGGAGACGGCGGCCCCTCACCGCCGGTTCAGGGTGCGGGTTCGCGCCTTCGACGACGGTGTCGGCTTCCGGTACGAGCTTCCCGAGCAGCCCGGCCTCGGTGAATTCGAGATCACCGATGAGCTCACCGAATTTGCCCTCGCCGATAACGCGCGGGCCTGGTGGATTCCGTCCAACGTGGCACGGAAGGACCGCTCGGAGATGCTGTACTCGTCCGGGCCCGCGAGCCTGCTCGACAGCGTGCAGACCCCGCTCACCATGGAGACCCGGAACGGCCGCACCTTCATGGTCATCCATGAAGCGGATCTCGTGGACTATGCCCGGATGAACCTGGCGGGCCAGCGCGGCGAGAGCCGCACGATCAAGGCGGACCTGGCGCCGATGGCGGACGGCATCAAGGTGCGTGGCAAGACGCCTTTCGTAACGCCGTGGCGGACCATCCAGGTGGCCGATCGCGCCACCGACCTGGCGCCATCGCTGCTGGGCCTCAATCTGAATCCTCCCAGCGCCCTGGATAGCACCAACTGGATCCATCCCATGAAGTACGTGGGCATCTGGTGGGGTATGCACATCAACACCATGACCTGGGGCTCGGGACCGAAGCATGGAGCGACTACGGCCAATGCGAAGCGATACATCGACTTCGCCGCGGCCAACGGCTTCGGCGGTGTGCTGGTGGAGGGGTGGAACACCGGATGGGACGGCGACTGGATCGCGAACCGGAACGCCTTCTCCTTCACCCAGGCGTACCCCGATTACGATCTCCCCGCCGTCGCCGCATACGCCAGACGAAAAGGCGTGCGGCTCATCGTCCACAACGAAACCTCGGGCGGAATCCAGAACTACGAGCGCCAGATGGACAGCGCCTTTGCCCTGTACCAGTCGCTGGGCCTGGATGCCATCAAATCCGGCTACGTCACCGATCTCACCAGCGAGGGGCACTCCCACTATTCGCAGTTCATGGTGCAGCATTATCGGCGGGTGATCGAGACGGCCGCGCGATACGGCATCATGCTGGACGCCCACGAGCCCATGCACGACACCGGGGAGCGGCGTACCTGGCCCAATATGATGACGCGCGAGGGTGCCCGGGGCCAGGAATACAACGCCTGGAGTGGTGACGGCGGCAATCCTCCGGAGCATGAGACCATACTGTTCTTCACCCGCCTCCTGGCCGGGCCGATGGACTTCACGCCGGGGATCTTCGACCTCCTGATCGAGCGGGGCACCGGGCGGCCGCGCCGGTCCGACGAGCCGCGGGTGCGCACCACGCTGGCAAAGCAGCTCGCGCTCTACGTGACCATCTATTCCCCCCTGCAGATGGCCGCCGATCTCCCGGAGAACTATGCCCGCCAGCCGGCGTTCCAGTTCATCCGCGACGTTGCCGTGGACTGGGACACGACGCGGGTGCTCGACGGCCGGATCGGTGACTACGTGGTGGTGGCCCGCCGGCAGCGCGGTGGCCCGGAGTGGTTCCTGGGTGCAATTACCGACGAAGTAGGCCGCACGCTCGACGTTCCGCTCTCGTTTCTCCCGCCGGGCCGGGAGTATGTGGCGGAGATCTATGCCGACGGCCCGAAGGCCCACTGGCTGGAGAATCCTCTGCCGGTGACGATCACCCGGCGGGCGGTGACGAGCGCCACCCGGCTCCGCGTCGTCCTGGCGCCGGGCGGCGGTCAGGCGATTCGGATACGCCCCGCGCGGTGACTTGATTCGGGGCGCGGCAGAAGGATCACGACTTCCGTTCCAGGTCCCAGCAGATTCGGAGGGTGAGAACAGCGAACGCGGATGACGCGGAAGGAGCGGAATTACGCGGAGAGACCCAGCTCCTCCATGGTGATCTCTCTCACGCCATCATCGGAGCATTTTATTCGGTTTACTCGGAATTGGGAGTTGGTTTCTTGGAGGTGGTCTACGCGAACGCGCTGGCAATCCTGCTGAAACATGCCGGCCTTGCCGTCGGTCGGGAGGTCCCCTTTGAAATTGTGTTTCATGGTCAATCGATTGGGCTCTACAGAGCCGACGTGATCGTAGAGTCTCGAATCATAGTTGAGGTCAAGGCCAGTCGTTGCATTATTCCGCAACATGCTTCGCAATTGCTGAACTACCTGAAGGCCTCAAATCTCCAGCTAGGAATACTCCTCAACTTCGGGGAGAAGCCTGAGTTCAAGCGGGTCGTGTCGACGAGGAGCTCTCCGCGCGACAACAGCAGACTCGGATGACGCGGAGAAAACGGATTGACGCGGATATCTCCCGGTACGATCGGCGTCGTCTTCCACGACAAAACCGTAAAAACTGAATTAAAAGGCCGGACTCAGGGAGCTCGTCTGGGCATGGAGCATTCCGCGTTCATCCGCCAATTCCGCGAAATCCGCGTCTGCTTTTCCGTTCAGTCTCCAGCGCGAACTAGCGCCCGAGCAGGAAGACCAGGGGGATCTCCACCCGCTCCCGCCAGGCTCGCTCGTTGTGCTCGGCACCTTCGAACGTTCGGGACATGAAGTTCCGGCCCGCCACGTATCCGGCTGCCCGCATGACGGAATCCGCCTTGGCCTGCCAGGGCGGAAACAAGGAATCGAGGGTCGCGGTCCCGAGGTCGAAGTAGAATTTGTGGGTCCTCGGATCGGGCGGGTGACGGCGGAGGTACTCGATCACTGCCCCGTCTGCCACCGGCCAGCCGGTCGACACACACGCGGCGCCGCTGAAGACGCCGGGATACTCGATCATCGCGTAGGCCGAGATCAGCCCGCCCATGCTCGCGCCCATGGTGAAGGTGTCGCCAGGGCCCGGCCGGGTGCGATAGGTCCGGTCGATGAACGGCTTCAGCTCGGTCACCAGGAATTTCAGGTAGGCGTCCGAGATGATCTCGCTGGTCTGGACGGTGGTGCCGAAGCCGGTCGAGTGACGGGTGGTGCCCGCCAGCGGCTTCTGCGGCATGTATTCCTGGTATCGCTTCCCGGTGTTCCAGACCGCCACCACGATCGCCGGCCGCAGTTTCCCCTCCCGGATGAGCCGAGTCATCGTCTCATCGACGCCCCAGTCGACTCCGCCGAACGAGGTCGCGGGATCGAACACGTTCTGGCCGTCGTGCATATAGAGCACCGGATACCGTGCGGCGCGGTCGGCCGCGTAGCCGGGCGGAAGCCAGACCTCGACGTTGCGTGCGGCCACGAGCTGCGATGGGAAGCGGGCGTGCATCCGGCGGTCGCCCATGACCCCGAGCGAAGGCCCGGGAATCGTCTCGGAGGTCACCGGAAAAATGCAGCCGCTCCGCTTCGGAAGGGTGATGACCGGACTGTTCGCCTCGATGCGCGGCGTGGCACAGATCCCCAGCAGGTCGGCTCCCAGTGCGCCCAGCGGCACCCGCACCAGGGCTTGAACAGTGTCGTTGTTGAGCGCCACCACCAGCTTGCCTCGGCGGTAGACGAAGAGCTGCTCGCCGGTCACCAGGTTTTCGGTGCGGGGACCTCGCAAATCGGGGTGATCGGCCCGGAGCTTGAGAAGCGTCTGTACGTGTGAGAAAATGGATTGCTCGTCGGCGGTGCGACCGGCCGCCTCGAAGGCGTTCCGGGTGTCTTCCTGCCAGCCGCCCGGAAAGTCGCGCCGGTTGTCGGGATCGCCTCCTCCCGGCAGGCCGATCTCATCCCCATAGTAGAGCATCGGCGTCCCGCGGGTCGTAAGCAGGAAGGTATAGCCCAGCTTGAGTCCCGCCGGCGTGGCGCCCCTCTCGTTCATGAAGCGCGGCACGTCATGGAGCCCCAGGAAGGTCACCAGCGAAACCGGATCGCGGTACAGCCGGTCGCTCGACAGCATCTGCGCCACCTCGCGAAGGTGACCGCCTCCCCCGAAGGCCCGGCGCATCGGGTAATGGAGCGGAAAGTCGAATAACAGATCCACCTTGTCGTCGATGCCGTCGAACTGCGAACGGCCCCCCTCGAAGAACGCCACCAGCGCCGGGTTGCCGTCCCAGACTTCACCCACCACCCGGAGCGTCGGAAACTCCCGTTTGAGCGCCGTCATCCAGTCACGCCAGAATCGGCGTGGCACGTAAGGCCAGGTGTCCTGCCGGATCCCGTCGATTCCGCTCATGGCGACCCACCAGAGCGAGTTCTGGATGATGTAGCGCGCGACCTCCGGATCGTCCTGGTTGAGATCGGGAAGGATGTTGGCAAACCACCCGTCCAGGACCGGCTTCTGCACGGCGGGGGTGCTGTTGGGATCGGCGAGGGTCCAGATCTGCCAGGTGTTGGCCAGATGGTTCTCGGTGGTGCCGTTGAACCAGGTGGGAGTGGGCGAGCTGGTGGCCCAGGGGTGATAGGGCCCCGTGTGGTTGGCCACCATGTCGAGGATGATCTTGATGCCGAGCCCGTGCGCCTCGTCCACCAGCTGCCGAAACCCGGCCAGGTCGCCGAAGTGCTCGTCCACCGCGTAGAAGTCGACGGCACCGTAGCCGTGATAATCGGTGATGGCCTGCCCTTCGTACGTCTCCCTGCGATTCAGCGCGTTGCTGTTGTCGTAAATCGGATTGAACCAGATGGCGGTGATCCCGAGTGACTTGAGATAGGGAAGCCGGCGGCGAACACCGGCCAGGTCGCCCCCGTGGTAATAGCGGCCCTTGGTGCGGTCCACCAGACCAGGCGAGACGGCCGGGTTGTCGTTGCCGGGGTCGCCGTTGGCGAAGCGGTCGGGCATCAGCAGGTAGATGACGTCGTCTTTGCCGAAGCCCTGGAATCGTCCCGGCTTCGCGAGCGGTGCGGTGAGATCGAAGGGGACTTCGGCGGCTCCGGAAGGGGTGCGGAGGGTGAAGGGATAGCGTCCGGGGGTCACCCCGCCGGGAATGGTGACGTCGACGAAGGCATAGGTGCCCGCGGCATTCACCGTCACCCCGCCGCACTGCACTCGGGCACACTGCGCCCGCACTCCGTTCAGGTTCTTGCCGCGGATCAGGACCCGCACCGGATTGATCGTCGACCCGGTCCACCAGCCGGGAGGGTCGACCTTTTCGATCACCGGCCCCTGACCGGAGGCGGTGCCGGCCGAGAGGCAACTCGCGATCAGCACTCCGCACAGTTTCATCCTCATGCGGCGCCCTCCGTTCGCTCGTTCACCCGGGTGACGAGCAGCGCGGCCAGGGCGAGAAACACGCCTCCCGCCACCACCGCGGCCATCCGGTTGTTGTTCAGCAGGTGCGACATCACCCACCCGAAACCCAGGGCGGCGACGATCTCGGGAATGACGATGAAGAAGTTGAAGATGCCCATGTACACTCCGGTCCTGCTGGGCGGAATGGACCCGGCCAGCATGGAGTAGGGCATCGACAAGGTGCTGGCCCAGGCGATGCCGACGCCGACCATCGAGAGCAGCAGCAGGTTGGGATTCCTGATCACGGCGACCGAGAGCAGGCCGGCGGCGCCGGCCAGCAGACAGATGAAATGAGTTCGCTTGAGCCCGCGACGCCGGGCCAGCGGCGGGAGGAAGAAGGCGAAGGCGAAGCAGACCGCCGAGTAGGCGCCGAAGCAGAGGCCGGCCCATTCCACGCCGCGCTGATACAGCGGCGAGGTCGGGTCGGGAGCGCCGAACACGTTGGTCGCGACCGCCACGGGAAAGTAGAGCCACATGCAGAAGAACCCGAGCCAGGTCGCGATCTGCACCAGCGCCAGCTGCCGCATGGTATCGGGCATCGCCTTCACGGCGGCGAGAATGTCGCGAACACCGGCTGCGAAGCCCGCACTGGCCGCCTTCTGCCTCCGGAATTCCGCGAGGTCGGCGGGCGGCTTTTCCTTCGTCGTCAGGATGGTGTAGAGCACCGTGCCGAGGAATGCCGCCGCACCGATGTAGAACGACAGGCGGACCGTGGCTGGAATGGTTCCCGGCGCGCTGGGTCCCACCCCGAACCAGTTGCTCATCATCCACGGCAGAGCCGACGCGATCACCGCCCCGAAGCCGATGAAGAAGCTCTGCATGGCAAAGCCCCGGGTCCGCTCCGACTGGGGCAGCAGGTCCGCCACGAAGGCCCGGAACGGCTCCATCGACACGTTGATCGACGCGTCGAGGATCCAGAGCAGTCCCGCCGCCATCCAGAGCGTGCTCGAATTCGGCATGGCGATGAGCGCGAGCGAGCTGAGGATGGCGCCGACGAGGAAGTAGGGACGGCGGCGTCCGAAGCGGGGCGACCAGGTGCGATCGCTCAGGTGGCCGATGATCGGCTGGACCAGGAGCCCGGTGAGCGGCGCCGCGAGCCAGAGCAGCGGGATCTGGTCGGGCTTGGCCCCCAGGTACTCGTAGATCGCGCTCATGTTGGCCATCTGGAGGCCCCAGCCGAACTGGATGCCCAGGAAGCCGAAGCTCATGTTCCAGATCGTCGAGAAGCGCGTCGCCTGCCCCGCCATGTGGCCTCCGATGGATCTACGTGGTCACCCCGCGCAGCATCTCGATTTCTTCCTCCACCATGTCGACCAGCGGCCGCATTGCCACCGCGTCGAAGACCAGCGCCGCCCCCGCAGCCCGATAGAGCTCGGGCAGCGAGCGGGTGGCGCCCAGAGCGAGAAAGGAGCGGTAGGATTCCAGCGCCGAGGGGCCGTCCTGCCGGCGGTTGCGCCAGACCTGGATGGCGCCAAGCTGCGCGATGCCGTATTCGATGTAGTAGAACGGATAGAGGAAGATGTGGAGCTGCCGATACCAGCGGGCCGTCCGCTCCGCGATCAGGCCGCTCCAGTCGACGCCCTGCTCGAAGCGGCCCCGGATCCGGAGCCACGCCTGGTCGCGCGCCGCCGCGTCGTGTCCTTCTCCACTGCTGTAGATCCAGCTCTGAAAGGCGTCCACCGACGCGATGTGCACCAGATTCGCGAGCACGTCTTCCAGGTGCTCCAGACGGGCGATGGCGGCATCCCGCTCATCCAGCACCCCGTCGGGCTTACCCAGAAACGCTCCCGACAGCAGCTCCATGCTCATCGACGCGAGCTCGGCCGCCTCGGCGCCGGGATGGCGCTGCCAGACCAGCGGCAGGCTGTGCGAGGCGAAGGCATGAAACGCGTGACCCGCTTCGTGCAGGAGAGTCACCATGTCGTCCAGTACCCCGGACGCATTCATGAAAATGAAGGGGCGGCCCCTCACGTGCAGCGTGTCGCAGTACCCTCCCGGCGCTTTCCCCTTGCGGCTGTCGAGATCGAGCAGGCCCTCGCCCCGCATCACGGCGAATTGCGCGCCGAGCACGGGGTCGAGGGCGGTAATGACCTGATGGGCGCCCTGGGCCAGCTCGTCGCCATTCTGGAAGGGACGCAGCGGCTCGGCACGATAGGGATTGACGGCCAGGTCCCAGGGCCGCAGCGTGTCGAGTCCCAGATGGCTCCGTCGCGCGGCGAGCACCCGGGCGTACGCCGGGACGACCACCGCGTCCACGGCGTCGTGAAACCGCTCGCAATCTCCGGGCGTGTAGTCGAATCGGTGCTTCGCCGCGAACGAGAAGCTCTGATAGTCCTTGAAGTTGGCCTGCCGGGCGGCTTTCTGGCGGCGCTCGTACATCAGATCGAAGAGCTCCGACAGCTCTCCCTGCGTCGCGACGTACGGGGTCACGGTTGCGAAGAAGGCCCGCTCGCGCACCGTCCGGTCCCGGGCCTGCAGGAAGGGCGACAGCATCGGCAGGGGGCGCCGCTCTCCCTCCCACTCCGCCAGCATACCTCCGGTAATCCGCTGATACCGGGACGCGAGCTCCTCGAGCTCGGCGAAGACCGGAACGTTCTCTTCCCGAAAAATCTCGATGGATCGTTTGAATCGGGCCACCGTCGTCTCGAGCCCCTCCGGCACGATGCCGATCTCCACCAGCCGGCGCGCCAACCCGACACTCTGCTCTTCGGCCTTGGGGAGGATCTCGGTGGAGAAGCGAAGATGCGCCGCCTCCTTCGCGGGATCGGTGGTGTCGCAGGTGTAGGCGATCATCGCCAGCGAGGCGGCTTCGCTGAGCAGCGATTCGTGGCGCGACCAGTCCTGCAACCACCCGGACAGCGTCGCGGCATCGAGCGGCGCCGCGGCCAGCGCCTCGTAGTATGGCGCACAGTCGGCCCAGGTTGCTCCGGCCAGCTCGGCGGAGGACTCCGGCAATTTCATGCAGTTCCTTGTTCTCGCGCGGTGGCTGGCGCCTCGAGGCGAAACGCCAGCACTCCCACCAGCGCCACGATCCCGCCCGCAATGTAAAACGGGGCGCCGAGCCCGAAGCGCTGGAACGCCGACGTCGCCATGAGCGGAGCGATCACTCGGGAAATCGCCGCGAACGTCTGCGCCACGCCCATGGTGGTTCCCAGCTCGCTTTTTTCGGTGGCGTGCGACATCAGCGCGGTGGTCGCAGGGAACAGCAGCGCCGTGCCGATCGGCACCAGCGCCATGACCGGCGCCAGCGCCCACAGGCTGCCGACGTGGGGATAGAGCACCAGGCCGAAGAACAGGAAGATGGTTCCCGCCCGCATGGCGCCGGCCTCGCCGATCCGGTGCACGATCGGGCCCAGCAGCACCGCCCGCATCACCAGGGAGAGCGTCGACACGTACAGGAACACGTATCCGATGGTCTCTTCGGTAAAGCAGAACACCTCGCCGAGGTAGAGCGCCAGCACCGCCGTCATCGAGGTGAACCCGAGCATCCCCGCGGCATAGATCCAGGTGAGCTTGGGTACCGGACCGCTGGGATGCCGGACCACCATCCAGGCCCCGTGCCAGATCGGCTTCCGGATCGGCAGCGCCCCGGGCAGCGCCGGCGCCTTCGATTCGGGGAGCCATTTCCAGGCAAAGACGACGTTGAGCAGACAGAGACCGGCGGCGATGAGGCCGGGAGCCGCCTGACCCCAATGCGCCGCAAAGGAGCCCAGCACCGGCCCCACCATCAGCCCGACCGCCGTGGCGGACGAGAGCCAGCCCAGGGCGCGGGCGCGATCCTTGGGCGCGACGGTATCCGCCACGTACGCCTGCGCGACGCCGGTGGTTCCCCCGCCGGCGCCCTGGATGATGCGCGAGGCAAAGAGCAGCCAGACCGAATTGGCAAAGCCGAAGATCGCGTATGCCACCGCCGAGGCAATGAGTCCCACCAGCAGCGCGGGACGGCGGCCGTAGTGATCCGATACCCTGCCCCAGATCGGCGACGAGAGCAACTGGGCGACCGAGAACGAGGCGATGATCCCGCCGATCATCTCCGGGCTCGCGTCGAGCTTGAGCGCGTAGAACGGCATGATGGGGAGCACCATGCCGAACCCCATCTGATCGATGCCCGCGGTTGCGATGAGCACCGAGAGGCGCTTGAGCTGGTTGCGCTGCCCCTCCGGGGTCTTTGCCGTCATCCGGTCGCGCCCCGGCCTTCGCCCGCCAGGAAGAACACCGCCGCGGAGAGTGCCATCAGCACCACCCCGAAGGCCGCGGCCTGCCCCACGTCCGCCTGGCGAAGACTTCCCAGCACTTCCATGGAGATCGGCCGCGTGTCATAGGTATAGAGGATGATGGAGGTCACGAAATCGCCGAAGGCGGTGACGAATGCGAGGCTCGCCCCCGCGGCGAGGGCGGGGCGAAGCAGCGGAATCGTCACCCGGCGGAGGATTCGCCCGCGCCGGGCCCCCAATGACCCCGCGGCTTCTTCGAGGGCGGGGTCGAGCTGGCGAAATCCCGCAAGCACCGCGCGCCCGGCGAGGGGCAGATTCCTTACGAGATAGGCGAGGGGAAGGATCCAGATGGTGCCGACCAGAATCATCCGTCCCGCCCAGGGAGCAGAAACACTGAAGGTGGTGGCGAGCGCAATTGCAAAGACGGTCCCCGGCACCGCCCACGGCAGCGCGAGCAATCCCTCCAGCAGCGGTCCGCTGCGTACCCTGGCCCGCTGGCTCAGCCAGGCCACCAGCAGCGCCAGCACCATCGCTCCGGCGGTCGCGGCGGCCGCCATCCAGAGGCTGGTGAGGATCGGCTGAAGGCGGGCCGGCTCCCGCAGCATCGCGAGATAATTCACCCCGGAGTACACCGGCGGCAGCGCTTCGATCGTCCAGGTGCCTCTCGGCACGAACGACACCAGCACCAGCGTGGCCAGCGGAAGCGTGAGGATCAGCGCCGCGGCCCACCCGCTGACGCCCGCCGCCGCCCGGGCCAGCGGTCCGACTGCGCGGGCCGGCGCGGGCCCGACGCCTTTGCGGGCGCCTACGGCTTGAACTCGCCCTTCGGTTTTGCGCAGCAGGAACAGTCCGAGCAGTGCGATCACCAGCAGCGCCGCGGTCTCGACCATGGCGAGCCGGTCATCGCCGTTGAGCCGGGTCGAGGTGATCTGGGTGGTCATCACCCGGAA
>Ga0075421_100008168_pt1 | contig 12849 bp, 10 predicted proteins | sample SoiMetdeltSBSDD5_FD_75292 | JGI IMG/M metagenome (GOLD analysis project Ga0075421, IMG submission 75292) | Bulk soil microbial communities from a Populus tree surrounding site in Tennessee, USA - Soil MetaG P. deltoides SBSDD5 | ecosystem: Environmental > Terrestrial > Soil > Tree plantation... | reverse complement strand
TTCGGGAAGACGCTGCTGCTGAAGGCCAAGCGCATCCAGTACCAGGGCCGGAGACCGGCGCCGGCGACGCGGTGCTGATCGTGCACGAGGACCCGATCGCGCTCGCTCGCATCGGCCGTCACATCATCGACGAGGTCTATCGCGCTCCCGGCCAGCCGCGCGTGCGCGTGGCGCTGCACTATGGCGAGGTGCTCACACGGCGGCGCGAGAGCGACGGCGCCCTCGTGGTGGCCGGCGGCGAGGGCGTGCTGACCGCCGCGCGCGTGGAGCCGCACGTGGAGCCCGGACAGATGTGGACGACCGAGGAATTTCGCGCACGGCTCGCCGAGCAACCGTCATTGTGGCGGACCACGCCCGTGCCGGGTCCCGGCGGCGACGAGCGGTTCAACGTCAAGAAGGAAGGCGGGACGGAACCGGATCTGTGGGTGCGACTCTATCGGCTGGAATTCTGAAACGGGGGACAGCATGGTGACCTTACTGACTGATGCCACGGAGATGGAAGTACAGGACGCCCGCGTCGAGGGCGAGCGGCTCTGGCTCACGGGGGCCGATCTCGAAGCCGCCACCGGGTGGTCGTTGCGACCCGAAGGCCTCTGCCGGGGCGACGTCTGCGTCCCGCTTCCTCCCGGCCGCGAGCTCGTGCGTGGCGAGCGCATCGACGTCGCCGCTGTGTGGCGGCATCTGGGCAAGCCGATCGTTCACAGTGACGATGGCAGTGCGTGGGCTCTCGGTGAAGCAGCCTCCGATCGCGCCGCGCAGCTGCGCTCGCTGGAGGCGCCGGACTTCACGCTGCCCGACGTCGCCGGTCGCATGCATTCGCTCTCGGACTATCGCGGCAAGAAGGTGCTGCTCGTCTCGTGGGCGTCGTGGTGAGGGTGCCGTCGCGACCTGCCCGTGTGGCAGGGGCTCTACGAGGAGCTGAAGGACCGTAACTTCATCGTCATCGCTGTCGCCCTCGACAGCCGTCCCGCCGATCCGGTCCAGTGGATCGAGGCCGCGAAGCCGACGTACCCGTGCCTGATCGACCGCGATCATCGCCTCGCCGCGCTCTACAACATGGTGAACGTGCCCCAGGCGGTGTGGATCGACGAGCGCGGCATCGTTGTCCGCCCCACCGAGCCCGCCGGCGCCTACGAGGGCTTCCGGAAGATGAATCGCGTCACCCGCGAGATGCCGGCCGATGCCGCGCGCACGACGGCCGAGGCGAGGGTGACGTACATGAACGCCATCCGCGACTGGGTGAAGAAGGGCGCCGCCAGCGAGTACGCGTACCAGGCGGACCATGCGCGCGATCGCGTGCCCGTGCCCACGGAGGACGTCGCGCGCGCCCACGCCGCGTTCCGGCTCGGCCAGTACCTCATGCGCAATGGGCAGCCCGAGGAAGGCGACCGCTGGCTCGCGGAAGCGAGCCGCTTGCATCCGGACTCGTGGGCCATCTGGCGGCAGCGCGCGGGCGTGAACGAGCTCGGTCTCGCGGCCCAGCCGGATTTCTGGGAGCGTGTCGATGCGCTCGGCGATCGGAAGTACTACGCCGCGGTCGATATGAAGGGGATGCCGCAGTAGCTCACGCGAACGTGAGGCCGGCATAGCCGCCGGCGGCGACCTCGTCGCACTTCTCGCGGTACTTCGGGGCGCCACCGGCGTAGACGATGAACGTACGCTTGTCCTTGCCGGCCACGTTGGAATTGATGCCCATCATCCACGAGTCGACGTGGGTGAAGAGCATGCGCCGGCCCGTGTCGTGCACGTGCTGCGTCCACTCCCGCTCCGCCTCCGGCGTCGGCTCCACGCGCGTGTGGCCGTGCTCGCGCATGTAGGCGAGCAGCGCGGTGACCCAGTCGACATTCTGCTCGATGCAGCGCGGGATGTTGCAGAAGGTGGCCGCGTTGTGCGGCCCGACCAGGGTCAGGAGATTCGTGAACCCCTCGCTGTGAAGCCCCAGATACGTGCGCGGGCCGTCGGCCCATTTCTCCCGTAGCCGGCGGCCGCCGCGGCCGCGGATGTCGATGCGATCGAACGCCCCCGTGATCGCGTCGAAGCCGGTGGCGTAGACGATCATGTCGACCGGGTATTCGGCGTCGGTCGTCTTCACGCCGGCGGGCGTGATGCGCTCGATCGGTGTCTCCCGGAGATCGACGAGCCCGACGTTCGGCTGGTTGTAGACCTCGTAGTAGCCGCTCTCGAGCGGGACGCGGCGCGTGCCGAAGCCGTGGTTGGTCGGGATCAGCTTCGCCGCCACGTCGGGGTCCTTCACGCGCTCGCGGATCTTGCGGCGCATGAAGTCGGTGATGGTGGCGTTCGCCTCGGGATCGACGAGGATGTCACGGAAGTTTCCCATCCAGATCCCGAACCCGGGCTCGCGGTAGAGCTTCTCGAAGAACGCCTCGCGCTCGGCGGGGCTGACCTCGAGCGCCTTGCGCGGGTCCGCGTCGTGGATGAAGCACCCGAACGACTGCCGGCAGCGCTCGAAGATCTCCGGGTACGTGGCCTTGATGCGCGCATGGGTCGCCGCGTCGATCGGGCTGTTGTGCAGGGGCGCGCACCAGTTCGGCGTGCGCTGGAAGACCGTGAGGTGACCAACCGTCTTCGCGATCTCCGTGATCGCCTGCACCGCGGTCGCGCCGGTGCCGATCACCGCGACGCGCTTGCCCACGAAGCTGACCGGCTCGTGCGGCCACCGGCCCGTGTGGTACGCCTCGCCGCGGAAGCTCTCCACGCCGGGGATGCTCGGCATGGTCGGCGCCGACAGCGGCCCGATCGCGGTGATCAGGAAGCGGGCGCGCGCCGTCCGGCCGTCGTGGCCGGCGATCTCCCACTCCCCGGTGCCCTCGTCGAGGACGGCGCTGGTGATCCGGCAGTCGAACTCGATGTCGCGACGCAGATCGAGCTTGTCCGCGACGAAGTTGCAATAGCGCAGCGTCTCCGGCTGGGCGGCGAAGTGCTCGCTCCACTCCCATTCACGAAGGATCTCGTCGGAGAACGAGTAGCCGTAGGTCCACGACTCGGAGTCGAAGCGCGCTCCCGGATAGCGGTTCCAGTACCAGGTGCCGCCGACGTCGTGGCCGGCCTCGAACACGCGCACGCGCAGGCCGAGTCCGCGGAGGCGGTGGAGCTGGTACATGCCGGCGATGCCGGCGCCGATCACGAGCACGTCGTACCCCGCTGTCATGGGATCCGGCTAGGCGGAGGTCACCGCGAAGAGCCGCCAGTCGCCCGGCACACCCTTCAGGACATGGCTGCCGCGATCGTCGAACCGGATACCGGACCCCGCCACCAGGTCGCGGACGGTGCCCGATACGAGAACCTCCTGCGGCTGCGCGGCGGCGGCGACTCGCGCCCCCGTATGCACGGCGATCCCGGTGACTTTCGATCCCGTCACCTCGCACTCCCCGGTGTGAAGCCCCGCCCGCACTTCGAGCCCGAGCGGATGGGCCGCGTCTCGGATGGCGCACGCACACCGGATCGCTCGCGCGGGCCCGTCGAAGATCGCGAAGAGGCCGTCGCCCGCCGCGTCGATCTCTCGTCCTCGGAACCGCTCGAGCTGACGCCGGGCCACGCCGACATACGCGTCGAGCAGCTCCCGCCAGCGACGGTCGCCGACCGCCGCCGCGCGCTCGGTCGAGCGAACGATGTCGGTGAACATCACGGTGACGAGCGCGCGGTCCGGCTCGGGGTCGCGTCGGGCTCCCGTGACGAACTCTTCGATCTCATCGATCAGGTGATCGAGGACGGCCTGATCGAACGCCTGGAGCAGATGGTCGTCGCCGGGAAGCTCCACATACCGTGCGCCGGGGATCCGCTGCGCCAGGAAGCGACCGGCCTCGACGGGGACGGTCCTGTCGCCGATGCGATGGAGAATCAGGGTCGGCGCCTGGATCGCGGGAAGAATATCGCGGACGTCGATCTCGTAGTTGGCACGCATCAGCGCGAGGATCGCGCCCGGGCTCGCCGAGGCTCGCTCCAGCCGGCCAAACCACTGGACGAATGCCTCGTCGTCTCGGCGGCTCGGTGCGTTGATCGGGATGAGAACACCCTCACCCCAGTGGCCCTCCAATCGGCGCAGGAGGCGGGAATATTGCTCTTCACTCACGGCCCACGGCTCCGCCCTGATCGAGGCGAAGCTGCCGCACAGCACGAGGGACGCCGTGCGCTCGGGGTAGGTCGCAGAGAACATCAGCGACATCGATCCACCTTCCGACCAGCCGAAGATCGTCGCACGAGGGGATCCGGCCGCGTCCATCACGGCCCGCACGTCGGAGATCCGCTCTTCGAGGGTCTGCTCGGCCACACGATCGGACAGCCCCTGACCTCGCTTGTCGAACACGATCACACGAGCGAAGGACGTCAGCCGCTTCAGCAGATATTGGTTGACCGGGAACTCCCAGTAGAGGTCGGCGTGGGACAGCGTTCCCGGGATCAGCACGAGATCGCGCGGGCCGTGGCCGAAGACACGGTAGGCGATGTGGACGTCTCCATTCCTGGCGTACTTGATGTTGCTCCCCATCGCTGCCCGCTCCTCTGCCGGCGTGTTACTCTACTGCTCGCCGATCGTGCTCGCCCGGAGACTTTTACTGCGGTGATCGACATCGGATCCCGGATCTCACGACCCAGCTCGCCGGACGCGCATGCCGACGTCGGCACCGTGGCCTCGAAGCTTCAGAAAGAAATCATTCTGCTTCTCGCCTGGGGCCCGGCGATCCTGCTCCAGCTCGCGCACCCGCTGGTCGCGCAAGGCGTGGCCGACCACAGCTCTTTCCGCAGCGAGCGCTGGGGGCGGCCGCGGCGTCTGTACCGCACCATCGAGGCGATGCTGGGGCTCTCCTTCGGCACCGAGGGCGAGGCCCAAGCGGTGGCCGCCCACATCAATGCGATTCACGACCGCGTGCACGGGCAGCTCCGTGAGAGCGCGGGCATCTTTCCCGCCGGGACGTCCTACTCGGCCCACGACCCGGCCCTGCTCGCCTGGGTGCATGCGACGCTGGTCGCGATGAACCTTCGCGTGTATGACGCGTTCGTGGCTCCCCTGGGTGCGGCGGACAAGGATCGCTACTGCGTCGAGACGAGCACCATCGAGCCTTACTTCGGCATTCCCGCCGGGCTCCTCCCGCGAAGCTTCCGGGAGCTCGAGCAGTACATGGCCGGCAAGTTCGAGAGCGGCGAGATCGCCGTGAGCAACGTCGCGCGGCTGCTCGCGCGCACGATCGTCCCGCGTCGGACCAACCCGGCCCTCGGGCTGGTGCGCCTGACCACCATCGGCATGCTGCCGCCGCGAATCCGCGATGGCTATGGCTTCGCCTGGGGGCCGCGCCGTGAGGCCATGCTTCGTCTGTCGGCGCGGCTCATTCACCGACTATTGCCATTGACGCCGCCCGTCGTTCGCTACTGGCCGGCGGCGCGGGCGGCTCTTCGCGCAGTGAATCGGCCCCGCTGTCCCGTGCGCGCGCACGGCGACCCGAGAGCGAGATGCTGAAACAGCTTGTCTACCGGCTCTATGAGCAACGACTCCACAGGGATGTCGCTCGCGGTCCCATACCGCATCATCTCGGGCTCATTCAGGACGGGCACCGGCGATATGCGCGGGAGGCGGGGCTCTCCAACGTGAAGGGTTACCGACTCGGCGCCATGAAAACCGAGGAGGTCCTGACCTGGTGCGCGCAGCTCGGAATCCCGATGGTGACCCTCTGGTGGCTCTCGACCGAAAACCTGAGCCGCGACGTCGTCGATGTCACCGCCGTGCTCGACGTGATCGAGGACAAGATCCCGCAATGGGTGCAAGGCGGTTTCACGACGCGGCTTCAGATGCGCATTCGCCCCATCGGCAAACTGGATCTTCTGCCTGACTCGGTACTGGGAGTATTGCAGCGGGCGGCGTCAGCGACCGAGCATCACGACCGTCTCCTCCTGAATGTCGGCGTCGGATATGGCGGGCGGCAGGAGATCATCGATGCCATCAAGAGCTATCTCCATGAGAGCTTCGTGCGGCGGGACAGTCCGGAAGACATCCTCGACGGGATGACCGCCGACTCGCTGGCCAAGCATCTGTACACGTGCGATTGCCCGGATCCGGATCTCATCATCCGCACGAGCGGCGAGGTGCGCCTCTCGGGCTTCATGCTCTGGCAGAGCGCCTACAGCGAGTTCTACTTCTGCGATGCCCACTGGCCCGTCTTCCGGAAGATCGACTTTCTCCGGGCGATCCGCAGCTACCAGCAGCGCCATCGACGGTTCGGCCGATGAGAGTCGCTCGGGTCCGCCTGGGCGCGTAAGTACCCGTTCCTTCGGCTTCCTCGACCAGTCCGGGTCCCCCTGAGGCAGCGCCCGGCTGACGCGGCGATGTGCGGGGAACCCCCGCCACCACCCGGCCAGGGCCGCGACGCCCAGCGCCCCGCCTAGAAATTCGTCAAACAGCCCCACCCTGTGAAAAACTTTTCCCATGAGCGGCTTTCGCGAACGCAGCCATGCGCCGCGCATGTCCGAGCGCGCCTGAGCCGCGGACTCTCCTGTCGTCTCGGCCAACCCCGGCCGCCGGCCTGCACGCTGGTCCCGACGTCCCCGTCGGCGCCACGGATCATGGGGCGGATGCCATGTCAAGAACGCGCTCGACCCTGCGCGTCGCTCTCGTCGCGACCGCTGCGTTGATCGTCATGATGCTGGATGAACCACGTATCGGAAAAGGCCAGGTCCTCGAAGGGCAGAAGAGCGTGGCGCTGACGCCGAGTCCCGCGATCGACCCGCCGCCGAGCCCGCCCGTCGACCCCATCCTCGTGGATCTCCAGGAGCGGACCTTCCGCTTCTTCTGGGACACCGGCAATTCCGAGAACGGACTGATTCCCGACCGGCACCCCACGCCATCGTACTCGAGCATCGCCGCCGTTGGCTTCGGCCTCACCACCTATCCCATCGGCGTCGAGCGCGGCTACATCAGCCGCGAGCAGGCACGAGAACGCGTGCTCAAGACGCTTCGGTTCTTCGCGGACGCGCGGCAAGGGCCGGACGCTCGAGGCGTGACCGGTCACCGCGGGTTCTTCTATCACTTCCTCGACATGAAGACCGGCGAGCGCTTCGGGCAGAGCGAGCTGTCAACGGTCGATACGGCGATCCTGCTCGCGGGCGCGCTGTTCTGCCAGTCCTACTTCGACGGCCCGGAGCCGGAGGAAGTCGAGATTCGCTCGCTCGTGGAGACGATCTACCGGCGTGTAGACTGGCAGTGGGCACAGCCCAAGGGCCCGGCCATCAGCCTCGGCTGGTCCCCCGAAAAGGGCTTCTTGAAGTACGACTGGCGCGGGTACAACGAGGCGATGCTCGTGTACCTGCTCGCACTCGGCTCGCCGACCTTTCCGGTCAACGGCGACGCGTGGCAAGAATGGACGAGCACGTACGACAAGCACTGGGGCACGTTCTTCGGCCAGGAGTTCCTGAGCTTCGGGCCCCAGTTCGGTCATCAGTACACGCACGTGTGGGTCGATCTCCGCGACATCCGCGATCCCTACATGCGGCGCCGCGGTCTCGACTACTTCGAGAACAGCCGGCGCGCCGTCTATGCGCAGCAAGCCTATGCGGTGGCGAACCCCCGTGGCTGTCGGGACTACGGTGAAACGGTGTGGGGCATCACCGCCAGCGATGGGCCGGCCGACATCGTGATCGAGGAGCCAACCGGTCCGCGCCGGCGGTTTCGCAGCTACGCGGCGCGGGGCATCGACCGCACGGGGAGGAAGGACGACTGCACGCTGGCGCCCACGGCCGTGGTCGCCTCGCTTCCGTTCGCGCCGGAGCTCGTCATCCCGGCGACGCTCGAGCTGCACCGCCGCTTTGGCCCGCACATCTATTCGAAGTACGGCTTCCTCGATGCGTTCAATCGGACCTTCACGTTCGACGTTCCCCTTCGCCACGGCCGGAACGTGCCCGATTTCGGGTGGGTCGCGGGCGACTATCTCGGCATCGACCAGGGTCCGATCCTCACGATGATCGAGAACTACCGGAGCGCGCTCGTCTGGCGCGTGATGCGCAAGAACCTGTACCTGCGTCGGGGCCTGGAACAGGCCGGCTTCTCGGGTGGTTGGCTGGGTCCCGAACAGTAGCGCTCGGACACGTCTGTCCCGGGCTACCGTCCTCGTCGTCATCGCGGCGCTGCCGCTCGCCGCGGGCTGCTTTGCCTCCGCGCCGCCGGAAACCGTGCTCCGGTTCTGGGCGATGGGCCGCGAAGGCGAAGTGGTCGCCGAGCTGCTTCCCGAGTTCGAACGGAGCCACCCCGGAATCCGCGTCAAGCTCCAGCAGATCCCGTGGACGGCGGCGCACGAAAAGCTCCTCACCGCGTTCGCGGGCGACGCCACGCCCGATGTCTGCCAGCTCGGGAATACGTGGATCCCGGAGCTGGTTGCGCTGAACGCAGTGGCACCGCTCGATCACCACATTTCCGATTCCTCGATCGTCCGCGCCGACGATTACTTCGCGGGGATCTGGGACACGAACCGCGTCGACGGCCGTGTCTACGGTGTCCCGTGGTACGTGGACACGCGGCTCTTGTTCTACCGTCGTGATCTCCTGAGCCGCGCCGGCTTCTCGGGACCGCCGCGATCGTGGGAGGAGTGGAGGAGGATGCTCGCCGCCGTGCAGGCGAACGCGGGCGCCGATCGACACGCGATCCTCCTCCCGCTCAACGAGTTCGAGCCGCTCGTCGCCCTCGCCCTCCAGCAGGACGACACGCTCCTGCGCGAGGACGGGCGGTGGGGGAATTTCGGCTCGACCGGCTTTCGCCGCGCGCTCGCGTTCTATCTCGAGATGTTCCAGCGGGGCTGGGCGCCGATCATGGTCAGCGCCGCCGTCTCGAACGTGTGGACGGACTTCGGGCGCGGCCGCTTCGTCTTCTACATCTCGGGGCCGTGGAACATCGGCGAGCTGCAGCGCCGGCTGCCCGCCGAGCAGCAAGACACGTGGATGACCGCGCCGCTGCCGGGCCCGGACGGGCCCGGCGCCTCGATCGCCGGCGGCTCGAGCCTGGTGGTGTTCCGGGCCTCCCGTCATCCGGACGCGGCGTGGCGGCTCATCGAGTTTCTCTCCCAGCCGGCCGTGCAGCGCCGCTTCCACGCGCTCACCGGTGATCTGCCGCCCCGGCGCACGAGCTGGGCGGATCCCGGGCTCGCCGGCGACGTCCACGCCCGCGCCTTCCGCGAGCAGCTCGAGCGGGTGAAGCCGGCGCCCAAGGTGCCCGAGTGGGAGCGCATCGCGAACGAGATCCGCCTGGTGGCGGAGCGCGCGGCGCGCGGCGGGCTCTCGGTGGAGCGGGCGACGCAGGAGCTCGACGCGCGCGCGAATCGGATCCTCGAGAAGCGTCGCTGGATGCTGGCGCGCCGGGCGGCCGCGTGAGAGCTCGGGTCGCCGCCTGGTGCTTCGTGGCGCCCGCGCTGTTCGTGATCGGCGTGTTCTTCTTCGTGCCCGTGCTCGCCGCGCTGGCGATGAGCCTCACCGATTTCGACATCTACGCGCTCGCCGATGTCCGGAACCTGCGTCTGGTCGGACTGGGGAACTACGTGCAGCTCCTGCGGACCCCGCTCTTCTGGCAGGCGTTCGGGAACACGCTCTACTTCGTGGTGGTCGGCGTCCCCCTCTCGATCGTCGTCTCCTTCGGAGCGGCGCTGCTGCTGCACTCGCCGCTGGTGAGATTCCGTGGGGTTTTTCGCACGGCGCTCTTCGCGCCCGTGGTCACGACCCTCGTGGCCGTGGCCGTCATCTGGCGCTATCTCTTCAATCCGGACTACGGCTTGCTGAACTACGCGCTGGACGGCGTCGGCGTACCGCGCATCGACTGGCTCGGCGATCCGCACTGGGCCATGCCCGCGATCATCCTCTTCGCGGTGTGGAAGAATTTCGGCTACAACATGATCATCTTCCTGGCGGGACTGCAGAGCATCCCGCCGCCGCTCTACGAGGCCGCGCGGGTGGACGGCGCGTCGGCGTGGCGGCAGTTCCGCCACATCACGCTGCCGATGCTGGCGCCCATCGTGGCCATGGTGAACGTGCTGACGATCGCCGGATACTTCCAGCTCTTCGCGGAGCCGTACGTGATGACGCAGGGCGGCCCGCTGCAGAGCACGGTGAGCGTGCTCTACTTCATGTACGAGGAAGGGTTCAAGTGGTGGAATCTCGGCTCGGCCTCGGCCGTCGCCTTCTTGCTGTTCCTGTTCATCTTCGGCGTGACGGCGCTTCAGTTGCGGCTGACGCGATGGCAGTATGCTCCGTGACCCGTGGTGTGGCCGGACTTCTCGTGAACGGGCTCTTGCTGGGGGCGGCGATGGTGACGATCGCGCCGCTCGCGTGGATGGTGTCGGTCTCGCTGATGTCGCCTGGTGACGCGACGATGGTCCCGCCCGCGCTGCTGCCGCGCCGGACGACGTTCGGGAACTACGCGGAGCTCTTCGCGCGTGCCGGCATGGGGCGCTCGGTCCTCAACAGCGTCGTGCTCACAGCAGCGGTGACGCTCGTGTCGCTGCTGTTCAACGTCGCCGCCGGCTACGCCTTCGCAAAGCTGCGCTTCGCCGGCCGCGACCGGATCTTCAAGCTGCTGCTCGGTGCGCTGGTGATTCCCGCCCAGGTGGCGATGGTCCCCCTCTTCCTGATGCTCAAGCAGCTGGGGCTCGTGAACAGCTACGGCGGCGTGATCGTTCCCGCCATGGCCAGCATTTTCGGGATCTTCCTGGTCCGCCAGTACGCGCTGACCATTCCCGATGACCTGCTCGAGGCGGCACGCATCGACGGCGCAAGCGAGTTCCGGATCTTTCGGTCGGTGGTGGTGCCGGTGCTGACGCCGATCATCGTGACGCTGGCGGTGTTCACGTCGCTCGGGACCTGGAACGACTTCATGTGGCCGCTCATCGTGCTGAACGATCGTGAGCTCTACACGCTGCCCGTCGCGCTCGCCAGCCTCTCGCGCGAGCACGTGCAGGATACGGAGCTCATGATGGCAGGCTCCGTGCTCACCACGCTTCCCGTGCTGCTCGTGTTCCTGCTGCTCCAGCGCTTCTACATGCAAGGCCTCATGCTCGGAAGCGTGAAGGAGTGAAAACGCTGATGGTCCTCGGTCTGGCGCTCGCCGTGTGGGGATCGCCACCCGCGGTGCACGCGTCCGACGTGCTGCGGGTCCTCGACAGCTTCGAGAACATGATGCCCTGGAAGGCGGGCGGGTCCGACGGTGTTCAGGCCTCCGTCCAGCAGGCGGACGGCTTGCAGGGCAGGGCGCTGCGCCTGGATTTCGATCTCGGGGGGACGGCGGGCTTTGCGCTGGCGCGGCGCACGCTGCCGCTCGACCTCCCGCGCCGCTACGAAATTCTTTTCTACGTGCGTGCCGACGCGCCCGTCAATCACTTCCAGGTCAAGCTCGTCGACGCGACCGGCGACAACGTCTGGTGGGTCAACCGGACCGACTTCCATTTTCCACAGGAGTGGCGGCTGGTCAGGATCAAGTCACGCGACATCCAGTTCGCGTGGGGACCCACCAGCCTCCGCACGCTCTCCCACGCGGCGGCGATCGAGTTCGTGGTGGCGGCCGGTCGCGACGGCGGCCGCGGCTCGGTGTACGTGAGCCAGCTCGCGATCCGCGAGCTGCCCGACCAGGAGGCGGTCGTGCCGCCGCCGAGCGTGAGCGCGTCGTCCGCGTTGTCCGGCGCCGGTCCATCGCTGGTCCTCGACGGTTCCGCGGCGACCGCGTGGAAGAGCGACGCGGCCGCGGGCCCGGCCCAGACACTCACCATCGACTTCCACCGACCGCGTGAGCTCGGCGGCCTGGTCATGCGATGGCTGCCGGGGGCGTACGCCAGGCGCTACGACGTTCAGTTCTCCGAGGACGGCGTGCGCTGGACGACCGTGCGTCGGATTCTCACCGGCCGTGGAGGTCCCGATCCGGTGTGGCTGCCGGAGGCGGAGACACGATTCCTGCGCCTCGCCCTGCACGAGGGTCCGCAACGGACGTATGGCCTGGCCGAGCTCGAGATCAAGGATCTCGCGTTCGGGGCGTCCGCCAACAGCTTCTTCCAGGCGGCGGCGCGCGAATTCCCGCGCGGTACGTATCCGCGCGGGATGTCGGGCGAGCAGACGGCGTGGACCGTGGTCGGCATCGACGGCGGTGATCAGAGCGGCCTCCTGTCCGAAGACGGTGCGCTCGAGGTCTCGAAGGCCGGGTTTTCGATCGAGCCGTTCGTGGTCACCGATTCGCGCGTGATGACGTGGGCCGACGTGGAGATGCGTCAGTTCCTGGTGGACGACGACCTTCCGATCCCCGGGGTGATCTGGCGCGGCGCGGGATGGGAGCTCCGTGTCACGAGCTTCGCGTCGGGTGCGCGCGGGCAGTCGCGGATCGTCGCGCGCTACGAGCTCCGCAACCTCACACGCGAGACGCGGTCGCTCCAGCTCGTGCTCGCGGTGCGGCCGTTCCAGGTGAACCCCCCGTCACAGTCGCTGAACACGGTCGGCGGTGCCACCCCGATCCGCGAGATCGCCTGGGACGGCGCGACGCTGTCGGTCAACAACGAGCGCAAGGTCTTTCCGTTGACGGCGCCCGACCGTATCGGTGCCTTTCGCTTCGACGCCGGACCGATTACCCGTCTCGTCGGCGCGCTAGAGCGACCCGGCCCGATGGAGGTTAACGACGACTTCGGATTCGGATCCGCTGCGCTCGCCTACCGGGTGACGCTCGCCCCAGGCGCGAGCTACACCGCGGGCATCGTCGTGCCGCTGTCGGGATCGCCCGTCCGACCCGCGCTCTCGGGGGAGCTTCCGGGAGCGTGGATGGATCGCGAGCAGGCCGCCCTGGCGTCGGGGTGGCGCGAGCGACTCGATCGTGTTTCGATCGACGTCCCC
>Ga0075421_100008167_pt1 | contig 12851 bp, 9 predicted proteins | sample SoiMetdeltSBSDD5_FD_75292 | JGI IMG/M metagenome (GOLD analysis project Ga0075421, IMG submission 75292) | Bulk soil microbial communities from a Populus tree surrounding site in Tennessee, USA - Soil MetaG P. deltoides SBSDD5 | ecosystem: Environmental > Terrestrial > Soil > Tree plantation... | reverse complement strand
GATCGGCTCCGCGATCCGACCGTCGCGAATCATATAGGAATCTGCGGTGACCGTACAGGTGAAATCGCCGGCGCGCAGTCCGTTGATCGGGTACGTGTACCAGATGCGGCCGATGTAGAGTCCCTCGCCGACGCGGCGCAGCAGCTCGTCGCGGCTCACAGGGTCGGCGCCCTCGACGACGACGTTCGTAGCGGAGACCGATGGCCGGTTCGCGAACTGCCGTCCGCCGCCCGCGCCGAAACGAAAGCCATTGCGCGGCACGAGCGCGGCGGACTGCGCGGCGTCGTCGCCGCCGAGCTTGGCCGCGCGGTGCGGATCGCGCAGCAGCCGCTGCGTGTCGTACCAGCACGCCAGGCATCCGGTCAGCACACCGTCGCGAATGAGGTCCGTCCGCCCGGTGGGCAGGCCTTCGCAGGTGATGCCTTTGGAGCCCATCATCCCCGGCATCGCGCCGTGGTCGTAGATGGACAGCGCGGACGACGCCACGCGACGGCCGAGCCGGCCGAGAAACGGCGACGCGGACGCATAGAACGTGTCCGCGTGGCAGGCGGGGACGACGAGGTCGTTCAAGATGTCGGTCACCGGTTGGCGGCCGAAGACGACGGTGTAGCGGCCGGACGGCACACGCACGCCGCCGACGGCGGCGATGGCCGCCTGCGCGGCTTCGCTGCCCGCCTCGTCGGTGAAGTCGTCCAGCCGCGTTCCCGTGGACCACCCGGAGCCCTTCGCCGCGTGCGCCTCGACCATCGACGTCACGAACGCGGTGAGGAGCGTCGACTCGTCGGTCTGCGTGCGGGGCATCGCGGTCGACGCGATCGCCATGCGCTCCTGCAACATCGTCACGTCGCCGCTCACGATGAGACCCAGGCGGCGCAGCGCTTCCTCGGTGCCGGCGAGATCCGCCAGCCGCGACGAGGCCAGGAAGGTCCGCAGCGCACCGCCGACGATGGTCCAGCCGCTCTCGACCAGTCGCTCGTCGCTCACCGCCATGAGCGAGGGATCGTGGTAGTCCGTCAGCGTGCGCGGTGTGGTCATGGGCCGGGGCAGGGAGACGAAGTCGGGGTCGGCGACCGCCGCCCGCCGCGCCTTGTCGAAGGCGCGCTCGATGCCCGCCACCGAGAGATCGCTCGGCTCGCTGCCGAATCCCAGCTGCGGACCGCCGGGCGCGTCGAAGACGATCTGCAGGCCGAGCCCGTACGACTCGACGGACTTCGGCTCCTCGACGCCGTTGCACGGCACGTGCGAGGTGTAGTTCAGACGCGTGAGCAGCGCGCCGTTCGCGGAGACGAACGCTTCGACCTCGCGCACGCCCGGCTGCGCGCGGGCCCAGCCGAGCGCCTGCTCGGCCGCCTGCCTCAGCTCCGCCAGGTCACGCACGTCAGTGCTTGGGGTCGTTGCTGATGTTCGAGCCCTCGACCGGATACCCCTTCGCATGCCAGCCGGGCAGCCCTTCCTCGAGCACCCGCTGGTTGCGCCAGCCGAGGGCGTACAGGACGTTGCTGGCCCCACGGGACAGCGCGTGCGGACACGTTCAGTAGAAGACGACGAGACCGGTCTTCTTGATCTCGGCGGCGCGGCGCTCGACGCTGCGCAGCGGCACCGAGCGCGCCCCCTTGATGTGCATCTCGGCGAACGCGTCCCAGTTCCGCACGTCGATGATGTCGGCCTTCTCCCCACGATCGAGCGCGGCCTTGAGCTCGTCGACCTTGATGAAGTTGACCGGAGCGTCTGGCGGCGCGGCCGGCGCCGCGCCGATCAGCACGATCGTCGTCGCCAGCGCGGGGATCAGCGCGCGCCGCACTGGGTCAGCCCCCGAGCACGCGGGCGCGGCTGCGCATGGTGGGCCCGCCGTTGCCGAGCTTCTTGCTCTGCATGGGTTGCCCCTTGCCGCAATTCGGGATCGGATAGAGCCGGAAGTCGCGACCGACCGCGTCGACGTTCATCAGGTAGTCGCGCGTGTCGGCGGCGATCCCGCCGTCACGGTACAGCCGCGTGAGCTCGCCGCGCTCGATCGCGTAGACCTTGCGCGCCGAGATCCGGAAGTTCTCGCGGCTCTCGGCGATCGACGGGATGCGGTGCCCCACCAGATAGTAGCCGTGGTCGACGTCGCCGATGATGCGCGCCGGATCGGTGTCGCCGCCCTCGAAGACCGTGTTGGACATCCGGATCAGCGGCACGAGGGCCGCGCTGGTCGCCTTGAAGTGGCCATTGGGCGCGCCGCCGAACACGGCGGCCGTCTGCCGGCTGTTCATGAATCCGCGAAAAATCCCACGCTCGATGTGGGTCACGCGGCGCGCCGGCGTGCCCTCGTGATCGTAGGCGTAGTGGCCGTAACCCGGCAGCGCCGGATCGGAGTAGGCCGTGACCAGCGGCGAGGCGATTTGACGGCCGACCTGATGCGCCTCGAGATCGCTGAGCAGCCACGACCGGCCGGCGTATGCGGTCTCCATCTTGAGCGCGCGGTCGAGCTCCGCCGGGTGCCCCACGATCTCGTGCGAGACGAGCGTGTTGTAGTGCGGATCGGTGACGACGACGACCTCGCGCTCTGACGTCGGCAGGGCAGGGGCCATCGCGAGCTCGGCGGCGTCGCGCGCCAGCGCCAGCGCGAAGTCACGGAAGGGCGGGAAGGTCAGCAAGGGCTCGGCCACGCCGTCGGCGATGAGCTCCCAGCCCCGCTGGTGCCCCATGACGTCGTACAGCTCCTGGCTGGTCTCGGGCCCGACCGCCACCACCGAAGCCGCGCCCTGCGTGAGGGCAAAGCCCTGGTCGATCAGCGCACCTTCCGTCGACGCGAACAGCTCGCGCGTGAGCTGCGTGACGAGCGGCACCCAGTTGTAACGGACGCTGGGTTGCGCGGCGGCGATCGCGCGCGAGACGTCGGTGGCCACGGCGACCATGTCGGCAAGCGGAACGCTGCGCGGGTCGATCCGGTACACGGCAGGGACGACGTCGCGACGGATGTCGACCGCGTGCAGACGCAGGTCGGCGAGCGGCTCGCCGAGCGGCCCGAACTTCTCGCGCGCCGTCGCCTTGTGCTCGGCGTTGGCCATGGCGCGGCGATACGCGCGCTCGATGGCCTCGGCCAGACGGCGCTCCAGGTCGGGCACGTCGGCGGCGCCGAGCACGATGCCGATCCACCCCGGCGCGAGGCTGCGGTCGCCGGCGAGCACCCGCACGCCGGCGGTGCAGTGGTAATCGTCGCCCGACGAGCGCTCGGCGCCGTTCTCGGCGACCGCGTAGCGCGCCTCGGTCACCTCCAGCCGCAGGTCGGCGTACGCCAGATGCGGCAGGCGGCGGCGCGCGTCAGCCAGAAGCGACGGCACGCTCGTGCGCGCCCGATCGATCAGCTCGATGGTGAGAGCGGCGGCGGCCGTGCTCATAGCGTGTCGAACGGCTCGACGGTCACGCGCTCGCCGGCCGCCACGTCACCCCGGCCCTCCTCGAGCACGACGAAGCAGTTGCCCGCGACCATGGAGTAGAGAATGCCCGAGCCCTGCGGGCCCGTGGTGCACACTTCCCAGTCGCCGTCGCGAAAGGCCAGGACACCACGCTTGTACTCGGTGCGCCCCGTCTTCTTCCGCATCGGCTCGAGCGCCCGTGCCTGCCACGTTGCCGGAAACAGACGGCGCCGGCCGGCGAGCTTGTAGAGCGCCGGACGCACGAAGAGCATGAAGGACAGCAGCGACGCCACCGGATTGCCCGGCAGCCCGAAGAAGAGCGCGCTGCCGATGCGGCCGACGGCGAACGGGCGCCCTGGCTGCATCGCCACCTGCCAGAAGTCGATCGCACCGAGCTCCTGCAGGACGTCCTTGACGAGGTCATAAACACCGACCGAGACACCGCCGGACGTCACGACGATGTCGGCAGCGCCCGCGGCGTCGTGCAATGCGCCCCGCAGCGTGTCGCGCACGTCGGGGACGATTCCGAGGTCACTGACCTCGCCCCCGCACTGCTCGATCGCGCCACGCAGCGTGAATCGGTTCGCGTCGTAGATCTGACCCGCGCGCCGCGGCGAGCCCGGCTCGGCGACCTCGTCGCCCGTCGACATCAGCGCGACGCGCGGCCGCCGGTGCACCGAGACCTGCCACGCGCCGAGCGAGGCCATCAACCCGACTTCCTGTGGCCGGAGGACGGTGCCCGCCTCGATGACGGTGCTGCCGAGCGCGACGTCTTCGCCGGCGCGCCGGACGTTGGCGGCTTTGTCAATCGGCCCGACGCGAACGCGATCGCCGTCGCGCTGGACGACTTCTTGTGGATAGACGGTATCGGCGCCCGCGGGCATCGGCGCCCCCGTCATGATCCGCAGCGTCTGACCGCTGCCCAGCGTGCCGTCGAAGACGGAGCCGGCGGCGAGGTCACCGACGACGACCAGATCGCGCGTCCCGCGCGGAGGAATGTCGGCGCCGCCCACTGCATAGCCGTCGACCGCCGAGTTGTCGGCGGGCGGTACGTCGAACGGCGCGGCGCAATCGTCGGCGAGCACGCGCCCGACGGCGCGGGTGAGCGGCACCAGCTCGGCTGCGAGCGGCGCGCCGACGCGGGCGAGGATCTGCGCTTGCCCGTCGCGCACCGAGATCATGCGGGTATTATACGCGCCATGAACGAGGTGGCTCTGGAGCCGATGCATCCCGCGGGCTTCTGGGTCCGCCTGCTCGCGTTCGCGATCGATCTCGCCATCATCGCGGTCGCGCAGTTCCTGCTGCAGATCATCGCCGTGGTGCGCTTCGGTGGCGACCGCGCGCTCGGTGCGGTGGGGTTCTTCACCTTGCTCTTCGCGGTCGCGTATCCGACCGTGCTGCACGCCATCGCCGGCCAGACCGTCGGCAAGCTCGCGACGCGCGTGCGCGTGGTCGCGCTCGACGGGGCACCGCTGCCGCTGGGCGCTTCGCTGCTCCGGGCGGTCGTGTTCTGGGCGGCGCTGCCGCTGACGTTCGGGATCGGCCACATCGTGGGCGGCCTGCGCCGAGACAAGCGCGCGTTTCACGATCTCGTTGCCGGCAGTCGCACCGAGCGCCTGCCGAGCGCCACACCGGTCCGCCGCGTGCCGCGCGTGGCGCCGCCACCGGTGGGCGCAACGCCCGAAGCATCGCTCGCTCCTCCGGGCTCGTTCTCGCCGCCGGCCGAGTCGGAGCCGCGCTCCGGAGTGTGATCCGGACGCTGCCGCTGGCGTTGCGAAACCGCCTTGCTGCGACGATCCTCGAGGCGGTCGGCGACGTGCAGGCGCGGCGCGAGCTCGCCGCGCTGGCGCAGGCGCCAGAGACGTGGCTGACGGCGGATGAAGGGCAGTGGGCCTCGCTGCTCGCCGCGCGTGCGCGACGGGCCGGCGAGGCGCTGGCCGCGCTGTCGCAGTCGCCGCGCCACGGGCTCGATGCCGTGCTCGATGTTTCGGCGCGGCTCTACGACGCGGGACTGTATTTCGAGGTGCACGAGTGGCTCGAGCCGCACTGGATGACGGCAACCGGGACGACGCGGGACACCCTGCAGGGATTGATCCAGATCGCCGTCGGCTGGCAGCATCTCGCCAACGACAACGTGGCGGGCGCGCGCTCACTGTTGAGTGAGGGCGCGGCGCGGCTGCATGGACGGCGGCTGGGTGCGCGCGATCTCGATGCCTTCGGGCGGGCGACGGCGGCGGCCGTCAGCGCGCTGCCGTCGGCCGCGCCGCCGCCATTTCCCGATCCGCAGCACGAAGCGAGCGACAGAGAGGAGAGCGTATGAACCTCGAGTTGAACGACAAAGTGGTGGTGGTGACCGGCGCGAGCCGGGGCATCGGACGCGCGATCGCGCTGGGGATGGCCGCCGAGGGCGCGCGGGTCGTGGCCGTGGCGCGCGACAAGGCCGCGCTCGACACGCTGGTGACCGAGTGTCGCGCGCGCAGCCAGCGCGACGCGATCGCGATCGGCGCCGATCTGTCGCGGCTCTCGGAGGTCGAGCGTGTGGTCGAGGAGGCCAAGCGCGCGTGCGGACGCATCGACGTGCTCGTGAACAACGCGGGCGCCATCCGCGGCGGCGGGTTTCTCGACATTCCCGATGCCCAGTGGCTGGACGACTGGAGCCTGAAGCTGATGGGCTACATCCGGATGGCGCGGGCGGTCTTTCCGAGCATGCAGGCGCAGCGAGCGGGCCGCATCATCAACGTGGTCGGCGCGGCCGCCCGTAACCCGACGGCGACCTATCTGACCGGCGGCGCCGCCAACGCGGCCCTCGTGAACTTCACCAAGGGCCTCGCCGACCTCGGCGCGGAGTGCGGCGTGCTGGTCACGGCCGTGTCTCCCGCAGCCACGCGGACCGAGCGCTGGGATCAGTTGATGGAGCAGCAGGCGAAGGCCTCGGGAAAGACCGTCGCGGAGGTGCGCGCGGCGGCGGAGGGGCCGTACAAGCTGGGCCGCATCGCGACGCCCGAGGACATCGCCGATGTCGTGTGCTTCCTCGCATCGGCGCGAGCCTCATTCATCACCGGCATCTGCATCACCGTGGACGGCGGTGCTACGCGCGGCGTCTACGCCTAGGCCACCTTGACATGCGTCGCCTCCTGTCATTATCTTTCCGTAGCGCTGGGCTGAGGTTCCCTATCTCGCCGCTTTCACTGAGGGCAGGAGGTTCGGCCGATGGCGGCAAAGTTGTTCGTCGGAAACCTTTCCTTCCAGGCCACGGAGGAGGATCTGCGTGAGCTCTTCGCGCAGGCGGGAACCGTGGAAACCGTGCGGATCATCACCGACCAGTTCACGGGGCGCCCGCGCGGCTTCGGCTTCGTCGAGATGGCCACGAAAGAGGAGGCGATGAAGGCGGTCGAGATGCTCAATGGGCGTCTGTTCCGCGATCGAAACCTCGTCGTCGACGAGGCGCGTCCGCAGCCACAGCGGGGCGCCGGAGGCGGCGGGCCCCGCGGTGATCGAGGCGGCCGTCCCGGCGGAGCCGGAGGCGGGGGCGGCTGGCGCCGCTAGCGAAGAATCGCCGGCGGCCCGGGTCCGGGGCGCGCTCGACGTCGTGTGACAAATGGGGGGCCGCGCGGCCCCCCATTTTGTTGCGACACGCCCGCACCGGCCGTAGTCGGAGCGGCCGGGCGGGCGCAGGCGGCTACGGAACGATCAGCTTGTTGATCGCGCCGGGATAGTTGGTCGGCCGGTTGATCTCGAACGATTGCTGCCGCGTCATGAAGCCGTTCACGGGCGTGTTCGTGCCCCACATGAAGTTGAGTGAATCGCTCGTCCCGTGCTCTGTCGTGGCGAACGCGTTGTCGGGTGCGATCAGAAGATGTCCGATCTCGTGGCCCGGCACACCCGCACGCAACGCGCTGTTCGCGCCGTCGAACAGGATGATGCCGCTGCTCGAATCGATGATGATCTGGTTGCAGAACTCATCCGGTCCAATCGCGTATCCCACGTACGACGTATTCAGCGCGCCATCTCGAAACGCCGTCCCCGCGTAATACACGTTCACGTCGCTGGTCGTGGCGCTCCTGAGCTGAGCCGTGAGCAATGTTTCCTCGGAGCTCGGCACTCCGTTGAGCTGCGCTTGGTTGGTGCACGTGCCGGTGGTGGCCGACGTGTAGGTGATGTCCGGATCGAGGAGCGCGGCGTTGTTGATGATTGCCGGCTGCCCGTTGGGATTGCGGAGCCGAACTATCAATCCCGACTGCGACAACACGTCGTTCGCGCTGCGGATGTCGCTCCTGACGCGGGTCGCGTTGGCGTTCGCGCCCTGGACGATCTTAGCGTCTACCCACAGGGTCCCGAATCGGATGTTGTCGATCAGGACGTGCGTGTCATAGATGTTGTCACCCGCGTCGTTAACCGTGAACAAGAGGTCGACCGTGGTGGGCGTCCCGACGACGGCGACGGTCGACAGGTCGAAGGTCGCCGTACGCCAGCCGGGCGGATTGCCGACGTCCCCGGTAATCTGGCCGCAGGTGGCATCTCCGTCGGGGAAACAATCGATGTTACCGCCTGGGCCAGTAAGCACTATGTATCCGACGGCCGGGAGTGGCGGTTTCGGGAATTCATTTACTTCGACCTTCTTGATCTCGGTCTGGACGCCGTTCACGGTGATGAGCGCTCGGAATTTGTCGTCGAATTGGGTGCCGATAAATTCAGGGAACTCCTCGCTGATGAACGTGTAGTCGAAGCTAAGTGTTCGAGCTCCGCCGGGGACGATGAATCTCTGGCCGGCGGTGCCGCTGAGGTTCTGCACCCCCAGACCGCTGCTGATATCCAGCATGCAGTCACCTTCTGTGGGAAGGAACGTAAGCGTATTGGGCGGAATTCCCACCGTCAGCTGTCTCGCGGCCTTCGCGCTCCCGCTGAAGGCCCATGTCCCTGTGAGGTTCCCGGTGACATCGGCTCCGGGCAGCGAACAGTTCTCAAAGCCGGCGTTGCGGATTCCGTCGAGGCTCACGGGCGGTGTTGCCAGCGGAGACAGGGTGATGTTCGCCTGCACCGTCGAGCCGTCGACGGCGATGGTGCCGGTCGCCGATCCGGTCGATCCACGGAACGGGTTGAACGCGCTGACCGTAAACGGCCCGCCGCTGACAAAAATCGAATAGTTGCCGGTGGCGTTGGTCGCGGCGATCACCGCGTTGGTGTTGCTGCTGATGATGGCGCCCTGCACGGGCCCGGCCGCGTCCGACGCGACTCCCGTGACGTATCCGCTGCCCCTCGCCGTGACGATGGCGTAGATGCCGCTGTGCAGGATTCCCGGCAGGGGGTTCTGCGGCGCGGCCTGAGTCACGATGTTGTTGCCAACTACCACGGCCGCCGCAGCCACGCGGAGCTGCGGTGTGAGTCCTGGCGTCCCGAGCGTGGGCGCCAACACCTGCTCGGCCACGAGGAAGCGGGTGTCAGTGACTCCCGCCGGAAGCGGGATAGTAATCTGAAGCGGTGCTGTCGGCGCCGGCAGGTCAACACCGGGGTCACGCGGTTCGAGCGTGACTTCGATGGCCGCGACGAGCTTCTGTTCAAGGTTGGGTGGGGTGTTCGGTAGATTGACGGCCGCGACGATCGTGGAATTCGGAACCTGATCGATTGCTCCCACGAAGTTCACGGGACCCGGGAATGGGTTCGGCGGGATGGTGACCGTGGTACCGCCACTACCTGTGATGGTCCCCGCGGTGAGCTCGAACGTGGGGGATATGAGCCGCGTGATCTTCTTTTGCTTGTCGATCACGACGCCGTCGACACGCAGACGAATGGGCCCGCTCTGCGTCGGATTGAACGGGGTAACGGCGGTCAGGGTGTGATCGCCCCGGACCTGATCACCCAGACGACCGAGATCGTTGAAGACGTTGAGGATCGTGATGGTCCCGTTGGCGTTGATGCGCTCGAGGGCGAACGCGCCGAGGACGAACTCGTCCGCATTCACGACGAACGCGGTCACCTTCACATTCGTGCGCTGGTTCAGATCGAGGTGGCTCGGATTTGTCGTGATGGTGCCGATGGAGGGGGCGGCGATCGCAGGTGAAGGCACACCGAACACGCTCACCAGGACGAATAGCCCGATCGCCGACGTCACGAAACGTTGAACGCGTCGCAGCTCTCGCATGCTCTCTCCAATCAGAGCTGGGCAGTCAAATTCCCGCTCTTCGCAAAACTCGCTCGGCAGCGCATCGTTCAGCCCGTCAGGGGACGATCAGCCTGTTGACGGCCCCCGGATAGTTGGTCGGGCGATTGATCTCGAACGATTGCTGCCGCGTCATCAGCCCGTTCACGGGCGTGTTCGTGCCCCACATGAAATTGAGCGAATCGCTCGTCCCGTGCTCTGTCGTGGCGAACGCGTTGTCGGGCGCGATGAGGAGATGCCCCATCTCATGCCCCGGCACACCCGCCCGCAGTGTGCTGTTCGCGCCATCGAACAGGATCATGCCGCTGCTGGCATTGATGTCGATGCCGTTACAGAACTCGTCCGGGCCGATCGCGTAGCCGACGTACCCCGTGTTCAGCGCCCCATCTCGGAACGCCGTCCGCGCGTAATACACGTTGATGTCGGTGTTGACCGGGCTCCTCGACTGAGCCGTGAGCGACGTCTCCTCGGAGCTCGGTTGACCGTTGAGCTGCGACTGGTTCGCGCACGTCCCGGTGGTGGCCGTCGTGTAGGTGATGTCCGGATCCAGCAGCGCGGCGTTCGTGAAGAGCGTCGGCTGCGGATTGCGGAGGCGAACGATCAATCCTGCCTGCGACAGCACGTCGTTCGCGCTACGGATGTCGTTTTTGACGCGCGTCACATCGGCGTTCGCGCCCTGGACGATCTTCGCGTCCGCCCATATCGTCCCGAAGCGGATGTTGTCGATCAGGACGTGGGTGTCGTAGATGTTGTCACCCGCGTCGTTGACGGTGAACAACAGGTCGACGGTGGTCGGCGTGCCGACGGCGGCAACGTTCGACAGGTCGATGGTCGCCGTGCGCCAGCCGGGTTGCCCGGTCGAGTCGTTGATCTCGCCGCACGTATTGTCGCCCTCGAAGGGAGCGTTGGGGAAACAGTCACCAATTTCCGTGAATCCCCCGCCGCCGCCGTTTACGAAATCGTTCACTTGGACCTGCCCGCCCGTGAAGATCGTTTGCTGACCGTTCACGGTGATGCTCGCCTTGAAGATGTCGTTGAATTGAGTGCCGACGAACTCGGGAAACTCTTCGCTGATGAAGGTGAACTCAAAACTGAGTGTCCGGGCTCCGGCCGGGACAACGAACCTCTGTCCGGCGCTGGAGCTCAGGTTCTGTGTCCCGACCCCCGTGCTGATATCGAGCATGCAGCTGCCCTCTCGCGGCAGGATCGTCCGCGGAGGTATCGGCGGGTTTGCTGTCGGCGTCCCCAGCGTCGTCAGCTGTGTAATGGCCTTGGAATTGCCGGTGAAGCCCCACGTGCCGGTGAGGCCTCCGGTGACGTCGGCTCCGGGCAGGCTGCAGTTCTCGAAGCCGGAGTTGCGGATCCCGTCGAGGCTGACCGGCGGCGTTGTCAGCGGGGCGAGCGTGATGTTGACCTGTACCGTCGAACCGTCGGTCACGATGGTCCCGGTCGCTGATCCGGTTGTTCCGCGGAATGGGTTGAACGCGCTGACCGTGAACGGACCGCCGCTGACGAAGATCGAATAGGTGCCGGTGCCGTTGGTTGCCGCGATCACGGCGTTGGTGTTGCTGCTGATGATGGCGCCCTGCACGGGGCCACTCGCTTCCGACGCGACGCCCGTCACATATCCGCTGCCGCGGGCGGTGACGAGCGCGTAGATGCCGCTATGCAGGATCCCCGGAAGGGGATTGTCCGCCGCCGCCTGAGTCACGATGTTGGTGCCGACCAATACCGCCGCCGCTGCCACCCGAAGCCGCGGTTGAAGTCCCGGCGTCCCGAGCGACGGGGCCAGGACCTGCTCGGCCACGAGGAAGTGAGTGTCGCCCGCCAGTTGCTGCGCCAGTGCCGCCGGAAGCGGCACAGAGATGTGCAGAGATTGCCCCGGAGGCAGGATGTCGACGCCGGGCTGCGGCGGCTCAACCGTGATCTCGACGGCCGCGACGAGCGCCTGGGTCGGCCCTGCATTCGTGTTGAAGGGTGCGACGATCGTGGACGACGGAATCGCGTCGATCGCAGCCACGATTGGTACGGTGAAGGAGCCTTGCGGGATCGTGAGCGACGTACCACCGGTGCCGGGAATGGTGCCGCCGCCGCCGGCGGGCACGTTTTGCCCGACGCTCAGCTCGAAGACGTCGGACAGAATCACCTGCTTCGTGCTCCGGTCGCGCTTAAGTACGACGTTGCCGACGATCTGCAACCGCACCGCGCCAGTCTGCGCCACGTTGAAATTCTGGACGACCGTGTAGATGTGGTCGCCAGCCACTTTGTCGCCTTTCGAGCCGTCGTCCTTGAGCTGACCCAGTACGGTCACGGAGCCATCGGCGTTCAGACGCTGGAGGTTGAAGCTGCTGGAGAAAATCTCGTCCGTGTTATTGACAAACGCCGTCACCGTGACGTCCGTGCGACGGCTGAGATCGAGATGACTCGGCGTCGTCGTTATGTTGCCGATGGTCGGATCGGCCGCGGCCATTCCGGGAAGACCGAGCATAGCGAATAGCACGAACAAACCGATCGCGAGCGTCACGAACCGTTGCGCGTACCGCATCTCCAGCATCCGCCTACCCCCCACCACCCTGAGATGTGAGCTGTCACTGTCCGCGAAATGCGAAGAGTGAATAGCCTGCGGATCATAGCGCATTCGCGGGGAGGCCTTCGCGGATTTCAGCGCTGCGCGTCAGTCGAACGTCAAAATGTCAGTAGCTCGGGCCGAGAGCAAGAAGCCGGGCGCGCGATCAGTAAAGATTCCCGACGCGGCGATGCTCCGAGGCGTCAGCCGTTCTGTGCCGCGTCGCGGAGGACGGTGGCGAGCCCGCGCGTCGCGAGGACGTCGTCGATGCGCGACGCGCGGCGCTCGGTGTCGGGAGCCGTAGCCGCACCACGACGCCGATCCAGGACGATCCGGATGTCGTCCGCGGTCACGAGGCCGGAGAGGCGCTCGAAGAGCTCGCGGCGATCGCGCGAGACGATCAGCAGTCGACCGAGGCGGCCGAGGAGCGCCAACGCCTGTCGCGCCCACAACGTCATGCCGAGCTCGGACAGCTTGATCGTGGCACTCGCGAGGTGCTCCTCGGCTCGCTCGGCGGCGACCTCGAGGTAGAGATGGCCGAGGCCGAGCTGACACCGTGCTTCCTGGGGCTGCATCCCGAGCTCGGCCGCCAGTCCGGCGGCGGTCTGGAAGTAGCGTTCGGCGGCATCGCGATCGACCGGAGGCTGCCGCGCCGCAATCTCGCCGAGCAGCCGCAACGCCACGACTGCCTCTCCGCGCTGTCCGCGCTCGCCCGCAAGCGCAAGCCCTC